>OCAA01000625.1_pt1 | contig 28663 bp, 17 predicted proteins | sample 1538241 | NCBI WGS metagenome assembly OCAA01 (sample SAMEA2580241, study PRJEB22360) | human gut metagenome | biome: human gut; feature: human-associated habitat; material: faeces | place: Denmark | collected 2008/2010
TGCCATTGAGGCCGCACGAGCTGGATCGAGTGTTTTAATTCTCGAAAAATCACCCCAAAAGTCTCACTGTTCCTCTACCCGAATGTCCTCGGGCATTTACCTTTGTCCCGACCGAGGCATCAGCGAAGAAGTCCTTGCTCAATATATAGCGTCAACCTACCTGCCCGACGGAGGCGTTTCCTACCGGGAAGGAAAGATGGATCCGGATTTGACCGCGCTTGCTCGAATTTGGGCCAAGCTGGGGCCGCAAACTTATGAATGGCTCCACAGCTTGGATCCAGACTTTCGGCAGGCGACTTCGGCGCTTTTCACAACGCCGCGGTTTATGCGCCTTTGGGAGGGCTACCGCCCTCACCTTCAAGGGCTCATCGCGACTTACGGCAGATGGAAAGGTTTTCAGCACAGCACGTTCGGCTCCCCCAAATTGGAAACCAGCGGCGGGGAAGCGCTCTATGCCTGTTTGAATGAAGGCATCCGGTCCGCGTCAGGCATTTCAATTCGCTATGCCTTTCAGGCAACGGAGCTGATTGTCGACGGCGATGCCGTCATCGGCGTGCGTGCAGTTTCAGAGAACTCCGAACATCAGTTTCTGGCTCGGCAAGCCGTTATCCTCACGTGCGGCGGCTTTGCTTTTAACCGAACCATGCGCGCTTCGCTTCTCCCAGCAAGCGGAAATCAATTTTGGGCCGCTTCGAGCGCCCCGGAAAATACGGGCGACGGCATCAATATGGCGCTTCGCGCCGGAGCAGCACTCATTGCGTCCTGCAGTTACTTTGATCGTTTCTGTGCGCTCCTGCCTCAAAAGTACAACGGCATCCGTCTGGGCGTACCGCTCAGCTGTATCGGAAGCCCTCACTCCATCCTCGTCGACAATTTTGGAAGACGCTTCACCAGCGAATCGGAGCTTCGCGATCAGGAGCAGCACTACGGGTTCTATCAGGAACTGCTTCAATTCGATCCTGCAACGCTCTCATTCCCGCGCGCTCCGGTCTGGCTGATTTTTGATCACGCTCTGATGCTGAACGGCCCGCTCGCCACGCTCGGCGAAGGTTCGACCGTCAGCGGCCTGACGACCTGGTCAGAAGATAATCTGGAGGCCGTGCGCAAGGGATGGATTTTGACGGGCGAAACCATAACGGAACTGGCCCAAAGAATTGCCCGGCATCCCGACAATGCATCCAGGCTTTCCGCTGAGCTGCTCCAAAAAAGCATCACTCACTTCAACCGCGCCGCCCAATCGGGATTTGATGAACAGTTTGACCGTGATCCCAGTACTTTGGAACCCATTGCTCAGGCTCCGTTTTATGCGATGCCTGTATCCATTGATGTGCCTCATATGGGGGCCGGCCTAAAAACCGACCGCAACAAACAGGTTCTGCGCTGGGACAATACACCGATCGAGGGACTCTACGCCGCGGGAGAAACTGCGCCGGTCAGTCAATTCGTTCATGACCGCGGCGGACATCTTTCTGAATGTCTGGTATTTGGGCGTCACGTCGGCCGCATTGCCGCTGCGATGCCAAAGCGAGGCCGGCAATGAGAATCCGCAGCCTGAAGCACAAGCAGCTGATCGCTTTGCTGCTTATCGCCCTGACGCCGCTCTTCGCACTCACTGCCTCGATGTGGATGCAAGCCCAAAACAGCAAGGAACAAGCCGTTCAGACTTATCAAGGATATGCCGATACCATTGCCATCGCTCTTGAGAAGGAATTGGATCGTCAGAAAGAACGGCTTGAAGAAGCTGCCGTAGCTGCAGGCCTGCTCTTTAGCTCCCCTGATAACGCTGACATCAGGGCTTTTGAGCAAATTCTTTATATTACGTCTGGCCGATACAGCTCCAGCATCGCAGTGAACGTCAGCGGCCAATTGCTCGCCTATTCTTCTGCGCTTACGACGGATCAGGCCGAAAGCATCATCACGAATCCTTCCGAACATTGGTTTTTCCGGCAAACGATCCGGAGCGGCCGGACAACTTTAGGGGAAGCGAAGGATTCGAATTCAGGTGCTCATGTCTTCATTGGAACGCCCGTTTTCAGCCGCAGCATTTATCCGCGAATTGATACGGTTTTGATTGCTAAAGTCGACTTGCAGAAACTGCTGGAGACTGCAGCCGATGCTTATTTGCCGGCGAATGCTTCCATTACGCTCGAAAGCAGCCGCAGCGAGCTCGCTTCGCTGGGCCGCAAGCCTCACGCGAATGCCATTGCACTTTCTGCAGCAATGACAAATTTCCCATGGAAAATTGAAATAACGGCTGAACAAGCCGATATTTTGACTCGCCCGAATTTAATCTCACTCTTGGGCACGCTCGTTGTCATTTTCGTCTCAGCGATATCCTTTCTTTTCGGCCGTGCCTACATCAAGACGCTGAAGACTTTTTTTGACGAACTCTCTGCATCCATCAGCATATTAAGTCAAGGGAAGCCGCTCCCTGCAGCTGTCGGCAATCTCGAACGCGTGTCCGAAGCGAAAGGCCTGCTCACACAGTTCCGAGAAATGGCAGACCATGTCGTTAAAAGTGATCTTGCCCTGCGTGAAGCCAATGCGAACTTAGAGCGTCGGGTTAAACAGCGCACAGCAGATTTAGAGCGGCGCAATCGGGAACTCTCTGCCATCAATCTTCTGCTTTCCCCTATAGCGCAAAGCCCAAAAGACAATGACGCCCCTGTATTTTCTATGGCTTTAGAACGATTTGGGCAGGCCTGGGATTTAGATCAAATTGTTATTGCAGATGGTGAGCATCATTGTTCGAGCCGTGAAGTGAGACAACACTATCAAACGGTTACTCCGCTTAAAGACGAAAAAGTGCTTGCGGTCCGCTCCTCATATCCAATGAACCCTGAGCTGCAAGAAGCCCTTGAGCGGTTTGCTCGATTTATTGACATTGTGCTCGACAATAAGCGCCTCTATATCGACATCAGTAAGCAGCACGCTGCATTGACCGCAGCGCTGGGGGGCATGGCGGAGGGATTCGTTCTATTCGATAAAGACGCCAAGGTCATTTTTTCCAATGAGAAATTCCGCAGATTTACTTCTGATTCACTGCAGCTCAATCTTGACAAGTCATCGCGCGAAATCTTTGATTTCCTGAATCATTTAAGTCCGTCGTCAGCAGCGCATGAAAGCCCCTCTTCAGCTCAGAATGACGTCTTGGAGCTGATAGACAAAGATGCTAAACACAGACATTTCCATCTCTCACGATTGACAGTTCATCTTTGCGGCTATGACCATCATGTGTTCGACGGACTGGCGGTCCTTGTCCGCGATATCACCAATGAATATGAGGTCAGCCGACTCAAGGATGATGTCATCGGACTTGTTGCGCATGAGCTGAACAATCCCGTAGCCACTATCCGCATCGGTTTGGAAACACTCATTAAACGCAATAGTCATTTGAGTCCAGCGCTTCGTCTCCAGATCACAGAAAATATGGCCAGTGATGCCCTTCGGCTGCAAAATTTAATCACGGAATGGCTAAATATTTCTAGATTAAACAGCGGCGTTTTGTCCTGCAAAATGGAAAGATTGGATGTTGTTGGATTAATTTCGCAGCAAATTGATGAATGGGAAAAACAAACTGAAATGACCGTTCAGCGGCTTTATAAGTTCTCTCCGCTTTATACGATGGGCGATGCTGCCCGTCTTCGTCAGGTGTTAAGAAACCTATTGGATAACGCATTGAAGTATAACAATAAAACACGTCCCAAAATTTCAGTATCTGTCAAAACGATGAATGCAGATATTATTGTGGACGTTCAAGACAACGGCATGGGTATCGCTGCGGAAGATCTGGAGAAAATATTTGAACGATTTTATCGAAGTGAACGAGCTCGGCAGCAAACTCAGCAAGGATCCGGGCTCGGTTTAGCCATCTGTCGTGCGATCGTTGAAAGATTTGGCGGAACGCTAACGATAAAAGATACAGCTCTCGATATTGGATCCACCTTCAGAGTGACTCTGCCGATTCTTTCAGAAAATTAATAAATTGACGAATGATACAGTCATGAATAAGCGCATACTTTTGGTCGATGATGAACGAAACCTCAATCAATTGATTGCAACCAATCTCAAATTTGAGGGTTATGAGACTGAATCGGCATATTCGGGCATTGAGGCTATCGATAAATTAGGCCGGTTTTCGCCCGACTTGGTGGTATTGGACGTGATGATGCCTGGCATGGACGGGTTCGAGGTGCTCGAACATCTGCGGCATGCCTCTTCGATACCCGTCATTCTGCTGACGGCCAAAAATCGTGTGGATGACCGCATCCGCGGCTTGACGCTTGGTGCCGACGATTATTTGGGCAAACCCTTTGCGATTGATGAACTGACCGCACGCATCGAAGCTGTCCTGCGCCGCAGCAGGCCCAATCAGCCCGCACCCAAAGAACCGGAAGAAACAATTGCCTTCGCTTCGCTGAAATGCAACTTGGCTCAGCATTCGGCAAGTGCCAACGGTATTGAGCTGCCGCTGCAAAATCTGGAGTACCAACTGCTCATTTGCCTCGTGAAAGCGGGAGAACGGGTGCTTTCCTACAATTACCTTCTTTCGTCGCTGTGGGAGGATGACCGAGGCGATATCGCTACGCTTCGGGTAACAGTTGGCAAACTCCGCGGAAAAATGAAGCAGGCTTTAGGATACGATCCCATCCTTACCGTTCACGGTATTGGATATCGGCTGCATACTCCAGCCAACAACCATCCAGACTTTAAAAATAAAAGTCTCTAGAATTTCTGCTTTTTAAGTTTAATAAATTCAATCTTGCAAAGTATGTATTTTATATATACTAATTCAAGCATAATTTTGTTCATTCCTCCTCCAGCTGAATCAAAGAGTGACCCTCACCTTCACTGATTAATATCAAAAATTATTATTTCAGTTTATATTCTGTTTATCATTAAATTAACATAATTTAGAATCAATTTATTTCCTGCTTCTATAGTTTTAAAAGAGCAAAACTTACCACGTTGCTCATTTTCCCTGACCCAACCTATTAGAGAAAGCAGGAGACTATCTTGAAGCAGATATTCGCAGCTTGTGCTGCCGTCGTATTGGTCATGGGCGTCACCGCTCCGATCCATGCCGGCACACCGTTTTCACTCAAACACAAGGGGGTTGACTGCGCGGCCTGCCACAAAACGCAGAGCCCCGCACAGCCGGCCGCTCAGGACGCCTGCATCGGCTGTCACGGTCAATACAAAGGCAAGCCAGTACCCAATGCCGACTACAACCCGGACCGCAACCCCCGGCGTCCGGTCGTTGAGGTCAATCCGCATGACTCTCACCTGGGCAATGTCCGCTGCACGCTCTGCCACAAAGAACATCAAGCCAGTCCTAAAACGGCGTGCTATGAATGCCACCAAAACTTCATTTTGAATGCGAAATAACGAGGAATACGAGAATGAAGACTTTTAAAATTGCGGCTCTCTGCCTTTCGATGGCCGCGGCAGCATTCACCGTACAGGCCAAAGAAGTCAAATACGAAGCTGACGTTGCAATCGTCGGCGGCGGCCCTGCCGGTAGGGTAGCGGCGGCCTATGCAGCCGAAAACGGTCTAAAGCCGATACTCGTTGAAAAGCTTCCCGGTGTCGGCGGCAACCTCATGATGCTTGAAATTACCTTTGGCCAGAGGACAAAATTCACGGATCAGGATCAGGTTTATTACCCGTCCGATGAACTGATTGCAGATTTCTTGGCATACAGCCATTACATGGTGAACCCCATTATGGTCCGGCGTTTTATTGAACGTTCCGGCGAAAATATCAAATGGCTCACCAACCGCGGCGTAGAGATTGTTGGCAACACGGCCACGGAACTGAACGGCCGGCGCGTCGGACATATCTATAAAAACGTTTTCCCGCACCGCAATTTCATCGAAGCCATGCGGAAAATTATCTTGGACAATGGCGGACAAATCATTGTTGAAACCCGGGCCGACAAGCTCATCCAAAATGCCGACGGCCGAGTCGTCGGCCTCCATGCCAAGAACTATTTGAATGATGATGTGATCGTTCATGCCAAGGGCGGCGTCATTCTCGCCGCTGGCGGATACGGGGCAAATCCTAAACTTTTGAAACTTCTCAACCCTGACATGCCGGCAGACACGCCTATTACCGGCCGCAAGAACAGCACGGGCGACGGGATTCAAATGGGCATCGACATCGGTGCTAAGACTGCCGGCGGCGAGGCCTTTATCTCCGAAGGCGCTCTGCCTTATAAGGTTGACTATCGTGAGGTTATCAACCAAAAGACCTGGATCGCAGCTAATGTTTTGAACAAAGGTCCAAGTCTGCAGCTTAATAAGAACGGCCGGCGCTTCTTCAATGAAGGCCTTAGCGGCGACTTCTCAGTGAGCGGCAATGCTTTGCGCATCAACGGAAATTATCTTTACACGCTCATCGATGATGACGAAAAGCGCGATTTGGAGACCGGTTCCGGCGCAGTGTTCGGCTACTTTGGTCATGCCCTTCCCGGCGATAAGATGACGGGCCTCAGCAATCTTTTTTCCGGCAAGGGACGAATGGCTGAAGTTGCCTTTGTCGGCAGCACCATTGAAGAAGTTGCCAAGAAAGCCGGTCTGGATCCCAAGGCCGTCCGTGCTACGGTCGATCGCTACAACAAATTATGCGATGAAGGTGTCGACTCCGATTTCAACAAAGATCGACGTTATCTTCGACCTGTTCGCAAAGGTCCTTTCTACATCGTCAAGGGACAGCACACGATTTGTGATACCGCCGGCGGCCTGCTGGTCACCGAAGATGCTCAGGTTATCGGCAAAAACGGAGATCCGATTCCTGGTCTTTATGCTTCCGGTGCGATGGCAGGCGGCAAATACGGACCGTCGTATGTGTACAACGTCGCAACCGGTTATGCCTCAGCCAGCGCAATGATGGGCGGAACGTTTGCCGTTCAAGACATCGCTAAAAAATCTTTCAAGCGAAAAATTGTATATACCGCCGATCTGCCGAACAAAAAATAAAGAACACCCTCGATAAACTGTAATGATGAAAGCTCTTGAACGCCTCCCGCTTTAGAGCGCGGCTTGACCGTCTCAGGAGCTTTCCCGTCGGAGACTAACCGTGCAGACTATTTTTGTCTTCAGCAGCTAAAGTGTTCGACATAACACTTGAATGTCGAAGACAGACGCAATTGTTTAGACGGAATTCGTCGCAATATCGGCTTGTATCAAATATGATACAAACACTGAGATATCAGTAATGGCCTCTTCTTGCCTGCGGCGCTAACAGTTTACATTTACACTCAAAATTCTTTGGAATGATAGTGCAAAGAAATGTATGACAGATCTTGTATCCGCAGAAAGAACAGGACATAATTACGGCCCGATCCGGGCGGTGGGTTAACCGCAAGGTGACCCAATCGGGGCTGCCCGGGTCAGACCGCCCCCCATTTGTTTGTCCGACGTCAATTCCCCGATAGTCCGCCAGCATGCGTCTGTGCCGGACTTTTTTTGTTTTGCACAGTACCTCGCTCAATGCCTGTGAACATGCGCCGGAATGATGTTGATGCTCCCGTGCCGAATACCAGGTTCGGCAATCAGTTTGTCTGCAAAAGCCCGAACTTCTGCCACGGTGCCCTTAAGAAAAACCGCTTCCATGCAGTCCTCATGTCCGATGTGTGCATGCATCTGGCTGATGACTAGATCGCCGTGTTCATGCTGCTCTTGAGTCAGGCGCATGGAGAGCTGTCTTTCGTGATGGTTGTAGACGTAACTCACTACGGCCACGCAGGTCGCGCCCGAGGGCGGATCGGACAAGGTTTGAGAGGCTTCCGCAGCGCGAATTAAATCGCGAAAAGCTTCCGAACGATTTTCATAACCGCGTTCAGCGATCAGCTGATCAAATTTTGCCGCCTGATCTTCGTCAAGCGAAATGGTGATGCGCTGCTTCATCGTTTGCCAAGCTCCTTTCAATACCGTGTCTGTCCTGTCATGGCCTGCCTTTCGGGCGATTTCAGTCTACACATTTTATCCGCAGCGGATATGGTCGACAAATTACTGCATTTTCACCATCAAAAACGGTCATTTCACTGCATTACTTCATCAACTAGTCCCCTCCGCTTAGTCCTCTGCGGCAACGGACAAATTCTCCTCAGTTTATGAGTATTTAAATCATCCGATTCACGCACGAGGGTCGGCCTCAACCCTATATTTCCCTCATCCCGCAGCGTTTTCTGCCTGCCAGGTCTGCGGTTCGGTTTCATAACTTCATCGCTATATTCCTCTAGGAGCATCTTGAAATGACCAAGAACTTCTTTGTGCGCACGGCTGCTGCCGGCATTGCCGCACTTGTTCTCTGCGGATCCGCCGTCGCCGACACCTGGCGCGTCGCAACGGAAGGCACCTTCCCGCCGTTTGAGTTCTACAACTCCACCACTGGTGAGATTCAGGGTTTCGAGGTCGATCTTGTCCGTGAAATGGCTAAGGTCATGAAAAAAGATCTGAAGCTCGAAACGATGGGGTTCGATGCCATCATTCCGGCTATTCTCTCGGGAACGATCGACACCGGCGCTGCCGGCTTCTCCATCACGCCGGAACGTGCCAAGCGTGTTCTCTTCACCATTCCGTTTTATAAATCCGGACTGACGATTGTCGTGCCTAAAGGCAACCCCAAGAATATTCAGTCCTTTGACGACCTCAAGGGGAAGAAGATCTCCGTTCAGCTCGGCACGACTTCAATGTCCTTCGCTAAGAAAATTCAGGACGCTCAAGTCACGACTTTCAACGGTGCTGGGGATGCCCTTCTCAACATGATCGCCGGCAACGCCGACGCGGTGATTAACGATAAACCCGTCACCGACTACATCATGACGCAGAATAAGCAGATCGCTGAAAGCTGCCTGCACTTGAAGCCTATTGCGACCGCTGACCTTTTCGCCATGGTCACCTCCAAGCAGAACACCAAGCTCAAGGCCGAGATGGATAAGGCTTTGAAGCAGCTTAAGGCTGACGGCACCTTCAATAAGCTCCATGAAAAGTGGTTCGGCGTCCCGGCCGATCCGGAACTGCCTTAATTTAACATCCAAACTTCTGAATCTCTTCAGAAGCGGATTAAAAACGGACAGCCTCCTTAAGCTCTCCGTTTTTTTTGTCTTAATACTTTCCGCCTGCCGCAGGAAAAAATATTAAAGCTCAACAGTCTTCAATCGTCGACCAATACCTTCTGCCAGTCGACATAAACTCGTCATATTTTCCTGAAAATCAATATATAAGGCATATCGCCCAGGTTTTCTTAGAGTACCTCAAAACTTTGTGCAATTGATCCCATTCATCTGTTTAAAGATCGCTATAGTCAAATCACGGATGAAGAAAGCGCCGCTTTAATGCCGCTTCCCTGAAGGGCTTAAAACAGATCTTTCATCCAATGCAACTCAAACAAAAGGAACCCAAAATGAATTTCAAATCCTTGTCGCTTCTTGCCGCCGCCGGCCTCTGCACTCTCTCACTGTGCGGTTCCGTCTCCGCTGCGGAGCTGCGAGTTGCGACCAATCCAACCTTCCCCCCGTTTGAGTTCCAGGATTCCAACACCGGCACCATTCAAGGCTTCGAAATGGATCTTGTCGCTGAAATTGCCAAGAAACTCGGCGATACGGTGAAAATTGACAAGATCACCTTTGACGGCATCATTCCGGCCATTCTCTCGGGTTCGGTTGATCTCGGCGCATCGGGCTTTTCCGTGACGCCTGAGCGCGGCAAGAAAGTGCTCTTCTCGCTCCCCTTCTATAAATCCGGTCTCACCATTCTGGTGCCGAAAGCCAATAAAGCCGGCATTACGGACTTCGAAAGCCTCAAGGGCAAGCGCATTTCTGTTCAGCTCGGCACAACTTCAATGCAGTTTGCAAAGAAGATTCCTGACGCTGAAATCACGACCTTCGATCATGTGGGTGACGCCGTGCTCAACATGATGGCGGGGAACGCCGATGCGGTGATCAATGACAAGCCTGTCACCGACTACATGCTCCACACCAATAAGTCCATCGCTGCGGGCACGACGCATCTCGCGCCAATCGCTACCGCCGACTACTTCGCCATGGTCGTTGCAAAGAACAACACCAAGCTGCAGCAGGATATCAATGCTGCGCTGAAGCAGCTCAAGGCCGAAGGGACCTTCGACAAGCTCCATGAAAAGTGGTTCGGCATCCCGGCTGACCCGGAACTTCTCAAGTAAACCGTTCTTTTGAAACATCAAAACAGAGGCTGCATTCGTTCGTCAGGCGAATGCAGCCTCTGTTATTTTGAGCCTGAAGACCATTTCCCGTAGCAGGCTGATTCCATTGTGCCGCCGGACAGTCACCGACATTATCACCAAGTCCAGTGAAGCTCAGCTGAGGCGGCACCAGCCGAATGCGCGCTCCCCATCGTTTCGCCGTCGAGCCGCAGTGCTGCAGAAAAACCGCTCTTTCGGAGGAGTTCAAGCGAAACACTGCCGGCCAGACGATTGCGTTCCGGCCAATCCATGGATCGAGCGGTTTCACCCGCTGCCCCGGCTAAGCCAAAGGAAACATTGCCGGCGCGCTCAGTAAGCTCCCGCGTCCATTCGATGCTGAAGCTCCAATTCCAGGCATAGTCCGAAAACTGCGAGGGAGCCGGCACATTCACGGTCAGCCCCGCGCCGGCAGCTGCCGAATGCAGGAAGGAGCGGCGAATAGAGAGTGCTCCCGTTCCGGATTCCGTCAGTGTCGGCGTGCGAAGCACCGTACCGGTCATAAGAACGTGCGGGAAAAACTCGACCTCCGATTCGCCAAGAGTGCCTATCCACCCCGTGCGCAGGGCCCCGGAGAGCAGATATACCGTTTCATCGGATTCAATCCTGCTGATGCTTTGCGCTAATTCGACCGTGCGGCTGCGCTCGGCCGAATAGACGCCGCCGCGAAGCTGACCTTCAAACCGCAGCCCAGATGCTAAAGTGCGTCCGAGCTTCCCGCCCAGCCAAATACCCTCCCCGCGGCTCGTGCTGTGCTCGGGGCCGGCAGACGTCTCCAGGTGTCCCATTGCAGCATAGACTGCAGACTGCGTCTCGCCCCATAGAAAATCGACGCCTAAGACCGCTCCGGTCACATTTGTTCCCGCTCCACCGTCCGAAAAATGCGCTGCGAGCGGCACCGCCCACACCTGACGCTCTCCTTCCTGCGTGGTTTCGTGATGAGCAAAGAGCTGACGATTTAATAGGCGCTCCCAGGAAAAAAGCGCCCGCAGCGCGGGAAAAATTGCCGAGATTGCCCAGGGCCCGCACGATGTCAGAGCCGTCGGACGCCGAAAAATCGAGGTCGCCATAGAGTTCGTGAAGCACTTCCGGGGCCTGCGAAGCCGCCTGATCGAGCTGTTTGGCTAAGCCCCATTGCCAGGAAGGCGCCGATGAAGTCAAAAATTTTGAATATGCGTTCTTTTGATGCGCAGCTTTAAGCACCCCCTCCGAACAGGTGAAATCAACTGCAGGCGAAAAGTCCTTTGCTGTCATGAGATCCAGATCCCACGCAGCCTTTTCAAGGAGCGATGCCGATGCATCAGTATTTGCTCCGGAGGTGCTCACTGCGCCGTAAGGATGGGGATCTTTTGCGAGTTCGCCCTCAAACCAGCCGCCGCCCGGAACCACTGCCAGGGACGCACCGTCTTTCACCTCTGTCGCACCCGACACTGAGAGCGGCATCAGTTCGCCCGACGGCCGCATCCCCAATACGAGCTTTCCGGACTGAACGTAATCCCCCAAAATCACGATAGAACCGGAGGAAGGCGTTGAGACCAAGGTTCCGGCATTCACGAGGGCCCCGGCCTGGAAGTTTGGGATTTCTTCACTGCCCGTGATGAGTGTTCCGCCCACTTCGGCCATTCGAGCGTTCAGGCCGGTGAAATCAAAAACGGCTGAGCCGGAAAGCCTGGCCCCTCTGTTCACCGTCATGCCAACCACTTGATTAATGGTGTTTTCTAGACGAAGATCCGTTCCATCGGCAGCCTGCATGCGGATCGACCAGGGGCCAATGACATTGCCGGCATAAACAAAAGGCTTCAAGTCAGATGCCTGTGCCGCAGCGCCGTCTTCGGTCCCGCCGAAGATGAGATTGGTCGTGACATCCGTTCCCAATGGGACGAAAGCTGCGGCACGGTTAACCAAGTCAGCAAGAATAACGCTGCAGTAGCCATCAAAAAAATCTTCAGCCGTTCCCACTGCGGACCACGAAGAGACAATATCGCCTTCAATATGGGCTCCGTCGGCAAGGCGAATCTGCGCCACATGAGCCGTCGGTCCAATACGAATAGCGGCATCAGAACCCTGCAACGTTCCGGCAATAACGGCAGACTTAATCAAAGAGCCTTGCAGGACCTGCGGGAAATTCAATTCCTCCGGATGGAAGGTCAACCACCCGTACTCCGTCGCCGCACCGGCTGTCCAGGACCCTCGAACCTGATTCTCATCACCGAGAATGCTGCCGCCAAAATCAAACACCAGGGCAGACCCGCCGCTGCCGAGTGCCTGGACCTTTCCCTCTAATAAAAGCGTATGGCTGCGGCCATAAGTAAAGGCCATGCCGATGCCGCCCGTGCCGTTGGCTGAAATAAGAGCATTCTCATTCACAGAGAGCTGATTAGCCGATCCGTCCACGCGTACGCCGATGGAGCCTGCCCCATCAGCAAGCTGGTCAGCTGCCACCGTTACCTTGCTGCGGCTGCCGTAGACATGCACGCCGACTGCATTCGTCTGCTGCGAGGGCTGATCTTTAATCCACTCTTCTCTGTCGTTGCGAGCCCAAAAGGCCTGTCCGACCGTATATTCGATGCCCGAGGCATAGATGGAGGTGCCGAAAAAGCGCTTGCGGTCCAATTGGTAGCCAAGATCCTGCAGCATGGCGAGCTCGGCTTCCATGAACGTTCCCCAATTGCGCCATGACTGATGTGAGAGCAAACCGTTTTGAAGTTCTAAGTGGCTGAAGTCGAGGTTGCCCATCTCAGCGCCTAAGACGGGAATTGCACCAGTCACAGATATGGCCTTTTGAACGGCATCTTCGCTGTCTGTGACCTCGTCGGGAAAATACATTACGGTTTCCTCACCAATGACTTCCCTGACATTTTTTCCCTGAAAACCGATCCCGGAATATCCTAAATACCAGCGCACTTTGTTTAATTCGGTCTGAAGGTTCGCCGGCATGCTGTCAAAGGAAACCAGCCCGCTCAAAGAGGATCCCGCTTTAATCGGATTTCCATTGAAGGTGAGTTTCTCTGTGAACGCGGTATGACACCAGCCGTTCGGACATTCGAATCCCAGATAGTCACCCGTCTCTATAATCGCCATGCCCGCGCTGTGCGCGAGCTCATGAAGAATAGTGCTGATTCGCGAAGAACCTAAAGCATGCGCGGGCAAGACTGCAAGAGGGCTGTAATCGTATGACGCCCCGGGTGCCGGACCCAGATAGACGCTTCCCGAAGGCTGAGAACTCGACAGTCCCTCAGTCCAAGACAAAGCCATGGCCGGCCTTCCATTGTCGTCAAACCAGGCACCGCCGGAGGCGTACGTAGCGAAAGGATTTGCTGCAGCAATGACCGTCGGAGCGGTTGCCGGCGTTCCAAAAAGTTCGCCGAGCCACGCCCCGGCTTCGAGCAAAGCGCCTTGATCGGCAGCAGACACATCTTCTCCGGTCCCTGACTCCGCGCCCGAAAGCAGCTTAAAAAGCATGACGTCATTGCCTTGAGCGTTCTTCACCGCAGCAATAACGGAAGCATTGGCGACGGGGGCCGTGAGGAGCGTGAGCACCGCCGCTGCAATAGAAGTGAGCCGCGGAAAGGGAGCTAGCCAGGCGGATTGAAAAATCGAGGCATTTGGGGCTGAGCTCATGGCGGCTTCTTCCTTCACGTGCGAGCTGCATTTCAGCAAGAGAGAACGAACGGGGCTATTCCCATTGTAGCGGGATTACGTTATTTCACAGTTTTCGCCACAAAACGCAGCTTTCTCACTGCGGCTCCCGGGCATTGGCATAACGGAGCGAATTGGCCTCTCGAGCTCTTCCGCACTGCAGCGCTGGCCGTTCGTCATCGGGAGGTTTCGGGAGTGAAGGATCTTCGCGTTCGTTCCTTTAAGCCCCGACCTCTGCCGACTCGCTCTGTCTCTTTTAAGTTCGGTCGGCTCAGCGCACACCCCCTCGTGCGCACTCCGGCACACACAGAATAAAGCAGCGCGATATTCTCGCGCTGCTTGAATTGAAACTGCTGCCCTAAAGGCCACGCTGATTTAAAAGATCAGCTAACCGGGAAACCCGGAAGAAGTCTCGGACTTCTTCATTGTGCAGCTGCACAGTTAATGAAGTTTTCCGTTGAACGCCTTGACAACATCGAAGGCGAACGCCTGATAGCCCGTAGTGTTCTTGAATTGAATTTCAACAGCGGGTTCTTTCGCCCCCCATTCAAATTCGTCAAGATAAGGATTCGGCGCGGACGTGAGGCCGCCGGTCTTAAGGTCATAGTTTGCCCCGGCTGTGGCTGCATAAACCACCACGGAGTCCTTGTCCGGCATGTATTCGACAAGGCTGGTCACTGGGCTGAACCAATCGTGGCCGCGTTCCTTGCCGTATTCCCAAACCTGTTCAACAGTGCGCTTCTTTTGATCAATCTTGTAGATCACCGCGCGCGAATACTTCATATCCGGAAGGGGCGGCTGATCAAATGCACGTCCGTCGCCGTTATCGAAGACGGAAACGTAGATCTCGTCCTTCGTCGACTTCGAATCAATACGCCAAGCGGTGTGCTGTGTCCACGTCCAATCGAAATCCGTCTTTTCACAGGATGCATCGCCGCACTGCAGTTTATTGCCATGTGCATCTACCGGCGTAAGAAGTGCGTCGCTCCAAGGCTTCTTCCAGCCGCGTGAACCGCCCAAAATCCACTTCACCTTCTTGTCGCGGCCGATTTTGATGACAGCGCACTGATGGCGGGAGGAAATGATGATGGAGTCATCAGTCGGGTCATAGTCCACAGAGTTGACGTGGGCCCAATTGCGTCCAGGACCGGTGCCGACAATGTCGCCGAAGTGCCCTTCCTTATCAAGCTTTTGCAGATCGCTCGCAGAAAGTGTCTGGCCGGCAAGCTTAGGATCAATGTTGAGGCAGACCGCACCTTGATCCAGCGCCTTGATGGCGGTATCGCGATACGGATCCAGAATATCCCACAAGCGCCATTCGTCAATAACATTGCCGTCGCAGTCAACTTCAATGATCATGTCGCGCACTGTACGAACGTGACGTCCGTCAGAACGCTTGAGGTTTGAAGAGGCTACGCGCAGGAAATAGTGACCGTTTTGAGCGGCATCCATCGTGTGGCTGAAATCGTTGTAGCCGTATGGGAGCGGACGATTCCAAATGCGGCGGCCCATGATGTCGTACTTCACATAGTGCTGACCGTAGCCCCAGGTAATCGCGCCGTCGTCGTTCTGCCGCAGGCCCATCATGATGCCGCCGTCATAAATCGAATCGACGTTGAAGATCGTTGAGCTGTCCATAAACCATCGAATTTCACCTTTGGTGTCAACGATCCAGTTGAGCGGATCAGAGGACCACTGCAGCGCACCGCCTTCCGGATTGTTCCAGACGGCATTACGGGTGTTGTTGTTCCCGCCGATGTTGTTGATGTAGTAGAGACGATCGGCGAACTTTCCTTGCGCAGGTTTTCTGACAACGGCCTGCGGGAAATTCGGCGTTCCGATGGGGCCGTAGACAGGCGGCGTCGGGATCGTATATGTTTCCTTGAAATGCTTCGACTCTCCGTGATCCAGACGGTCGTATTCGACTTCAACTTTATTTTTATACGCAGGATAGAGCCCGAATACCGGAATACCGCCGTGTGTCAGCAATTGACTGTTCGAGACCTTATACGCGATTTCCTGACCGCCTTCTTTGGGAATAATGCGAACCGATGCATTCTGAATCACGTAGCCGCCGTTTCGAATGATTGCGGTAAGCGGCGCAATTTTGTAGGGATTCATTTTGAGTTCGCCAATTGCGCCTTGTTTTTTGTAGATCGTTGCGGGACCGGACGGGCCGCCGAACGCAAAGGCACTCATCGGCACAGCGGCACCGGCCGCTGCCAGCAACGTAAAGCGCGAAAAATCACGGCGTGACAATTTGATCATTTTGTTTCTCCTTTAGAAGCTGGTCTGAGCGGCCAGATTCCTAAAACCTGCAGCAGTCTTATGGCTGTACTGCCGGAACAGAAAAAGTTTAGGAGCACCGATTAAGAGTCCCTGCGAGAACATTCGAGCGTAAAGTGTGAAAAATGCCAAATCGCCTCTTTCACGAATGCCGAAAAGATACGGGTTTGCTCGCGTGTGATGATGAAAATCTTTGTTATGAGAGCCCGTCTCCTGCAGTCATTGGGGAGTACTGCTGTAGCCGCCGACTTTCTGCTTGGTTGCCACATTGTCAGGAGCTCAAGGATTTGTGCGTTTTTGTTGTCAGAAAATCTAATAAATTACTTGCTCAAATACCCGTCGAGTATTCATGAAATTATCTCGTTCAAAATTCTTTGATGAAGTATTTCACTGAACGAAATTATTATCTTCAATTTAGCGCGATCGGATACTTTATCGAAATGCCGCACCCTTCAATTAAGAGCAAAATGAATATCTGACAACTAAATATCCACTTATATATTTTGAACAATTTATATTTTATTTAGCAAAATCGCCTAGATAAAATCTGATTCGAATGCTCGCATTATTCCAAATGCGCTGAATAATGCCCTAGCGGCCTTCCTCGGGGTGAACAACATGTCCGCCGCGCAGCGTTTCTTTAACAGCATAAGAGATCATGCCGCGCATCCACTGCATAGCCGGATCCAGGTGACTTCTTTCATGCCAAATGAGCTTAGTGACGAACCCCTTGCTCTGGACATGCTCAAGCTCTTCGGAAACGACCGGAATGCGTCGCAGCGCTCCCAAACTGATGAACCAGTCCGCCATGATGTCCGAGAGCAGCATCACAAGATTGCTTTCGGAAATAATCTTCGCCGCCCCCATAAAGTAAGGCGTTTTAATAACGATGTTTCTCTCGCTCAAGAGCGGTGAAAGCCGGCTTTGAGTCAGCCGGTAGTACGTTGTAGGCCGCCAAGTGACCTCCACAAAACCGTACCGGATCACGTCGCTTTCCGTCACCCGTCCCGTCTTTTCGTAAAGCGCTTCAAGCGGGTGCCCCGGACGCACGACAATGCCGGTCGTTCGGCCTTCCCAGAGCGGCAGCCACGGGAACCCCTCGGGAACGGTTTCCATCGGACTGATCAGCAGATCAAGCTCGCCGGTGCGAAGCTGCACGGGCCAGTCGTTCGTGAGCTCGGTCATGTCGACCGACACGCCGGGCGCAAGTTCTGAGATTTTGGCAATCGCCGGAGCGAGAAAAATAACGCCGTGATCAACGCCGGCAATCTTGAATTCACGTTTGAGCGTCTTCGGATCGAAAAGCTTCGGTTCGAGCAGATGATCGTAATCCGCCAGGAGCCGAATGACGTCAGGCATAGCCTGAGTTGTTCGCCATGTAGCAGCGAGCCCGCCCGAGCAGCGCGTGAAGAGTTCGTCATTGAAAACCTCACGAAGCTTGCCGAGCATGCGCGAAGCTGTGGCCGGCGGGATGCCCAGCTGATTGGCAGCATTGACGAGATTTTTGGTCTCGTAAAGCGTCTTTAAAAACAGCAATGCAGATCTATCAAGGGTGGTTTTCATTTTTTCGGAATTCTGTGTTTCCACTCAGCCCAACTTGCCGGCGGGAACCTCAGAATAGCATGTCTACTCCTTAAGACCTACTCTTTCGGGGTCGGCAGGATATGTGCCAAAAGGTACAGCCAGCTGAACCATGACACTTCAAAGGAGTTGTTTCACTATGAATATTAAAGCAAAGATTACCCCGGTCGCCCTCGCCATTGCGCTGGCCGCAGGTTTTGGTCTCCCGGCCGCCGTACAGGCATCCGGCGGCGGATCCGGCCCGGCCGTGACCTATGTTGCCCCGGGTCAGATCGGTGAAATCGTCGTCAACCCCTATAAGATCGCTCCGCTCACCGCGGTCATTAAGAACGGCGGCTATCAGCTTAAAGACGCTACGGTCCGCGTGGTTCCGAAGCAGGGCGGACAGGAAATCAGCTACAAGGTCACGGACACGCTTTTGCGCACCCACGCCGGCATTCCGGTGTTCGGTCTTTACCCTGACTACAACAACACGGTCGAAGTGAGCTATACGATCGTCGACCAAGGTCAGGAACGCCGCGTTGAGAAAGAGCAGTACCGCATCTACGCGCCGGCTGTTTATACGCCGGTCAACGGTTCGATGGCTCAGCACCACAACATGTTTGAAACGGAAGTGGTCAAGGTTGATCCGGAATTCAAAGACCGCCTCTATCTGATCAACAACTTCCTTTCGACGGCTCCGAAGCAGGCCCGCGTGGTGTGGAACAACCCCACCGGCGGCGCACTTGAATGGAACTACTATCCGCAGAACGCCATCATTGATACGACGGGCGAAGTCCGTTGGTACATGTTCGTCGATCCTATCTATGATCCGGAAACGATTTATCACTCCGGCATCATGATGGGCTTCCACATGAATCAGGACGGCTTCCTCACGTTCGGCTACGGCCAGCGCTATGCCAAGTACGACCTGATGGGCCGCGAAGTCTTTAACCGCCGTCTGCCGACGGGTTATGCCGACTTCTCGCACGCACTTGATCCGGCTCAGAACGGCCACCTTTTCCTGCGCGTCTCCTCTTCCGACTACCGTCGTCCCGACGGCAAGCGTGTCCACACGGTCCGCGACGTGATCGCTGAAGTCGATCAGAACGGCAACGTGGTTGATGATTTCCGCCTCTTCGAAATTCTCGATCCGTATCGCGACGTTGTCATTAAGACGCTTGACCAGGGTGCGGTGTGCCTCAATATCGACGCTTCTCAGGCCGGCAAGACGCTTTCGGCTGAAGAACTCGCCGCCATGGACAAGAATGATACGTTCGGCGACATCCCCGGCGTTGGTCCTGGCCGCAACTGGGCACACGTCAACTCCGTCGACTATGACCCGACCGATGATTCCATCATCATCTCGTCGCGCCATCAGTCCGCCGTCGTCAAGATCGGCCGCGACAAGAAAGTCAAGTGGATTCTCGCCACCCCGACGGGCTGGAAGGAAGATCTCGCCAAGAAGGTGCTCACGCCTGTTGATAAGGACGGCAAGCCTCTGAAGTGCGAAAACAACCGCTGCGAAGGCGGCTTCGACTGGACCTGGACGCAGCATACCGGCTGGCGTATTGACTCCAAGTCTGATGAACACGTCATCTACTTGTCAGTCTTCGACAACGGTGACGGCCGTGCGCTCGAACAGCCCCCGCTGCCCGACATGAAGTACAGCCGCGGCGTGATCTATAAGATCGACCAGGACAAGATGACTGTTCAGCAGATCTGGGAATACGGCAAGGAACGCGGCCACGACTGGTACAGCCCGGTGACCTCGCTGGTTGAGTACGAAAACGATAAGGATTCCGTGTTCGTCTATTCCGCCACCGCCAGCCTTGATCTGAGCAAGTTCAATACGGAAGCTCCGAATCCGTGCATCAACGAATTCCACTGGGGTTCGGTTGAGCCGAGCGTTGAAATCCGCATTAAGAGCTCGCTTGGCTATCAGGCCATGCCGATCAGCGTTGAACGCGCCTTCTCGGGCAAGTAATCCGCTTAACCAGCAGCCGCTTCACGCCGGTTCTTCCCCCGTCTGTCCGTTCTCTGAGCGGCCGGCGATAAGATCCTCGTGAAGCATCTCTAAAAGCGCAGCGCGGCTTAGCCGCCCTGCGCTTTTTGCTGTACATCAGCAATGAGCGACAAGCACTCCATTGCCGAGCCCGTCATTCCATGAATGAACAAGCCCCTGCTGCAGAAGGCAGTTTCGCCAAACAATGGATTGGAAATGATTTGGATGATCTTGCCGGCCGTCATCCCCAGCGCGGTATTGTGAATGCCCGCACAGTTAAGCGTCCTTCTTCTGATTAGGCTGCGGATCATCGAATTCAATCTCTTCTCCGCGCCGATAAGCAGAACTGACGTCGCGGGGATCAATTTCAATCTGATTGAGCCGCACTGAACGTACTTTTCTCATCACCAATGTCGAGAAGATGCCTGTACGTCCGATCACTGCCCAGTAAATTAGGATACCGACAGCCGCAACTGATGCCGCAGCAAAATAAACAGCCGAAAAACCGAAATACGGAACAAGAAGTCCGAGCGTATAAGGCCCAATGCCGACGCCGACATCAAGCAGTACAAAGTACGTTGCCGTTGCGCGGCCGACATATTGTTGCGGGCTGACAAACACTGCGAGGGCATGGCACGCTGACGTAATCGTAGCGAACCCCAATCCGAGTACAAGTGCTCCAGAGAGCAGCATGCCGTTAGAACGAGCCGCACCGATCAGCACCATAGCCGCAGCGAGAAAGATCAGCGCCGGATATACCACAACGCTGCCGCCGAATTCATCAAGCAAACGCCCTGTCACCGGACGGCTGATGATCGAAGTGAAGGCAAAGCCCAAGAAAAACACCGAACCGGCCCAGAAGAGCGACAGCGATTGTGAATAGGCGCCGATATATGCAAGAACAGTTGAATAACACACGCCGCCCAGCATTGCGATGAAGGATATCGGCAGTGCCTCGAGCTGAAAGAATGTCGAGAACTTTAACGTACGCATTTCTTTCTTCTCGGCCTCTGTCATGCGGTGCGCCGGTGTACGAATGAGCAGAGACAGCACAAAGGCAAGCACGCCTACCGCCGAACAGATCCAGACGGACGCTTCATACATGCCATGCTGTGTGAACCATATGCCGAGAAAGGGGCCAATGGCCGACGCAATCGTAACGCCAAGCGTGAAATATCCAATTCCCTCACCCTGGCGTTTGAGCGGAATAATCGTCGCGACGATCGTGGAAGCCGCCGTAGAGGCAAGCCCGTAGGCAAACCCGTGAACCACACGAATTGCCTCAAACTCGAGCATTGACGTAATGAAGAAATAAAGCAGCATGGAAGCGGCATAAAGCGCTGTGCCGCAGCGCAGAACGAATCCGCGCCCCAAACCGTCGATAAAGTGACCAGCCAGAAGGCGGGCAACCAAAGCGGAAATGATGAAAAGACCCGCTGCCAAACCTGCTTCACTCACGTCCGCTTTCCAAATGTGCATGGCATAACTCGTGGTCCAAAGCATCAGCTGGTAATAAACCACGTAGAGCAGAAAGTTGGTGACGATGACAAGCAGGTATTGCTTCGTCCACAAACGATCTTTCATTCTGAACGATCCTCCTGAAAATGTATTTCTGAGGACCGTCATTCTTGTCCAACTCTAAGAGGCTGCAATGTAAAAGCAGCCGTACCCCGCAGTCCTAAGATTGATCTGAAGCCTGCCCCTTACATTCCTGTACTTCTTATGAGATACGCCTTTAGTATTGAATACGCAATATTCACGTATACAAAGGCAAGAGAGATCTTTTAATCAGCCATATCGAAATCGTAAGCACTGCTCAATTCTGGTTTTCGAGTTCGAACAAGGCACGGCAAGTCCAACCGGCTGGTTTAGGCTTCACCTTCATCCTTATTTTCAACAACGCCGTCGCCTCTGGGACGAAGACCGTCCAAATCGACGATGAGCACGTCTTGGTCTTCATCAATAGCGCTGCTCTTCCCCAGAGAAAGCGGCACTTCCCCGTCCTTCCATTCCAATGCTTCACCGGGCTGCATCTGAGCATCATGGTCGAGCACGTAGCACGCGGCGCTGTTGAGCAGAATGAAGGCATCGTGAATATCGGCCGCAGTGGATGGGATTTCCATTTCGAGCTTGTCGAACCTTGCGAGACCATTAGTCCAGGCTTTGAGGCGCGGCAGACCGTCAGCACCTTCGGGCAGGCGTGAAAGACCGATCCAAAACAGGATGGGCGTAGCGAGCGCCTGCTCGCGCAGCGCCAAAGCCGTTTTGCGGAAATGAACCGGTTCACGCAGCACGTCGCAGTCTAGGAATCCAATAGCCGATTCATTGTCCAGAATCGTAGCGGCTGCGCGGATGAAGAGCGCTGCCTGCGTACTGCGGTGAGTGCCGCCGCCCACGGCAATCATCAGTTCGGACTGCATGCCGCGGATCAATGAACGCCCTTCCGGCCAGAGATAATTTTCTGCCGCACCGTCAATGAAGCGTTCAATACCCATACGTCCCGGCCGTTCGATCACATTGATGACCACTCCGGTGCCCGGCAGCGCCGCAGCAAAAGGCTGCCCCGGACCGCGCTCGTTGGGCAGCACCTCGAGTTCAATGCCCCAGTCTTTGGCAAAAGATTCAATGAAGTCCTCCGCATCCCAGCCGGGACGGCTGAGCGCAGCCGCACCGATAAAGGGCAGCTGCGACTTGAGCATGGCATTGATTTGACGGATTTCTTCTTGAGAATGCATGGATTCGTCGGGAGCGGTCACAGCGGAAACCTCGAACTGATAAAAAAGGAACTGCAGTAAAAATCGAACCTGCGATTTTAGTCAAACCGCAATAATGCCTTAGTCGGAGCGGCTTCGGGTGCTTCACTGCAAACATCCGCTGCTGATCGCCTTCAGAAACAGGCTGCCGCTTTCAATGGCTCTGGATGATGCTAGTCTTTCGATCATTCAATTACTCTTGCGAGATTTCGCTGCTATGACCCATTCCGCGCCTAATGTTCTCGAACGCTTCCTCCGTTATGTCCAGTTCGATACCCAGTCCGATGAGACGAGTGCGGCAGCTCCGTCAACCGCAAAGCAGCTCAAACTCGCTGAAGCCCTCACGGATGAACTTCATCAGCTTGGCATCGGCAATGCAGTGATTGGCCAGGGCGGCATCGTTTATGCCCACATTCCGGCTTCCCCAGGATGCGAGCACTTGCCCGCTGTCGGCTTTATCGCCCATATGGACACGTCGCCCGATGCGTCCGGATGCCAAGTCAAACCGCAGATCATCCGTTTTGACGGCACTGATGTGCTGCTCAATCAAACGGAAGGCATCTGCTTTCCTGTTGAGCGCTTTCCTGAAATCAAAAAGTACATCGGTGAGGACGTCATCTTTACCGACGGCACGACGCTCCTTGGCGCTGACGATAAGTCCGGCATTGCCGCCATTATGGATATGGCCGCCAAAATCACTGCTGATCCGACGATTGCTCACGCCAAACTCTGCATAGCATTCACGCCGGACGAGGAAATCGGACGAGGCACCGACAATTTTGACCTGGAGCGCTTCGGCGCAGACTGGGCTGTCACGATTGACGGCGGCGAGGTCGGAACCTTGGAGAGCGAAAACTTCAATGCCGGCTCTGCCGTCGTCGACTTTCAGGGGGTCGGCGTTCACCCGGGGAGCTCCAAAGGAAAGATGGTGAATGCGCTCCGCATGGCCGCAGCCTTTATTGACGCCCTGCCTGCGGATATGGCGCCCGAAACCACCGAAGGCCGCGAGGGCTTTCTTCACCCCAATCAGCTCGAAGGCACCGTCACGCATGCCAAACTGCACCTTCTGATTCGCGACCACGATCGAGCGCTTTATGAGGAGAAGAAAGTGCTCCTCGAGCGCATTGCCGAGGACATCCAGTCGCGCTTCCCCAACGGCACAGTGACGCTTTCCGTGAAAGACAGCTACGAAAACATGAAGCCCTATATCGACCGCGTGCCGGCCGTCATGGAACATGTTCGGGCAGCGTACCGAGCCGCCGGACTCGAACCCATTGAGGAGCCGATTCGCGGCGGAACAGACGGTGCGCGGCTCTCCGTCATGGGGCTCCCTTGCCCCAATGTCTTCACGGGGGGCCTCAACTATCACGGCATCTATGAATGCCTGCCCGTGAAGTCACTCGAGCTGGCTGCCAATGTGGCCTTTGAGCTCGCGGTACAGTCGGGTAAAAAATAAATGCACCGCTGAGGATTTCGTTCTCGGGCGTCAGATCTCTGATCCTGCAGGCGCGATATCAGTCCTATCCGAAGCAGGCCGCTGAGTTTTCTCAGCGGCCTTTTTCTGTTTTTAGTTCGCCGCAGCGCTCAGTACTGCACCTCCCCCTACGATGGGGCATCGATGTGCCAGCGGTCCGTATGTGATGCATAATTGTGCATCTATACAATAAGCGGACCTAACGCTCGATTTGAGTCGTGGTCGTTCGCGGCTTTCTATCCAGCATTACCCAAACCCGAGGTTCAGTACATGCAGCGCCAATGGACTCCTATTAAAGAATACTCAGACATTCTCTTTGAATACTTCGAAGGAATCGCCAAGATCACCATCAACCGCCCGCAGGTGCGCAACGCTTTTACGCCGACCACTGTTGCGCAGATGTCGGAAGCACTGGTCATCTGCCGCCAGCGAAACGATATCCGCGTAGTGGTTCTCACCGGAGCCGGCGACAAGGCCTTCTGCTCCGGGGGTGACATGCATGTCAAAGGGATCGGAGGCTACATTGATCCCACGGGTGTGCCGCGGCTTAATGTGCTCGACGTGCAAAAACAAATCCGTTCGCTCCCCAAACCCGTCATCGCCATGGTGAACGGCTTTGCGATCGGCGGCGGCCATGTGCTTCAAGTCGTCTGCGACCTGTCTGTTGCGAGCGAGAATGCCGTGTTCGGACAGACCGGACCCCGCGTCGGTTCCTTCGATGCAGGGTTCGGGGCGAGCTATCTCGCCCGCTGCGTCGGACAGAAGAAAGCGCGTGAAATCTGGTTCATGTGCCGCAAGTATTCGGCCCAGGAAGCGCTCGAGATGGGATTGATCAACAAAGTCGTGCCTTTTGATCAGCTTGAAGATGAAGTGGTCGACTGGGCCAAGACCATCATGAACCACTCGGCTTTGGCCATCCGCATGATCAAAGCCGGTCTCAATGCTGAGCTCGACGGTCAGGCCGGCATTCAGGAGCTCGCCGGGGACGCCACGATGCTCTATTACATGACTGAAGAAGCACAGGAAGGGGGACGCGCATTCCTCGAAAAGCGCGTGCCGCACTTTAAATACAACACGGATCCTTCGAATCCGTAAGTGCGCTCAATCTGTATTTGAGGATGATTTCATGAAAACCGATGAAGCAGGCATTGTGATCAGCGGCCGCAGCTGGTCTGCCTCCGATTTTGTGCGTGCAGACGGCACGCCGGGTCCGTGGACGTCTAAGGCGCTTGAGGCGGATCCCCTGAGCTTTGAGGCCGAACTCGGCCGATTCCTCACGGAATTCTTTTCGCCCGGCGCAGCCGTAACGGTGCACACCAGCGGATCGACCGGCGCTCCCAAGGCTTTCGCTGCAGAAAAAAGCCGCATGCGGGCGAGCGCTCGTGCCACCATCGCGTTTTTGGGGCTCAAACCCGGCTGCACCAACCTGCTGGCTATGCCGCTTCGCTTCATTGCCGGAAAAATGGTGGTCGTACGCTCTGTTGAATGCGGTCTTAACATTATTCCCGTCGAGCCTTGCGCCAATCCGTTCCTCGAGCATCGTGAGGCCGTTGACCTGTGCGCACTCACGCCGATGCAGGCCGCCACGGTGCTTGCCAATCCCGCTACGAGCCGCTTTCTGCTTGAATCGCGCGCGGTTATATTGGGCGGCGGCCCCGTAGATGAGGAGTTGACGGCAAAACTTCAGTCTGCTCAGGGTGCGGTCTATGCCTCTTACGGCATGACAGAGACACTCTCGCACGTCGCCCTGCGCAGACTGAACGGCCCGACGGCAGACGCGGGTTTCCGCGCGCTCCCGGGCGTAACGATTTCGCTTTCGGCGCTTAACACCCTTCAGATTGAAGCGCCCGCCGTAGCGGCCCAGACGCTCATCACGCACGACCGCGCGCGGTTTAATCCCGACGGAACATTCAGCCTCATCGGACGTTTGGATAATGTCATTAACACGGGGGCAGTGAAGATCCAGATTGAAGAAGTCGAAGCTAAGCTCAAACCCTTCATTTCAGGCAGATTTGCCGTCAGCGCCAGAAAAAGCCGACTCTTCGGCGAAGAAGTCGTGCTCGTTCTGGAGGGGGCACCGGCGCTCCTCAGCGCTTTGGACTTCTCTCGTATGCGGCAGGCCTTAGGTCGGTTTGAGCGGCCGCATTGGGTGGTTTGCATATCAGAACTCCCGCTCGCCGTCACCGCCAAAGCCTGCAGCATGATTTTTGCCGAATCCGTCGTGTCGTACGGCTACTCCGTTCCTGCCGCCCAAAATGACAAAGAAAACTATCTTGCCAACGCCAGAAAGCATGCCCAAGCGCTTTCGGCGCAGCTGAAGGCCCTCTGACAGGGAAGAAATGTTTTTTATTGATCAGCTTATTCATGCGCCTATAAGCAATCATGCTAAAGCCCCGGCAGGGGTCACCTGCTGGGGCTTCAATCGTTCCCAAATGCCTGAAAGAAAAATCAGCGCTTAGAACTTATGCACAATACCTGCGGCGACCTCAATGACCGTCGGGGCAACATCGAGGGAATACCCATTGAAATCTTTCTGCCCTTTCACCGTCTGATATGAGTAAGAAGCGACGCCGTAGAGCGAAGTACGTTTGCTGAGCGAATAAAGGTACCCTGCAGATGTGTTCCAACGGGAAATATCAATTTCGCCGAAAGTTGCTCCGATTGCGGTTGCCATATCCCAGCCGTTCACCGTGTCAATCGTGCCGTCCAGATAGGAAGTTGCCACCTTGAAGGTACCCCCTGCCGCCGGGATATCCGCGCCGATCGTGAGACCATAACCCTTTACCTGGAAACGTTCAGTTTGTGCGGGAGACAGCGCAAAATCTTTCGAAAAAATATTGTCGATGCTGTTCAAGTCTGCATTGTCAAAATACTGAGCCCCGGCATAGAGCTTGACAACCTGGAAATCGTAATTGCCGCCTACTGTCACTGTCAGCGCATCATCGACCGGATTGCCCCAATCCACGCCGTTCCATTTTGTCGTTGAAAAGTTCGTTTGGTCAACAACGGCAGCAAGGTTAAGGGGGCCGTTGGCATAAGTGAGCCCAATCGCGTAATAGCGGTCGACGGACGACTTCCCTTCCACACCATGCAGGCCTGCACCGTCGTAGTCATCCTTGCTGTCGGTATCAAACGAATACTGGGCATAAGCCTTAAAGCCCGCAAAGGCCGGCGTTGCGTAGGTAACCGTGTTGTCATAGCGGTCAAAACCGCTCATCACGGTGCTGGCATTAGCCGCATACTCGCCCCAGGAGGTCCCGAAAGGCGACAGACTGCCGAGAAGCCCGAAGGTACCGTTGCCGCTCGCGAGACTGCCCATCCGGCCGAAGGCGACGGTGCCGAACGCGCCGGACAAGTTAAGCTGGGCCTCACGGCCAAAAAGGCGGTTATTCTGCGTGAAGCTCCCCGTGTCCGAAGCGAAACCGTTTTCAAGAACGAAGCCGATCTTAAGCCCATTGCCGAGGTCTTCCGTACCTTTCAGGCCAAATCGTGAACCAGCGGTCACGCCGGACTTCATCTGGAAGGTGTCAACCGTATCGACATCCGGCAGATCGGCATCTGCATGCTGATAAACCAAACCGGTATCAATCACACCATAAAGGGTGACATCAGCAGCCAAGGATGAACCGGCGAAAGCTCCAAGAACGGAGAGTGCAGCAAGTGTTTTTTTCATTTGAAGAGGTTTAAATCAAAAAAAATGGCGCAATTGCCTAAAGGCAGCAAAGCGCTGCGTAATCCCTGCACGAAGCTTCGTCAAAATCTGTCTGACATTCAGAAAACAAAATGTTTTTCGATGATTCATGCAACCCTGATGGGTTTGCGGACCGCAATAATCATGCTTTGACCCTGTACTCTCCACAATCCAGTCTTTTTCCGTTACGGCGCCAATATATTGTTTTTAAAGGAAATCAAATAATGTAAGTTCGTATTACATTTAATATATACACCACATATACGACGTTTTCGTTTCCGATTCATCTCGAGCTATCGGCTGCGAATGGCATGACGCTTAACTAACTGCGCCCCTCATTTGCTGGCGTTTCAGTCCATCGAGCAGCTTCGACGAAGTGCTGCGAACGCCAATTAGCCTTCACTGCTCCCGCGCGAGCCAGATGAGGAAGAGCATCACCGACAGGCAGTCTGCTGCGCCCCCCGGCGACAGACGTCTGGCGACGAACTGGCGGTCAACTGTATGGACAGCATCACGCCACGAGGCTTGGCGCAAAGCGCCGGACTGGAGCAAATCACGAGCACAGCGCTTCACTGCCGCAAGCGCCTCAATACCGCCCCGCCGCACCAATGTCGTATCGTCAAGTTCGCTCATGATTTCAAAGAGCGCCTCAAGCAGTCTGCGGGCATCCAGATCCGCCTCCGGCAGACTGCAGAGCGCGAGGAGCGGCGTCTCAATGGCCGGAAAGCCCGCCGCGGCTTCACCGCGAATGCCCGTGAGTCCATAGTCACGATGCGCACGCATACCCGGCGTTTCTTCAGAGGGCCTTCCGGTGAAATCCGTGAGGGTGAGTCTTCCGAGCTCAGCGGTCTTATCCAAAACGTTTTTGATGAAGGTCTTTTCATCGAGCTCATCGAATGCTTCGCGCTGCGCCGCGCTCACCTCACCTGCCGCGCCGAGGACAAGGCCGAGTGAAAAAATGAGCCCTTTATGCGTGTTGATATGGCCCGTCGCTTCATACATGGCTTCCTCGGCTTCGAGTCCGATGAGCCTCA
>OCAA01000639.1_pt1 | contig 28226 bp, 31 predicted proteins | sample 1538241 | NCBI WGS metagenome assembly OCAA01 (sample SAMEA2580241, study PRJEB22360) | human gut metagenome | biome: human gut; feature: human-associated habitat; material: faeces | place: Denmark | collected 2008/2010
CAAAGTTGGAAAGTACTTGCAATAAAATGGTGGTAAGCAAGCAAAGTGACATCACTGTGAGATTAAAACTTTCTTTATCCGCCCAATATGCCAATGCTGAGCCAGTAAAAATAGATGCTAATGCCAAAGGCAAGGTTTTTGGGCGGGCGGTTTCCCACCACATCTTCAATTTATGATTTGTCATTTTTTTTGACCGCACTTTTGATTACAATAAAGGGCGTATTCTACACGGAAATTGCCTTTTTATGAATGATTTAACATTGACTCTTCACCCAATTGCGGTGATTCACACGCCTTACAAAGAAAAATTCTCAGTGCCACGCCAACCAGATTTAGTACAAGATGGTATTGGTATTGTGGAACTGCTTCCTCCGTATAATTCACCAGAAGCGGTTCGAGGATTAGAGCAATTTAGCCATCTTTGGCTTATTTTCCAATTCGACAAAATACCCCATGGAAAATGGCAATCCACTGTTCGTCCCCCTCGTTTAGGCGGCAATCAACGTGTCGGTGTATTTGCCTCACGCGCTACGCATCGCCCTAATCCTCTAGGTTTATCCAAAGTTGAATTACGCCAAGTGGAATGTATTCATGGACGTGTTTTTCTGCATTTGGGTTCCGTGGATCTTGTCGATGGCACACCTATTTTTGATATTAAGCCTTATATTGCCTATGCTGATAGTGAACCAGAGGCAAAATCAAGTTTTGCGCAAGAAAAACCACCTGCAAAATTAAGCGTAGAATTTACAGAAATCGCCCAAAGTGCGGTTGAAAAATATCACAAAAACCGACCGCACTTAGCGAGATTTATTACAGAAGTGATCGCACAAGATCCCCGCCCAGCTTATCAACAAGGTAAAGAAACCGATCGTATTTATGGTATTAGTCTTTACGAATTTAATATTAAATGGTGTATTAAAGCGGGGACAACAGATTGTGTCGAAATTCTAGATATCCAAAAATTAAAAGAACAAAAAAGCTGACTTTCGTCAGCTTTCTTTTTATCGTTTTAATTCTGTCTAATCCGGTAATGCATTCAGCACAGCTTTAACGAGCGTTGCCAACGGAATAGCGAAGAATACGCCCCAGAACCCCCATAATCCGCCGAAAATCAACACCGAAATAATGATTACTAAAGGATGTAAATTAACGACTTCAGAGAATAAATACGGCACCAACAAGTTTCCATCTAGAAGTTGACTCACCGCAAAGGCCACAATTAAATACCAAAACGTTGGGGAAATGCCAAACTGGAACATGGCGACTAAAGCAACGGGAATCGTCACCAATACCGCACCAATATAAGGGACTAAGACAGAGAGACCTACGACAACAGAAAGTAACAGCGGATAATTTAAACCAAAGCTTAAAAAGATAATATAAGTCACCACGCCAACAATCAAAATTTCTAACAATTTGCCATGAATATAATTCGCAATTTGTTGCTGCATCTCATTCCATACTTTAGACGCTAAAAGACGGTTTTTAGGCAAAAATCGGCTTACACCAGCAAGAAGTTCTGTTTTATCTTTCAGCATAAAGAACATCATTAATGGCACTAAAAATGCATAGATACCCAGTGATACAAGGTTCATTAATGAAGTAATCGACAATTTCACCGCAGATTCACCAAAGCCCAAAATCTTCGCTCGAGCCGCACTAAAAAAGGTGTCAATCATGGTGTAATCGATGAGTTCAGGATAATGCTCAGGAAGGGCTAATAACCATTCATGTAACTTATTGAACATGGCTGGCAAATCGCTTAACAAGGAAATCGTTTGATTCCATAATGTTGGTACAAGCCCGAAGAAAATTAATAACGCTAAGGTTAGAAAGCCACCAAAAATAATTAACGTGGCAAGCATTCGAGGAAATTTTAATTTTTTCGTTAAAAAATTAATCGGCATTTCCAATAAATATGCTAATACAATGGCAATCAGCAACGGAGCGATTAAATCACTAAAGAAATAAATCGCAATAAAGCCAAATAACAAAATGGCAAGGAGCCCCATCGCATGCGGATCGCTTAAGCGACGGCTATACCAATTTTTTAGCATTTCTAACATAAAGTTTTCCTAAACAAGTATTTTTTGTCATTATAAGTTAAAATTTAAATCAATCCTATATCCACTCATTCAACATAAAATAGAAGGAAACGTTATGTCTGTTACGATTTATCATAATCCGCGTTGTTCAAAAAGCCGTGAAGCTTTAGCTTTATTAGAAGAAAAAGGTATCCAACCAACTATCGAACTTTATTTACAACAACACTACTCTGTTGAAGCATTACAGCAACTGGCTAATAAATTAGGATTAGATGATGTTAGAAAAATGATGCGTACCAAAGATGAGCTTTATCAATCATTAGGGTTAGATAATCCTGCATTAACTCATGATGATTTATTAAAAGCCATCAGTGAAAATTCAGCCTTATTAGAGCGCCCGATTGTGGTAAAAGGTGAAAAAGCCAAAATTGGACGACCGCCTGAAAACGTACTCGCCATTTTGTAATTTTATTCATTTTCGCTATAATGACTTGCCGTGAAACACTTCACGGCAATTTTTTAGAGGTAAATATGACAAAAAAAACAAAAAGTGCGGTTGAAAATCAGCCCATTTATCAACACGCCAAAGGAGTCGTGAAAGATAATGCTGTGATGGCACTATTACACGACAAATTATTCCGCCAACGCGTTGAGAAAAAACGTAAAGGCAAAGGCAGTTACCAACGAAAAGCAAAATATGCGAGCAATTGGTTTGAAAAGCCCGATGATAAAGTTTTTGATTTCAGAAATTTTATCATCGGGTTTTTCGTTTCAATTTCAGTATAAAAAATAACAAACAGAGGAAGTCTATATGTCAATCAAAACAGAAGTTTTATTTAACAATACTTGGAATGTCCGTATCAGTGATCCAGGTGAAGAAGGTGCTCAAAGCCACTTTTTTGAAACCATTTATCTCACACTCACGGCTTATTTTGAGGGCGAAAATGTGCGTTATGAATTTGTGCGTAAAGTAGAAGATCAAGTAAAAATCAAACGCTCATTTACGGAATTAGGTGAGTTATTCAAATTTTTAGGGGATTATTTGGATCCGGTTTCACTCGGTAACCTCGGCGTAAAAATAGGTAACTTAGGCGTGAAAGCCGAATAAATCGGTTTCCAATAAAAAAGTGCGGTCAAATTGAACCGCACTTTTTATTTCTCAACTTCTATTATTGTGCAAGTAATACACTTAATGCAGAATACAAGGATTGAGCCGCTTCATTTGATAATGCCTTGCCATCTTCATCAGTGATCACGACCGCACTTTGTTTACCTACTGCGGAGATTTGCATTTGGTAAACCCCTTTTTCTAGATTAGGCGGATTCACACCTAAACGTAGCCACTCTTGTTTATCCAATGGTTTATATTTTAACTCGCGATAGCCACGGCCTGCCGATTCCGATGTGGATTTAAAGCCTAATTTAGGTAAAGTCGAACCTAAACGTTGCCATGCTTGACCAAAACTTGCATCCATACCTAATGCCATTCTACCGTTCGTATCAGTAATTAAACCTGATTGGAAAGGTCCTGCTGAGGCATTATTTAAATCCTGTTGTTGCTTGTTATAAGCGTTAGTAAGCGCAGCAACAAAACGATTTAAACGATCCGATGCATAGCGCTGTTTATCTGCTTGATTTGGTGTGTAAATCACACCATCACGACGCATTTGCTCCACAGAAATAGCCAACGCACTCGCATCTTGCGCTGTAACTTGTTCAATTTTATAACGGATCTCTGTATTGGCTTTATCATCTGCACGACCCGTTGGCGCCCAGTCACTCATTAATATTGCACCATCTAAGGTCGAATTCGTGCCTTCTTCTTTCAATAAACGCTCAATTTGTTTGAGGTTATAAAGCTCTGCTTGTGCATCCGTATAAACAATCAATGCACGTTCGCCATCAAATTGTGTTAAAGAATTTTTAATAATCGCTAATGGGGTTGAAGGCGGACGAATATCCACGCGTTCTTTTTTCGCATTAAGCTGAGGAAGTTCATAAGTCGGATCAGCTTGCGGCAATGTTACCCCACCACTTGCTAAAGGAGAAAAGCTCGGTATTTCACGATCAGAATTTTGATAAGTGTCATTAGCCGTCTGCATTTTTTCCACGCTGTTTGAACATGCCGATAACAATGCTGCTGCGACTAAACTCAGTACGATTTTTTTCATTCCTTAAATCCTTTCAATAAAAAATAATTAGAATAATGACCGCTCTTTGACAAATAAAAGAGCTGAAAGTTTAAAGGGCTGTAAAAACAACCCTTTAATTCATTAAATTAAGCCAGCAATTTTTAATGCTTCTTCTACTTTTACTTGAGCGCTTTCGCTTAACACAGTAAGTGGTAAACGTAAGTGTGAAGTCTTAATTAAACCTAAACGATATGCAGCCCATTTTACTGGAATTGGGTTTGATTCAATAAATAAATCTTGGTGTAAAGGCATTAAGCGGGCATTAATTTCTTCCGCTTTTGCAAAATCACCCGCTAAAGCATAGCGACACATCGCGGCCATGTCTTTTGCAGCAAGGTTGTTTGTCACAGAAATGACACCTTCTGCACCTAATTTCATCGCTTCTAGCCCTGTAGCATCATCCCCACTTAACACAATGAAATCTTTACCGGCTAATTCTTTAATTGCAGTGATACGAGTTAAATCGCCTGTGGCTTCTTTAATCCCCACAATATTCTCAATTTGCGACAAACGTGCTACGGTTTCAGGTTTCATATCACTACCGGTACGACCTGGTACGTTATAAAGAAGTTGTGGTAAATCCGTGCATTCTGCAATCGCTTTAAAATGTTGGAACATGCCTTCTTGAGTTGGTTTATTGTAGTAAGGAACAACAGATAAACAACCGGCTACACCGCTATCACGTAATAATTTTGTCATCACAATGGCTTCGCTCGTTGCATTCGCACCGGTGCCAGCAATGATTGGAATACGTCCTTTTGCTAACTCAACCGTCTTTTCAATCACCTTCACATTTTCTTCAATGCTTAATGTGGCGGACTCTCCTGTTGTCCCCACAGATACAATCGAATCTGTACCCGCATTGATATGAAACTCGATAAGTTTTTCTAATGTTTCAAAATCAATGTTCCCGTGGTTATCCATCGGGGTTACTAAAGCAACAATACTGCCTGAAAATAAGGGGGTTTGCGTAGTCATAAGGTACTCCATTTACATCTATTTTGCGTTTTAACAATAACATTTGAAAATATTTGGTTATAATCGCTAAAATAGCTTGAATTTACAAATCATTTTTTACATTTTTAAGGATTTTTTATGAAAACATTACAAGTGGGTGACTTAGCACCGCAATTCACCCTTTTAAATCAAGATAATCAACCAATTTCACTTGGCAACTTTAAAGGCAAAAAAGTACTCGTGTATTTTTATCCAAAAGCCTTAACACCAGGCTGTACAACTCAAGCCTGCGGTTTACGTGATGCTAAAAGCGAGTTAGAAAAATTAGGTGTGATTATTTTAGGCATCAGCACAGATGCGCCAAAAAAACTGGCTCAATTTGTTGAGAAAAAATCGCTCAATTTCACCTTGCTTTCTGATGAAGATCACCAGGTTGCCGAGCAATTTGGTGTTTGGGGTGAAAAGAAATTTATGGGACGCACCTATGACGGCATTCACCGCATTAGCTTCCTCATTGATGAACAAGGCAAAATTCAACACGTTTTTGATAAATTCAAAACAGGCGAACATCATCAGGTTGTCTTAGATTACCTGCAATCCCTTTAAATCCCCTCTCAAAACAACCGCACTTTCTATGATTTACCTCAAAGTGCGGTCAAAAAATAGCCATTTTTCTAATTTATATTTACGCTCTATTTTTCATTTGATAAAATTCCAATCTAATTGAAATTCATTATCAATTAATTTTGTATTCTTTATCATATAAAAGGACTATCAGATGCCAAAACTTTTTGAGTTTTTAGAACAATATAGTGATTACATTATTATCGGGCTTTTACTTCTTATGAGCGTAATCATGCTTGCTACTGTGATTGAGCGTTTTATCTTTTTAAGCCGTGTCAATGTCGCTAAATATTCCAATATCCATTCACTTGAAATTGATTTAAATCGCAATATGACGACCATTTCAACCGTTGGCGCAAACGCACCTTATGTGGGCTTGTTAGGAACAGTAATTGGTATTTTGTTAACCTTCTATCAAATTGGTCAAGCTGGCGGTGATGTCGATGCTGGCGCAATCATGATGCACCTCTCTCTTGCGCTAAAAGCAACCGCACTAGGTATTTTAGTCGCGATTCCATCCATGATGTTCTATAACGGCTTAGGTCGTAAAGTAGATGTTAACTTATTGAAATGGAAAGTATTAAACGCTCAAAAAGATAAGGAATAATCGTGAAAAAATTTGATGAAATCAATATTATTCCTTTCATCGACATTATGTTGGTGTTATTAGCGATAGTGTTGATCACCGCATCCTTTATTTCTCAAGGAAAAATTCAAGTTAATGTGCCAAAAGCCAGTTCAACGGTCGCATTCAAATCAGATGAATTAGCCAAATTATTGACTGTAACGGCAGATAAACAACTTTATTTTAATGACAAACCTATCTCGCAAGAAGCGCTTGAAAAAGAGATCGCGGGTTGGAATAAAGATCAGAAAGTTACATTAAAAATTGATGCAGAAGCCTCTTTCCAAGATTTTGTGACGATTACTGACATGTTATCGAAAAACGAAATTAAAAATGTCGCGATTGTTTCGATGAAAGATAAAGGTTCACCAAACAAAACAACGCAGGAAAATGAAACAAAAAATACGCCAACACTAGGCGGAGTTGCACGTGGAGGCGTTGGAGTAGGACATAATCAATGAACAGCCAACAAGCGAAACGATCATTATTAGGTTTGGTTATTTCTCTATTGGTTCATGGTGCCATTGTAGGCGCATTGCTTTGGAATTGGCATAAACCAAGTGAAGCGGCAAGTAATGCGGAAGGCGAAATTTCTACAACGATTTCAATGGAAATGATTCAAGGAATGAGAGTGGAAGAACCGGCTCCAGAGCCGGAACCTGAACCTCAACAGGCCGAGCCTGAACTGGAAAAACAGGAAACCGTCGCGGATCCGACAAAGCAACCGGAACCCGAGAAGAAAAAAGACCCTGAGAAAAAGCCAGAAAAACCAATTGAAAAACCGAAACCAAAACCGAAAGAGAAGCCCAAAGAGAAACCTAAAAATGAGGTAAAAACAGAGAAACCGGTAGAGATGCCAAAGAATTTACCGATTGGTGATAAGAATATCAATTCAACGGCTACGGCGAATTCTAAAGCAACGACTACAGGTCAACCTGGTACAAATGGTGTTCAAGGTGGTTCTGGTACTAATACGGATGAACTGAATGCTTATCGTGCAGCGATTCGACGTGAAATTGAACGCCACAAACGCTATCCAGCTCGTGCAAAAATGATGCGTAAACAAGGCGTGGTGAGTGTGAGTTTTAGTGTGGGAGCAGATGGTTCCTTGTCAGGAGAACGTGTAACAACTTCCTCTGGTGATGAAAGCTTAGATAATGCAGCACTTGAAGCTGTGAGAAGTGCGAGACCTGTTGGTCCAAAACCTGCGGGATTTGCGTCTTCAGTAAGCGTACCAATTAGTTTCACCATTCAATAAATAAAAAGGCGAACATGATGTTCGCCTTTCTTTTTGCTAATTTTAATTAGCCCATACCGTATTTTTTCAATTTCTTACGCAATGTACCACGGTTGATACCGAGCATATTAGCTGCGCGGGTTTGGTTACCGCGGGTGTATTGCATAATCATATCTAACATCGGGTGTTCAACTTCCGCTAATACTAATTCGTAAAGATCATTCACATCTTGACCATCTAATTGTGATAAGTAATTGCGTAAAGCTTGTTTTACTGAATCACGTAATGGTTTGTTTGTTACTTGTGATTGAGAGTTTAAAACTGAAACGGTTAACGCTTCAGACGGACTACGTTGTTGTTCTAACATTTTTCTTTATCCAAAATTGAATTTAAAAAATCTTCCAGCACAATTAACTGCTCTTTCGGTTCATTAATTGCGTTAAAAGTCTGTCTAAAAACGGAATCGGGTTGAATTCCCTGTAAATACCAAGCCACGTGTTTACGGGCTATTCGATAGCCTTTTTGCTCACCATAGAACTGATGGAGTTCCTGAATATGATGCAAAATATGACCGCACTTTTCACGCAAACTTGGTGTTTGAATTATCGAATCATGTTCCACTAAAGCCTCAACGGCTTGAAAAAGCCATGGATTGCCTAGTGCGGCACGACCGATCATTATTGCATCAGCACCTGTATACTCAAGTACCTTTTTCGCCTTCGAGGCAGAATCAATATCACCATTCGCAATAACAGGAATTGAAATTGATTGTTTGACTGCTCGAATATTGTCGTATTCCGCTTCCCCTTCAAATAAGCATTCTTTCGTCCGCCCGTGAATGGTTAAAGCCTGAATACCAGATTGTTCTGCAATTTTGCCGATTTGCACACAGTTTCGATTTGCTTTATCCCAACCTGTGCGAATTTTTAACGTCACAGGCACATCAACGGCATTCACGACTTCTTTTAAAATTTTCTCCACTAAATCGGGAAATTGAAGCAGTGCAGAGCCCGCCAGCTTTCGATTCACTTTCTTTGCGGGACAGCCCATATTGATGTCGATAATTTCAGCACCATAGGCTACATTAATTGCTGCAGCTTGGGCCATTTCTAAAGGATCAGAACCTGCGATTTGCACCGCATTTAATCCTAGCTCTTCACTATGTGCTAAACGAAGTTTCGATTTCTCTGTATGCCAAACTTGTGGATTAGTGGACATCATCTCTGAAAACGTTAATCCCGCGCCATAATGGGCACATAAACGTCGAAAAGGTTGATCCGTGATACCTGCCATGGGCGCCAATAAAATACGATTTTTTAATTCATAAGAACCAATTCGCATTTTATGTTATCCCCAATTACAAGTCCTAATCTCTATCAAGTCAGGCAACAGCAGTCACCGACAAGGGGTGCTATATTACGCATTTTTCTTTTTTTTTGCAAAGGGAAATTTGTTCAAAAAATGCACTTTTTTTAATTGACAAAAAGAAATTAAGCCGATTTTAATTTACCTGTAATACGGCACCATTCCTCTTTCACCGCTACGGGATCTAAATTAAACGATTGCGCATACGCATCACATACCGATTCTGCTTGGGTTTCTAAAATACCCGATAATCCAAGATCACCGCTCTCTTTCACTAGTTGAGAAATAATCGGATAAAGTTCTTTCAATGGCCCCGCAAGAATATTCGCCACAACAACATCTGCTTTTAAATCTGCAGGTTTATCATCGGATAAGAAAAGTTGAAGACGATCCGCCACCCCATTTTGTTCTGCATTATTTCGACTGGCGAGAATTGCTTGTGGATCGATATCAATACCGATTGCATTTTTTGCCCCTAATTTAAGAGCAGCAATGGCAAGAATTCCGGAGCCACAGCCAAAATCGATCACTGTTTTGCCTGTTAAATCTAAACCATCTAACCACTCTAAACAAAGTGCAGTTGTCGGGTGGGTCCCTGTCCCAAAAGCTAAACCAGGATCAAGCATCACATTAACTGCATTTTGATCTGGCACTTCACGCCAGCTTGGGCAAATCCATAAACGTTTGCCAAATTGCATTGGGTGGAAGTTATCCATCCATTCACGTTCCCAATCTTTATCCTCGATTTGCTCAATTTTGTAAGCGGTGTTTTCATCTAAATGATGTGCTTGTTTAAGCAAACTCACAATTTCATTCATATCGGTTTCTGCATCAAACAATGCAATCACATCCGTATTTCCCCACAAACGTGTTTCGCCTGGAAGTGGTTCAAAAATCGGTGTATCTTGGCTATCCATAAATGTGACCGAAACTGAGCCGATTTCTTCTAAAAAATCGCTAATTTTCTCAGCTTTTTCATTTGTACTATTTAAGCGAATTTGAATCCACGCCATCTTCTTTTCCTTTTAATTAATTTCTTTATGTAACCATCTAGGTAATAAACTTACGCCTAGGGCTGAAACCACAATAATGATAATCCCAAGCGCTGAAACAAGTGAAACCTCTTCGTTGAGTAATAATACTGCCAAAAAGACACCAAAAATCGGCTCAAGTGCGGTCAAAATTCCCGAGATTTTTGCATCCACCGAATTTAAGCCTTTATTCCACAACCAAAAGGCAAACCAACTACATACTACACCGAGATAAATCAAACCGAAGAAACCAAGCCAGTTAAAATGGATATCCCAGTTTTCCGTCAGCAATAAAGTAAATGGCAGCATGGTGATGCTTGCTAACACAATCGAAATGGATGTATAGGCTTTTGTTGAAAACGGTGCCACCCCCTTAATATACAAGCGCAAACAACAAGCAAACACAATACTTGCCGCCACTACTAAGGAGCAACCCAATAAACTAATTTCACTTGAGCCTTCATTTCCTTGCCCACCTAAAATTAAAATGGCTACGCCTAAAAAGGCAAAAGCCCCACACAACCAATGATACCATTTCGCACGATCTTGAAAGAAAAAATGCCCAATGAAAATCACACATAATGGTTCTAATCCAATCATGGTCGTTGCACTCGCCGCGCTTGTATATTTTAAACCAATGAATCCCAGCAAAAAGGTCGCGGTATAATTGAAAAAACCTAGCCACCAAAGCTGTTTTCGCATCGGTTTAGACACGCCTTTCCAACGACGAAAAAAGAGTGGCATCACAATAATCGCCGCCATTAATAAACGGGCTTGGATCATCAAAATGGTGTCCATCATTGTAAAGGTGTATTTAGCGGCAACAAAGGAACTACTCCAAATAAACAATGCTAGGATCTGGTAAATCATAAAGTGCGGTCCATTTTTACTGTTTTTTTGCGCCGAATTGGTTACCCAAGATGAAAGCAATCAAGCCAAATACAAGTGCAGGTACAATGGCATTAAAACCAAATAGTTTGATACCAAATTGAGTCAGTAGCACATAACTACTTAATCCCACCACCATTGAGCTTATTGCACCTGCTGCATTTGCTTTATCCCAATAAATGCCTAATACAATCACCCAAAGGAATGCTGCTTCTAATCCACCGAAAGCAAACAAATTCAACCAAATAATCATATCAGGTGGATTCAGTGCGGCAAGAATTAACAACGCCGATAAAATTAGTGTAATGACTGATGAAATACGGCTAATTCGTTTTTCATTCTTCGCGGCTTCAGGTTTGCTTGCAAGATATAAGTCTTTCACAAAAATTGAGGAGGATTGAATGAGTTGCGCATCAACTGTGGACATAATCGCCGACATCGGTGCGGCTAAGAAAATCCCTGCAACAATAGGAGGAAGCACTTCCAACATTAAGGTTGGAATGACTTTGTCTGACACCGTTAAATCTGGCACAACCGCACGACCTAAAGTGCCCGCCAAATGCATCCCTAACATAATAACTGAAAGGACAATCGTACCAATGAGCATGCCTCGATGTAAGGCTTTACTGTCTTTGAAAGCCATGCAACGCACGGCTGTATGTGGTAAACCTACCACACCGAAACAGACTAAGATCCAAAACGATGCCATAAATTGAAAATCTAGCATCTCATTCGGGCCGTAAGGGCTTACTAAGCTCGGATCAATTTCAGTTAATTTATTGACCGCACTTTCTACGCCACCGAGATGGTAAATAACGCCCACTAATAGCACGATTGTGCCAAAAATCATTACGGTACCTTGAATCGTATCCGTTAACACGACGGCTCGGAAACCACCAATAAACGTATAAATGCCAACCGTTAAGGCAAAAATAAGTAAGGCGTGAGTATAAGGAATCCCTATCGTGGTTTCGAGCAATCTTGCGCCACCAATAAATTGCACAACCATGGCGGCAAAGAAGGCAAGCAACAATGCTAGACTGGAAATCCAAACGAGATATTTATTTTTATAACGATAGAGAAATAAATCATTGATAGTAAGCGCATTGGTTTCACGAGAAAGTAATGCAAACTTTTTGCCCAATGCACCTAATGCTAACCACACTGCCGGCACTTGGATCATGGCGAGTAATACCCAACCTAGCCCATATTTATAGGCAGCCCCTGGTCCACCAACAAAAGAACTGGCACTGGCATAAGTGGAAGCAGTTGTCATCGCAAGGACAAAGCCCGTCATGGAGCGATTTCCTACATAATATTCCGTAAGGAAATCACCTTTACTGCGTTTTACATAAGCAAATAATGCCGCGCCAAAGATGAAGACTAAATAGATAGCTAATGGGAGAATAATACCTAAATTCATTATTTATTCTCCTTTGACTCAACATCTAGCGGGATATCTAAAAAGACAATTTTGACAATCCAATACCCAATGACCACAAACAAAATGGGTAAATAAATACAGGATAATTCAAACCATAACGGAAAACCTATCGGCCCGGGTGAATCTTTCGGGAGATAAGCGCACACACACCACCCAATCACATAAAAAATAGCTAAACCTAATGCCCAGCGAGCTTCCTTGGCTGCCTGTTTATACCGTTGTGATAAATCCATTATGAACTCCCGTTAGAATGTTTTACCCATTTCAAGGAAAATACGATTTTTGTCGTAGCTATAAAATGGGTGATTACTTGAAACTCGTTGATAAGACCACGTAATTTTAGGCGTGATTCCCCAGAAGTAAAGATCTCTATGCCATAATGTTACTGCCGATTGATATTCATTATTTTTCTGACGAATATTGAATAAATCAGCACCTTTGTAAGTTCTACGTGCATACGCAAGAGAAATGCGGGTTGAAATACCCCATCCCCACTCTTGTCCCCAACCTAAACGGAGGTTTTTGCGTTGATAAGCATTGTCTTCATCTCGTGTATTTTCACGATTATAATCAGCGCCTACGAACCAAAATTGACCACTCTTAGGAAAATAAGATAACGTATTTGACCAAAGATAGTTATTGCCATTCAAGTGTTTACGAGTGGTATAACGCTGTTCACCATATTCAAGTGCGGTTGAAATTTGCCACTTTTCATTCAGCCAATAGGTTAAATCTAAACGAGCACCTGAATTTTTCGAATACTGTTTCATTGACTCACTACCCGAGGAGCCACCTGAATACCATCGTCTTTCTGTAAATGGCATTAATGACATTTCGAAACGCGCGGTTTGATAACCGAATCCAGCGCCAACTCTACCATTAAATTCATTATATTTTTTATTATCCCAGTAATATTTCCCACTCCCCTCAATAGAAAATTTAGTGAAATAATTATGGGGTAATGACCATTTTTTCTCTGCTTCTGCAAAATAAGAAAAACCTGTTGCACTTTCGCGCTCCCAGGCATTCCAATTTCCAATGCGAGTACCTGCTTTTGGTGCATTGTTAATATTACTTTCGTTTAAGAAACTCAGACCACCTTGAAACTTCCACTGATCTCGGCGGTTAAGTGCCGAAAGATATTGGTCGATCATGACAATAGACTCGGGCGAAACTTGTTCAGCTCTCAGTTTTTGGAATTGATCTTTGGCCGCCTCATTATCATTGTTTAAAAAGAGTGCTTGTGCTAACTGATAACGTAACGGCAGGATGGTCGAATCTTGGGAAAATAGAGTACGATAACGAGTTACCGCTTCCGAAAAATGCCCCTCTTCGCGAACATTAATCGCATTTGCCCACTCAAGTAAAAATGGATCTTGTTTAGGCAAATTTTGATACAACGGCAATAAGAGTTGAACGGCCTCACCATTATTTTGCAACACTGCAGGAATCAATCCACGCACGATCAAATCAGGATGTTTTGCCAATTCTTCTTTCGTAATAGAAAGTGTATGTTTATCGTCACGTTTTTCTGAAATTTGTGGCTTTTGAGTGGATAAATCTGGTTTTGCCAACTGACGCTGATCATCAAACCGCTCATCATGAGGTTGAGGAGACTTCTCTGCAGCAAAAGAGAATGAACTAAGCAGCAATGAGTAGCTTAAAAATAAAACAAGTTTCGATTGTGAAGTCATTTTTTATTCCTATAAAGAAAAATAAAGCAAGCCAACGGCTTGCTTCAAAATTTACAAAAATTTTCTAATTTTTTCTAGCACCAAAAACACCAAATTTATCATTTCCTTGATAAGTTCCGGCTACTTCGTCTGCATCTTTTCCATAGAAGCCTCCTTCAACCTGAACACCTTGGCTATTTGTTCCACTAAATTGATTGCCTTGAATTTTAGCAGATAAGGAAACATCATCAAAATGTGCATTAGGAGAAAGAGCTCCCCCTGCAATCCCATTTGATACAAGAACGTCCTTATAGCCTGTTTTGGCTAAAGAAATTGTTCCATTTAATGTTTTATCTGCGAAATTAGTCGTTAGTTTTACGAATGATAAGTTAGAATCTAAGTAATCAGCCCGCTTCTCTACATGCATACCACTTCCAATATAATTTGCAGTACCTGATTGTGGCATTTCTGTCGTTGGATTTACACCAAATGCGACATAATAATCAGAACCTAAAGCAGGCTCCGTAAATTTCCCCCAACGAATATTTTTATAGTTTTTGCCACTAACAGAACGCAATTCAGGATAATCAGCCTGTAGCACTTCTTTCTCATTCGTTCCAATGACTGGACGTTCGTAATACCCTGATGGAATAATTTCAATTTCATGACCTTCAACATTAACAAGATTAACGTTATTGTCATCATGTATTTGTCTTTCAATGAACGTCACTGTTTTATCTTCTTTATTAACCTCAAACCCCACTCGTTTAAGCGCGATTTGTTCAGCTGGTTTAGGTTGTTCAACTGGTTTAGGTTGTTCAACTGGTTTAGGCTGCTCAACTGGTTTAGGTTGCTCAACTGGTTTAGGCTGCTCAACTGACTTTGGTTGCTCAACTGACTTTGGTTGCTCAACTGACTTTGGTTGCTCAACTGACTTTGGTTGCTCAACTGACTTTGGTTGCTCAACAGGTTGAGTATTACTACTCCCACAAGCTACTAATGTTAGACTTGTAAGAATAATTAAGCTTAGTTTAGAGAGATTAAATTTCATTATTTTCCTCTGGTAAAAAGTAAATTTAAGTTATAAATAGATTTAAAATTTTTTCAAAAATTATTAATTGTAGATTATATAAAAACTAAACACTTCTAATAAAAAAGCGGACCAACTTGCGTTGTCCGCTTGATTTTATCACGCATCCTTAACTTTGTCTCTAACCTAAATAATAGATACCCTCTATCACCTTTTAAAAGTTAGATATTACAAATGGAATGCGAATTTAACTTTATCAATATCTGTAGTTAAAAATAGATAAAACTATTTCTTAGCCGCAAAAGCCGCTCCCCAAGAGTTATCATTAGCTTTAGCTAAACCACCTAATTCTTTCGCATTTTCGCCGTAGAATTTTCCTTCAGCTGTACCTTGAGAATTTAACAAATCTGATTTAGCAGTACCTGAAAAACCATTTCCTGAAATATTTGCATCAATTTTCACAACATCAACATTAGCAGCGCTAATCGTCCCTGCTAATTTTTTATTACCAAAATCAGCTGTGAAGCTTGAAGAACCCTTTACATAATCTTCATCAGGTAATTTATCTGTATCTGCTGTAATAATGCTATCTCCAACATAGGATGCTACACCAGATGATGGCATTGAAGTTGTTGGGTATCCGTTATAAAACAAGATATCATCTTGACTAGGATCTTGGCTCTCAATTGCTCCAAAACGAACATTGCTATAAGAACCACAACAAACTTCTAATTTACCATTTAACTTCATACCATTAATCGTTTGGGCTGAAGCTACTGTCCAACCTCTTGCACTAATACCTGGACCAAAACCGATAGGAATATCTTTTCCATCAACATTGATCTTATATAAATTTGCTGAAGTAAGCGCTACAGTTTTAGTTGTAACATTTCCCTTATTATCTGAATCAATTACGATTACACCACCTGTCTTATTATTTAAAGATGGTGATGCTGAATCGCTTACATTGTTCTTATTTTTAGTAGTCTGAGTCGCTTGAGCGGTTTGTTTATCTTTTGTTGGAGCTTGACTACTACTTCCAGCATCACCACCGCCACTACTTCCACAAGCAGCTAATGTTAATGCAGCTAAAGCTGTTAAACTAAACTTTAAAATAGTATTTTTCATAATTTACCTCTTAGGTTGTTAACGAAACACAATTAATAGACAGACGTAACATAAATTTATGTATATTTGCATCTTATCATAAAATTAATAATATTATATATACCTATATAAAAAATAAGGTAAAGACAATATTTGTCTTTACCTTAATAATTTATAAATTAATCATACATCCCTAATTTCTTCTCTAAATAGTGGATATTTGCACCACCTTTTTGGAAGTTTTCATCTTCAAGAATAATTTCATGAAGAGGGATATTGGTTTTGATACCGTCAATGATCGTTTCTGATAATGCATTTTGCATACGACGGATTGCTACATCACGAGTATCACCGTATGTGATTAATTTTGCGATCATAGAATCATAATGCGGAGGAACGGCATAACCACCATACACATGAGAATCCCAACGAACGCCTAAACCACCTGGTGAGTGCAAGTGTACCACTTTACCTGGAGATGGTAAGAATGTTTTTGGATCTTCTGCATTGATACGACATTCAATTGCATGACCTTTCACTTTAATATCTTCTTGTTTATAAGAAAGTGGTAAACCAGCCGCAATACGCAATTGTTCTTTCACCAAATCCACACCAGTAATCATTTCTGTTACTGGGTGTTCGACTTGAATACGAGTATTCATTTCGATGAAATAGAACTCACCATTTTCATATAAGAATTCAAATGTACCTGCACCGCGATAGCCAATTTCAACACAAGCCTTCGCACAACGAGAACCAATATCACGACGAACTTCTTCTGTAATACCTGGCGCAGGCGCTTCTTCCACGACTTTTTGGTGGCGACGTTGCATAGAACAATCACGTTCTGCAAGATAAATTGCATTACCGTGTGTATCCGCTAAAACTTGAATTTCAACATGGCGTGGATTTTCTAAATATTTTTCCATATAAACCATGTCATTATTAAATGCTGCTTTTGCTTCAGCTTTTGTCATCGCAATGGATTCTTCAAGTGCATCTTCGCTACGAACGACACGCATACCACGACCACCGCCGCCGCCAGATGCTTTGATAATAATTGGATAACCAATACGTTTTGCAATTTCTTTATTTTTCGCGATATCGCTACCTACAGGACCATCAGAACCCGGTACACAAGGCACGCCCGCTTTTTTCATTGCTTTAATTGCAGAAACTTTATCCCCCATCAAACGAATGACGTCTGCAGTTGGGCCAATAAAAATAAAACCAGAACGCTCAACTTGCTCTGCAAAATCTGCGTTTTCAGAAAGGAAACCATAACCAGGGTGAATCGCATCCGCACCGGTTACTTCTGCTGCGGCAATAATGGCAGGAATATTTAAATAACTTTTTACAGATGGCGCAGGTCCGATACAAACTGTTTCATCTGCAAGTAATACGTGTTTTAAATCACGATCGGCGGTAGAGTGAACCGCCACAGTTTTAATGCCTAATTCTTTACAGGCACGCAAAATACGCAGTGCAATTTCACCACGGTTAGCAATCACAACTTTTTCTAACATAACAATTTCCACTTGGGTGAAAAAATGGCGAGAAAGCTCGCCATTTCAGATTGATAGGGATTATTCGATAACGATCAATGGTTGATCAAATTCAACTGCTTCGCCATCATTTACTAAGATTGCTTTTACCACACCAGCTTTGTCTGCTTCGATACGGTTCATCATTTTCATTGCTTCAACGATACAAAGTGCATCGCCTACTTTGACTGTTTGTCCCACTTCAACGAAAGCTTTCGCTTCTGGGCTTGGGCTACGATAGAACGTACCTACCATTGGTGAACGCACTTGGTGGCCAGAAACTTCAGCGGCTGGCGCTTCAGCAGGTGATACAGGTGCTGGCACTGCTGCCGGAGCCGCAACCGGAGCGACTGGCGCCGCTGCATATTGAATTGCAGCAGGTGCAACAGCTGGTGCCGCACGACTAATACGTACTGTACCTTCTTCTTCTTGCACTTCTAATTCAGTGATACCCGATTCTTCTACTAATTCAATCAGTTTTTTGATTTTACGAATGTCCATACGCTCTTCCTAAAAATAATAATGAATTGTTAACCGCACTTTCAGAATTGATTTCCAAAGTCCGGTCATTTTGAAACCTGTTTTTGTGTCGGCAAGATTACCGCAAAATCACGCACTTTGCGATAAATTTCTGCGAAAATCTGTAAATTTTGTGAAATTTTATGCTTTTTTATTTAAAAAATCTAACGCAAATTGGAGAGCAAACTCATAGCCTTTTGCACCTAAGCCACAAATTACCCCTTCAGCCACATCACTAAAGTAAGAATGATGACGGAATGGCTCGCGTTTATGTACATTAGACAAATGAATTTCAACAAAAGGAATTGACACCGCTAGCAACGCATCGCGCAATGCAACACTGGTATGCGTATAAGCTGCTGGGTTAATTAAAATAAAATCCACTTTCTGAAAACTTTGATGAATTTTATTAATTAACTTTTCTTCGCTATTTGCTTGGAAACACTCCAAATTCACATCATGCTGCGCAGCAAGTTTACCCACATTTTCTTCAATGGCAGATAATGAAAGTGAACCATAATGTTTTGGTTCCCTTGCGCCCAACATATTCAAGTTCGGGCCATTTAACAGCAAAATATTGAATTTTTTTGACATTTTCACATCCTTTAACTTGTGCGAATTATAGCGATTTTTTATGTAATGGTGGTCGTATCTCTATGCAATTTTGGTAATAAATTCTGAATTCAAATCAATTAACGGTAAATCTGAGCCTGGCCATGCACGTAATACCTGATGTTGCATTAAGTTCAATGTATCCAGTCCAGGTGTCACATTGGGGGTATATTGCGCTGCAATACGAGCGAGTTGTGTCAATCCAAGACTACTTTCAATACTCGAGCTGATCACCGCTTTTATACCTAAACTATGCGCTTGTGCAATCAGCTTTTGACAATCTTGCAGCGAGCCAATCAATGTTGGTTTAATCACAATGGCGCTTAAGTGCGGTTCTTTTTCTAAAAGAAAATCTGGCTCTCGCACACTTTCATCCCAAGCAATATTTATGCCTGTTTGAGCGGCAAACTGGCGGCTTTCTTCACGGGTTTTACAAGGTTCTTCCAAAAATTGAATGCGAGAACGATGTTGTAGTTTTACTTTCTCCGCAAATTTTAATGCCTTTTCTAAGGTCCATTGACGATTCGAATCTAGACGTAATTGCAAATCAGGAATAGCTTCAAGAAACATATCCGTAATCAAACCATCACGATTTGCTTCATACATACCGACCTTAATTTTAGCCACTTTGTCACCTGGCATTTGATTCAGTTCTGCATATAATTCATCAGGATCGCCATAGCACAACGGTGCAGTATGATAGTTACCTTCCTCATTTAAATAACGCTTCATCTCATCCATCGCCGTGCTAATACCGAAAGCAACAGAAGGATAGCAACCGTCAAGGGGCACCCTTGGCGCTTCACAGCTCGCATGACACCAATTCGTTAGCCATTCAAGTGCTTGCTCTTGCGCTTGATCAAGGGTTTCTTCGCTAAACCCTGGTAAAGGTGCGATTTCTCCCCATCCATCACGGCTACAAGCAACACGCACGATTAACCCCTCACGACGTTTTAAAAAACGTCCACGTAAAATTAACTGACTATCGACAGGAATAGAATAACGATAAAGATTAAATGATTTGGTTTCCATCTTATTCTCCTTGATGACAAAAGTGCGGTTAAAAACACACTGATTTTTAACCGCACTTTTATGTTCAAATTAAGGGTTGCGTCTGAATTTGCTGAAGTCTGGTGCGCGTTTCTCGTTAAACGCGTTACGGCCTTCTTGACCTTCTTCAGTCATATAGAACAGCATGGTTGCGTTACCCGCGAGCTCTTGTAAACCTGATTGACCATCACAGTCTGCATTTAATGCGGCTTTTAAGCAACGTAATGCAATTGGGCTGTTACGTAACATTTCACGGCACCAACGCACAGTTTCTTTTTCTAAATCTGCATAAGGCACAACAGTATTCACTAAGCCCATATCTAATGCTTCTTGCGCATTATATTGGCGGCATAAGAACCAAATTTCGCGGGCTTTTTTCTGACCCACTAAACGCGCCATATAGCTTGCGCCCCAGCCACCATCAAATGAACCCACTTTAGGGCCAGTTTGACCGAAAATCGCATTGTCTGCCGCAATCGTTAAATCACATAACATATGCAGTACGTGACCACCACCAATTGCATAACCTGCGACCATTGCCACCACTGGTTTTGGACAAGTACGAATATCACGTTGAAAATCCAATACATTTAAGTGATGTACACCGCTTTCATCTTTGTAACCGCCGTAGTCACCACGAATTTTTTGGTCACCACCAGAACAGAATGCTTTTTCGCCCTCACCGGTTAATACAATTACGCCGATTTTTTCATCGAAACGCGCGTTAGAAAACGCATGGATCATTTCTTTGACTGTTTGCGGACGAAATGCATTACGCACTTCCGGACGGTTAATCGTGATTTTTGCAATACCATCAATCGATTTGTGGAAACGGATATCAGTATAACCTTCGCTATGGTCAACCCACTCAACTGGTGCATATAAAACATCATCTTTTGGATTTTGCATTGTTCTTTCCTTTATAAGTGTAAAAAGTGCGGTCATTATAGCGGAAGTTTTTTAGTTCGGGAAAGAAAATCACTTCTCAATTAGAGAATCACTTTACAATCAGATTGTTGTTGTTAAAATTTTGTCATTCTAGATGTTATAAGGAAATTTAAGTGAAAAAAATTATTTTTTTAAGCAGCATCATGTTATTGAATGCTTGCAGTTTATTTGGTTCATCACAATCAACTATTCCTGCTGAATTCGCACAAGCAGACTACCTTCTGTCTGATGCCAATGCAAAAACATGGGCTATAGCAAGTAAACAAGCTGAACAATGTATCTATCCAAATTTAACTCGTATTCAGCAACAACATTTTGCAAAAGAAGATAGCTATATTCATTCCCAATATGTCTTTTTCTATCCGTTAGAAAAAATCATCGGTGAAGATTATGTAAAAATGATTCAAAAAGATGAAAAATCGATGAATTATGCGACATATCAATTTAAGAAATTCCGCGCAGAACTTGGTGATGTCGATGCATTAGAGCCAAAAGCTTGCCAAGTCTTACGTACTCAGGCAAAAGAAGATTTGGATGTCGTGAAAGGGCAATATGTAAATGGTATGGTGGATGAAACCAAAAATGATGATGGCACATTGAAGAAAACGGGTGATGGCATTGCCACCAATCAGAACAAATTCTTCTTTGATATTATCAAATGGGGTTCTGCTCTTCTTCTCTAATTTTTATTATTTTATATAAATTTATATCTCATTCACGGCGTAAATATTTTTTACGCCGTTTTTATATCAAGAGAAAACGGTTGCGATCAAAAAAAGCTTAAATTTTCAGTAAAAAAGCAAAATAGTCATTTAAATTAAAGTCATTTTCAGCTAGTCTAACAAGAATTAGTTTTTACAAGGAGAAAACATCATGACAACGCTTTTTGATATTGCACAAAACTGGTTAAACCAAGATCCTGATGCAGAAACTCATGCAGAATTAACCGCACTTTTAACCGCGGCGAAAAATGGTGATGAAAAAGCACAATCTGAATTACAAGCTCGCTTTAGTGACCGTTTACAATTTGGTACTGCTGGGCTTCGTGGACCATTACAAGCAGGCCCTATGGGGATGAACCGTGTTTTAGTGGCTCAGGCAGCAGGTGGTTTAGCAGATTATTTAAAAGATTACGACAAACAACCTTCTATCGTGATTGGTTATGATGGTCGTAAAAACTCTGATGTTTTCGCACGTGATACCGCTGAGATCATGGCGGGGGCAGGCGTGAAAGCTTATTTACTTCCTCGTAAATTACCAACTCCAGTATTAGCTTACGCAATCCAATATTTTGATACCACCGCAGGTGTTATGGTGACAGCAAGTCACAACCCACCAGAAGATAACGGTTATAAAGTGTATTTAGGCAAAGCGAACGGCGGTGGCCAAATCGTTTCTCCAGCAGATAAAGATATCGCTGCATTAATCGACAAAGTCGCAGCGGGTAATGTAAAAGATTTACCTCGTAGCCAAGATTATGTGGTGTTAGATGATGAAGTGGTTAACGCTTATATCGAAAAAACCGCTTCTCTTGCGAAAGAACCAGAAGCAGACATTAACTACGTTTATACTGCAATGCACGGTGTAGGCTATGAAGTATTAAGCAAAACCTTAACCAAAGCGGGGCTTCCACAACCTCATATTGTGGCAGAACAAGTATGGCCAGATGGCTCATTCCCAACAGTAAACTTCCCTAACCCGGAAGAAAAAGGTGCATTAGATTTAGCTATTAAAGTAGCAAAAGAATACAATGCAGAATTCATTATTGCCAATGACCCAGATGCAGACCGCTTGGCGGTAGCTGTTCCAGATGCACAAGGTAACTGGAAACCTTTACACGGTAACGTAGTCGGTTGTTTCTTAGGTTGGTATTTAGCAAAACAATATCATGCAAAAGGTGAGAAAGGCGTATTAGCGTGCTCTTTAGTATCTTCTCCTGCACTTGCTGAAATTGCGAAAAAATACGGCTTCCAATCAGAAGAAACCTTAACCGGTTTCAAATACATCGGTAAAGTTCAAGGCTTATTATTCGGTTTCGAAGAAGCGCTTGGTTACTTAGTTGACCCTGATAAAGTACGCGATAAAGATGGTATTTCTGCAGCGATCGTGTTCTTAGATTTAGTGCGTCACTTAAAAGCACAAGGTAAAACCTTAGCGGATTACGCCAATGACTTCACGCAAGAATTCGGTGCTTATGTAAGTGGTCAAATTTCTATTCGTGTAAGCGATTTATCTGAAATTGGTAAATTAATGGCCGCACTTCGTAACACACCTCCAGCTGAAGTAGGTGGCGTTAAAGTGGCACAATTCATCGACCACACTAAAACAGATCGTCAAAGCGACATCCTTGTATTCGTATTAGAAAACGGTAGTCGCTTAATCGTTCGTCCATCTGGTACTGAACCGAAAATCAAGTTCTATCTTGATGCGCGCGGTAAAGATCCAAAAGATGCGGATCACGTTTTAGCACAATTTGATGAAGGCGTTCGTCAAATTCTGCGTCAAGATGCTTACGGTAAACAAGATTGCTAATTGAGCAAACTATTAAATGATAAAAAACGCTAGGTTTGATGCCTAGCGTTTTTATTTTTACTTATTTCAATGTAAGTTGTAACTTGCCCTGATGTTTTTCTAATAAAGCCTCTGCTTGAGCACGATCTAGTCCACTCAGAATCATCATAATTGCTAATTTCGCATTTTGGTCGGCAAGCTTTAATGTCTCTTCTGCGAGCGCTTTATCGCAATCCGTAGCTTGCATCACGATACGAATGGCACGAGCTTTCAGCTTTTCATTGCTTGCCTGCACATCCACCATTAAGTTTTGATAGCATTTGCCCATTAAGATCATGGAAGCCGTAGTGAGCATATTCAGTACTAATTTTTGGGCAGTACCCGATTTTAAACGACTCGAACCAGTCAGCACTTCTGGCCCCACTACCGTATCAATGGCAATATCCACAATATTTGCCATCGCTGAATTCGGATTACTTGCAATCGAAACGGTCACAGAACCTAAACTTTTCGCATATTCCAATGCACCAATCACATAAGGTGTTCGGCCACTAGCTGCAATACCCACCAAGACATCTTTTGAGGAAAATTGAATGGTTTGTAAGTCAACCACGGCTTGCGTTTTGCTGTCTTCTGCGCCCTCAATTGGATGACGTAATGCGCGCTCACCGCCTGCAATAATACCTTTCACCATTTCAGGTGACACACCAAATGTTGGCGGGCATTCAGAAGCATCGAGTACGCCTAATCGACCACTGGTTCCAGCGCCAATATAGACTAATCGACCGCCTTGTTGAAATGCTGCAACAATACGTTCGACCGCTTGGGCAATTTGAGGTAAACATTTCTCAATTGCCAAAGGCACTTGTTTATCTTCCTCATTCATTAACTGCACAATTTCTAATGCAGACAAGCTATCCACATGCATGGAATTGGAATTCCGTTGTTCAGTAATTAAAGTTGAAAGGGTTTGTAATAAATTCTCTGCCATAGTTTATTCCTTTGGAAAAATTGCCCCTAAACTGACCGCACTTGTGGCGCCTGTTACACTCGGCAAATTAGCCGGCAAATTATGCATACGACGATAGGCCAACCAAGCAAAAGCTGTCGCTTCCACATAATCAATATCAAGATCTAATTCAGTCGTCAGCTGAATACGCCAACTTGGCAATGCTTGTTTTAAGCCATTCATTATCGCCTGATTTTTAGCGCCACCACCACAAACAAGTAATCGGCATGGTAATGTCGTCTGAATATTGTTAAGGGCTAAAACGATACTTTGCACGGTAAATTCTGCCAAAGTGGCTTGCACATCTTGTGATAAAAGTGCGGTCGTTTTGCCTACTATTTTTTGAATTTTATTCTCTAACCAAGCTAAATTAAATAATTCACGCCCCGTGCTTTTCGGTGGTGGCAATTGAAAGAAATCTTCATCTAATAATGCCGCTAACAAATCTGAATTCACTTGACCTGACTCCGCCCATTCACCATTTTTGTCATAAGCTTTTCTTTGATGCTTTTCGATCCATTGGTCGAGCAAGGTATTACCGGTTCCTGTATCAAAGCCAATGACAGGCTGTTCGGGTATCAATAAGGATACATTACTAATGCCGCCAATATTAAGCACCACTGTTGCCCAGTTAGGATCAAAAAATACCGCTTGGTGAAAGGCGGGTACTAAAGGCGCCCCTTGTCCACCGAATGCCATATCTTTACGGCGCAAATCACCAACGACCGTAATACCTGTTTTAGCGGCTAATAAATTCATATCACCGATTTGCATGGTAAACGGAAATTGACCTTTTGGGGAATGCCACACTGTTTGTCCATGACAGCCAATGGCTTCGATCTGTTCTGGTTTTAACTGGTATTTATGTAAAAAGGTATTTACGCAATCGGCATACAGTAAACCAAATTGATGGTCAAGTTCTCCCAGAGCCTGTAATGTAGTTGTGCCTGATTGAATAAGTGCAGTCACTTTTTCGCGTAAATTTGCCGACATCGGTGTAAAATCTGCCGCAATTAATTTGGTTTGATTAGATTGGATATCAATAAGGGCAATATCCACTCCGTCAAGGCTGGTGCCAGACATGATGCCAAGATAATAAGTCATAGTGTTCAATTCATGAGTTTTTCAGAATTATAGCGGATTTTAAAAAAATAAAAAAAGAGAGAACATTGTAGTTCTCTCTTTTCATCATTTATGATTCTTATAAGTCATCAATGACTAAATCGTTTTTTAGCTATTGATGGAATAAGGTAACGGTTCAATTTTCAGAACGGAGCCATCTTCAGGTAAACGGAAATGCGTCCCTTCTTCTAAATCATTATTCATCACCACTTGCAACCATAACACGCCGTCAAAATTGACCGCACTTACGATCGTCCCTGTTTTACGCCAAGCTGTTTCTAACTGCATTTCTATTTCGCTGCCGATTTTCGGTGTAACCGTGGTTTCCCCCGAAAACACATACATCGCACGTTTATTGGCACCACGATATTTGGCTCGCGCGACAGTTTCCTGCCCGATATAACAGCCTTTCGTAAAAGAAATCGCTTGTTCGATAGCTTGTAGATTCAATGCCTGTGGGATAAATTCATTTTGTGTTTCCGCACTCAAGCTTGGTAAGCCCGCTTGAATATCCGCACAAAGCCATTGTTTTTCATCGCCATTAAAGGTGACATCTAACGGTGTAGGATTGAGCAAAATTGTGCGATTTTCATCAATATCCAAGGTAATTTGCGCTTGAATTCGACCGCACTTTTCACCAATTAAGCCGACAATTTGCCAATCCAATACTTGAAAAGTCACTTTTGAAAACACGGCGTATTTTTTTAAATGATCGAGTGGAGCAAATAAATTTTTCGGCATTAAAATCAAAAACTGCTCTGCAGAAAGCTTAATTAAGCGGAACAACGAGTTCATTTTGCCTTTAGGATCACAATGCGCTGTAAGCGTTGAAGCGCCTGCTGCCAAATGCACCACATCACAAGTTAATTGGCCTTGCAGATATTTCTCCGCATCTACGCCCGCCACTTCCACCAAATCATATTGGTTTAATGAAATAAATGTTGCCATGATTTTCCCTATTCAAGGTTTTGAATTTGCTCACGCATTTGTTCGATTAATACTTTTAATTCCACGGCAGAAGCGGTGATATCAGCATTAATGGATTTTGATGCCAACGTGTTAGATTCACGATTCAGTTCTTGCATCATAAAATCCAGTTTACGCCCCACTGCTCCACCTTTTTTCAAGATATTGTTGGTTTCTTTCACGTGCATTTGCAGACGATCTAATTCCTCCGCCACATCCACACGTTGCGCCAATAAAATCATTTCTTGTTCGACACGTTGTGGATCTAGTTGAATCTTCGCTTCTTCAAAACGTTGCAATAAACGCTCACGCTGCCATTGTAAAACCGCTGGCATTTGTGACCGCACTTTTTCAGCTTCTACCGTAATACCATCAAGACGCTGTTGAATAATGGCTTGCAATTTTTCGCCTTCACGGCCACGCATTGCAATAAATTCCACCAACAATTCATCAAAAGCTGTCAACAAATCTTGACTGATGGCATCTAGATCTTGCTCAGCCGATTCCACCACGCCAGGATAACGCAATACATCTGCTAAATTGATTTCACCCTCGCCAGCTTGCGCCTTAATCCATTGTAAAGATTGAATCACTTGATTCGCTAATTCTTTATTTAAATTGAGCTCAGCCGTTGCTTGTTTTTTGCTATCAATACGCAATGAACATTCAATTTTACCGCGGGTGAGATTTTGACGAAGTTTCTCACGCAAAGCATTTTCTAAACCTCGGAATTGCTCTGGCAAGCGGAAAAAGTTTTCCAAATAACGTTGGTTAACCGAACGAATTTCCCAAACTGCATCGCCCCAATCTTTCTTGATTTCAAGGCGTGCAAAGGCTGTCATACTATAAATCATAAGCGCTCTCCTACTATTGTCTCTTGTCTTAATTGATTTGCCGGCTATTTTATCGGGAAAGTGCGGTCATTTCTACCGTACATTTTGTAGAAGAATTTTGTTTCTTCTACTTTACACAATGTAAAGATTAAAATACAATCATCGTAAATTTATCATTACAACCAAAGGAAAGTAAAATGAACAAGACTGTGGGAAGTACCTTGCTTGTAGCAGGAACCATGATTGGTGCGGGGATGTTGGCAATGCCGCTCACCTCTGCAGGAATTGGTTTAACGGCGACGGTTTTCTTATTAATTGGCTTGTGGGCGGTACTCACATTCACCGCGTTGTTATTCGTGGAATTGTATCAAACCGCTGACAGTGATGCAGGGATCGGCACACTTGCTGCACAATATTTTGGTAAGGCAGGGCGAATTATTTCCACTGCTGTTTTAATTGTCTTTTTATATGCCTTAATTGCCGCTTATGTGAGTGGTGGTGGTTCCTTATTAATGGATTTACTCCCAGCCATGGGCGATAAAGACACCATGAATAAGATCGCGGTGCTTGTATTCACCATTTTCTTTGGCAGTTTTATTGTCATCGGTACCCATAGCGTAGATAAAATCAATCGCGTTTTATTCTTTGTGATGATTGCCACTTTTATCTTAGTTCTCGCATTAATGTTACCAAACATTAAATTTGATAACTTAATGGCGATGCCGATTGATAATGCCTTAATTATTTCTGCAAGCCCTGTATTTTTCACAGCATTTGGTTTCCATGGTTCCATTCCTAGCTTAAATAAATACTTAGACGGCAACGTGAAATCCTTACGCATTGCGATTTTAGTCGGTTCTGGCATCACGTTATTTGCTTACTTTTTATGGCAGG
>OCAA01000664.1_pt1 | contig 26983 bp, 29 predicted proteins | sample 1538241 | NCBI WGS metagenome assembly OCAA01 (sample SAMEA2580241, study PRJEB22360) | human gut metagenome | biome: human gut; feature: human-associated habitat; material: faeces | place: Denmark | collected 2008/2010
AAACGTAATACATTTAACCCGGCAAGGCGTGCTGCATCTTTTGTACTTTGACGTTGAGCATCATCAAAATACGCGGGAACCGTAATCACTACGCCAGAAAGCTCACCCGCAAGGCGTTGTTCAGCGATATGATTTAAACGAGATAAAATATCTGCAGAAACTTCAATCGGGCTTTTTTTACCTTGACGAGTCACCAATAACGGCAAACCATTTTCACTTGCTACAAACTCATAGGGTAAGTTTGTGTAACGTGATTGCACATCTGCAAGACTACGACCAATCAAACGTTTAACCGAAATAATCGTATTCTTAGGATCAATTGCAGCTTTGGCAAATGCTTCAGTACCCACAAGTTTTTCATTTTCACCATAATACACGACTGAAGGCACAAGGCTTCTATCTTGTTCATCATTCAAAATGGTCGCTTGACCGCTACGCACCGCGGCTACTAAAGAGTTTGTTGTACCTAAATCAATCCCTACCGCAAGACGATGTTGATGTGGTGCAGCCGTTTGTCCTGGCTCTGCTATTTGGAGTAATGCCATATCTCTTTTTATCTCTAATAATTAATTCGTTAAAGGCTTATTATGCGACGGAATAAGCTTGTGCAAATTTATCTTGTTCGGTGAAACTTGCGTTGTAATGGGTTTCAATGTTGACTTCGCGTCGCTCACGCTGATTAATATCAGTTGTTTTATCTTCCGAAAGCTCTGGTGTAAAAACAATCATGTGGTTACCATCGAGTTGTTTTACATCCTCTTGCCAATTTTGCCAAAACAGATTTTGGTAAAATGCTTCAATGTCACCATTTAATGCCCAAGCTAAGAAATCCGTATAGGTAAAATTTAAATCATGCCAAGTTAAGTCTTTCGGCGAAAAATAGTAAATCTTGCCAAGATTATCCCCTAAAGAACCGCCATTTAAGGCAAAATAACCACCAATGACATCATCTGCAACGAGCAAATATTTTGGTTTATCACCTGATTGATTAAAAGATTTGCTGAAATTCCAGTCCATTAATCCACGTGGTAATTTAAAACTACCTGACCCCAATATACGCAACCAACCATGATGGATTAAAATGCCGCCAGTTTCATAAATGACCGCGCCCATTGGAGAAGAAGTGGGCATTTGCATGGTGAAAAGCTCACGTTCTGCACTAGATTGATCTTTTTTAATCACATCACAATGATTACGAGCATGCTCAATCCATTGGGAAATGGTTCCCCAAGCAGATTTTGAGGCATCAGTCAGTTGTTCTAAAGTTTGCATAATCGGATTTCATTAGTATGAGGGCAGCTGCCCATTTATCAATAGCGAAAAGGGCGTATTAAACGCCCTCAAGATTATAATTCAAATAGACGTTCTTCTACTTGGCTAATTTCATCCGCCAATTTTTTTAGAAAACGTAATTTATCGCAGAACTGTGCAGCAGGTGACCATTGTTGCTCATTAAGCTGTGCTTCAAGTGCGGTCAACATTTCTTTTGTTTCTTTTTTGACACATTTTGCAAAGGATTCTAGCGCATTTTCATCCTGGCTTTGCTCAATATTTTCAAGCTCTTCTCGCCATTCTAATTGCTGCATTAAAAATGTGACATCTTGCGTACTTTTTTGCTCTAAATCCTGTGTTTTCCCTGTATTTAACGCAATAATCGCTTCTGCGCGTAAAATCGGGTCTTTCAAGGTTTTTAATGCATCATTAACTTCTGTCGACTTTTGCATTGCGATACGTTGTTCTTGCGCATCTGCCGTAACAAAATTATCAGGGTGCAAGCTCTTTTGAAGCACTAAATAGCGTTCAGACAAAAGGGCTTGATCAACATTGAAAGCAACCGGTAAATCAAAAATAGCAAAAGGATTTGTCATCTTTATTCCTTAAACATGGAAACTTTCACCACATCCACATGATTCTTTCACATTTGGATTGTTATATTTAAAGCCTTCGTTCAATCCTTCTTTGACATAATCTAGCTCAATGCCATCTAAATAAACCAAGCTTTTTGGATCGACTACCACTTTCACGCCATGCTGCTCAAAAACAAGATCGTCATCATTGAGCACATCAACGAATTCAAGCACATAGCCTAAACCCGAACAACCTGATGTTTTCACACCTAAGCGTAAACCGATGCCTTTTCCACGATTTTCAAGAAATGTACGAACTCGTTGTGCCGCTTTTTCAGTGAGTGTTATAGACATATTCTGATCCTTAAATTGATAAAGTGCGGTCATTTTCAACCGCACTTTGATTACTTACCTTGTTTATTTTTATAGTCAGCAATAGCGGCTTTAATTGCGTCCTCTGCTAAAATTGAGCAGTGAACTTTTACTGGTGGTAATTCAAGTTCTTCCGCAATTTGACTGTTTTTGATTGCACCTGCTTCATCTAAAGATTTGCCTTTTACCCATTCGGTGATTAAAGAGCTTGATGCAATCGCAGAGCCACAACCATAAGTTTTAAATTTCGCATCTTCAATAATGCCGCTGTCATTTACTTTGATTTGTAATTGCATAACGTCACCACAAGCCGGTGCGCCAACCATACCCGTTCCTACTGAATTATCTTTTTTATCCATCGAACCTACGTTTCGTGGATTTTCATAATGATCGATAACTTTTTCGCTGTACGCCATATTATGTTCCTTTCCTAAATAAGTTGCTATCAGACGGTCTAGCCGCCTTGAAAATTAATGGGCCGACCACTCAATTGTATTTAAATCAATGCCTTCTTTGAACATATCCCAAAGTGGCGATAATTCACGAAGTTTTGCGACTGCATTACGTGTTAAATTAATGGTGTAATCAATTTCTTCTTCCGTTGTCCAACGACCGAGCGTGAAACGAATTGAGCTATGTGCTAACTCATCATTACGACCTAATGCACGTAGTACATAAGATGGCTCTAAACTCGCAGAAGTACAAGCTGAACCAGAAGAAACTGCCACATCACGTAATGCCATCATTAAGGATTCACCTTCAACATAGTTAAAGCTGATGTTCAAGTTATTTGCTACGCGGTGCTCCATTGAACCATTTACATAGGTTTCTTCAATTTCTTTCAAGCCATTATATAAGCGATCGCGTAAAGCTCTGATACGAGGAATCTCTGTCGCCATTTCTTCTTTTGCAATACGATAAGCTTCGCCCATACCCACAATTTGGTGTACAGGTAATGTACCTGAACGCATACCACGCTCATGACCACCACCATGGATAATTGCTTCTAAACGAACACGCGGTTTACGGCAAACATATAAGGCACCGATACCTTTTGGTCCGTACAATTTATGGCTAGACATTGACATTAAATCAACCGGTAATTCAGCGAGATTAATTTCGACTTTACCAACACTTTGGGTTGCATCTACGTGGAAAATCGTTTTATTTGCACGGCAAAGCTCACCAATTGCTTTAATATCTTGAATCACACCAATCTCATTATTCACGTGCATGATTGACACTAGAATCGTATCTGGACGCAATGCAGCTTTGAATTTTCCAAGATCGATTAAACCATCTTCTTCTGGATCTAAATAAGTGACTTCAAAGCCTTCACGCTCTAACTGACGACAAGTATCCAATACGGCTTTGTGCTCAGTTTTACAAGTAATAATGTGTTTACCTTTTGTTTGATAAAAGTGCGCCGCACCTTTAATTGCAAGGTTATCTGCTTCCGTTGCACCTGAAGTGAACACAATTTCACGTGAATCTGCACCAATCAAATCCGCAATTTGATTACGTGCAATATCAACTGCTTCTTCAGCTTGCCAGCCAAATTTATGTGAACGAGATGCTGGATTACCGAATACACCATCAATGGTTAAATATTCCATCATTTTTTTAGCTACACGTTCATCCACTGGACATGTTGCTGCATAATCTAAATAAATTGGTAATTTCATTTTCACTCCTAAATAACTACTAAAAATGCTATCAATTTGACCGCACTTTAATCTACTTTCCCATTATTGGTTGACTACAATTAAGTCATCAAAATCTTTGTGAGCTTTATGCTTCCCAGCTTTTTTCTCTACAAGCTCAGCTAATGTAATCTCATCTAAAAAATCAGAAATACGATCACTTAAATCTTGCCATAATGTATGAGTTAAACACTCTACTCCACCTTTGCAATTTCCTTTACCAAGGCATCTTGTGACATTAATGTTCTCATTTACTGCTGAAATCACCATACCGATAGAAATTTGATTAGTTGGTAACGCTAAACGATAGCCACCACCTGGGCCGCGAACGCTTTTTACTAATCCTCCTCGACGCAATTTTGCAAATAATTGCTCAAGATAAGAAAGTGAAATATTTTGACGTTCTGAGATATCCGCTAAACAAACTGGGTTTGTTCCTGCGTGTAGTGCGATATCTAAAATTGCGGTAACCGCATATCGTCCTTTAGATGTTAGTTTCATAAAGCATCCCTATAAATCGCCATCTAGGTAGTTTACCTATCTGACTATGATAGTCAATTTTACTCTTTTTGCAGATTAAGGCGTTTTTCAATCGCACTTAACATTCCTCGCAAAATATTTAATTCATTTTTTTCTAGAGAAGAACGGTTATAAAGTCGTCTTAACTTTTGTATAACCCCTTGATTTTGAATAAAACCAAGAGACTGATACACCTGTTCCGTATGAGCAAAAAAATACTCCATTTCTTGTGCTGTTGGATAGATATCTTCTATCGTTGAAAGTGTACTTTCCGTTTTATTTTTTATTAAAAATGCCATTCGCATTTCATAACTTACCAACTGTACTGCCATCGCTAAATTGAGCGAAGAATATTCAGGGTTAGCAGGGATATTTAAATGATAATGACATTTAAGTAATTCTTCATTTGTGAGCCCAACACGCTCACGACCGAACACGATCGCAACTTGCCCTTGATGAGCACTGGCTTTCTCTGCACATTCTCGTGGCTCAATCAGCGTACTCTGTAAATGACGTAATCTCGCACTCGTACCAATCACTAATGAGCAATCTTCTATTGCTTGTTCAAAAGTATCAACAATGTGGGCATTACGCACGACATCATCAGCGCCTGCTGCTAATGCAATAGATTGCTCATCCACTGATTTTGGTGAGACCAAATAAAGATTGGATAATCCCATTGTTTTCATCGCACGCGCCGCTGAACCGATGTTCCCGCTATGTGATGTTTCAACCAAAACAATTCGAATATTTTGTAACATTTTATGCCCGACTTAACTTTGTGGATATTCTACCATAATAACCGCTAAATATAGTCAAGAATTTTGAAAATATTTTAATTTTTTGTAAATTTTTTAACAAACAGGAGAAATAAGATGTTGACTGGTGGGCTGTGAGAGGCTCGAACTCTCGACCGACGGATTAAGAGTCCGCTGCTCTACCAACTGAGCTAACAACCCAACCGGTTAAATAATGATCTTTAAATAGATGGTGGGTCGTGAAGGATTCGAACCTTCGACCAACGGATTAAAAGTCCGCTGCTCTACCGACTGAGCTAACGACCCGTTTGGGAATTCTTCGAAATAAAAGTGGTGGGTCGTGAAGGATTCGAACCTTCGACCAACGGATTAAAAGTCCGCTGCTCTACCGACTGAGCTAACGACCCACATCATTTCGTAACAGGTGCGTATATTACCGATTTTATTTTCTGACGCAAGAAAAATCTGAAGAAATTGTGTTAATTGCGTGAATACTCGTCAATTTCTGACAAAATCTTAGAACAAATAAAAAAGGAGAGTATTTCTACTCTCCCTTTTTCTAAGAATCAAAATTCTCTAAAAATTAGTATGCTAACACTGCACGACGGTTTTTAGAGTATGCTGCTTCATCGTGACCTAACACTGCAGGTTTTTCTTCACCGTAAGAAACAGTTGATACTTTACCAGCGTCAACACCTTTACCAGCTAAGAAACCCTTAACTGCATCAGCACGACGTTGACCTAAAGCGATGTTGTACTCTGGAGTACCACGTTCGTCAGTGTTACCTTCAACAACAACTTTAGAAGCTGGAGTTGCATTTAAGTATGCAGCGTGAGCATCTAAGATTTGAACGTATTCACCTTCGATGTTGAATTTGTCGAAACCGAAGTACACGGTGTTGTAACGTTGTTGAAGATCTTCAACAGAGTAACCACCGAAAGTTTGACCGTTGTTAGCACCGTTGCCTGCTGCATCGTTGTTTGATGAGCTACATGCTGCTAATGCAGCTACTGAACCAGCAACTAATAATGATTTAACAAATTTGTTCATTAGATTTCTCCTCAATGAGTTTTTTTATTTAGTCAAGTATGGAGACCAAGCTGGAAATTTCACTTGGCCATTACTTCCTGGAAGACTCGCTTTAAAGCGACCATCTGCAGAAACTAATTGTAACACCTTTCCTAGCCCTTGTGTAGAGCTGTAAATAATCATGATACCGTTAGGAGAAATACTTGGACTTTCACCTAAGAAAGATGTACTTAATACTTCAGAACTACCGCTGGTGAGATCTTGTTTCACCACGTTGTTATTACCATTGATCATCACAAGTGTTTTACCATCACTACTGATTTGCGCACTACCGCGACCACCAACTGGTGACGCACCACCACCGCTTGCGCTCATGCGATAAACTTGTGGTGAACCATTTCTATCTGAAGTAAAGAGAATTGAACTACCATCTGGAGACCATGATGGCTCTGTATTATTGCCCGCACCACGAGTTAATTGAGTCGGTGTACCACCATTTGAGCCCATTACATAGATGTTTAATAAACCATCTTGTGAAGAAGCAAAGGCAAGTTTAGAACCGTCTGGAGAGAATGCTGGCGCACCGTTATGTCCTGGGAAAGAGGCGACCACTTTACGAGAACCTGAACCTAAGTCTTGTACAACAAGTTGAGATTTTTTGTTCTCAAAAGATACGTATGCTAAACGTTTACCATCTGGAGACCAAGCTGGAGACATAATTGGTTGTGAGCTACGATTGACGATAAATTGGTTATAACCATCATAATCTGCTACACGAACTTCATAAGGTTGTGAGCCACCATTTTTTTGCACAACATAAGCGATACGCGTTCTGAAAGCACCACGAATACCAGTTAATTTTTCAAATACTTCATCACTCACAGTATGTGCACCATAGCGTAACCATTTATTTGTCACTGTATAGCTATTTTGTGCAAGCACCGCACCAGGTGTACCTGATGCACCTACCGTATCAACCAATTGGTAAGAAATGTTATAACCGCTACCAGTTGATGTCACTTGACCTACCACAACAGCATCAATACCTAAAGCTGTCCAAGCTTCTGGTTTCACTTCTGCTGCAGTCGTTGGTTGTTGTGGCATTTGGCTTACTGGAATTGGGTTAAATTTACCACTATTACGTAAGTCATCTGCAACAATTTGACCAATATTTTCAGGTGCAGAACCTGCGAAAGGAACAACTGCGATAGGACGAGCGCCATCAACACCTTCATCAATCACAATTCGAACTTCATCTTCTGCCATTGCTGTGCTTGCAAATGCAAACATCACCACAAATAGCCCCATAACACGTTTGATCAATTTCATTTAATCACCTTATTTTAACGTTGTTACTTTCTTAAAACCGATTATCGAGCATTGATATCAAAATCGATAGTCGGCGCTTTATATTTTTCATAAATAGCATCAGATGGTGCTGCAGGAACTTTTTTCGTTCTCGCTACCGCACTTAATGCTGCAGTACAAATATCATCAGGTCCAGAAACGCGTTGGTAGCCTAAAATAGTACCATCTCGACCGAGCTGGATTTTAATACTACAAACCTTACCAGCAAAGCTTGGATCCTTTAAGAAACGGCGTTGAATTTCACGTTTAATGACACCCGCATATTGGTCACCAACTTTACCACCATCTCCAGCACCAAGTCCTGCACCACTACCTTGTGTACCACCTTTATTTGCATTACCACCTTTAGATGCACTACCACCACCGACATCACCGCCGTTCATGAAGTCATCTAAAGCCGCTTGATCTGCTTTACGTTTTGCTGCGTCAGCTTTTGCCTTCGCATCAGCCTTCGCTTTCGCTTCTGCATCCGCTTTAGCTTTTGCTTCAGCCTTCGCTTTCGCCTCTGCATCGGCTTTCGCTTTTGCATCGGCTTCAGCTTTTGCCTTAGCCTTGGCATCCGCCTCAGCTTTCGCTTTAGCATCTGCTTCTGCCTTGGCCTTCGCTTTTGCTTCAGCATCGGCTTTCGCTTTTGCCTCAGCCTTGGCTTTAGCATCAGCTTCAGCTTTTTCTTTTGCTTTTTGAGCTTCAGCTTGTGCTTTAGCTTTTGCTTCTTCCTCAGCCTGTTTAGCAGCTGCCGCTAAACGTTTCGCTTCCGCATCAGCTTTTAACTTCGCTGCTTCAGCGGCTTGTTTTGCTTTCGCTTCTTCAGCGGCTTGTTTTGCTTTCGCTTCTTCAGCTTGTTTCTGCTTTTCTAACGCCTCTTGACGAGCAAGTTCTTGTTGCTGTTTTTGCTTCTCAATTTCTTGCTGCTTTTGTTTTTCAAGTTCTTTTTGACGTTGAATTTCCTGCTGACGCTTAATCTCTTCTTGTTTCGCAATTTCTTGCTGATTTGGTTCAGGTTCTGGCTCTGGTTTTTTCTCTTCGACTACAGGTTCTGGTTTTTTCTGTTTATCAGTTTGACCTTTTTTCTGTTGTTGAATACGTCCCCATTCCTGCGCTGCGCTGCCAGTATCGACCATCACAGCTCCCATGGCATCACCTTCACCTTCTCCACCACCCATTATTTCAACGGTTTGATAAAGAGAGCTCCAAATCAACAAACCAAACAATGCAAGGTGCATCGCAATAGAGATGACAAACTCATTTGCACGTTTTTTTCGTCGATTATTCTGCACGGTTTTACCTACTTATTCTTAAATTGGGTTGGTCATTAAACCCACAGACTTAATGCCGGCAAGATGTAGTAAATTCAGTGCTTTAATCACTTCTTCATAAGGTACATCTTTTGCTCCGCCCACTAAGAACATTGTGTTATTGTCTTTATCAAATTCTTGTTTTGATAATTGGGTTACCATTTCTTCGTTAAGGCCTTCTTGGCGTTGACCACCAATAGAAATCGAATACTGCCCTACACCTGCTACTTCTAAGATAACCGGTGTTTTATCTTCATTTGATACATTTTGACTTTGCACCGAATCAGGGAGTTCCACTTGAACGCTCTGACTGATAATCGGCGCGGTTGCCATAAAAATTAACACTAAAACTAAAAGAACATCGAGAAATGGCACGATGTTAATTTCAGATTTAATGTCTTTACGCTGACGACGAGCCATAATTTCCTCTAAAACTTCGCTAAAATCCACCGCACTTTTCGTCTTATTTATTAAGTGCGGTCAATTTTTCATTTATTTTTAATGGGGCGCTTTACCAAAAGCTTGACGATGTAAAATTGTGGTGAATTCATCAATGAAGTTACCATAATTTTGTTCAATCGCATTTACACGTAAGCTTAAACGGTTATACGCCATTACAGCTGGAATCGCCGCAAACAAACCAATTGCGGTTGCGATCAAGGCTTCTGCGATACCTGGAGCAACCATTTGTAATGTTGCTTGTTTCGCACCACTTAATGCCATAAATGCGTGCATGATCCCCCAAACGGTACCAAATAAACCAATATATGGACTTACAGAAGCCACTGTTGCTAAGAAAGGTACACGACTTTCAAGCGCTTCTACTTCACGATTCATCGCAAGGTTCATCGCACGAGTCGTACCTTTGATAATTGCCTCTGGCGCATTCGCATTCACTTGTTTTAAGCGAGAGAATTCTTTAAAGCCGACAAAGAAAATTTGTTCGCTACCCGTTAATACTTCACGACGATTAGATAAACCATCATAAAGCTTATTTAAATCTTCCCCAGACCAAAAACGATCTTCAAAAGTGTTTGCTTCTTTTAACGCGCTCGTCAAAATACGGCTACGTTGAATGATGATTGCCCAAGAAATAATTGAGAACGAAATTAAGATCACAATTACAAGTTGAACAACGATACTCGCTTTTAGAAAAAGATCTAAAAAGTTCAATTCTGCAGTCATTGCATACTCCGAAAAGTTATTTACTTTAAAAATGCCGCTTTTAATTCTTCAGGAATTGCGACAGGTTTCATTTTGCCTAGATCAACACAGGCTACCTTAACAGTAGCCTTCGATAACACCACTGTCTCACGAACTAACCGCTGTTCAAAGAGAATTGTTGCTCCTTTCACTGCCGTTATTTCCGTTTCGACAATAAGATAATCATCCAATTTTGCCGGAATACAATAGTCAATAGACATGGTTTTGACCACAAAAGCTAATTGTTGTTCCTGCAATAATGATTGTTGGGAAAAATTAAGCGTTCTTAAATATTCAGTTCGCGCACGCTCAAAGAAATGTAAGTAACGTGCGTGATACACTACTCCGCCCGCATCCGTGTCCTCATAATAGACACGAACCGGAAAGGTAAAACATTGGTTATTCAAAATAATGCTCAAATTATCAGCCATAACAAGCCGCTTATTTTAGAACCAGTTCATTAGATGTGCAAGATCCAAATAATAATATTTGTCTATCGTTCTTATAAAAACCAATGCTGAACAATAGCAATTATTGTGGTGAAATAACCAATAAACGGCAAGAAAACGAGCTGCCATATTGCTCGACGAATTTCAAATCCGATACCGTGGATCCACAAATTAATCAATCCCCAAAAAATCGCAAGAATCCAAGCTGGATGTGCAGTACGAAGTGCGGTCGAAAATTGATTTAAATTTAAAAAGAAAGCCGCGGTTAAAAATAATGCTAAAATAAACGAAAGGGTTCGCAAGGAACCCTTATTACTTAATTGATAGAGTGAATTAATCATCATTACTCGTCAAATTTACCTGACTTTTCTTTGCCAATGGTCAATTTAGCACTCACCATAACTGCAGCCAACACACCCACTACCCAAATTACGTATAACATATTGTTTCTCCTTAGTATAATGAGTTTTTGTTGTCTTCAACAAAGCTTTCATCCAAGCGACCAAACATTTTGTAGTATGACCAAATGGTGTAAAGCAATGAGATGGTAACAAATACTAGTGCCAAGTAGAACATTAAGGTTAATGTTAATTCACTTGACGTTGCATCCCACATTAACAAGCTTTGTTCTGGATGAGTACTTGAAGGCATTACAAATGGGAACATTGATACTGCCGCAGTGATGATCACGCCAGCCATGGTTAATACAGAGAAGAAGAACGCAAAACCACAACGATTTGCTTTAGATGCAACCACATTTAATAATGCACCAACCACAGCTAATACTGGGAACGCCCATAAAGCTGGATTTTCATTGAAGTTTTTGAACCATGCACCTGCTTCAACTGCTACTTGCTTACCTGAAGCTGGTGCTGATGCTGCAAAATGATCAATCGTGCTAGTCACCACATAACCGTCTTTGAATGAAAGCCACACACCTGCAAGTACAAAAGTAATTAATGTTACTAATGCACCAATTTGTGTAATTGCTCTTGCACGATCACGCAATGCAGCAGTGGTTTTCATTTGTAACCAGTTTGCACCGTGAGTCACTAACATTGCAAGGCTTAACACACCGCAAAGTAATGAGAATGGGTTTAATAATGCAAAGAAAGAACCTGTGTAAGTTGCTTGTGAAAGCTCATTTAATTCGAATGGTACACCTTGTAATAAATTACCAAATGCTACACCGAATACTAATGCAGGTACAAAACCACCCGCAAATAAGCCCCAATCCCACATAGCACGCCATGTTGGATTATCAATTTTCGCACGATATTCAAAACCAATTGGACGGAAGAATAACGCAGCTAACACAAGGAATAAGGCAATATAGAAGCCTGAAAACGCTACAGAATAAACAATCGGCCATGCCGCAAAGATTGCACCACCAGCAGTTAATAACCAAACTTGGTTACCATCCCAGTGTGGAGCAATAGAGTTAATCATAATCCGTTTTTCTACTTCTTTCTTACCAGCTACGGGTAAAAGTGCGGTCACGCCCATATCGAATCCATCTGTTACAGAGAAACCGATAAGCAATACAACAACTAGCACCCACCAAATAATACGTAGAATTTCATAATCAAGCATAATCCATCTCCTGCTTATTTAGATGATTGCTCAAAATAGTATTTGCCGGTTTTCAATGCACTTGGACCTAAACGTGCATATTTAAACATCAAATACATTTCCGCAATAATGAAGAAGAAGTAAAGTACACAAATTAAACCGATAGAGAACCATAAATCACCTACACTCAAGTTAGAGGCAGACACACCTACCGGTAATACTTCATAAATCGCCCATGGTTGACGACCAAATTCAGCTAAGAACCAACCAAATTCAATCGCTAAGATTGGCAATGGGATACCCCAAAGCAATGCTTTAAGTAATAAGCGAGAAGAAGTCACTTTGTTACGTAAATTTTGAACAAATGCACCAAAGGTCAGTAAAATAATTAAACCGCCTGCTGCTAACATACCACGGAACGCCCAGAAGTTAGGACCTACGTTTGGAATAGTATCACGTGCTGCTTGTTTAATTTGTTCATCCGTTGCATCTACAACTTTATCTGTGTAACGTTTTAATAATAAACCGAAACCTAAATCACCTTTGACTTCATCAAATTTTGCTTTAGTTTCTGGATTTACTTGGCCTGCTGATTTTTTCTCTGCTTTTAATTGTGTGAATAAATCATAAGCAACCATACCATTACGAACACGACCTTCATTTTTTGCTTGAATTTCTTTCAAACCAACGATTTCAGTGTCTAAAGAACGCGTTGCAATTAAACCACCTAAATATGGGATTTCAATCGCAAAATCATTTTTCATTTCTGCAGTATTTGGAATCGCCACTGGGTGGAATGGGGCTGGTGCAGGATGAGTTTCAAACTCAGCTTCCATTGCAGCTAATTTCACAGGTTGTGCTTTACCGATGTCGTAACCTGATTCATCACCCATAATTAATACTGCTGATGCCGCGATAAAGCCAAAGGTTGCTGCTACAGAGAATGAACGTTTAGCAAAACCAATATCACGGCCTTTTAATAAATAAAATGCACTAATACCTAATACAAACATAGCACCAGTTGAATAACCTGCTGTTAATGTGTGTAAGAATTTACTTTGCGCAACTGGATTTAACCAAAGATCTAAGAAGCTGGTCATTTCCATACGAACGGTTTCAAAGTTAAACTCTGCCGCTACCGGATGTTGCATCCAACCATTCGCGACTAAAATCCACATCGCAGAAAGGTTTGAACCAAAGGCTACGCAGTAAGTTGCGAGTAAGTGTTTACCTTTAGTTAAACGATCCCAACCGAAGAAGAATAGACCCACGAAAGTGGATTCTAAGAAGAATGCAAGTAATGCTTCGATCGCTAATGGCGCACCGAAAATATCACCTACATAGTGAGAATAATAAGACCAGTTTGTCCCGAATTGGAACTCCATGATAATACCGGTCGTTACCCCTAGAGCAAAGTTAATACCAAATAACTTACCCCAGAATTTAGTCATATCTTTATATACTTCTTTGCCCGTTTTAACATAAATGGTTTCCATGATCACAAGAACGAAAGATAAACCTAATGTTAATGGTACAAAAATGAAGTGATATAACGCAGTTAATGCAAACTGCAAGCGTGAGAGATCAACAACGTCTAACATCTCAACTCCTTGTATAAATCTACAAGATTTTCACTTTATGATTACCAAGGATAACCCCAAATAACCACCCCAAACTACTCAACAGAACTTGTTAAGAAATATTGAATTATTTACGTAATAATTACCTTTTCTATTCTCAAAACAGAATACAGTAACCGATTACAATATAAATATTCAAAGATTTGCCCTATTCTACTACTATTTATGAGGATAAAAAACAGAAAAAACCGTTATCTTGATCACATTTTTTGATATAAGTTACAAAATACCCTATTTTGCATAACAATAACAAAATTGATCCACATCAAATTCTGTATTTTTTGCTCAAAATGGAAAAATTTATCTATCACAAGGAAACTTTATTTAAAAAAAATGGACAAAATAATCACTAGACAGGGCTGCAAGATTTTGCTATTTTTTAGCCTAATAATATTTGGAAAGATTTGTAGGGATTTACAATGAAAAAAATTTGCGTAATTTTGACCGCACTTTTCGGTTCTATGGCATTATCTGCTACCGCAGCACCTCTTACAGAAAACAAAGCTGCTCTTCCACAACAATGTACACAGTTATTTAAAGAAACAGAAAATTTGATTGCTCAAGCAGAAAAACAGCCTGGCACTCATACTCAAGTAGGTAAAATCAAAAGTAAGCTTAATCAAAGCAAACAGCAAATTCTCGAGATGGAATTAGCGACTCAACAAAAAAGCTGTGATGTGGGTTTAGCAAGATTAAATAGCATGAAGAGCTATACTGAAGGAACTAACTAAGCAGGTTTCAAAAAGAAAGGACATATTGATATCAATATGTCCTTTTTTCTATCTCTTATTCTGACGGCTTCTGAAGTCCGAAGTGTCGATAAGTTAACGAGGTCGCAATTCGGCCTCGAGGCGTACGCTGTAAAAATCCTTGTTGAATCAAGTAAGGTTCTAAAACATCCTCGATAGTGTCTCGTTCTTCACCTATTGCTGCAGCCAAGTTATCTAACCCAACTGGTCCACCATCAAAACGTTCAATCACTGCGGTAAGCAATTTTCTATCTAAGTAATCAAAGCCCGCATCATCTACATCTAACATTGAAAGCGCTTGCTTCGCAATGTCTGCCGATATAATGCCATCATTACGCACATCAGCAAAATCTCGAACGCGACGCAACAAACGATTTGCAATGCGAGGCGTGCCACGTGAACGACGAGCGACTTCAAAAGCGGCTTTATCTTCTAATTCCAGGTTTAAGCAAGAGGCACTTCTTGTCACAATAGAAGTTAAATCTTCAACGGAATAAAATTCTAAACGCTGAACAATACCAAAACGATCACGCAATGGTGAAGTTAAAGAACCCGCTCGAGTTGTTGCACCAATTAATGTGAAAGGTGGTAAATCCAATTTAATTGAACGTGCCGCTGGCCCTTCACCGATCATAATATCCAGCTGGTAATCTTCCATTGCTGGATAAAGCACTTCTTCAATCGCAGGAGAAAGACGGTGAATTTCATCAATAAACAACACATCATGGGGTTCAAGATTGGTTAGCATTGCTGCCAAATCCCCAGCTTTTTCAAGTACGGGACCTGATGTTGTGCGAATATTCACACCCATTTCATTTGCCACAATATTAGCTAAAGTTGTTTTCCCCAATCCCGGAGGACCAAAGATCAAAAGATGATCTAAGGCATCTTGACGCAATTTCGCCGCCTTAATGAAAATATCCATCTGCTCTCGCACTTGTGGCTGTCCCACATAGTCCGCTAAAAGCTTTGGACGAATCGCACGATCGATGACATCTTCATCCATCTTTGCTTGACTGCTAATAATTCTATCTGCTTCGATCATATCTCTTTAATCTTTATAATGCGGCTTTTAAGGCTTCACGAATTAATTGCTCACTGCTTAAATCCGCTTTAGCGACTTTTTTCACCATTTTTTCAGCATCGGTTGGTTTATAACCTAATGCAACCAATGCTGCAACTGCTTCATCTGTAGAGCTTTCAGCTTGACGTAATTCTGAAGTAGAAGGAATATGTTTGCTCTCCATAAAGAAATCACTTTGGCGAACATCTTTAAACTTCCCTTTTAACTCTACCAATAAACGTTCAGCCGTTTTCTTGCCAACCCCAGGAATTTTAACTAATTTCGACAGTTCTTCTCGTTCAATAGCATAAGCAAACTGCTCTACTGACATAGCTGATAAAATCGCAAGTGCCAATTTAGGGCCTACACCATTGGTTTTAATTAATTCACGGAATAAAGTGCGGTCAGTTTTTTGGGCAAATCCAAAAAGAAGATGGGCATCTTCACGCACAACAAGATGGGTAAATAAAGTGGTTTCTTGCCCGATTTCAGGTAAGTCATAAAAACTGGTCATTGGTAACAATAATTCGTAACCGACGCCTTGTACATCAAGCAAAATTTCAGGAGGTTGTTTTTCTAATAAGATGCCTTTTAAACGACCGATCATAAGATTTCCATGTAAAAAAATTTTGCATAGAATAAAATAAAACTGGATATTAATCCAGTTAAATTTTTAATCTAAATCGACCTCGACTGTACCTTGTTTTTAAAAGTGCGGTCATTTTTTCGTGTGTTTCTGTGGTTTTAACCGAACCTGCAATATGCAAGGAATGTTGAATAGTATGAGCATGAGTAATCGCAATGGCTAAGGCATCTGCCGCATCAGCTTGTGGTTTATCTGAGAGCTTCAAAATTCGTGTTACCATATCTTGTACTTGAACTTTATCTGCCGAACCAATCCCAACGACAGTCTGTTTCACCAAACGAGCGGCATATTCAAACACAGGTAAATCATGGTTCACTGCAGCCACAATCGCCGTACCACGTGCTTGCCCCAGTTTTAAAGCTGAATCTGCATTTTTAGCCATAAACACTTGTTCAATGGCAAACATATCCGGCTGAAATTGCGTGATGATTTCTGTCACGCCAGCATAAATTCGTTTTAATCGTGTAGGTAAATCCTCTACCTGCGTGCGGATTGCTCCACTACCGAGATATTCTAAATGGCGACCATTTTGTCTAATCACACCATAGCCCGTTACACGAGAACCTGGGTCAATGCCTAAAATAATACTCATAAATTCTCAAAAATAAACGGCCGGTCAATGCCGGCCGTTTTTAGCGTTAATTATTGGTTTGCTTTTGCAGTTGCTTTTGCATCTACATCACAGTTTTTCACAACAATTTTGTCTGCTTTTTTGCCTTTAATTAAAAGATTTACTGGCACAACAGAATCAAATTTATCTAAAGTTAAACCACTATCTACGTTCCAAACATATTTGCCAGAAGTAAATGAAGTGAAGTCTTTTTGAGCTGCATCACGAGCGAAATCTTTCGCAACAACTTTGTTGCCTACCATTACCATTGCCGCTGTTGGCTCTTGGTTTTCGAATTGATAAACTGCAGTTACAGTTTTCTTGTTACAAGTATAAACTACTGTTTTATCCGTTACAGTAGGGGTTGCCATTTGTTCCGCTTTGTTTTCCATTTTTGGTGCATCGCTTGCACATGCTGATAAAACAACAAGAGCGGCCATTGCTGGTAATACTTTAGCAAATTTCATTATAAATCTCCTTAAAATTACAGCTGAGCTGCAACTTCATCACTAATTTCACCGTTATGATATACGTTTTGTACATCGTCACAGTCTTCTAACATGTCAATTAAACGCAACAATTTAGGCGCAGTTTCAAGATCAAGATCAACTGTTGTTGATGGAATCATTGTCACTTCTGCGTTATCAATTTTAAATCCTGCTGCTTCGATTGCATCGCGCACAGAACCTAAATCTTCCCACGCAGTATAGATTTCGAATGAACCATCATCTTGTGGTTGAACATCATCTGCACCGGCTTCAATTGCCGCCTCCATTAACGCATCTTCTTCACCTTGGCTAATTAAAATCAAGCCTTTTTTGCTGAATAAGTAGCCCACAGAACCTTCAGTCCCTAAGTTACCACCACATTTAGTGAAACTTGGGCGAACCTGTGAGATGGTTCGGTTTGCGTTGTCACTTAGACACTCAACCATCACAGCAGTTCCACCCGGACCATAACCTTCGTAAATTCTTGTTTCCATATTGGTGTCATCACCACCACCCACACCGCGTTCAATCGCACGGTTAATGGTGTCGCGAGTCATGTTGCTTGATAAGGCTTTATCTACTGCTGCACGTAAACGCGGGTTAGCACCAACATCACCACCACCAATTTTTGCAGCGGTTACTAATTCACGAATTAATTTTGTAAAAATTTTACCGCGTTGCGCATCTTGTGCTGCTTTACGGTGTTTAATATTTGCCCACTTACTATGGCCTGCCATGTTGTTTTCCTTCTTATCTTAAAAACGTTTTTAAATGAAATCCTCTTCTATAGAGGAAAGCCGTTCATCAAATATTTTTTGATGGCCTCGGCATTATTCGGTGATTTCGTCATTTGGATCGCATCTTCTGGTAAAACCCATTGATACGCCAAATGCTCACTTAATATCGGTTTAAATTCCTGCTCAACTGCCAATAAAAACCAATGTTCATGACAGTGAGTTACATTCGGTGCGTATTTATAGCGGAAATGCGGGAAAATTTCAAATTCTATACTCTCTTTACAATCAAAAAGTGCGGTCGAATTTTCTTCTATTTTTAATCCAACTTCTTCCCAAACTTCTCGAATTGCTGTTTCTCTTGGTGTTTCGTTGGTTTCCAATGTCCCCGTAACGGATTGCCAAAAAGTGGAATCATCTTGGCGTTGAAGCATAAGAACACGATGCGTGCTTTCCGCATAAATGACCACGAGAACCGATTGATTATTTTTATATTTCAAGCTCGTCATCTACATGATTGAGAATGGACAGCATCATACCTTTTCTACTAAAAACTTTCAAAAAAATTACCGCACTTTAAAACTAAAGTGCGGTAATTATCTCAATTATTTTAGTTTAACCAGCCAGCTTGTTGGGCGATAAACAAGCCTGCAAAGGCGGTTAAGTAGAATAAACCGATAAGGGATAACCACAATAAGCCGCCTTTTACACTGTGTTTCGCGTGCTTAGTCAGAGATAAATTCAACCAAGCAAAGATTGGTGCAGAAACAAATGAAGCAATCATCGCGAACTTCAACATCGGACCAACAGCATTATTAAAGTAGAAAATAATCGCTAAACCAGATAACGCCGCAAAAATCATACCGATATTAAGAATTCTCACAGAGCTTTCCTGTTTACCGAATAAGATACGCAAAGATTCAACGTTGGTACGAGAGTAACCATCAATTACTGTAATTGTTGTACCAAACATACACATGAACGCAATGACTGCAATTAATAAGCGAGACCATTCACCGATAGTACTTGCATACATATTGATAAGTTGTGCGATATATTTTCCGCCAACCATCTCGACGGTTTCAGGAGAACCATATTGCACCAATGCACCAAGCGCTAAAAATACGACAGCTAAAATTGCTGTACCGATATAACCCACGTTGAAGTCAAATAAACCATCTTCATAAGATACTTTCGTTAGACGACGTTTTGCCACCACCCACATAGAGTTAACAGCAGAAATTTCAATTGGTGCAGGCATCCAGCCCATTAAGGCCACTAAAAACGCTAATTTACTTAATTCCCATGGAGAAGGCGCTACAAAATCAGGTGTGGCTACGCCATTGATACCATTACGCATAAAAGCAATCACGACAGCGCTCACGGTTGTTACCGTTAAAGCAATCATGATGATTTTCGATAAACTATCTAATAAACGATATTTACCCAACAATAAAATGCCGGTTGTCACAAGAATCACTAATGAGCTTAATACTGGCATTGGTAGAGGAATTGGCGTAATGAAGGTTAAAATTGCGGCTGTTAATAATCCCACTGCAGCAGTATTAATTACTGTGGCAAAAACGTTTAAAGCAAGGAATAACCAAAGGTAGAACTTCCCTTTTTGACGGTAACCTTCTAACAAAGTATTACCGGTATCTAGGGTATATTGAACACCGAAACGGAAGAAAGGATATTTAAATAAGTTAGCAAGAATAACAATGCTCACTAATTCCCAACCATAGATCGCACCAGCTTGGGTAGATGCAATAATATGCGAACCACCAACAGCTGCTGATGCCATCACGATGCCCGGGCCTAAGGCAGAGAATTTACTCGCCCACGTTGATTTTTCTACTGGAGTTGAAACTTCACTCATAAAATGTTCTCTTATAAATTAATCATAAATCGAAAAGGTCTTATTTATAATAGAATTTTATCCTTGAGTAAAGTAAATAAAGTTCCATTTAAAGAAGAATAAAAGAGTAAAAATCTAATTATTTTGAAATTTCAGGATATAACTTCAAAACAAATAAAACTACATCATATTCATACCAAAAAAGTGATGTATTTAAGTGAATAAAATTTTTTCAATAAAAAGAAAGTGCGGTCAAAATCAGTTGAATTTTTGACCGCACTTTATCTTAAAACTCAGTAAGCTCCCTCTTAATAACATAAATGAACTTAAAAATAGATTAATTATTTTTCATTTCATCAAACGATAAGCTACCTTTCAATATGTTTATCCAATATTCATTGTAATCTGGAGCCTTTAAGTGAATTTGACTTAAACATGTATTTAACGTTAAAAACATTATTGGAATAATATCCTTAGAGCATCTAGCTACAGCATAATGACTAAAATCATCACTCATTCCTGCAAGTTCATTATTTGAATTCATCTTACAAATCATGAAGTTTCCCTTATAACTAAATATAAAATCTGGCAATAGTGATTTATCTTTAGAGCGAACAAGCTCATCTAGTTTTTCTAATAAAATTTCATCAGAAATACTATCAAATCCAAAGATAACTCCTAAATAAGGGTTACGTTTCTCTAGGGGAAATGAAAAACCTTTCCCTAAGGGTAGTCTATACAAAGGTGTAATATCTGTAGACAATGAATCTTCTCTTGTAAGCATTTTCATTGATTCTATATTACATAAACTTTTTTCAAACTCCTTGGTAGACAAATGAGATTTTACTTCTATTTCTCCATATACAGATTCGCAAGGGAATAGACTTGCATTTTCCCCTTTAAAAAGCACATTTGAATAAACATTATCGTATATGACAATATCAATTTGCTTACTAACTCCACCATCTGATGAAAATATCTGTCCCGAGCCTAGTCCATAACATTCAGGAAGAAAAGATCGTAAATGAGTAGATATAATCTGCTCTCTAGCATTACCTATTTCTAAAGGATGAGTAAATAATTGACTATCTTTAAATTTACTATCTATGCCACTACTAACATTTCTAAGAGCATCTAAAAATTTCATTTTCTCCTCACAAAAATGCGGCCAAAATTGACCGCACTTATTTTATTCTTAAATATAGGTAAACTACTCAGCTTTAGTCACTGCAATACTCAACTCAGCTAGCGCCTGCGGATTCGCAAAACTTGGAGCCTCTGTCATTAAACACGCTGCCGCGGTTGTTTTCGGGAATGCAATCACATCACGGATATTTTCGGTGCCCGTTAAAAGCATGGTTAAACGGTCTAAACCAAATGCTAAACCTGCATGTGGCGGTGTACCGAATTTTAATGCATCTAATAAGAAACCAAATTTTTCGCGTTGTTCTTGTTCGTTAATACCAAGAATGCGGAATACGGTTTGCTGCATTTTCGGATCGAAAATACGCACGGAACCACCACCTACTTCGTAGCCATTAATAACCATATCGTAAGCATTTGCTACCGCATCGGTTGGATTCGCTTCTAATTGTTCTGGCGTAAAATCTTTTGGTGAAGTGAATGGGTGATGCATTGCTGCAAGATTACCTTCATCGTCACGTTCAAACATTGGGAAATCAATTACCCAAAGTGGTTGCCATTCGTCTAAACGAGTTAAGCCAAGATCACGACCTAATTTCAAACGTAACGCACCCATTGCATCAGTGGTAGTTTGCCATTTGTCTGCGCCGAAGAATAAGATATCGCCAGTTTGAGCTTTCACACGTTCAGCTAACGCTTTCCATACCTCTTCATTTAAGAATTTCGCAATCGGGCTTTGTACGCCTTCAAGGCCAGCATTAATGTCATTTACTTTCGCCCAAGCCAAACCTTTTGCACCGTAAATACCAACAAATTGTGTATATTCATCAATTTGTTTACGAGTGATTTCTGTACCATTTGGTACACGAATGACTGCCACACGGCCGTTTGGATTGTTTGCAGGCTCATTAAATACTTTAAATTCAACATCTTTAACGATATCTGCCACATCAACTAATTCAAGCGGGTTACGCAAATCTGGTTTATCTGAACCAAAACGAGTCATCGCTTCTTGCCAGGTCATTTGTGGGAATTTACCTAAATCCACACCAATGATGTTTTGCCATAAACCGTGCACCATGCGTTCCATAATTTCACGTACTTCTGGCGCAGTTAAGAAAGAGGTTTCCACATCGATTTGAGTAAATTCAGGCTGACGATCTGCACGTAAGTCTTCATCACGGAAACATTTCACGATTTGATAATAACGATCAAAACCAGACATCATTAGAAGCTGTTTGAAAAGCTGTGGTGATTGCGGCAAGGCATAGAATTTGCCTTTATGTACACGACTTGGCACTAAATAGTCACGCGCACCTTCTGGCGTTGCTTTAGTAAGCATTGGAGTTTCGATATCAAGGAAACCATTATCATCCATAAAACGACGTACAAAGCTGGTGATTTTTGCACGGGTTTTCAAACGTTGTGCCATTTCTGGACGACGTAAATCTAAATAACGGTATTTTAAACGTTGTTCTTCAGTGTTGTTTTGGTTGAAGTCTAATGGTAATACATCAGAAGCATTGTAGATGCGTAATTCTTTCGCTAATACTTCTACTTCGCCTGTCGCCATATTTTTATTAACTTGATTATCAGGACGCGCGATCACTTCACCTTTAATTTGAATACAAAATTCATTACGTAAGCCTGAAGCTGCAGTTAACGCTTCTTGATATTTCGGGTCAAAACAAACTTGTACGACACCATCACGATCACGCATATCAATAAAAATTAAACCACCTAAATCGCGACGACGGTGAACCCAACCGCTTAATGTTACTTCTTGTCCAATATGGTTGCGGTTTAATGCACCGCAATAATGTGTACGCATCATTTCTATATTCCTTTCATTTTTCTAAAAATGGATAATTAACGCGTTGATTATACGGAAAAAGACATGCCTTTTAAATTGAAAAGCGAAATTTATTTGATCCTTTAAAAACTTTCACTAAAATGACCGCAGTTTTTTGCATTTTATCTAAATAAATGCCCTCTCAATACAACAACAGAATTCAATCATGATGAAAGATACAATTTTTGCCGCCCCGATCGAAAAACTAGGCGATTTTACTTTTGATGAAAGCGTGGCGGAAGTTTTCCCCGATATGATTCAACGCTCGATTCCGGGCTACTCCAACATTATCACGGCGATTGGTATGTTGGCTGAGCGTTTTGTGACTGCTGACAGCCAAGTCTATGATTTAGGCTGTTCACGCGGTGCGGCAGCTCTTTCTATGCGACGTAATATTAAACAACCGAATGTGAAAATTATCGGTGTCGATAATTCTCCGCCAATGGTGGAACGCTGCCGTCAGCACGTTGCGGCTTATCATAGTGATGTACCCGTAGAAATTCTTTGCGATGATATTCGTCAAATTGAAATTAAGAACGCCTCAATGGTTGTACTCAACTTCACGTTGCAATTTTTACCACCAGAAGATCGTGTAGCCTTGCTCACCAAAATCTACCAAGGTTTAAACCCAAATGGTGTATTGGTGCTCTCTGAAAAATTCCGTTTTGAAGATGAAAAAGTGAATGAGTTGCTTATTGACCTCCACCACCAATTCAAACGTGCTAACGGTTACAGTGAACTTGAAGTGAGCCAAAAACGCACCGCACTTGAAAATGTCATGCGTACTGACTCGATTAACATCCACAAAGAGCGGTTAAAAAACATCGGATTTTCACACGTTGAATTATGGTTCCAGTGTTTTAACTTTGGCTCAATGATTGCAGTGAAATAATCATAACCCAATCAATCATCTAAAAATAAGGGCGTATCAAATACGCCCTTATTTGTCACCAATGCTTTATAGCCCTTTTAAATCCTTATCTAATAAACGAGCTAGCAACAAAATACCGTCTTTAAAGCGATACTCTGCATATTCTGCTTGTGCATAATATTCACCTTTCCCTTCTGCAAAGAAATAATCTTGGCTTGGTAATTTAGGAAGCCAACCACCTTTATAACGAATTGGTAAATAAACATTTGGTGTGCAATATTTAAAATCTGTTGGTATCTCTGATTGCTCCTCACAAAATGTCGCAACATGATTTTTATCAAGATGAACAAGGATATAAGCTTTTTTTTCCGAAGGACTTGATTCATCTATACCAGTGTTTTCAGTGGTTTCATTAGATTCATTTGTTTCAGGTAAAACCCGACTTTGCTGAAACTCAGATAAAATAGCGTAATTCAATACCATATAATCGCCTTGCATCAATGAACGAGGATCCACCGGGGCGATTTTTAAGACAACAGGCTTACCGGTAGCCAGCACATCTTCAAATTGCTGTACTTTATAGTTCACCACCCCCAATAACGCAATCACAAAGACGCCAACAAGCCAAATCGGTGCTTTAAAAACAGAATGGTTTTCGACCGCACTTTGTGAAGGCGTTTTATAACGTACATGTAAGAATAAAGTAACAATCGTAAAAATAACGGCAAAGCTTACTAGCAATACCCCTTTATAGAGCAATGGGATGCTCAATTGGTAATAGAACCCACCTAAATAAACAACAAAGGCAAATACCAAAAGACCGAAAAATGCGCGGCTGTCCGTCCAATAAACAAGCAATAATAACGCTGTTAAATATAAAATGACGGGTATCCCAACAAAGCCTAATGCAAACAAGGTTAATACTAATAAAATTAACACTGCTTCTGTGTGTTTGGATTCACTATGCTTATTCATTAGTGCATAGACAATTAATGGTAATGCACAGACAAGTAAATATAAGATATGGCTAACATCAAACTGGAAGTGTGACCCAAATTGTCCACTTAAAACTTGCAACACATTATCAAGACTCATCGCCTCTGCTGGCATGACATCACTTGAAACATCTGTATCAATAAGACCATAATCTACCCAAGGAATCGTCATATACGACGGCACAGAGATCCATAGAGAGAATAATACTGTTCCCCAGGCAATAGGCTTTAAATGAATTCGCTCTGATTGATTAGGTCGCATGACCCAATAAAAGAGTACAATCGAACTCAGGAGCTGGATTTTATTAAACCATGTGTTATTAAACCATGTGTTAAACCATGCGTTATTCAAGCTGTAACTATGGAAATATAGATTATAGGAAATTTGCCAATACACGAGAAGCTGGGTAACCAGTAGAATCCTCACTAAAGAATTCGGCATCAATTTGTAGCTAACGATAATAATGACGGTAAAAATTAGTGCGGAGATAAAAATACCGAAATTTGAATCCTCGCTAAATTCATATCCTAATAAAAGAAAAAAATCATCAAATTTAACAAGCAAATAGAATCCTAAAAAACTGTTTGCGATTAGAAAAAATAAACCTGCTAAAATTATAGTGTATTCATTTTTATCTTTATTTAAAGTAATCAACCAAGCTATACCAAATAAAAGAATACCAACAATGAATGCACTAGACGCATCTAAACCTAAAGAAAAAAATAACCAAACGCCTATCGTCACTAGTGCTATCAATAAAGCTATCATCCATAATATTGAAATCGCCCAGTGGAATTTCTTATTATTTGGATATTCTTGTTTATAGCGTTTCACTAACCACTTGATTGCCATGACAGTGAAAACAAAGCCAATCAATCCTAAAACCACCCCCTCTTCTACACCACGAATCAAAAGAGATGCCAAAAAGCAATAAGCACCAAGTAAAGCTATGACTGAAATAATTAAATTAATAAAATCAAAGCGATATTTGTGATATACATAAAGTGCGATTAAGGCAGGAATAGCAATTAGCATAGCACTTAGCAAAGAACTGAGTGATGAACTACTAAGCTCACTCCAAGCATAAGCATAAAAGTACATATCATGAATTTTTACTGCTAAACCAAATAGGTTAACAAAAGTCAGTACTAAAAATACTTTAGGTAAAATGCACCAATGTTGATCATGAAAAGTTTTACTGAATAATTCAGATACCACAAGGAATCCAGCATTAATCAGCACGGCATAACACATTGAGTTATAGGCGTTTTGTTCATTAAATAGATAAAACGCAACATTGGCGGTGGCGGCAAATAATAATGCAGAGGCCACATTCGGAAATAATAATAAAAATGGAAGTTGGCAAAGTGTCCAAACAGCAAATAACTGCCATACATCAGCCCCCGTTTGATAGGTTTGGCCGACTAAGGCAAATAAACCGCCAATCAAGACTGAAACAACAAAAAAGAGACTATATGTATTCCACTTTAGTTTTTCTTTGGCTTGTCGACGACTCTCTCGAATAAAGCAATAAATACCTAATACTACTGTCACCACAAGCAATGTTTGTAAGCCATAAATTTTGGCTAAATCAGAAAAATAATCTAAATTAGCTGCAATTAACGTAACTACTCCACTCGTTAAAAATCCCACAGTTAATAATAAAAACAGTAAATTTAAATAACGTTGCCAAGAAAGATTAAAAAGGCCTGTTGTATTCATTCATTTTTTCCTTTTTATAAAAAGATCCGTATTATCTTAGCATAATAGTAAGGTAAATAAATAACTTAAAAAATGCAATGTGATTTACCCGAGTTTCGAAGATTAATTCGCGCCACATCGCATTTTATGGTAAAATTTTTAGCCTGAAGATATACAGGGGATAACAAAATGCAAATTTTACACACAATGCTTCGAGTAGGTGATTTAGACCGCTCTATTAAATTTTATCAAGATGTTTTAGGTATGCGTTTATTGCGTACGAGTGAAAACCCAGAATATAAATATACGCTTGCATTTTTAGGTTACGAAGATGGCGAAAGCGCTGCAGAGATTGAATTAACATATAACTGGGGCGTAACGGAATATGATCTTGGTAATGCTTACGGCCATATTGCTATTGGTGTAGATGATATTTACGCAACTTGTGAAGCGGTACGTGCTCATGGTGGTAAAGTGACTCCCGCAGGCGGCCCGGTTAAAGGGGGAATTGCCGCA
>OCAA01000673.1_pt1 | contig 26483 bp, 19 predicted proteins | sample 1538241 | NCBI WGS metagenome assembly OCAA01 (sample SAMEA2580241, study PRJEB22360) | human gut metagenome | biome: human gut; feature: human-associated habitat; material: faeces | place: Denmark | collected 2008/2010
GTCGGCATAAGCCTCTGCTGCGGCCGCGGCCGCCGGCAGATGCTCCGCAAGCTCACGATCGCCCTGAAGCATCTCCAGCGCACCCAGTGCTCTGCAGCGCTCATCTTCTGCAGACTTCAGCGCTGCTGCGCACTTTTGCACCTCGGCATCCGCCCGCAAACTGCGCGCCTGGGCATCCGCAAGCGCCGCACTGCTCGCTTGGGCTTCTGCGTCCGCAATAGCCAGACATTTGTCCTTTTCTTCCATCTGCTCGAGCTCAGGAATCGTTTTCGCCTCATCCTCGGCAGCCTGCAATGCAGCCTGCCGGGCTGCGTCAGCGGCTGCCTGAGCCTGCGCTTGATGCGCCTGCGCCTGCACTTGAGCCGCCTCATATTGCGCTGCTTCCCGGCGATGCGCTTCAGCGGAGGCTGCGCAGTCGAGCATACGTCGGCGTTCCGCAAGAGGCTCCACAGCCGAGCGAGCGGCAGCGGCTTCACGCTTCAATGCTTGAGACGCCTGCGCCGCTTTTTCGGCCTGAACGAATGACTGCTCAGCGTCCTTCAGACGTACGCGGGCGGCTGTTGCCTGACGTATCCAGCGGAGATCCGCTTCGAGTTCACTGCGGCGAAGTCGAACATGCTTGGCTTCGTCTGCAGTCGTTTCGAGGGCGGTTTCCAAGGCCTTGCGGGCATCCTCAGCGAGCATTTCCGCCCCTTCAAGATGAACCAAAAGGCGCTTGACCTTATTGTTCTCATCGCGGCAGCGCTCAAACACCCATTGGCCAATTGTGCTGTAAAGCTTTGTGCCGGTGATTTTTTCAAGAATCGCCGCACGATCATCGACCTGGGCACGCAAAAGCTCCGTAAAAGCACCCTGAGCGAGAAGCGCGCTGCGCGTGAAGGTTTCATAGTCCATCCCGAGCACTTCAGGCACTTTTGCGTTCCAAGCGAGTTTCTGCTCTGCAACAATTTCCCCCGTTTCCGCACTGCCATCGGGCAAACGCACCAATTCCACTTGAGCATCACGCGGCTCGCCCGTGCGCTTAAGCCTAACGCTCCAGCGCGACCGCCAGAACTTTCCCATGGATTCGAAGACAACAGACGCTGAGCATTGTTTGCGGCCTTCGGTCAGAACCATACAGCCGCGATCGGTTTTCTTCGAGGTCGACGTTCTGGTCTCCATGCGTGGCGTTTTGCCAAAAAGCGCCAGTGTGACAGCATCCAAAATCGTCGTCTTTCCGCTTCCGGTGGGGCCGACAATCGCGAAGATGCCGCTTTCAACATAGTCGCGATTTGTGAAATCGATCTCATAGCGGCCGGCGAGCGAATTGATATTTTCAATTCTGAGTTTCAAGAGCCGCATGACCGGTCTCCTTTGCATCGATTTCGTTGTCTTGATGAGCGCCTCGGCCGGCCAGATCCGACACAATTTCTGCGCGGCGGGCGTCTGCCTCACGCATGAGCTCACGGCCGGCCTCCAGCGCTTCGGCAAAGAGGGGCTCCAACTCTTCCCGAACGATGTCGTCCGCGCCGCTTCTTTCTAAAACCGACCGGAAAACTTCTTCGGGCGTAATGTCATCGAGCCGCCTTTCGGGCATGTCCCAGCCTCTGAGACCTTCCGGAGTGCCGATGCGCACAGCAGCCAGATGCACGCCGGCATGTTCAGCCGATCGCTGAAGTGTTTGCACGACCGTGTTCGCATCCGTTGCCGCGCCCGTAAAAAACACCTCGACAACGGCGCCTGGCGCCTCACGGCCCACTTCCAGCAAACGCAGCTGAAGCGCTTCGAGCGTGCCGGAAATACGAGTGAGAATGCGCGGCTGCGGTACATGAATGGCATGCTTCTCAACGCCATGGTCCGTGATGACCACCTCCAGAATCTGCTGCTTGTCAGAAATCGCGCCAAAGTCGAGCATCAACGGCGAACCGCAGTACCACGCGGTGCCGTTTGACCCCGCCGCCGCCTGCGGGCGATGAATATGCCCCAGCGCGATGTACCGCCAGCCTTCGCCAAAAGCGGCCGCAGAAACATTGCGAAGTGACCCTACATATACCGAAGCATCTGCCTCATCGGACGAAGCTGAAACGCTTTCTGCCGCCCCGCCCACGGAACTGCCGGCTACGAAGAGGTGACCCATAGCGACCAACGGCACTTCAGGACCAACCCATTCAACGAGCTTTTGGTGCACGGCATCGTAATGAGCCCGCACCCCGTTCTCCCATGCGCGGCGGCGGTCCGTTTCGGAATCTGAAACCCCGGAGAGCCGCACATCCCCTTCGCGCAGATAGGGCACCGCCGCAATCCCCAGCATGGGGACTCCCGCGGCATCCCGGATGACAACCGCCTCCGTTTCCGGCGTATTCCCGGCAACAATCGTACGGATCGTGGAAAGCAAAACTTCAGGCGCCCGCAAAAAACGCAGGGAATCATGATTGCCTGCCGTTACTACAACCGCACGAAGCGCTGTCTGCGAAGCCTTCGTCAGAAAATCATAGTAAAGACGCTGAGCGTCCGAGGACGGCATCGTCGTATCAAAGATGTCGCCGGCGATGAGGAGTACATCCGGACGACGCTCGCTGATCTGACCGAGCAGCCACGTCAGAAACGAACGGAAATCTTCCGTTCGATCCACATCTGCAGTTTGCCGCCCCAGGTGCCAGTCTGAGGTATGAAAAATACGCACGGCTCGTCGTTTCTCGACAGGTGCATCTACGGATGAAGGCATGTATCAACTCTTGTGTAAGTACTGGGTTCATTCCATAAACGCATAGTACTCACATCCTGCGTCGCTGCCCGACTGAAATAAGCAGGCGCGGCTCCAGCCGGTGTTTTTGCTGAGTCAACATAAAAAAGGCGACATCTCTTTCGTATGCCGCCCCGTCTAATGATGCTTGAAGCCCCTCGTGCTGAATCAAGCTTGTTCGCCCAATCCAATGAGCCGTTCAGGATGCGTATAGACATTGGCTCGTCCGCGTCGGCAGAAAGCTGCAAGCGTAATCCCGGCCTTTTGAGCGACCTCGATGGCGAGTGCCGTCGGCGCCGATACTGCGAAGATGATTTCGACGCCCGTCATCGCGGCCTTCTGTACCATCTCGTAGGAGGCGCGGGAGCTGATCACCAGCGCCCCTTCGGTCCAGCCCTGCTTGGCACGCAGTCCCAGAAGTTTATCGAGCGCCACATGACGGCCGACATCTTCGGCGCCGCCCGCAAGCGATCCGTCGACATTCACCCAAGCGGCAGCGTGCGTCGCACCCGTGAGTCGGCCAAGCTCCTCGATCTCGTGGAGGTAGTTGAGCGCTCTTTCATAGTGCTGAAGGTCAAAAGTCTGTGTAAAGGGAACACGAGGCGTCGGACGAACCGCGCCCTCTAAAGACTCCACGCCGCAGATGCCGCAGCCCGTTCGCCCGGTCATCGAACGCCGGTACTCCTTAAGCTTCCAGAAGTTTTCCGAGGCGATCGTCAGTTCAATGTTCTTGCCGCCGCGGCAGCCCTCGGTCACTTCAATCCCGTAGATTTCAGAAAGATCGGCAACAATCCCTTCGGCCAGAGAGAAGCCGATGCCAAACTCTTCGAGCTGGGCGGGCGTTGCCATCATCACCGCATGCGAAATGCCGTTGTAGACCAGTGCAATAGGCACTTCCTCAGCAACGTAGTCCACATCCGAACCCGAGGTCGACTGAGCAATGCGCACGATTTCAACGCGGCGAGCGCTGGCGTTGAGCCCCGTATCACCGCCGACAATCATGCCGAAGGCGTTCAGAAAAGCAGCATTGTCTGTCGGAATCATTTTCGTCATCTCACATGAATCCTGTGAACGATGGTTGGAAGATGTCTTTGCTCAGCTCTAAGGGGGTTAATTTTGCCGCCCTGGAGCGCGGCCCACCTGGGTCGAATCGACAGGCTTCAGAATGGGTTTAGGCACTGTACCTTCCCGAACGGCGGCATCGTAAGCCTCTTCAAGACCAGTCAGCACAATCGCTTCAATATCGGCGCTGAAGGTCAGTTCATCGCCCATCGCGAAAAGCGTCGGCATGGCGCCGCCGCACTTCGAGCAGACATGCATACGGTGCATATCATCAGCTTCGTCGCTGATATAGGTCAGCTCTGAAACAACGTCGTTGCCGCAGCGAACACAGCGAATGCGTTCATAAAGCCACGAGGCGCCGCAGGTGCTGCAGAAGAGTTTCTTGACGTTGCCGCGAAGCGTCGTTTCAACGACCGCAGCGATATCGGGCTCCGATCCGCAGCAAAAGCAAGTATTGGTGCGGCTATAAGAGGGCTTTTGCTCTTCCGAGCGTTCAAGCAGTCCGGAAGCCTTTTCTGCAAAGCGCGTGAGATAGGCACGCAGCGTTTCGCCGAGGACGGGCAAAACGAAAATATCGAGGAGTGCCTCATCTGCATCGCCAGAATCCCAAAGCTTAACCACCGCTTCCAGATAACCGTGCGGATTTTCACTGGCCGTGCGAACAAGCGCTTCGGTACAGTAAGGCGCGAAGTCAAAATGCTGTGCTGCGCTGCCGAGTTTTTCGTCTAATTCGAGGCTCTTGAGCAGTACCGACCCGAGATGCTTGGCGCAGCGGCAGAAAGAATCTGCATTGATGCGCACAAAACCTGCACGCAGAAGCGGCGTGCCGTTGGGCTTGCTCGCTGCGATCGTTTCGTCGGCCGTGGGTTCGCGCTCGACCACGACATCCTCATCGTCGAGCTCGTTGCTGATCGCGGCCGCTTCCAGAATGAGCGGACCGAAAATGGCGAGGCGGCGTCGGACGTCTTCATCCTTAAAAGCGCGGTAGCGGTCAAGAGCGCGTTCGATCGACTTCGGGTTCATGGATTTCAATTCCTTCTTTTTTCTTCGGGGGTCTTTGCGCGTTACAGAACAATTTTTGTCATTGCGCAAGAGTATGCGGCTTCATGCCGAATAGAAACTTTTTGCAGGCATTTCCAGATCAGGATTTGATCCAACCCTGTTTGCAGGAAGGTTCTTTGCTGCCGCCGCAGACTTTTACGGACTCCGCAGCCGTCTCGAGAAGACTATGGAAAGCTTTTCAAGACGGCTCGGAATCAGTGGTCTATAAACAACTCGAAGCACTCTTCACTTCTCTCCCCCTCGAACCAGGGCCGAGGGGGAACTGGAATGCACTTTTGAGTTCTCATCAAGAGCGCGTTTACTCCGCTCTCTTTTCAATCGTCACGTTCTTGCCGGTGGTGAGCTCTTCGTTGGCCCAGTAACCCCAGTGGTAGAGGGCGTCCGATTCACTCACCTTGCCGTCGCCGAACATGATTCGGGCAGTGCCGCGGTAGGGCTGGAAAATACCCGCACCGAGATAGATGTGTGCAATGCCGACGATCACCGTGAGGCAGAAGAAGATATCGTGGAGCATACGGGCCCAGAGGAGGACCTCATCGCTGAACGCAACCTTCATGCCGCCGTTAGGGAGCAGGCCCGTATTGAGCCACAGCACCAAACCGGTAAGCGCCATGATGATGCAGAAGAACACCAATGCGCCGTCAGCCAGACGCTGCGCCGATTTGACATGGTGCTGCGGAGGCATATGGATTTTTGACGGTGCAAAGAGATAGAACGGAAAGAGCATCGCCCACTTGTAGTCGTCCTTGTCCCACTTGCCGAAAATATCTTCCTTAAAGAGGTGTGCAGCTCCCTTCGGGGATTTAAACACCGCATAGAGCGGAACAAGAATGAACGGGATCGCGAACACGCGGTGAAGCATGCGCATCCAATAGGTGAACTCTCCCCCCATAATCGAGCCGCCGAGCTCGGGCCAGAACACGAAGAGGCCCGTAACGGCAAGCAGGATGCAGGTGATCGCCGCGACGCCGTGCGTGACGCGCGTCAAGAGCGAATGGCGCTGAATGTAGCGAGTCATGATGTCTCCTTAATGGGCGTCTTTGCCGGATTGAACCTTTTTGAGCGCTTCGCGGGCTTCCCGCTCCGCGAGGGCGCGCTGTTCGGGCGTCCAATGTGCTTTCGCTTCCTCAAGGGTGACCTCCTTGCGGCGGTAGCCGAGATTGGCGAGGAACGAGACGGCCAAGGCACCGATGACGGCGGCCGTACCCACAGCGGTAACCGGCTTGATGATGTCAATGCCGTTGAGCACTGCTTTGGGCTTCGGATCCGTCGGCAGGCCATAGGCTTCATGACCGTAAGCGCAGACGTGAATCACGTGCAAGCCGCCGCATTCATTTTCACCATAGACCTCCGCCTTCGTGAAGCCCTTCTTCTTGAGGAACTCCACACGTTCGTGAGCCTTCTTGAGCATCTCTTCACGCGGCCCGAAGCGCAGCGCTTCAGGCTGGCAGGTCTTGACGCAGGCAGGAATGCCACCGTTGTCGAGACGATCAATGCAGAGCGTGCACTTGTCGATACGGCCGTCCATCGGGCGGAAACGCGGCACGTCGAACGGGCAGGCCGCCTGACAGAACGTGCAGCCGTTGCACTTATCGGTGTCGAGCTTCACTACGCCGCGCTCATCCTTGCTGAGCGCGCCGGACGAGCAGGCTTTCACGCAGCCCGCATCCGTGCAGTGGTAGCAGGAACGCCGACCAATGGACCAGTTCACCGGATGGAACTTGTCGCCCGAAGGCTTCTCATCAAAAGTCATGATGAGACGGGTGTCGCCGTTGAGATCCAGCGGGCCCTGATAGGTACCGTTGAAGTTCTTCTCATTGGCGTTGAGTTCAAGACTTGCCGGCAGCACATTCCACTGCTTGCACGCCCCCGGGCAGCCGCGGCAGCCAGTGCAGTGCGAGGAGTCGAACAGCATAGCGACTTCTTTGTTATCAGCCATTTATTTGTCTCCTGGATTTATGGTCGCCGGTGCTTCAGGCAGCCTTCTCAATGTTGACAAGGAAGGCCTTGTATTCGGGAATGAAGCTCACCGGATCGCCCACATTCGGGGTCAGATCGTTGACGTTGTCGCCGGTGGCAAAGGAACCCGCCCACGAGAAGTGGTGCGGCATGCCGACCACGTGCGTGAGCTTGCCGTTGATCTGCATGGGCTGCATGCGAATCGTGACCATTGCCCGAACCTTGACCGAACCGCGGTTGTTCCACACACGGACCGTATCGCCGTTCTTGATGCCTTTTTCCTTAGCGAGTTCTTCGGAAAGTTCAATAAAGTTGCAGCTGATGAGCTCATTGAGCCAGGGAATCGATCGGGTCTGCGCACCGGTCTGCCACTGCTCGGTAACCGAGTAGGTCGTGCAGACATAGGGGTAGTCCTGCGTCGTGCCGCGGCGGTTGTCCTTGTCCTCCGTGAAAAGTGCACAGGGAGCCTGAACGCTGTCGTTGAGCAGATTCTTCGTCGGTGATTCAAACGGCTCATAGTGTTCGGGCATCGGACCGTCGGCCATGGCATAGGAGAAGAGCCGAGCGTTCTGCTCCCACGTCATGAAGAAGGCCTTATTGTCGGGCGGATTGGCAGTAACAAAGTCGCCCACGTCATACTGAAGCCACTTGTCGCCCTTCCATTCGACGAAAACCTTTTCCGGATTCCACGGACGGCCCTTCATATCGCAGGAAGCGCGGTTGTAGAGCACGCGGCGGTTGGCAGGCCACGCGAAGGACCAGCCCGAGAAGAGCCCCATGCCGGACGGATCTTCCTTAGAGCGGCGGGCCGTCGGCTGCTTCATCGGATCGAGCTTGTCGGCTTCGTTGTTGTAGTAGCCCGAGTAGATCCACATGCCGCAGGCAGTCGAACCGTCAGCCTGAAGCTGAGCGTAGCCCGGCAGGAGCTTGCCGTCCTGGACCGTGTAGCCGTTGATCGCCCAGCACACAGCGCGCAGGTCGTACTTGCCGTCGACCTTATAGTCCATGTTGGCTTTGAGGATCGGATCCGGATAGACGCCGCCTTCCTTCTGGTAGAGCGAACGGATGCGGTCAAAGAGTACCTCAATGATTTCAAAGTCAGACTTGGCTTCACCCGGCGGCAGCACGCCCTGCTGACGCCACTGCACCCAACGGCCGGAATTAGAGATCGAACCGATCTTTTCGTAAATCAGCGCAGCCGGGAGGAAGTACACCTCCGTCTGGATCTTGGCGGGATCCATGTCCGGGGCCTTCCAGAAGGTAGCGGTTTCCGTCGGGAACCAGTCAGCACAGACGAGCCAATCCAGATTAGCCATCGCATTGCGGGCAAACTTGGCATTCGGCGTTGAATGCGCAGGATTCATGCCCCAGGCAAAGTAGCCCTTAATGCGGCCGTCACGCATCATATGGAAAGTGCCCATCGTCGTCCAAGCGGAAGCCGGGAGACGCGGACCGATCTTCGGCAGCATTTCATAGCCGTAGTCGTTTTCCACTGTCGCGTTTTCGCCGAAGAACTCCTTGAGGAACGAAACCATGAACTTAGGCTTATTCGAGTAGTAGCCGTCGGCGTAGGTTTCTGCGTGGAGATAATCGGCAAGATGACGATGCTTCTTGGCAGTCGGCCACTTGAGGTAGCCCGGAAGATCGGGCACCGTGCAGGCAACGTCGGTCGCACCCTGCACGTTCGGTTCGCCGCGCATGGCGTTCAAGCCGCCGCCGGGAACACCGATGTTGCCGAGCAGAAGCTGGACGATCGACATCGCACGGCAGTTCTGACCGCCGTAAGTGTGCTGCGTCTGACCAAGCGCATAGAGGAGCGCACCGGCCTTGCCGGGCTTGCCCGTACCGGCGTACACCTGCCAGATCTTCATCATCACGTCCGGATCCATGCCCGTCACCTTGGCGACCATTTCGGGCGTGTAGCGGTCATAGTGGCGCTTCATGACGTTGAGCACGCAGAGCGGATTTTCAAGCGTCATATCGCGCTTGAGAATTTCCAATTCCGGCGGCACAAAGTTCGGCGTGCCGGGCTTTTTCACCCAGGCGTACTTGCCCGTCGGCGTCGTATCCCACTGTTCGAAGCGTTCAACATCGTAGCCCCACGACTCAGCCGAGTAGCTCTTTGATGCTTCATCGAAACCCGTAAAGAGTCCTGTCTTCGGATCAAAGTCATAGTCCTTCGTCAGAATGCAGGCCGCGTTCGTGTAGTTGAGAACGTACTCTTCCTGATAGAGCTTATTGTTGATGATGTAGCTGATAAGCCCGCCCCAGAAGGCGATGTCGGTGCCCGGACGGATGCGGCCGTAGATATCAGCGTTCTTGGCCGAACGAGTAAAGCGCGGATCGATCACGATCCAAGTGGCGCCCTTATCCTGAGCACGCTGAACCCAGCGTGAGGAAAGCGGATGGTTTTCAACGTTGTTCGAACCTGCCGTGAGAATCACATCTGCATTGGCAAAGTCGCACCAATGAGACGTCATTGAGCCGCGTCCAAACGACGGTCCAAGACCCGCAACCGTTGACGAGTGGCAAACACGCGTCTGGTTGTCAATCGCAATAGAGCCGAGCGTACGGCAGAACTTCTGCAGCAGCCAGCATTCTTCATTGTTGATCTGAGAACCGCCAAGAAACGCGAAGCCTTCAGTGCGATTAACGGTGTAGCCGTCTTCGGTCTGTACAAAGGTTTCATCGCGGGTCTTCTTGACGTGGCGAGCAATCCCGTCAAAAGCTTCATCCCAGCTGATGCGCTCCCACTCCTTGGAGCCAGGACGGCGCACCATCGGATAGAGGAAACGGTTAGGGTTGGGCTTGACCTTGCGGTCCGGCGTCACCACCTGACGCAGCCCCCACAGCGTTGCGCCTTTCGGGCACAAGCCGCCGAGATTGACCGGATGATCCGGGTCGCCCTCAATATTGATAAGTTCGCCATTGCGGTTTGACACGATCGTGCCGCAGCCGCCGGCACAGTAGCAGCAAATATTGAAATATTCCTGCACATTCGCGAGCTTATAGGGCTTTTTGGTGCTTGACGCAGCCATTGCTGCAGTACTGGCCAGACCAGCAGCGACCGGAGTCGTACCGAGAATCAGGCCGCGCTTGAGGAAGCTTCTGCGAGAAAGTTCCATTGAGTTCTCCTGGGGGGAGTTCGTTGTATGCCGGGTGCTGCCTCAAAAAAGAGCAGGCCGGAGGGTCTTTTATGAATGGGGATCGGAGTGGGTCACCCTCAGGGGTCAACCTGTTCCAAACCTCATTGAAGCGATTCTCCACAAGCCCGCACTCAAGAGCTATTAGCCTCTCGCAGAAGCATTTCGGTCGAATGGTTAATGTATACCGCGGCCTTTCTATCTACTCCTCAATATCTCTATATGGGTACATATGGGATTAATTTGGCAGTGCATTGCCCACTGGCAGAATGGGCGGGTGCTATTCCATATGTGAATAGCGAGACCAAGCCGCACCCGCATAACTGCTTTACCTAAATTGATTCAAATCAATAAATGTGTGTGGCGATGAAAACACAGTCTCTGATTCGAATTTTCGCTTTCGGCCCGTTTTCCTTGCCGCTTCAAGGTGGAGCAAGCTCAAGCCTGTTTTCCCTGAATGGAAGGCGAATCCGCAATTTGCTATTCTTTGATTAAATCAGGGTTTTCCCCTTCAGGAAAGAGCGTAGTCTATTCACAAAGATGGGCTCTACCGTTTCTGAATAACGCATAAATAAGACCGCTTCCCTACGCCTAAACCTTATGCTTCATTGCCTGATGTCCACTCGTCGCTCATTGCTTATTCGCTCAATGCTGTTGGCAACGGCTGCAGGCACCGCATCCGCTGCGGTTTTGCTGCCGCGCGAAGTGCGGGCCGACGCCACTGCCGACGCAGATTCAACGGGCTTTTGCCCTTTTTACTGCGATGTGGCCGTAGTGGGAGCTGGCGCAGCCGGTTTGACTGCTGCAGTGACCGCCGCTCAGACAGGCGCTCGAGTGCTGGTGCTCGAGAAGATGCGCATGGTGGGCGGCAACAGCATTCTCGCCGAAGATGCCCTAACCGCTGTGGACGACCAGCGCGGCAAGCAATGGTCTGATGATGCCAAGCGCGAGATCCTGGCCGAAAAACATGCCTTGCTTGCCGAGATGCGCCGCCGCGGCCGCACCATCAATGCCGAGCTTGACGAAGAACTTATCGACGATTCCCTCGCCGCCGTGCAGTGGCTTCAATCGATTGGCTGTGACCTTGAAACATCAGAGACACGTCCGGGCTCCCGCCACGTGCGTGAATACCGCGCTAAAGAAGGGCTTTCTCTCGGAAGCGAAGTGATCGGTGAGCTGCTGGCTCGGGCAGAGGTCGCGGGGGTTCCCGTCATCACCAACGCTCGAGTGGTGCAGCTCACCCAAGAACCGAGCATGCACATTGATCTCGAAGCGCTGACGATGTCCGGCCGCCGCGTCAAAGTGCATGCTAAAACGGTCATCCTTGCGACAGGCGGTTATGCGGGCAGTCTTGACGTTGTCCGCCGCAACTGTCCGAACTGTCCGCAGCTGCTCACCACCAATGTTGCCGGCGCTACAGGCGACGGTATTTGGCTTGCTGAAAATCTCGGCGCAGCGATCGTCGACCGTGACGCCGTCATGCTTCATCCCACAACGCATGCGCTTACCGGCACGCTTATTTCCAAACCGCTGCGCAAGGCCGGTGCAATTCTAGTCAACAGCAAGGGCAAGCGCTTTACCAATGAACTCGACGTTCCTGAAAATGTCGCGCGCGCCGTTCTAGCTCAGCCTGGCGGCTGGGCATGGCTGATTGGCGATTCTTCTCATTTTGACAGCGTTCTTTTTGAACGTCTCACGGCAACGGCCAGCATTACCCGCGAATACTCCATTGCCCGTTTGGCCGATTCCTTAAATATTGACCTCTCCGATTTGGGCGAAACACTGGAATACTGCCGCATTACCGGCGCTACCAGCGGCCCGTTTGCCCGCCCGCTTCCGGCCACTAAATTCGTTACGCCGCCCTATTTTGCTATTCGCATCCGCCCGGCCATTCATGGGTCTTTGGGCGGCATTCGTGTGGATGCAAATGCACATGTCCTTGACCGCCAGGGGCGAGTCATTCCAAAGATTTTCGCTGCGGGCGACACTGTCGGCGGTATTTACCGCCGCGTTCGCTTTGACAATTTTGGTCTTATCGGCGCCATCGTTTTCGGCCGTCTCGCCGGCAAAAATGCAGCGGCAGAAGCACTTGCGCCATCCCAAACTGCTCCGACCGTTCAACGCGCCGAGACACCGGCCCAGACGTCCCATCAGCAGGCATCGGCCGATCCGCAGCTTGACGCCAACAATACGGAAACAGAAACCAACGGCGGGTGACCCCACCTGCACGATCTGCAATGCAGCCCGAGCGCTCCCATATTGCGGTGTCGAACATCTCCTGACTGCAAACAGAACGGCTCAATGAAATAATCCATGCAGCATATTCCGGCGCTCCGCAGCGAGCGCCGCCGCATAGGAATTCATTCATGTCCACCACACCCAATAACGACGCTCCCACCTCTGAAGCCTTGGCAGCGAAGTCGCAGCAATCCGGCATCAGCGGCCGAATGCTCGCCATTTTCTACCTCATCGCCATCGTTCTCGGTATTGTGAACGGCATCTGGGGATCGTCGGCGACGCAGTCCTTTGCAGACTTCATCGCCACGATGTTTATCCGGCTTTTCAAGTTCGTTGCGATTCCGATCATTGCCGTATCCATCATCTCAACCCTCTCATCCATCTCTAAATCGCGCAGTTCAGGCCGCATCTTCCGGCACACGATCTTTTACACGCTCTTCACGACGATTTTGGCGGCAACGCTCGCCGCTCTGCTCTACGAAGTCTTTTCACCGGAAAACGTCTCCGCATCGATTTCCGGTGCTGCCGCAGCACCGCTTTCGAGCGTTGCTAATGCAGGCGGCGCGGGTTATCTGAAGTACATCGAATCGGTGATTCCGGACAACATCCTGGCACCGTTCCTCTCCGCGAATGTCCTCTCGGTGCTCCTCATTTCTGCTGCTGTCGGCATTGCGCTTGCCCAAATGAAGCCCTCCAAGGCACAGGAAACCTTGGTCAGTCTTTTCGCCGGCCTGCAGGAAGTCCTCTTTCGCATTGTGAGCTGGATCATCAAGGTACTGCCGATCGGCATATTCGGATTTTTCTCCGTGCTGGCTGCTGACCTTGCATCCGGCGTAGAGCTTGGCGGACTTGGCGTTTACTTTGCTGCCGTTCTCACGGCGAATTTTGTGCAGATGCTGGTGATTCTCCCGCTCGTGCTGCTGGCTCGCGGCCTCAATCCGCTCAAAGTCGCTAAAGCCATGCTGCCGGCCCTCACCGTTGCCTTCTTCTCAAAGTCTTCGGCCGGAACGCTTCCCGTCACCATGGCCTCGGCAGAAAATCGCCTTGGCGTGCGCCGCCCCGTCTCTCGATTTGTGCTCCCGATCTGTACAACAATCAATATGAATGGCTGCGCAGCCTTTATTTTGCTGACGGTCGTTTATCTCATGCAGAATGCGGGCGCTGACATCACGCTTGGCACACTCATCGTCTGGATTCTCATCTCCACGCTGGCCGCCGTCGGCAATGCCGGCGTGCCCATGGGGTGCTTTTTTCTCTCAGCCTCGCTCCTTGCGGGCATGAATGTGCCGATTCTGCTTATGGGCGTGATTCTGCCCTTCTACGCAGTGGTCGACGCCATTGAAACTGCTCTCAACGTGTGGTCCGACAGCTGTGTTGCCGCCATGGTTGATCATGACTTGAAGGACGAAACGTTTGATGCGTGAGTCTTTATGAGGAATGCGCGGCCCGTCTTCATGCTGTTTGGGCGCTTTGCGTGAGGAGCATTGCGCCCAAAGAGCGAACTGATGCGGCCGCGGCTTCCATCTTTAGAGTCTCATTGCGAAAGCTGCGGCAATCGTGAGCACTGCGCCGACACCGATGGTGAAAACAATGCCGACCGCAATGCGGCGGACCACTTCGTCTACCTTGATTGGTTCAAGCGGCAGCACAGATTCTTCTGCCGGCATCGCGCTTGGAGCATCTGTTATGAATTCACTCACAAACATCATGTCATCCTCCAGACGTCATCTCGGCCGCCCCGCTGACTAAAGTCGAAGATCAGCCGATAAACCCTCTTTTCCAGAGTGATGGCAAGCAAAAACAGTGCCGAAAAAGCAACCCCTCAATCGTCAATAGAGAGTGAAAAAACAAAAACCGCAAATACATGCCTGTGCGAACCGCACCGCTGCAGTGCGGTTCGCACCAGTCACGCACATCAATAAGACATGATTTGACCGTCAGATCGTTTTTCCGTCGCGCCGCAAAGCGTGCCGTCGGGCGCCCGAAGAATCATCTGTCCGCGTCCCATCGCTGTGAGATCTGCTTTTACGGTAACTTCATGCCCGCGGCGAATGAGCTTAAGCACTTCAGCGGGCGGTACATCGGCTTCGATATCGATCTTTTTGCCGCCAATCCACTGCCAACGCGGGGAATCCAGTGCCTGCTGCGGATTAAGATGCCAATCAATCAGATTTTCCACAACCTGCACATGAGCCTGAGGCTGCATGAAGCCGCCCATGATGCCAAATGGTCCGACGGCTTTGCCCTCTTTGGAGAGGAAACCCGGAATGATCGTGTGATACGGACGTTTGCCTCCCTCAAGACAATTGGCGTGGGCCGGATCAAAACGGAAGTTTTCCATACGATCGTTCATCGAAATGCCGGTTCCCGGAATGACAATGCCTGAGCCGAAACCACGATAGTTGCTCTGAATGAAGGAAACCATCATGCCGTCGCGATCGGCCGTACAGAAATAAACCGTGGAACTGCCGCGCGGGTCGCCGGCTTTAGGCAGCAAAGCCTGCTCACCGATTAAAGCGCGGCGCTTTGCGGCATACGCGTCCGAAAGCAGTTCGTCGGTCGTCACGCGCATGGCAGAAGGTTCTGTGACATGCTCAGCCGTATCGCTCATTGCGAGCTTCATCGCTTCAATCTGCTGGTGCATCGTCTCTGCTGTAAGCGGCGCGCCGAGCTGCATGCCCGAGAGCGTCTTTAAAGCCATCAGCACAGTAATGCCGTGACCATTGGGCGGCATCTCCCAAACATCGTAGCCCCGGTAGTTGACACTCAAAGGCTCCACCCACTCCGGCCGCCATGCTGCCAAGTCGTCTGCAGTCAGTAAGCCCCCGTTAGCAGCAAAAAATGCGGCGATCTTCTCGGCTATCTCACCGCGGTAAAAAGCCTCGCCCTTCGTTTCTGCGATGCGTTTCAGCGTCGCAGCAATATCAGGAGAACGGAAGCTTTCACCGGGTTCTGGTGCTCGGTTTTGCGGCGCAAAGTGCGTAAACCATGGCTCAAACTGCGCATCGCTGCGCATTCCCGAGTAGAGTTTGACGGCACGCCCCCAAAGATCGGCTACCGTCGGCGAAACGGGGAACCCGTTTTCTGCATATTCAATGGCAGGAGCGAGCACATCAGCAAACTTCAGCTGACCGAAACGTTCATGCACAGCAGCCCAAGCACCAACGGCTCCCGGGACATCTGAAGCAAGAACGCCGTATGCCGGAATCTTTTCACATCCTTTGGCTCGGAGAGCCTCAATCGAAGCTGCTTTAGGTGAAGGACCCGAACCATTGAGACCATAAAGCTTGCCGTCCTTCCATACCATCACGAAGGCGTCGGACCCCAAACCGTTGCCGGTAGGCTCCGCGAGCGGCATGACCGCAGCCATCGCCACCGCGGCGTCGACGGCGTTCCCGCCCTTCAAAAGCACCTGCAGACCAACCGACGCAGCCGTAGGATTCCCCGCACAAGTCATGCCGTTTCGGGCATAGACCACCGTGCGGCGGGATGGATGAGGATAATCAAGAGGATCAAAAGGTATGGCCTGCATGGCATTCACTCGGGATAAAAACCAGAAAACACAATGAAAAACCCGAAAGCAAAGACGCAGCCTTATGCTTTCGGGCCTCAGCAGTACTCCATATTAAGGAGTCTCTAAAGCGGCAGAAAGTCTGCCGCTCATATACTTCCGATCAAATGACGCCTTTTGTGCGAAGCGCACGCATCACATCAGCCACGTACTTCATCTCTGCCGGACGAACGTATGAAATGCGGCACCATGTCGTAGCCGGCGGGAAGGGACGGCCGACCATGATGTGCTCGGCCTTCATTGCATCGGCAAAAACTTTCAGAGGCTTTTTGAGATTGAAGAAAACGAAGTTGGTCTGACTCGGCAAGTATTCGAGCTGAAGTTCCTTGAGCACCTCTTCCATGATGCGGCGGCTCTCAAGCGTTTCTTCGAGCGACTGTTTGAGAAACGCCTTATCGTTCACTTCAGCCAAAGCCGCTTCAATGGCCGGCGTATTCTGGAAGAAATCGTAAGCAATGTGGTCATGCACCTTCTTCACACGCTCGGGCGCTGCATAGGCAAAGCCGAGACGGAGGCCCGCCATCGCAAAAATCTTGGAGAAGGTTTTCAGCACAATGACGTTGTCGAGACCTTCGCGAACAAGTTCGGCAGCTGAGCGGTAAGACTTATCCTCCACAAATTCGGCATAGGCCTCGTCAAGGATGAAAACGGTATTGGCGGGCTTGCCGCGAATCCAGTCAAAAAGTGCGTTGGTATCCGCAATCGTGGAGGTCGGATTGTTCGGATTCACGAAGTAGACAATAGCTATTCCCTTCTTTGCCGCTTCAGCGGCCGCGGCCTTCATCGCAGGAATATCCATCGACCAATTCGGTCCCATCTTGACCTTGATGACGGGAATATTGTTGCGCACAGCAGCCATTTGGCCGTCGCTGTAGGTCAGTTCTGCCGTTACAAGACTGGCCCCCGGACCATTATGAGCTTCAACCGAAGCACGGATGGCTTCAGCGGACCCCTGCGACAGCACGATTTCTTCGGGCTTGCCGCCTATCAGCTGTGCACAGGCCTTGCGAAGCACTTCGCAACGCACAAAGGGATATCGATTGGCGACCGCAGCCGAATCTGCCACGGCTTTGCGAGCCGCGGCGGAAAGTCCCAACGGATTTTCGTTGTAGCAGGCGATGATGGGATTGTCTGCTGTGGGCTTCTCAAAGACCGGCGCCGGCGCCGCATCGACACGGCCAGCCGTCAGCAGAGAAGCAGAGAAAGCACCGCCCAGAGCGGCAGTAAGCATGCGGCGTCGTTGAATAGCCATGATCTTTTCCTTACGCATAGGACATTGCACCGGTCGACCAGCCGGAAAGCAGCTGGCTCGAGCTGTATGCAGTTGATTATTGAACAAGCAAGCAGCATGCCCGCGATGAGGAAAAGATCTTGACAGACAACTTTTGAAAGCTTGTTGTTGCTTCGCAGGCAGACTGAGGAGCTTGTCTTAAGGCCTATATTCAATCGCTTAGGAACATCTTCCGATGGTGTTTTCACCCAGAATGATGATGGATCACCGTTCAAGTATCCATTCCGTCATGGCGGCTATATCGCGTCGGCGAACAAATCTCTCTCCGCCTTGAAGCAAAATCATTCCGGACTTTGAAGCCGCTGCGAGCAGTCGATCAAGACTGGCTCGTGAAACATAAATCACCCGCTCGAGTGCAGCGCGTGTGATTGGATAGGGCATTCTCAAATATTCTGCAGAGCTCTCCAGCGGATGAGCGCCGCTTCGCAGAAGCGCCGCAGCATAAAAAAGCTGCAGCCGCTCTTCAAGAGGAAGAGAAAAAAGTGCCTCCATGCCTATCAATTCAGATTTGGCAGCAATCTCACAGTACGCAGAAAATTCCAAAAGAAACTGCGAATTCGTTTTCACAGCAACCAAAACCAGCTGTCGATTGACGACGGTCGCTTTTGCACGCTTTTCACACGTCACAAGCCGCGGAGCCTGCACTCCAGTGAAAAGATTTAAAAATCCCATCATGGAACCTTCGGCATAAAGATTCATAGCCAGAGGCTTAGAGAGACGACGATTAATAACCGCTTGACTCAAGAGCCCCGAGTGCACTACCCGAATTTCAGAGTACGGTTCCTCTTCGCGTTGAACGATTTGCCGCGGCGCATAAAGTTCGATCTCAGAACGAAGTGCTTCCACACCGAGCCGCAGTGATGCTGGTGCGGCCGGTACAAACCAAGGACAAACCGGCAGCAAGTTAAGGGAAGACATAACAACGGAAAATCTGAGATATGTATTCACAAAAAAGTGCTTTGGTGACCTTGCTCAGCAAAGCGTGGGGTCATCACCTCACAATAACTGCAAAAGCGGCTGATTGGAAACGATCCAACCAACCGCTTGTCCATAAAGACTGCTAAGGGGCGCCGGAGCACGCCTTATTGATTTATTTGCGCGTCTTCACGAAATGCTCAACAGCGAGTTTTCCGCCGTTAATGGCCCACGATGAAGCTGTGCCTTCAGCAATGTGCATATCGTATGAGTCGGAATAAAGTCCCCCTGCATCCTGACCAATGGCATAGATGCCTGGGATCGGCTCACCATCCGCATTGAGCGGCTGAAAGTTCTCATTAACACTTGCACCGCCCGTCGTGGCATACATACGAAGACTGCCTTTAATGGCGTAGAAAGGTCCTGTCTTGACTTCACGCAGCCACTGCGCATCTTTATAAAAGTCCTCGTCCTTTCCGAGTTTTACCAGTTCGTTCATGCGCGAAGCTGTAGCCGTGAGGCGTTGAGGATCCATGCCAGTCTTCGCAGCAAGCTCTTCGAGCGTAGCTGCCTTAAAACAGAACCCGTCTTTTTCGCCCCGAGCGAAAAGCTCATCAAAATTCGAGAATTTCGTTCCTGGAGTCACCATGCCGAAATAGCCGCGCACCAGTCCCTCATTAATCATCTCTTCCCGAGTGGCATTGTCAAAAACCGCAAAGCCTTCTCCTCCGACTTCTTCATAAGCATTGGAGATGTATTCCAGCGGAAGCGTTTCAGCAGCAACTCGATCTCCGCGCAATGATGTTTTGAGGTACGGCTGGAAGAGCGCTGCAAGCAATCGTACATAATGAGCATTGGTCACTCCGTCCTTGCCGAACTGCAAATCTGTCGGAACATCTTTGAGCCACAGACCAGCCTGCATGCATACATTCATGTTGACGAGCTTTGCACCAGCGCTCTCGAGCATCTTGACGCCGTCGCCGGTGCGTCCTGGTGATCCGGCACTTTCATAGCCGGCGTAAGGCAAATATTTCTGCACCATTTCCTTATTGCCGGAAAACCCGCCGGTGGCAATGATCGTTGCGGAGGCATTAATCGTCAGTGTGCTTCCGTCAGCTGTACGTGCACGAACGCCTTTAATGATGCCGTTATCGATAATGAGCTCAGTTGCGGGGGTTGAAGTCAGTATTTGCCCGCCTTTTTCCTTAATCTGCTTCGTGAATTCTTGAATCAGTACAGTGCCATGGCCGCCTTTATACATGTGCCAAGTACGCGTACCATCAATAAAAGCCGTCTTCACCGCTTCGAAGTGGATATTGTGATCGGCAAGCCAATCCATCGTTGGGCCGGTCTGTTTCAGCCAGTGGTTGAGTGCCTTGGCATTAATGCGCCAATGATGGAAGTCCATCACCCGTTTGAACTGACGCTCTGGATTAATGCCAATATTGTCCGCTTTCTGCAGCGTCGACCCAACAGCAAAAGTGCCTTCCATGTAGTTGCCGCCGCCGCCGACAACGGCATTTTTTTCGAGCACAATCGTCTTCAGACCGTTATCAACGGCAGCGGCTCCAGCGGTCATGCCTCCCGCTCCAGCCCCAACAATGACGATATCGGCATCCATTACGTGATCTGCAGCAAGCGCACCGCCAGAAAAACATAAAACTGCCGCCGCTGCCGCTGTGAACTTCCATACTTGCTTCATTTTCCTTCTCCTATGCCCGTTGTCAGGCACAACCCCTTTAGGAATAAAGGGATTGTCGAAGAAGGCAAAAAAACGCACTACCCTCACGCGAGAGTAGTAATTCATACCTAAGGTATGGATTAAGAAAGCATGTTGTGATCCGCAGGCATCAAAACATTTGCCGCAGCCAAGTTATGAGTAAAGACTGCCGCTCAAATGGCTTCATTACATGCCTAAACTTTGAGCAAGTTCGGCCACACTCGCACAGATAGCATCCGGCTGAGCCGGTTCGAGCATCTTCGTCGTCATTGCGCCGTAGCTCACGGCAATGCATGGACAACCGAAAGCATGCGCCATGTAAATGTCATGCGTTGTGTCGCCCACCATGACCATTTCTTCTGCAGACCGTCCCATAGCGACGCTGATGGCTTCCAGCATTGCCGGGTTGGGTTTTGAGGGATTCTCATCGACGGTTTCGGTAGTCGAAAAGCAGTCCGCAAGTCCCGTTTGGGCCAGTACTCGGTTGAGACCGCGGCGGCTCTTGCCTGTAGCCACAGCAAGCTCAATCCCGGAATTTTTTAATTTTTGCAGCAGTTCAACAATACCCGGGAAAAGATGACTTCAGTCTCAGCCGGTCTATAGCGCTCCAGTGTAAAAGCTCCCAAAAGTCGAATAATCCTCTTCCGGGCAGGTCGGAGCAACGATTCGGATTGCATCCCGCCAACCGAGACCGATAACGGATTTCGCCAGACTTGTTGAGGGCACTGGAAGGCCAATCTTTTCACAGGCGTACTGAATGCTCAAAGCAATTGCTGCAGTGGTATCGAGAATCGTACCGTCCCAATCGAACACGACGAGTTTCGGATGAAAAGTCTTAATTTGCTGAGTCTGCGTCATTGAGCGGCCTTTTTAGATTCAAGCGCCGAAATTACGGCCGAGAGTTCTTCTGGGAGCGGTGCAGTAATGTCCACCGGCTCCCCGGTGACGGGATGTGCAAACCGGAGCTTCCAGGCATGCAGAAACATGCGTTTGAGCGGCGCCCCCAACAGCCCGTGCGTACATTCGCGGTTGAAGGCAAAGTCGCCGTACTTGTCGTCTCCGACGAGCGGAAAGCCCTGAGAAAGCGCATGCACGCGAATCTGGTGCGTCCGTCCGGTTTTCAATTCGGCATCAAGATAAGTCACAGAACCGAAACGCTCGAGCACCGTAAAAATCGTATGCGCCGACATTCCTTCAGACGAAGCGCGCACTCTGCGCTCTCCTGAAGGAAGAAGATAGCGCTCTAACGGCACCTTCACATGCTGGCGTTCGTTTACCCAATCGCCTTTTACCAACAGTTTGTAATGTTTTTCGACGCCGCCCTCTTTCATGAGGTCGTGCATACGCACGAGTGCTTTGCGTGTCTTGGCAATCACAATTGCGCCGCTCGTTTCCTTATCGAGGCGATGACACAGTTCAAGCATCGGCTCTTCAGGACGGGTAGCGCGAAGGCGTTCAATCAGTCCATATGAAATGCCCGAACCGCCGTGAGCTGCAATGCCGGCGGGTTTGAGCACGATAAGGATATGCCGGTCCTCGTAAAGTACGGGGAGCACTCCTTGAGCGAGCGGCGCAGCAGGCGGCGTGCCCGCTGGTTTTTGCGCAACGCGCATCGGCGGAATCCGCACAACATCGCCCAGCATGAGTTTGGTTTCGGCTTTGGCGCGCTTTTTGGAGACGCGCACTTCCCCGGCACGAATCACGCGGTAAACATGTCCTTTGGGAACGCCTTTAGCAATACGAAACAAAAAATTGTCTAAGCGCTGACCGTCTGCATCCTCGCCGATCAGCACGTAGGACACACGATCAGCAGGCACCGTCTTCAATTCAGCTGACGGTGTTGGTGTGATTTCCCCAATGAGACTGATTGACATTCGATATAATTTCCGCTTATCGCCGATACGACTCTCAGGAGACGATCGGTGTGGATTGACATGAGACGTGTCGCTGCGCTTTCGATGGGCATTTCCAAAAAAGCGCGCAAAACGTAATTTTCTCATGTTTGGATTGAATTTGGACCGTCGAGACGGCAGCCAAAACTCAGCATTCGGACACGCTTTGTGGAAGCACCGAATCTCTGCTGGGTTGAGGTTATCGGCTCGTCGGGTGATGAAAATTTAACGGACGACGCCATTCTGCCGGCACGCAGCCTGCTGCAGAGGGTTTATGAACCCCTCAGCAGCCTCAGTGCGGCAGAAGGCGGCGTTCTTCAGCTGCAGGCCGATTCAAAACCCTCCGGGATTCGCATCGACCGAAGCTGCAAAGGCAAAAGTTTTTTGTTCGCCATCCGCTTCCCTTTCGGACGCGATGACGCCTCCCGCCGTCCTCGGATCGCTCTGCGAGCGTTCCCCTTGCGACGTGCGCTTGTAAGAGGCTTCACGCGGAAGGACTGCGAGATGTTCAGCAGGAAGACTTCCGTCTCACGCCTTCTCCCGCTCAGCACCCAACGATGCTCGGCGGCATTTTGAAGCTCTGAGAACGCATCGGAAACGCCTGAAGCAGCCTTTTGCAGCGTGCAGAATGCATCCGCCGCTTTCGCGGGCTCCCTCTCTTACGGAGACGGCTCGACGAATAGGCAGCTCCCGTGTGTACGCCATGCGGTCGAGCTCCGCGGCGGATCTCTGCAGTAAATGCCGCATTATCAGCGCGGCGTTTCTGCGGATGATGATGCACGTTGACTGCAAATGGCCGTCTTTAATGATTTCCAAAGTGCTTTCACTGGGCCTCAAGACTTCCCGTCGTCAGCCGACGGGTTGGAATAGAAGTGCCCAGAGATCAGGAACTCACTCTGTATGAATACTCATCCGCCGAAATGAAGTGCTTAAAGGCGCGCAGCCATAAGGAGACGCTTGATTCGACTCCCGCTGCAGCGCGGCTGAAGGCGTTCCCGCGAATCGTCAGGGAGCGGACGGACTAAAAGTTGACTGCCGGCAGACCGTGAGGGATTGAGCCCTTGGCGCCGGAACCGACAAGCTTCAAACCATGCAGCTTGACGGTCTTTCTGCGCTAAGCCGTGACTCTCCCCAAAGCACCTGCTCGTCTAACCTTGATGAGCGAAGTGTGCAGCACATCTGCCGGACGGCGGCGCAGTGTGCTCCTCATTTGGAGAGTACTGCGGGCCGAGCGAAAGCTTCAAACTCGCTCAGCCTCTTCAACGGCGCATCCCAGCGCCATTGAACTCCCCAGAAGATGAAGCGCTTCGCGAACACGCTCCTCCGGCAGGCACGCCTTCATTAGGTCCCTGAACGAGAAGCGAAAAACGTCTTTGCGGCTCTGGTCGCAGCGAAGACTTCGAGGACCACGGCTCCAGCTCACCGCAGGGAGTTTGCACCTCATGAAGCGCATGCTTTTTAACGCCACGCATCCGGAAGAAACCCGCGTTGGCATCGTCGATGGCCAGAAGCTCATCGACATCGATATTGAAACTGCCGGCCGAGAAGCCCGCAAGTCCAACATTTACATGGGCGTTGTAACCCGTATCGAGCCCTCGCTTGAAGCGTGTTTCATCGATTACGGCGAAGAACGCCACGGCTTCCTTCCGTTCAAGGAGATCTCCCGGAGCTACTTTGCTGAAGGTGTGGATGTTCGCCTTGCAACCATTAAGGAAGCGATTCATGAAGGCCAAGAGCTGATCGTTCAGGTCGAAAAGGAAGAGCGCGGCAATAAAGGCGCTGCGCTTACGACCTTCATCAGTCTCGCCGGCCGATATCTCGTTCTGATGCCGAACAACCCGCGTGCCGGCGGTGTCTCCCGCCGCATTGAGGGCGAAGAACGTCAGGAACTTCGGGAAGCGATGGATCGCCTCAAGCTTCCTAACGGCATGTCGACCATTGCCCGTACTGCCGGCATCGGCCGCACGACCGAAGAGCTTCAGTGGGATCTCAACTATCTGCTCAAACTCTGGGAAGCCATTACTGACGCAGCTCGTCCGGTCTACGAATATCCGACTGAAAACGGCCATACCAAGCTGCTGCCGGAAGCTCAGATCAACGGCAAGAAAGGCAAGCGCGCCAACCCCGCACCTTTCTTGATTGTTGAAGAATCGAACCTTGTTGTTCGTGCCATTCGTGATTACTTCCAGCCTGAGATCGGCGAAATTCTGGTCGATACAGACGATATCTACGAACAGGCTCGTCAGTTCATGGCGCACGTCATGCCCGATATGGTTGACCGCGTCAAGCGCTACCGCGACGACATCCCGCTCTTCACGCGCTTTCAGATTGAGCAGCAGATCGAAACAGCCTATTCCCGCACGGTGCCGCTGCCGTCCGGCGGCGCTATTGTGATTGACCACACTGAAGCGCTCGTCGCCATTGACGTGAACTCTGCCCGTGCAACCCGCGGCGCGGATATTGAAGAAACGGCCTTCAAGACCAATTGTGAAGCTGCCGACGAAGTGGCCCGCCAGATGCGTCTGCGCGATCTGGGCGGTCTGATCGTGATCGACTTCATCGACATGGCTGAAGCGAAGAACCAGCGTGCCGTGGAGCAGCGTCTCAAAGATGCCATCCGCTATGACCGCGCTCGCGTACAGACGGCCAAAATCAGCCGTTTCGGCCTGATGGAGCTTTCGCGTCAGCGTCTGCGTCCTTCCCTCTCGGAAGGCAGCCACATCACCTGCCCGCGCTGCAACGGCGTAGGCGTCATTCGAGATACGGAGTCCTGCGCCATTCAAGTGCTCCGCATTCTGCAGGAAGAAGCGATGAAGGAAGGCACGGGTTCTGTCCGTGCTCAGGTGCCTGTTGACGTTGCGACATTCCTTTTGAATGAAAAACGCAACGACATCACCAAACTCGAAGCACGGCACCGTGTGCCCATCGTGCTGGTGCCGAATACCAGCCTGGAAACGCCGCACTATCACATTGAGCGCATCCGTCAGGACGACGAGCGCCTCGAAGTGCAGGAACCGAGCTTCAAATTGGCAGAAACCATTGAGACGGTCGCTGACGACCCGTATGCGCAGAAGTCTCAGGAAGAAAAACCGCTTCGCCCCAAGCAGGTCCCGGTCATTAAGAATTTGATTGAACGCGATCCTGCGCCGGTGCAGACTGCAGAAAGCAAGAAAGCCGAACAAAAGGCAAATGCCGGCCGCGTGAAGCAGCTCCAGCCCGTTGAACCGAAGAAGTCGCTCTTTAAGCGCATCATCGGATTCTTCCTCGGCACGAGTGACAACAAAGCCGAACAGAGCGAAAAATCAGCCAAGACGAATAAGTCTTCGCAGAAAAAGGATCGTGACGGCCGAGCCGACGAACGGCGCCGTGCACGCGGCGCTCGCGGTGACCGTCAGGAACGCGGCGACCGCCGCCGTGCTGCTCGCGGAGAACGACTCGAACGCACGGATCGTTTGGAACGACAGGAAGCTGCAGAGAAGACTGAGAAGACGGAACGTCAGGAACGTACGCGCCGCCAGCGCCCGGAGCGTGCAGAACGTGCAGAACGGACTGAACGTACCGAACGCGTCGAACGTACCGATCGGCAGGAGCGCGAAGACCGCCGCCGCAGCCGCAAGTCGGCTCAGCAGCAGTCGACGGATGTCACGCCGGAAAAACTCACCCTGACGCAGCCTGCCGTCGACCCGGAACTTGCCGCTGCCGAAGCAGCTCCGAGTCAGGATGTGGATGCTGTGGTGACTGAAGCGGTACAGGCTGAAGCCCCTGCCGCCCAGCAGCCTCAGGATGAAGAGCGCCGCTCCCCCCTGCCGATGAAACGACTGAAACAGCGGCCGCTCCGGAAACGCCCGAAACATCCGAAGCGCCCGAAGCGCCCACTGCTGAAGCTCCGGAAGCTGCAGTTCCCGAAGTCCAGAAGACTGAAGCTGCCGATAGTCAGGAAGGCCTGGAGACGCCTGAAGCAGATGAAGCTGCCGAGAGCGATGCTGCCGATGGTTCGCGTCGCCGCCGCCCCCGCCGCCGCCGCCGCGGCGGCGCTGGGAAAAGGCCGCTGAAGCCGGGAGGCCAGCCGCCGAAACGGAAGCGCCGAAATCGGCTGATGCCGCTCAGGCTTTTGCTGAAGCTGCTCAGCCGACCTGGACGCCGGCTCCGGAAGCGCTCGTGCAGATTGAAACGAAGCCCAATGCTGTTTCTGAAGCAGTTCACGGCGCCTTTGCAGATGCTGTCCCCGCAGCGGATGAAGCCGCACCGGAAAAGAAACCCGCTCGTCCCCGCCGCAGCCGCAAGCCTCGCGCAGAAACAGTGAAGACCGAGGTTCAGCCCGAAGCATCCGCTTCGAGTATTGAGCCCGCAGAAACGCTCGTTCAGATCGAAACGAAGGTTCCGACGAAAGCTGCTCCTGCTGAAGTCCCTGCCGTTGTCACGCCTGCCCCCGTGCCAGTCGTGAGGGCGGAAGCGCTTCCGCAGGTTCCGGTCGAAATTCTGGAACAGGTGGAAACCAAGGTTCAGCCGACGCAGCCGGTCGAAGAGACGAAGGCTGTCATCGAAGCCATAGAAGCGGCCGAACCTGCCGAGGCCGTCGAAACGGTTGAAGTGACTCAAGCCTACGAAGCTCATGAAGCGAAAGTTGATGCGGACACGCCGGCCGTCAGTGAGGGGCTCGCGGCCAATCTCTCTGCCGCAGGTCTGCAGCAGGTAGAAACCAAGGAGCCCTCAGCTGCCACCGGTTATGTGCCGGTTATCCAGCCGGGACGTGCCGTAGCCGCTTCAGCCGTCGTAGAAGATGAAGGCCCGCTCGAGCAGGTTCACACCCGCCCCGAGCTCGTAAAGCCCGTCGACTACGCACCGCAGGCTGCGGCCGGCCGAAAAGTGGAGGCTCCGGTCGACAACACCGCGCAAGAGCATCTCGTG
>OCAA01000676.1_pt1 | contig 26350 bp, 26 predicted proteins | sample 1538241 | NCBI WGS metagenome assembly OCAA01 (sample SAMEA2580241, study PRJEB22360) | human gut metagenome | biome: human gut; feature: human-associated habitat; material: faeces | place: Denmark | collected 2008/2010
TAAGCTCATCAATAACATCATCAAGGTTATGCTCGTGCTGTTTGATTATATTAAGATTAGGCTTTGTAACTGGATGTTTAGCTACAAATATTGTACAGCAGTCCTCAAATGGCTGGATTGATGTTTCATATGTTCCTATCTTTTCTGATATGTCAATAATTTCCTGCTTATCAAAGCCGATAACTGGTCTGTATACAGGCATTGTACACACTTCATTAGTACAGTAAAGGCTGTGCATAGTCTGACTTGCAACCTGTCCTATACTTTCACCAGTTATAAGACCCATACACTTGCTTTCCTTGCCAAGCTCCTCTGCTATCTTCATCATATATCTTCTCATAATAATAGTAAGCTCATCATGAGGGCACTTTTCATATATTGCAAGCTGTATGTCTGTAAAGTTGACAACATTAAGCACTATAGGACCTGCATACTTAGATACAAGTCTTGCAAGGTCTACAACCTTCTGCTTTGCACGTTCACTTGTGTATGGTGGCGCATGGAAGTAAGTTGCCTCTATCTGGACACCTCTCTTGGCTATCATATATCCGGCAACAGGGCTGTCGATACCGCCTGAAAGTAAGAGCATTGCTTTTCCTGCTGTTCCGATAGGCATTCCCCCTGGTCCTGGTATCTCTATTGAATATATATTAATATTCTTTCTAATCTCTATCTGTAAAAGAACTTCCGGCTTATGGACATCAACCTTCATCTCTGGAAATGCATCAAGAATTCTTCCACCCATTTCCATATTAATCTCCATGGAATTCATAGGATAATTCTTTCTTGCACGTCTTGCATCAACCTTAAATGTGACATTTTTATCAGGATATGCCTCATCAAGATACTTTATAACATGCTCTGCAAGGTCATCAAAACCATTATCCTCTATCTGCACGACAGGACATATTCCTATTATACCAAATACTGTCTTTAAAGCCTCAACAGCCTCATCATAATCGAACTCACTCTGTGCTGTTGCATATATTCTTCCATTTTCCTTTGATACAACAAAATCGCCATCAATCTTATTAAGTGCGAAACGTATCTGTCTTACAAGTGCATCTTCAAAAAGGTATCTGTTCTTACCTTTTACACCTATTTCACCATATTTTATCAAAAATGCTTTGTACATTATTCATCTCCCTTTCACATATTCTTAATGTCTTGTATACTTTCTAAGCACTGGCAGTAATTCCTTAAGTGCTTCTATTGCATAGTCCAGTTCTTCTTTAGTTGTATCATAACAGAAGCTGAACCTTATCGTACTGTCAAGCAAATCTTTATCAAGACCTATTGCAACAAGTGTGTTGCTGAGTCCCGGCTTATTAGAAGAACAAGCCGAACCAGAAGATACATATATCTGCTTATCTTCAAGCGCATGTAAAAGCACCTCTGCCCTTACGCCTCTGAAGCTGACACTTACTATCTGTGGTGCACTTTCTCTTCCCTTTGATGAATTTACCTGAACATCTTCTAACTGTTCAAGCTGTGATATAAAGTAATCCTTAAGCTCATAAAGCCTGTCAATCTTTGCATCAAAATCATCATTATATATAAGTCTTACAGCTTCACCAAGACCTGCTATTGCCGGAACATTTTCAGTACCGGAACGCATGCCCTTCTGCTGTCCTCCGCCGTATATTATCGGCTTTATTCTTGTCTTATCCTTGATATAAAGGAAACCACTTCCCTTAGGGCCATGTATCTTATGTCCGCTTACAGAAAGCAGGTCTATACCAAGCTTTTTAGGTATAATCTTAAACTTTCCATATGCCTGTATCGCATCAACATGAAATACTATATCCGGATTATAACTCTTAACAATATGTCCGATTTCTTCAATCGGCTCAACTGTTCCTATCTCGTTGTTCGTATACATAACTGATACAAGTATAGTTTCATCATCAAGTTCACGCTTAAGCTCTTCAAGGTCTACAACACCCTTGCTGTCAACCTTAAGATACGTCACTCTGAACCCCTGCTCCTCAAGGAAGTTAAATGGTTCCTTCACAGATGAATGTTCCACCAATGATACAATCACATGATTGCCTTTTCTTTTATTAGCCATAGCGGTTCCTATAACTGCCATATTATTAGATTCTGTTCCTCCTGATGTAAAGAGAATTTCTTTTTCCTGACACTTCAATGTCTTTGCTATAATCTCTTTAGCATCTTTTATATACTTTTCAGCCTCAACGCCTTTCATATGCTTTGAGGAAGGATTGCCATAATCCTCCTGCATAACCTTTACGCACACATCAACAACCTCTGGTGCGCACTTAGTTGTAGCTGAATTATCAAGATACGCCTGCATTTTTACTCCATTCCTACATCTTTATCATAACTTTTATCTGCGCTTATTATTCTTCCATATTATACATAATGACAGACATAAGCATCATACCAGCTGTTTCTGTCCTTAGAATACGCTTACCGAGTGTTATTATACTACAACCTGCTTCTTTGGCAAGTTCAAGTTCATCACCATCAAAGCCGCCCTCAGGACCTATAAATATCCCTACAGAACTTCCGTTACTTATTCCCGATACAACTTTTCTTGTATACTCCATGCCCTCTGCACATTCATATGGAAGCAAAAGCATATCAAGCTCTTTTGCCTTCTCTAATGCCTGTCTGAATGTAAGAACATCTGATACCTCTGGAATTATGCTTCTTTTGCTCTGTTTGGCTGCACTTTCAGATATAGAATTCCACCTTGCAATCTTTGTCTTAGCCTTCTTATCATCAAGCTTCACAACACTTCTTTTCATAGCTACAGGAAATATCTCATACACTCCAAGCTCAACCATCTTCTGGATAATAAGCTCCATTTTATCAGACTTTGGAAGCCCCTGAAAAAGATATACTTTAACCGGAAGTTCATTACCTTTTTCATTGACCTCTGTAATTCTGCTTCTTACCACATCATCACTTATAGTATCAATAACACAGTGGTAATCATAATTATCGCCACTGCTGATAAGCACCTCATCACCCGGCTTAAGTCTTATAACATTCTTAATATGGTTGACATCTCCACCACGTATATCTATATAATCATCAAATATATTTTCGTGTTCTGCAAAAAAATGATACATAAGTATTCTCCTATCTGCGTCTTGCAGTTACATTGACCCACTCACCATCATGATTTATCTCAACTATCTCAAGCTCTGGATTCTTCTTGAAAGCTTCTACAACTTCCTCTTCCTTGGTGTTGATTATTCCTGATGTGATAAAGTAAGCTCCATGCTTCATATGTCTGTGTATATTAACTGAAAGTGGCTCTAACACGTCTGCAAGGATATTGGCACATACTATGTCATAACACTCATAACCACACGCATCCTGAACTTTCTTATCATCTATGATATTACCTTCTATCACCTCAAACTGTTCAGATGTGATGTTATTCTGCTCTGAATTCTCATGTGAAGCTATAATTGCATTAGGGTCAAGGTCTGTTCCAAATGCATGTGCAGCACCATATTTTAAAGCTACAACTGATAATATACCGCTTCCACAACCTACATCAAGAACATTATCGCCGTCTTTTACATACTTTTCAAGCTGCTTTATAACCATTCTTGTTGTTTCATGAGAACCTGTTCCGAAGGCTGTTCCCGGGTCTATACTAAGAACCGGATGTCCCTTCATTTCTTCTGTAACCTCTTCCCATGTAGGCTTAATATACAGATTACCTATAGTAAATGTATGCCAGTACTGCTTCCAGTTATTAATCCAGTCCTTATCCTCTGTTTCTGACCTTGTGATAGTTCCATCTCCCACGTCAACAAACATACGAAGGTCTTCTATTTCCTGCTCTGCTTTCTTTACAAGTGTTCCGTCATCCTCCTCAGAGTCTATATAGAAGTTGACAACTGCTGTTCCATCATCTGGTGGAAGTTCAGGAATAAAGTCCACAAACATAGTCTTGGCTTCTTCCTGTGTAAGCTGTACATTATCCTGGATTTCTATTCCTTCAATTCCTATATCATCAAGTGCGCTGCTTAAAAGGTCTATTGCCGCAGTTGTTGTCTTAATTGAATATCTGTTCCACTTCATTCGTTTAACGCCTTTCTAATCCTGTTTTTTGTTTCTTTTAATAAATGTATAAATGTCTTTTTAACGCCGGCTCATTACTCAGCCATAGCTAAAAATGCCTCATATCCTTTTAATGTTTCATACAAATCAGCCTTACTTATAACTTCATATGGTGCATGCATATTCTGTACAGCTATACCACTGTCTATTACGTTCATATCAAGGTTAGCTAATATATATGCGATAGTTCCACCACCGCCTATATCTACCTTTCCAAGCTCTGCTGTCTGGAATGCCACATCTGCATCATCCATGACCTTTCTTAACTTCCCAACAAACTCTGCTGATGCATCATTAGAACCGCTCTTGCCTCTTGCACCTGTATACTTGTTAAATACCATACCCTTTCCAAAGTATGCTGCATTTTTCTTTTCAAATACAGATGCATAATTAGGGTCATATGCAGCACTTACATCTGATGATAACATATAAGAATTAGCAAGTGCTCTTCTTAACTTAAGCTCACTATACTCACCACATCTGTCCATAACTTCTGCAACCATATTTTCAAAAAATCTTGACTGCATACCGGTAGCACCGACACTTCCTATCTCTTCCTTATCAACAAGTATGCATACGCCTGTCCTTTTAGTCTTACCAGAATTAATCAGGGCAATAAGTGAAGGATATGCACACACTCTGTCATCATGTCCATAACCGATTATCATACTTCTGTCAATTCCATAATCTCTTGCAGGACCTGCTGGTACAGCCTCTAATTCTGCTGATAAGAAATCTTCCTCCTCTATTCCATACTTATCCTTTAATATGGCAAGGATATTCTTCTTTACAGCATCTTTTCCGCTATCTTTATTTTCAGATTTATCTGTATCATCCTGCTTTGTAGGCATACTTCCCACAAGTATGTCAAGCGCTTCTCCCTCTACAACCTTTGAAGCTTTCTTGTCCATCTGTTCTGATGCAAGGTGAATAAGAAGGTCTGATATACCAACCACAGTATCGTTCATATCTTCACCGATAACAACATTTACAGTAGTTCCATCCTTAAGCACTACAACACCGTGAAGTGCAAGCGGTGTTGCAACCCACTGATACTTTTTTATCCCGCCATAGTAATGAGTGTCAAGAAGCACAAGTCCTGTTTCCTCATATAAAGGATTCTGCTTTATATCAAGTCTTGGCGAATCTATATGCGCACCGAGTATATTCATACCTGACTCAACAGGTTCTTCACCAATATTAAATGCAACTAATGCCTTCTTCATATTAACAGCATAGACCTTATCACCTGCACTTAACTTCTCACCTGCTGCAATAACTTCTTCAAGATTTTTATAGCCTGCTGCCTCTAATAAGCGTACACCTTCCTTTACACATTCTCTTTCTGTCTTACACAAAGATATAAAGCTTCTATAATCCTCAGCAAAGTCAAACACCTGCTTTTTAGCGGCTTCATTATACTTGTTCCATGCATTTACTCTTTCCATAATAACAAATATCCTCCGTTCTATTTTTATAATTTTCAATATCAGATATTAAGTGTAAGCTGTTCACCATCATCCGATGACTTTATCTCACTTGCAACTTCATATTCAGCCTCTTCCTTATATTGTTCTATCATATCTTCACTTATAACTGGAAGTTCATCTATCGACTGGACTCCAAAAGTTCTAAGAAACTCCTCTGTAGTTCCGAAAAGCATAGGTCTTCCCGGCGCATCAAGTCGTCCAACCTCCTTTGCAAGTTCTAATTCTATAAGCTTATTTACAGCCCTGTCTGAGTTCACACCTCTTATCTTTTCTATCTCTAACTTTGTGATAGGCTGCTTGTAGGCTATTATTGACAGCGTTTCAAGTGCTGCATCCGAAAGTGTGTACTTTCTTGGCTGGCTGCATACCTTTATAAGATTATCGTAGAACTCATGCTTTGTACACAACTGAAAGCTTTTGTCAAGCTCTATTATCTTGATACCCCTGTCCTCAGCCTCATACTTATCCATCATATTGTGAATAATCTTTACTGTCGTATCAACATCATGGTCTATCGCCGCTGCTATTTTCTCTGCCTCAACCGACTCCCCCATCGTGAACAATATAGCTTCTATTGCCGCCTCTGTCTTTTTTATATTCATTACACGTTCTCCTAACCTTCTAATCCTCAGATATATCCTCTATCAGCTCTGGATTACCAACCACTTCTATAAATATTTCCTCGCAGGTACCTTCCTGCTGTACTGTTATAAAACCAGTCTTCATAAGCTCTAACACAACAAGAAATGTTACTATGACTGCTACCTTGGAAGTCCCCTTCATAAGCAGCTCCCTGAAACTGAAGGTCTTGTGTTCCATCATAAATGCTTTGATGTCAACAAGCTTTTCCGACATAGTCACTTCTTCTTTTTCAATCTTTCCGAACTTACTTCTGACCGGGTCAACCTTATCTTCTTTTCTTTTCATAACATCTGCAAATATCGCATTAAGCTTGATAAGATTCATATCCCCTATAACTTCATTTAAGTCTACCGGTGGTGTGTACTCACTGACCTCCTTTGGTATATCAGGCTTTCTGAAGTACGCTTTGGCGGCATCTACCTGCTGCCCTTTAAGCTCCTCTGCCATCGCCTTAAACAGCTTGTACTGTAATAACTGCTCTACAAGTTCTGCTCTTGGGTCCTGCTCATTGCCCTCTTCATCTACTTCTTTTGGAAGAAGCATCCTGCACTTTATATCAAGTAAAGTTGCCGCCATAACAAGGAATTCGCTGACTACATCAAGATCTTCCTCCTGCATCTTTTTTACATATTCCATATACTGCTCTGTAATATCAGCAATAGGAATATCATATATATTAACTTTATTCTTATCTATAAGATGTAAAAGAAGATCCAGCGGACCCTCAAAAGCCTGTAGCTTTACGCTTATCCCCATTACAAACAACCTTACCTTTCTTCTCTTTAACTTATACATTTTACATAAAACCAGATGTAAATGCAAGTTATTACACTTAAGCCTTATTGATAATTTTAAAAAAATAACATATAATGTCATAATAATACAAAAACAGGAGTATCTATGAAACTTGCAAGAATAATATTCACATTTCAGGAAGTATCCAAAAAAGTTACTGAAGACAAGATAGCTGCATATGCCGCACAGACCTGTTACTATCTTCTTCTTAGCTTTATGCCTTTTATTCTGGTTCTTATTAATATAATACACTACTTCCCGGTTACTTCTGCTGACCTGCTTAATCTACTTGAGAACATTGTACCAAGAGAATTTCATCCGATGCTTATAAGCATATTTGGCGATATAGAAAGTTCATCATCTATAGCACTGCTTTCTGTAACAGCTATTGGTCTTTTGTGGTCAGCTGGAAAAGGTTTTATGACTATAAAGGTATGCCTTAACAAAATTAACGACTGTGAGTCAAACAGAAGCTGGTTCATACAGCGTATATTCTCAAGTCTGTATGCACTTATACTTTTGCTGTCAATATCCGCAAGTCTGTTAATTATCGTATTCGGTGAGCATCTGCTTGCTTTTTTACAAAAACATTTGATAAACCTAAGCAACAAAATAATTATATTTGACACCATTCTTTCAAACAGGCTTTTTCTTGTTCCGGCACTGCTGACTTTATTTTTTGCAGTTATGTATACATTTATACCAAACAGAAAAAAGCATTTTATTCAGGAAATTCCCGGTGCATTTATAGCAAGTGCTGGATGGCTTTTATTCTCGGAACTGTACTCATTATACATCACATATATAGCTAATTATTCATACACATATGGAAGCCTTACAACCTTTATGCTTCTGCTTATATGGATGTATATATGCATAATTATTCTTTTCTTTGGTGCTGAATTCAACACGCTTATAGAAAAAAATATATTAAAGCCTTTGAGAATATCAAAAAAACAGAGTGCTTCTTACAGCGGCAGTCATCATAAAAGCCATAAAAACAAAAATAAGTAACAAAAGATATTTCTTTGAATAACACACATAAATTATATATATTTTAAACTACGCATTTAATAATAAAAATCAGAATTCAAAATAAACAAAACGGAAAACATCCAGCATACATACGCTAAGATGTTTTCCGTTTATTTTATCATTTACATATATTTTTATTATCTGCTTATACTTTTATCATTCACCCATATTTACATTCTTAATCTGCACACCCTTATAAAAGAACTTAAGTATATCTGCATAATCCATAGTTTCTGCCATCTTTCTTACGGCATTCTGGCTCATTCCTATACCATGTCCGTAGCCGCCTCCAAGTATATTGTACGCTGTAATCCCACCAGCGTTACCGTCTGCATACACAGGCTTTATGACTATAAATGCACTTGGAAGTATATCATAATGTACCTCACCGGACTGTGTATTAACAGTTTCCTTAGAACTTCCAAGCACTGTCCTTATTGTATTTTCCCCAAGAATAACACATTCTGCTGTACTTCCTTTTATCTTAATGCGCTTTGCTACACCGCCGCAACCTCTCTCTAACACCTCTATAGATTGAACATTTCCGACATTACTTATATTGCCCTTTATAAGCTCTCCATTATTATCATATACATAAAGATTAGACCTGCCTGAAGCGTATGAAAGCTTTGAATTGATATTATCGTTCATGGCTTTGGCGCTTACCGTCATATTCCAGCGGTACAGCGCATATTCACTGTCATAATCATCACTGTAGGACTCTGATATATACTTTTCAAATGCAGCATTATCTGTCATATCAGATGCAGAACTGCCGCTTCCCACATGCACAGAACCATACATAGGATAACTGTTATCATCACTTCCCCACGCACATACGTCTGTTGAATAACCGCAGGAGGTTGAATAATAATAAGTCTTTACTATTTCATCATTATAATATACCGCTTTTCCCCTTGTTTCCTCAACCGCTGTGTCTGCTGCCTCATTTCTTTCTGTATTATTATACACCTGAAATGTCACGCTGTCGTCAACGTGCGCACCATACTGGCTGTAATAATTATTAACAAGCTGTGTATAAGCATAACTTCTTGCACAGACCGCCTGACACTTAAGCGCATTTACACCGAAAGACACAGGCATTTCACTCGGAACAACACTCTTTAAATATTCTTCTATATCAACCTCATTAATAACCGCAATTCCCTCATCATATAATGCAAGCTCTATATCGCCTGAATACTCTGGATTACCCTGCCCTCTTTTTATCGAGTCTATGCGTATTCTTCCGCCATCTGTATACAGCCTTATTCTGCCTGTCTTAAGCCGTTCATCGTTCCTGTCTATAACCAGATGTTCACCCGGCATTATGTCAGTAACCGTATCATTATATGCCATATGGATAACCGTATCTGACTCAAGCTCTGCTGTTTCATGGAAAAGCTGCTTATAACCTGTAGTCTTAAGCATAACTCTTATATTAGTCTGTACAAGCTTTCTTCCCTTTACAGCTCCGCATATTTTCCCCTGTGCCACAACAAAGTCTTCAAGAGAATATCCTACGATTATTGAGTCATACCCGCTGACTTTATCCTCTGCGGTTATATCATATATCATAAAGTTATCGTCCACAGGAACTTTTCCATATCCTTCTATCTCAACAAAGCTGTCACTTACAGAAAGAACCTTTCCACTTATCACATCATTTTTAATATCTATACCCTTAAGCTTTCCTGCGCTTACATTTATATTGGCAAGACTGTTTTCAACAAAGCCATCCACTTTGCGGACTTTGTACTGCTTTATTATGCCGTATACATTTACAGTAACACTGCCGTTCTCATATGACTTAAGAAGCACATTTTTATATTCCACATCATCTGATACCTTTCGCACAACGCACAAAAGCCGGTCTTTTCTTGAAAATACTTCTATCATTGTATCTATGTAAGGCTGTATGATAATTCCGTCATATATGTAACTTCCCTGCGTTGTATACACCTTCCACTCTTCACTTATCGTATCCTGTGGCATACCCGACACTCCAAGCTGCTTAAGTTCTATCTCACTTCCATACTTAAAATACTTTAAAAGCCTTTCAAAGCACTTTATAAATGTTTCCTCTTTTATTAATCTGTTATCATTTATTATATCTTCATACGAAGTTATTCCTATATCCTCAAAGCAGTTGCCTGCTGCCTTAAGACTTTGGGCAAGCAGCCCTATATCCTTATACTTTACATATCCGTTTGGATTGGCGGCATACATATATCCATTCACATTGACATAATCTATATATGGCTTGTACCAGTCGCCGTCTGAAATAAATGCATCGCAGTCATCCACCTGTGCATATGCAACCATCTTAGCCGCCCTTGCATAAGTTATATATCCGTTATCTTTATTGCCCTGCAGATATGTTGTAAGAATAACTGTTATGAAGGCAAGTACAATTATTATAATTCCGTATATTATTATACTTCTCTTTCTTACAACAACTGTTCTTACCATGCCTGCAACCATATCCTTTCATCATAATAATCCTCATTTATGCGCACGTTTTTTGCACATAACGAGTTTGTGTCAAGTTTGCGCAGACACAAATCTCGCGTGTGAAAAATTTATTTTTCACACTAAGATGTCCGGTTTAAAAGTCTTCACATATATGTATAAATGAACTTTGAACCATAACATCATAATAATAAAATATATGTATCACTGCGTGTAATTATGACCATTAAGAAGCTATATTCTACGCCTTTTTATTCTGTTTTCGATGCCAAGCAGGTCACAAGTTGAAAAGTCTTATCGTACAAGCACGTACGGCTTTTTGACCTTTTGACCTACATCATATAATAAAAAAAGCTATGAACACCCGAACAGGCTTCACAGCTTCGCAATCATCAATATAAATGAACTAAACTTTCAATACTCCCAGAACGCCGTTCCTCACGCTTTCGACTCCTAGCAATGCTAGGTGGGTTACCGCATCCAGACCGCTGCCATCCACTCTAAGGAGGCCCGACATTAGACCAGAGATATAGGAGTCCCGTCGATGAAATGTAGGATCAAAATAAGTGAGGTTCTCGCACGCCCCAGGAAAATATTAAGTTACTCTTTTCACTTCCTATATTCTACTACATAAATCGTTTCTACACAATATCTTATGCAAAATTTTTTTAATTATTCTTGTCCGCAACATTTATGTCTTCAATCTTATCAGCAGAAAGTGAGAGTGCTTCGCTTACAACGTCCTCTGCAACACCCATACGCTCTGCAACTTCCTTGACAGTCGGCTTTCTTCCAAGCTCTTCTTTAAGTCTTATCGCCCAGTCATTGACATAATTAACCTTATTAAGAACTTTTCCTGATACCCTGTTGCTATCCATCTGCTCATCTATAAGCATACGCATACTTTCTTCTGCCTGATACTTGACTTCTTTATCTATGCCGCCAAGCACCTCTATTATATCGTTGGTACTTCCTTCTTTTATCTTATCCTTCCACTCATAATTATTCTGCCACAGCTTCTGTCCTATATATGACATCATCGCAAGATTGCTCTCCTGCACAAGGTCTGCCGCAAGCACACCTCTGCATCTGTATGGCTCAACACATTCAACTATCTTCTCAAGATATGACTCTGACAATATCTTTAAAGACTCTTTATCATTATCCTCAACAATATTAATGAGAAGATATGCCCTTGTAGTATCTGATACCGGTTGTATAGCCTCAAGCTCCTTTTTATATCTTTCAAGATAAACATCATCCTCAGAATAGTCCATATTGTCAGCTATCATCTGTGCTGCCATAGCAGCTTCTTTTTCAGGAAGACTTTTAACCTCTTCCTCTGATATATTTATCTTTGTTATAAGTCCGTCATTATTGCTTTCAGAATTAATGTGATTTTTATTATCTTCTGAAATGCTATTATTTCCCTGATTATCATCTACTCCCTGAACGTCAGCATTATCATCGATAACTATACCATTCTCATCATTTTTAACAGAATCATCTGCTGTACTTTCGAGCATATGTAAGAATTCGTTGTCTGTTCCATCCTCACCCTTTATAGTTATGCCGTTAGCCATAAGATATCCTGTAATCATAGAATACTTGTTATCATCAAGATGCATATCCTTAAAATAACTGTTTACATCTTCTTTAGTTACTATATTTCCATTAACCTTTGCATATTCCTTAAGCCCGTTAAGCGCCTCCATAAAGGCTGCCTGCATATCTTTATTATCTGCCATTATAAACTCCTTACAAAAAGACTTTTTCTTTCCAACGGATTTTATCATATTTTTTACATTTTATCAATTTGACAAATATTATTTATTTTCGTATAGTTATTATATGTTTACAGTTAATGGCAACGTGTAAATGCGCGGCATTTTTGATTGCTCTTAACAATAACAATATTATATGAAAGATGAGGTTTTTATAATGAGAATCGCTTTAATTAACGAAAACAGCCAGGCTGCTAAGAATGAAATGATTTATGCTAATCTTAAGAAGGTCGCTGAAAGCAAGGGACATACAGTTGATAACTATGGTATGTACTCAGCAGAGGATGCTGCACAGCTTACATATGTACAGAATGGTATATTAGCTGCTATCCTTCTTAACTCAGGTGCCTGCGATTTCGTAGTAACAGGCTGCGGTACTGGTGAGGGTGCTATGCTTGCTCTTAACTCATTCCCTAACGTTCTTTGCGGACACGTTGTTGACCCTTCAGATGCTTATATGTTTATGCAGATTAACGATGGTAACGCTATCGCTCTTCCATTCGCTAAGGGCTTTGGCTGGGGTGCTGAATTAAATCTTACATACATTTTCGAGAAGTTATTTGAAGGAGAACCAGGTGGCGGTTATCCTAAGGAAAGAGTTGTTCCAGAACAGAGAAATAAGAAAATTCTTGACGAGGTAAGAAAGGTTACTGTTAATCAGGACCTTATAAGTGTTCTTAAGAACCTTGACCAGGATCTTGTTAAGGGTGCTGTTGCTGGTGAAAAGTTCAAGGAACTCTTCTTTGCTAACTGCAAGGATGAAGCTATCGCTGATTATGTAAAGACTCTTCTTGCATAATAAGATATCAGGGTGCAAATGTATCGTATTCCCCTGAATGATGCTTACGGATTATTACATTGATTTGCAATCTAAGTAATCACAAGCATCAATCAATTAATAAATAAAGAGGTCGGATGCTACACGTACTTACACGGTAAAGCTTCTGACCTCTTTTATTTTGACCATTATTTTATTGACAAATTTCTGATTATGCTGCTTTTGCACTGACCTGACCGTTATTTAAAAGACCTGCCTTAATAAGTGCATATCTTACAGCGTGTCCAAGTCCTGTTGCTATAACTATCTTTGCTATATCAAATATTATAAATGGGTAAACACATACACCAAGTGCATATGCAAATGAACATTTAGCAACATATACAAACCATACTGTTCCTAAGCAGTAATCAACTGCTGTTCCTAATACCCAGCCAACTATAGTAAGAACTGCATTTCTCTTAAACTTCTCTATAAAGAAGCCGCCTATAGCTGCCATAAGTATAAAACCTACTATATAACCACCTGTAGGTCCTGCTATCTTAGCTGGTCCGCCGACATATCCTGAGAATACAGGAAGTCCGACAATTCCAAGAAGCACATATATGCAATAGCTGCCTATACCCGCCTTAGTACCTATAACATACACTGTAAAGTACACAACAAGATTCGTGAGTGATATAGGAATTGGTCCTATAGGAACCGCTATAGGGGCAAGTATGCACGTAACTGCTGCCATTAAAGCCATAAAACATAACTGATAAACTGTAAACTTTTTCTCTTTCACTTTTTTCTCCAATCCTGCGCATAGCGCATTGTTAACTTTGTTTTTTGTTAAGTTTACATTCTTTGTCATTAATTGTCAACCTTTTTATTAATTATAGTTGACATTGTAATTTTCATCATATACATACTGTATCATACCCGGACCAAGTGCATCTGTAGGTCTTGCAATAAAGTTATGCTTCTCATAAAACTGCTCTCTGCCCTTCGCACACATAAGGCAGAGCATCATTCTTGAACCATCCATAGTAAGCGACTTAACATACTCTATAATGTGTTCTATCAGCAGGCTTCCTATATGTCTGCTCTGATACTCCGGTATTACAATCAAATCCTGTATATAGCTTATTACTGCTTCATCGCCGACTACCCTGCCCATTCCGATAGGCTTATCATCATCCAGCACTGTAAATACCTTGACACTGTTATCAAGCGCTCTCTGTGCCTGTGGCCTTGTAAGCTTTATCCAGTCTACCTTATCTCTTAAGTTCAAATATATATCTACATCTCTTATATCATCTACTATTTTAATCATAATTACATCCATTTCCTGTATTTTCTGCCCGTCTGACAAGCTTTCATAACATTATATACGGCATATTACGGGGCTTAATCCGGCACAATTTACAAGTAAGTATACATTTTTTATGCATAAATGTCTATAAAACTATTTTAAGTTCCCCAAAAAATGTTATAATGTGTTTACTGTTCAGAGTCATGCAAAATCTAAGAAATATACATAGACTTACTTGCATTTTTATATATATTTATGAGATTATATATGATGAATACGCCACATCGAGAAAATACGCAGCATTTTTGAGATAACTTGACCCTTGACAGTAAGTAATACAACATATTTTTGTTCAAATATGCACTTTATACGCGAAATATTATAACATTATATTGCAAAAGAAAGGAACAGCAGCAATGATTACCGTATCTAAGGATAATACAGGAGATTATAATTCAATACAGCAGGCAATCGACTCAATAAGTCCTTCCTGTGAAAGAGAAACTATATTCATTAAAAATGGTATATATAAAGAACGGGTAGAAATAAAAAAAGATAACATAACACTTATAGGTGAATCAAAAGAACATACTGTTATAACAGAGGGGTATTATGCACTTATGACAATGCCTGATAACAGCAGGCGTGGCACTTTCAGGTCTTATACGTTTTTTGTCAACGCGAATAACTTTCAGGCTTTCAATATTACATTTGAGAACTCAGCAGGCTTTGGCAAAAAAGTCGGACAGGCAATAGCTGTATACGCTGAGGGTGACAACTTAACTTTCAAAAACTGTCGTCTTCTTGGACATCAGGATACACTTTTTACAGGACCTCTCCCACTAAAGGAAAAGCAGCCGGGAGGTTTCGTTGGTCCTACAGAATTTGCTCCGCGAATTCCTTACAAACAGCTATATGAAGACTGTTATATATGCGGCGAGATTGACTTTATATTCGGAAGTGCAACAGCATACTTTAAAAACTGCACATTATATGCACTTGACCGTAGCGAAGATATTAACAGTTATTATACTGCTCCTTCAACATATGAAGGTCAGAAATTCGGTTACGTGTTTGATGGCTGTACATTTACAGGAAACTGCCCTAAGGAAACGTGCTACTTAAGCCGTCCCTGGAGAATACACGCAAAAGTGGTTCTCTTAAACTGTGAGTATTCAGACCAGGTTATAAAAGAGGGATTTGACGACTGGAATAAAAAAGAAGCCCACGATACTGTATACTATGCAGAATACAATGGTCACGGCCCCGGCTACCAGCCTGAAAAACGTGCTTCATATGCGAAGATACTTACAGATGAGGAGGCTCTGCTGTATACTAAGGAAAATGTGCTTGCGGGTGAATAACAAGACTAAAAAGGATTGGCTGGAATATTTCAGCCAATCCTTTTTTCATATTCTTTTAATAAATCTACTGAAGACTTATATTTTCTACTGTCTTTGAACCAGAGAGCACTTCAAGCTTCATATCAGAAGACTTGACCGCAGAATCCGATGGAACCTGAAATACTGCTACTGCTGTATAACTTTCCCCAGCAGCTATACTTACTCCATTAAGCCCGCATATGTCATTCTTCAACATAGACTTATACTGATTATAAGAGCCGCTTCCAAGCTTAAGCTTCATAGTCACTGCTGATGACCTGGTTGTCGCTGTTATAGGCGAAGCTCCATTATTCTTAATATTAAACTCAACTGCCACAACCTTACATCCACTATCTGCCGGAACACATACCGCATAAGCATCTGTAGGATATCTGTCACCTATAGATACATCCTTATAACTTACTGTAACACCGCTTAATCCAAGTGCTTCTGATAAGCTTGTGGCTGGTGTTGTTGTGGCTGGGGGGGTTGCTCTGACAAATGAAGCTTAAGCTTTGTTCCAGCTCCTGTAGCAGCACTGGCAGCTGTTGCAGTTCCTGATGCAGTTGTTCCTGATACGGCTCCTGCCGCTGTTGTCTGTGCATTACCAGTTGATGCTGCCGCATTTAATTCAGCCTTTAAAGCCTTCTGTGTGCTATAACCTGCATCCTGTGCACTATTCAACTTAGTATACTTCCACTCATTATCATATGAATGCATAAGCAGGGCACCAGCCACATACTCAGCTATAATATCATTCTGTTCATTTGTCAATGCAACATTATCACCACAGCCTGACAGTGCAAATACACCAACTGCGCATATCGCTGCTATTACTAACTTTTTCATATATAACAATCTCCATTCTGACAATTATTAACCCTGACTATATGAATTCTATCACAATTTGCAGTCAAGGTCAAACCAGAACTCAACTCCATCTGGAAGATTATTTACACCGCATTTCTTGCCCATAGACTCAACAATCGCCTTGACTATGGAAAGACCTATGCCGTTTCCGCCATATTCTCTTGTTCTTGCCTTATCGACCTTATAGAACTTTTCCCATATATGGTCAATATCTTCTTCCGGAATATTTTTACCCGTGTTAAATACTGATACTCTTACATTTTCCTTATCTATCTGTCCGACTGTTACCTTAATAATATTCTCATTGCAGCAGTGATTGATAGCATTAGATATGTAATTAGTTATAACTTCCTCAACCTTATACTCATCAGCCCATACATATAAAGGTGTATCCTTAATATCACAGGTTATCTTAAGCTCTTTCTGAGATGCACGAAGTTCATTGGCACTTGCAACTGACTTCACAAGCTCATTGATGTCAAACCTTTCCATAACAAGCTCATCTTCGCCAAACTCTATCTGATTAAGAGTAAGAAGCCTCTTAACCATATTGTTCATCTTGGCTGCTTCATCCATAATAACACTGCAATAAAAGTCCATACTTTCAGGGTCGTCAGTTATACCCTCTTTAAGACCTTCGGCATACCCCTGTATAAGTGCTATAGGGGTCTTTAATTCATGAGATACATTAGAAAGAAAGTCCGTACGCATCTGTTCAAGCTTCTCCTTCTTGTCAATATCCCTCTGCAGCTCAAGATTGGCTGCCTTAAGCTGCGATATATTTTCCTCAAGCTTCTTGGACATATTATTCATACTATTTCCAAGAAGTCCTATCTCGCCCTTGTCCTTGCCGTCATACTTAACATCAAAGTCAAGCTCTGACATACGTTCTGCTATGTTGGATAATTGCTTAATCGGTTTTGATATATAAGATGACAATACAAAAGCCGCCACAATTCCTATAATAAGAGTTCCTATTCCTATATAAGTTATAAATGTATTGGAAATATGTACATTATCCTTTATTCCTTGTATAGGTGTTCTTATAAGTATAAAGTTGCCATTATTAAGAGCACCCCACAATTCTATGTAATCATCCAGCAGGCGGTTATCATATACTTTCTGCACCGTATATCTGTCACTCTGGTATAAGATTTCCCTTGTTTCACTTGCACCATTACCCGACATATCTATAATCTTTTCAGGCAGATTTTTCTTTCCATTATTCTTACCTGCTTCATCGCCATCCATATCATCAGGCTGCCTATCTGGCATATCACCATTATCATCGCTGCCACCACCTGGCTGTCCCTGCTGTGCTAAACTGCTCTTATCAGATATTCCCTGAAATATATCATTATTGAATATACTCTTCTTTAATCTTTCAAGCATCATCTCATCGCCCTGTGTGCTTACATAAAATGTTGTCCAGTCACTGTTGACAATTATGACTGACATGCCTTTGGATGTTGACACCTGCTCAAGATTATTCTTAAGGTCTGTGTCAGTCATGGAGCCTGAACTGTACTGGTCGCAGGCATCGTCTATACTCTCATAAGCATTTAACATAGCTTCCTGCTTATCCTTCATATAAAACTTCTCTGAAAATGTTATATTAAAAAGAAGCAACATAACTATAAGTATACATATTATACCCACAAACAACAATGTAATCTTAAATCTAATCGAATGTTTACCCATCACCTAAACCTCGTATAAACTATTTTGAAATTATACAAATTCTGCCCGTTTAATAAAACATCCATCATTAAACCACTTCAAACTTGTAGCCCATTCCCCATATAGTCTTTATGTAGTCGCCCTTATCGCCAAGCTTCTTCCTTAACTTTTTGACGTGTGTATCAATAGTTCTGGCATCACCGAAATAGTCATAATTCCATACATTATTGAGTATCTTTTCTCTTGATAAGGCAATTCCCTTATTATCAACAAAATATGTAAGCAGTTCAAATTCCTTAAAACTAAGCTCAATCTCCTCGTCATTAATCTTTACTATATGAGCCGCCTTATTAATAATAATGCCGCCGACATCTATTATTTCACTGCTGTCTATACTATAATACCTTCTGATAAGCGCATCAACTCTTGCTGTAAGAATTTTAGGGCTGAAAGGCTTTGAAATATACTCATCTGCTCCACAGTCAAAGCCATTAAGCTCACTTGCCTCATCGCTCTTTGCAGTAAGCATAATAATAGGAACATTGGAATTCTTGCGGATTTCCTTGCAGGCATCCCAGCCATTCATCTTAGGCATCATAACATCAAGTATAACGAGTGCTATATCCTTATCCTCATAGAACTTATCAATAGCCTCCTCGCCATCACCAGCCTCTATTACCTCATATCCTTTTCGTGTAAGAAAGTCACTTACCAGCTTTCTCATTCTGCTTTCATCATCAACCATTAAAACCTTTAAACTATCCATATCCTTCAATCTCCATTCTTCTTGTGTCTGATAACATAATTCCCATTTCTTATCACTATAGATAATAAATATGTTTAAAATGTGTTCTTCCTGTTAATAAAATGTGTTTATTTTCTGTTATTAAGAGCATTTTCCCTTGCATTAAGTGATTCTTCCTGTGACTGTAACTGCTCCTGCCACTGTGAATATTTATTCTGTATATTTACCTCATAGTTAATAATATTGGGATTAGAGCTTGTATTAAGTATCACAAACATAGCAATTATGATAATAATAAGCACCACATTTATTATCATAACTCTTGTAAAATTATTCTTATACTTAGCCACCTTTACCGACATATCCCTGAGTTCACTCTTAAACTCACTTCTTTCCCTTCTTATGTTAATCTCTCCCTGAGTCTCAGAATTGATAGGAATAGGCTGGATTTTATCGTTTGGTATCTCATCACTCTTATACAGAAAAGTCTGCAAATTCTTTAGATAATTCATACCGACATGTGTCGAAAAAAGCTTTCTTTCTATTATCTTGTTATACAGACTATATACCTGCTTAGGGTCTTTGCTGTTAGTCTTCTGCGAAAGATACTTGATAGCATTCAGCTCATCCTTTGCAAGCTGCGCCTCTTCTTTTGTGGCAAACTCATAGCCGCCCACCATAAACTTTCCACTTTCCTTTTCTTCTGCCATACAGACTCCTTCCTTACGTGTTTTGTATTTTTATTGTATTTTATTTTAAAGTTTCAAAAACATTTTAATATTCAAATACATATTTAATACATTTCCCCTGCTATTCTACTACAATATCTGCTTCATCAACTCTTATGACTTTCTTAAGTTCATCATACATAGTTTCTATCTGGAAGCCTATCTTTCCTGCACTGAAAAATATTGTGTCATCAATATCTAAAACACTATTGTTTATCACTGTCTTAAAAAACTTCTTCATGCCAACAGGTGAACAGCCTCCATGAATATATCCGGTAAGCGGAAGCAGCTCCTTTGACTTTATCATTTCAATATTCTTTTCACCCACACACTTAGCCGCTTTCTTAAGGTCAAGCTCCTCTGCCACAGGAACCATAAATACATAATGATTACCACTTTTTCCTACAGTAACAAGTGTCTTAAATGCTCTCTTAGGGTTCTGACCAAGCGCTGCTGCCACCTCAACTCCGCTTACAGCACCTGACTCCTTATATTCGTGTACTTTATATTTAATCTTCTTCTGGTCAAGAATTCTCATTACATTGGTCTTATCTGCTGACATACTACACACTCCTCCATTCTGTCATCTGATTGTTTAGTTATATTATAATCTACTATTGGTGATTGGTCTAGGATATAACGCTTTTATGATAGCTTATTTTTTTCAGCATTATATACATTTGTTTTATATAAGTCTGAAAGTTTTCCCGCTAAGCTATCTGATATATTTTCTCCAATAATTCTGTCTATTTCCTTAAGCACGCTTAAATATATTGTATTCGCCATTAATACCTGTAACTTATATAAACTATTACTGCTTTTAATTTTTTCCTCTTTCTGTATTTTTTCGACATCAATTATTGACAATATACACTCGTTTGATTTTCTGATACAGCAATTATTTTTCCAACAGTTGCCTGATATTGGTTTTAAATTTGCATTACCCGCAAATACCTTATTAAGAATAAGCTTTGATATTGAGGCTAGTATTTGTGCATCTGAATATCTGCTACGTTTCTTTCTTTTCAATTCCACTGCTTTGTTTATAAGCGGTTCATATACTTCATCATTCTTGACCTTCATCGTCATTGCAGTTGTATTTGTTATATTCTTTAATTTTCTAAAATACTTATTATATTCTGATACATCGCCTAAATATTCTATATCGTCCACTCTAAGTATTTCAACTTCAAATGACTGTGTATTAATCAATTTAATATTACTATATTGCCTGCAAAAAATATTTAAGTCCTTTATATCCTGCCTTATATCTATATTTTCAAGTATATTATCTATAACAACAATTATATAATCATTATTAAAATCTATATTATTCTGTTCTATTTTATCTTTTAATTTATTTACAGCATTATATATTCCCTGAAGTGTATCTACCTTTATGTCGTAGTCTGGATATAATATTTTCACCACACTCTCAATTAATTCTTTTCCATCTCTGGAGTCCTCTGTAAATATATAAATCATATTTTTCTCCCGCATACTAATCAAATACTGGCTCTACTGTTAATTTACTATTTTCCTTATCATATTCCACATTGTGCCAGGTTGTTATATCCTGTACAAATATGGAAGTTCTGGTAAACATTAAAAAAATATTACTACTATCATCTACGCATATTATATTTAAAATATTTTCATTCGTTCTAAAAATCTCATCTGCCCTGTCTATTATAATTAACGTATCTGCACTATTCTTCAATATATTTTTAAAACTATCTTCCACATTACCTGCTAATTCCCATGCTTTTAATGTATCTGTATTTATGCAGATTGTATTTTTAACTTTATTATTATTTATCAATTCATATAAAAATGTTTTCCCTGTTCCACTATCACCATCTATGATGTTAAACTTACCATAAAGATTAATAATTATTTCTATCTGAGATAACTTATCTTTAAACTCTATTGTTTTCATTGCCTATGCCTTTCATTATTCAAATATTTCAGATGTATTATGAAGAAGATATCCATTATACTCAAAATCAAATATAATATCTTTAGGTATTTCTAAATGTGTAAGCAACACATTCAGACTGCACTCTTTATATTTTTCAAATATATATTTTAAGGCATTAGGTCCACAGGATGTTATATCAATAATTTCATCAGTATTACCTAATTGTGTATATACATAAATAAACTCTGCTGTTCTGCTTCCATCCGATAACTGGTCTACTCTAATTGGAGCATTTGTAAATGGAGATATAATGTTGTTACGACTGTCTACTGTGCATTTATCTATTTTAATTGCTATATCTTCCTGTATTTTATATAAACTATTAATTCCAAACTCCTTTATATACTCTGCCTCTATAAGACTGCATTTATCATATGGACTCTCTATTAACTCTTTTCCCGATTTTTTCACCTGATTTATGTCTGTATATATTTTTATCATAATAATCCAACCTCTTAAAATAAATTAAGTCATTCTACCTGTTACATATCCTGCCATAAAATGCCTCTGCCACCTTACTGAATACCGCATGTTTCTTCCACACAAGTGCCAGTCTTGTTGGAAGTTCCGGCTCTAGCGGAAGAAAACACACATCCGTGTCAAGCTCTGGTGCAAGCAAATATCTGGCCGTCAGAAAATATCCCAACCCGTGTTTTACAAAAGGAATGGGACTTCCGTGTACTACATTATAAGTTGCAGCAATATTAAGACTTTCGGTACTTGTTCCCGCCCAGTGCGCAATCTCATTTTGAAGACCAATCCTCTGATGCATAATCAACGGAATACTTTTAATATCTTCATTTGTCAGTGCCTTTTTAGCAGCTAACGCATCACTCTTATTCATAAGAACTCCCCACTGTGAGCAATCCAGCAGCGAAACAAATTCATACTTAATATTATCAACAGGTTCTAACATAACTGCAAAGTCAAGGCTTCCGTGATTTAACCTTTCCGACACATCCTGCGCATCCCCACTGTAAAAATGAAATCTCACGTCAGGATATTCCCGCCTTAAGTCTGCCGCCACTGACAATATAGTTTCAGATGTACTTCCACCTATATAAATATCACCCGACAACTCCTCAAAATCATAGCTAATCTCATGCTCTGTCTTTTCCACCAGCTCAACAATTTCCTCCGCACGTTTTCGGAGTATTGCGCCCTCCTCTGTAAGAGTAATTTTCTTCTTTCCACGAATTAACAATTGTTTACCCAGCTTTTTCTCAAGCTCCATAAGCTGCTTTGACAGTGATGGCTGGGCAATATGCAGGCTTTGAGCTGCACGCGTAATATTCTCTTCTCTTGCAACAGCAAGAAAATATCTTAACTCCCGTATCTCCATAATACTCCTCACTATCATCATTCTTTTTAACTATATTTTATCATAGATAATAGATATTGGATATTATTTTTTGTCAGTCTATAATACATTTACAATAAAATATAATTATAAAACAGGAGGACTTTTCAATGGAGAAGACTGATAACAGTATTTCCATGAATAATGGTACATATATGCCGCCTATTGGCTACAGCGTTTTCCGTATGACTGATGAAAAAACAATGCGAATATGCAGTGTTGCCGGCACTAAATGCCGGATACCGCCTAATCGACACTGCTGCTGCCTATGAAAATGAACAGGCTATAGGATGTGCCATAAAGAAAAGTGGAATTCCCCGTAATGAACTTTTCATAACAACCAAGCTCTGGATTACAGATACCTGCTACGAAAAGACAAAAGAGGCTTTTTCGCACTCACTTAACTGCCTTGGTCTTGATTACGTTGACCTGTATCTTATCCCCCAGCCATATAATGATTATTATGGTGCTTGGAGGGCTATGGAAGAATTATATGAAAAGGGCAAAGTAAAAGCCATCGGAGTAGATAACTTTACACAGGATAAGCTTGCTGATTTTCTGTTTTTTAATAAGGTGAAACCTGCCGTAAATATGATTCAATGTAATACATTTTTCCAAGGACAGGATGAGGCAGAGTATATGAACAAAGAAAACATCCAGATACAGGCATGGTCGCCTATAGCAACCCTTGATACTTGTCATAGCTGCTTTAATGAAAGAAAAACTGCGGCGCAGATTACGGACTTTTTAAATATTGCTTTAAAATATCATGTGTGACTATAAAAAGGATAAAAGGCATTTATTCTATATATGCAGGAATAAATGCCTAATCACTTCTAAAAAATAATTACTTTAGTAAGTACTTTTTTAGTCTTGTAATTGTCGCCTGCTATGCCTGTTCCAAATTCTGCTCCCCTGCCAGCCAGAAATACTTGCGATGCATTAATCCCGAAATAATCATTGTCAGAAATTCAGCTACAGGAATAGCAAGCCATGCTCCTATAATGCCAAACATCTTTGGAAGAACTAACAGCGATATAACAATAAAAACAAGTGTACGGCTAAAAGAGATCAGCGCAGATACTTTTCCATTTGACAATGCTGTAAAAAATCCTGAAGATGTAATGTTAATACCACTGAACAAGAAATTAATGGCAAATATCCTGAAACCGGCAGAAGCCAGTTCCCATGTATGTTGCTCCTTTGTAAAGACCGTAACAATCACTGGTGAAAATATTACAGCTACTGTAACAACCAATAAAGAAGAAATTATAACAAATAAGAAAGCAATCCTGTAAATCTTTCTTAACTTCTGCCTGTTACCCGCACCATACTGAAAACCAATAATTGGACTTATTCCAATAGAAAATCCCATATAAACTGCATTAAATAAAAACTGTCCATACAGCAGAATTGTTATAGCTGCAACTCCATGTTCCCCTGCCAAAGACATCATAACTATATTAAATAAAAATGTAATAACTGCATTTGACAACTGCGATACCATCTCAGAAGAACCATTATAACAGGCCTCAAGAATCTCTTTCAAAGATAGTCTGAAACGGCAGAAATGAAGCTCATTTCTTGTAAATATAAAAAAACATAATCCACATATTGCCGGAATACACTGCCCCATTCCTGTGGCAAGTGCTGCACCTGCAATCCCCATCTGACATGGAACAATAAACATATAATCAAGAAACATATTTGAAATACCTGCTCCAATCATAAGTGCAAGTCCAAGTCCCGGGCGTCCTGCTGTTACCAGAAATGACTGGAAAACTGCCTGCAGCATACAAGCAGGTACAAACAGCATAGCTGTACCAAGATACATACGGCAGTCTGAAAGCAATACATCACTGGCACCAAGAAAACGGGATATTGAAGTAAGAAATGTTTCTGAAAAAATAAGCAGAATGAAACTCAATAATAATACTAATACTACAAACTGTGTCAACGCTTCACGGGCACGCTCTTTTTTTCCTTCACCAAGATATCTACTGATAATTGCACTTCCGCCCGTACCAATCATTGTAGAAACAGCAATAGCTACATTAACTACCGGATATATAATATTAGTTGATGACAATGCATTACTTCCAATAAAACGCGAAATAAATATTCCATCTACAATAGTATACAACGACATAAATATCATCATAATAATTGATGGTGCTGCAAACTTTAAAAGCCCAACAGGGGTAATATTCCTATTAATCGAATAACTCATATGCTAAAACTCCTCTTTCATTTGAATATTATAGGATTGACAAAAGTCAGTATATAGTATAGTGTTACCCTATAGTCAAGAAGAAATGAGGAAAATATGAATAAAAAAAGAATGTATATGACAACAGGAGAACTTGCCAGAATTATGGGAATTACAAAAGAAACATTATTTCATTATGACGAAATCGGATTGTTCAGACCTGCTGTCGTTAAGACAAACGGATACCGTTATTATGAAGTCAGACAAATGGAACTGTTAGATACAATTCTTCTTTTAAAAGAACTTGGAATGCCTTTAAAAGAAATTCAGAAACTTCTTGGAAACCGTAATCCTGAAAAAATGTTGGAGGTTTTTTCTGAAAGAGAACGTAAAATTCAGGATGAAATGACAAAATTAAAAAATATGAAACGATGGATTGTTCATCGAAAAAACAGAATTCAAACAGGACTTCAAGTAAACACCAATGAAATTTATATTCAAAAATTTCCAGTACGTTATTATCTTTACAGCAGTGTAGAAAGTGAAAATGAAGAAGATAATTACAGAAAAACAAATGAACTAATTACCAGATTTATGGAAAATAATCCAGCATTTAAAAGTGATTATGAAGTTGCATATATTCAGCATGGTAAAGATGTGGAATATGGTATTTATAACCGATATGACAATGCAGTTGTCTTATTGGATAAATGTCCACAGAAACTCTCCTATCACATATTTCCAGAAGGTGAATATCTTACTGCATATCACGCAGGAAACTGGAAAAATATTGGAACGGCTTACCAGCGGATGATTGCATACATCAAAGAGCATAATCTGCTGGTTGAAAATGACTATATGGAACGTTATCTGATAGATATTCTTGCTGTTGATAATCCAGATTCTTACATAACTGAGATTACAGTACGACTAAAAAATTGAGACTATGAAAAAAAGTCTGTAAATTCAAACTTCTATGATAATTAAGACAGCTG
>OCAA01000684.1_pt1 | contig 26144 bp, 39 predicted proteins | sample 1538241 | NCBI WGS metagenome assembly OCAA01 (sample SAMEA2580241, study PRJEB22360) | human gut metagenome | biome: human gut; feature: human-associated habitat; material: faeces | place: Denmark | collected 2008/2010
TTGCCTTGATACTGCCATATAAGCAAATCTGAATAAGCCATTATTCCACCTCAATTGCGATGTCGCTTTCCATTATTCTTGCCAAGTCTCTCGGCTGTAATGTTACGTTCTCGGCTTTTAATTGCTGACCTTTTCGTGCGATTTTCAATTCCTTAACCCAGAAACCGCCTACTTGGTTGATTGGAGAGTACAAGCGAGACAAGGAAACAGTCTGACCGATTTTAAATGATTGATTAGCTAAGAGTTTTTTAATCTGCTCTTTGTCAATCTCTGTAAAATCTTCATAACGCACGCATCGCATTGATACTTGAATGTCAATCAGCGAGACTTTATCAAATCTAATCGGTCTAGTTTCACCGTCTTTCTTAAGATTTGTTAGTGTATTACCCTGTAACCCTACGCCAGCCCCTTTGTTTTGGTAAATAACATTAGCGATTTCTTCATCATTACCACCATAAACAATGACATCAATGGAGTGAGGTTCTACACCTAACGCATCACGTTGAGCAGTGTTATTTTCAAGTACTCGAACCTGTTTAACATCTGGCAATGCCGCTATTTTTGCAGTGATTGCCTCAGCTGAATTCTGTGCATTCTTTGTTCGGCTAAATAGAAAACGCTCTCTTAATTGCGTGTCGGTTTCTTCTTCTACGCCAACCTCTGCATTCTCAAAAGTAACAGCACTCGTCAATCCAAGCGTTACCGTTTCAATGGTTAAGGTTGTGTTTTTAGCAAGATTAAAGCTGCCTAATTGCTCACTTCTAAAGTCTGCTCTACCTGAACCATTGCTATCTAGTTGAATATCTGTTGTTAGCACCCAACGAACCTTGTTTTGGTCTGATACTACAATCCCAGCGTAAAGTTGAGTGTTAGGCTCACCAGTTAGAATTACAGAGCGTAAATAACTGTGACTCGCCCCTCTTCGCATTAAGCCGGCATAAGCTACTCGCTGTTCTAACCACGCTCCAGTTGCTACATCAGGGTCTAATTGTCGATAAACATTCTCGGCAAGCTCCTCAATATCCATTTTAATTTGAGCTAGAATCCCCACCATTTGACCGTCTGGCGTGTTTGGCGATAGGTCAATATTCTGACCGTATATTTGCTTAAAGCCATCTTCAAAACGCTTTACAATGTCGTTTAAGCGTTCAATTTGGATGCCTGTTTCTGTTAGTGTTGCCATAATGCCCCTTATGAACGATAACTAGCGGAGTTTTCTGCTCCGTAAATGTCTTGGTATGTAATATCAATTACTAATTTGCGTGTATTTGGATCTAAATTTGACTCATAACTGGTAATCTTAGAAACTCCGTCAGTTTGTAGAACGTGCTTTTTAATTCTAATTTCCCAGTCGCCTAAATCTACATTCCGCCCCATTTGCTCTAACCATGGTAAACCGTGTTCTAAATCTAAAAACCAGTCATTCGTGAATGACCAAAGTCTAGTTTGAACATTTTGAGCAATCGCCTCTGACTCAATAGCATAATTTGCGAAACCTTGGCCGAAAGTCCAGTCATGATTTTTATCCAATCGTCTAACTTTTACCGTCATTCTGGAACTCCTGTTTTACCGCCACTATCGCCAGTGTGTTTGTGGTTTTTACCTGAAATCCCACCGGCAGAAACATCAGTATCACTTGAAATAATTCCTGTTGAACTATGCTTGCCTTTCTGCGCTGTATCACCTTGATGCTCAATATTCCCTTTAATTTGGATTGTGCCATTCTTTATCCGAATGTACGTGCCACCGTCTAAGGTTTGCATTGAAAGTCCATCATTAAAAAAGCCTTTGATAACTTTAGGAACGGAGCAAACACCTGGAATAAACATTGCATCAGATAAATCATGCAACCTAAAATCTAAAGGCGTTGATGCGTTCCCATTCTGCCACCAACCATCTATACAGCGTTCAGAGAATATCGCTATACCCTCATCACCTGCTTTCAATGGGAATGTGACAGCAAATCCACCACCTCTAGGAAAACTAACAGGAACATCAACTAATGGCGGAATATCCGCACCGTTACCGTCTGCCAGTTGCATTTTTACCTGTACTGCAAGCGTTACTGTTTGCTTGCTCGAGTCAAAGCTCACAACCTTAGCAGGTAGTGCGGTGTGTAGATTTAACTGATTTTGTTGAATTTGTTGGTCTGTTGCGGTTTCTGGAGTGGCTAGTGATTGTTGATAGTTCATTTTTTCTTATCCTTGCCTTTCGTATCAGATTTTGAATCTTTATTATCGCTTTCGACCTTTTGGAACTTGCCGCCTACTACTGTCATTTTGCTTTGCCAATCGCCACCTAACCCATCGCCTGAATGAGCGAGTTTTATTATTTTGTACTCACCGTTAAAGTATTCAATGATTGACTCAACTTTTACTAAGCCGCCAATCTGTAAAGCAGGATTAAGCAGGCAGGTTATTTCTAATCCGTCATCGGTTTGCTCTGGTGCATTAATCATTCCAGTATCTTGTGAGATTAGGACAGCCTCATCATTTAATACCTTGTCTTTTGGTAGGAAGATTAAAGAGCCATCTTGAATTGACCAATCCGCACCGTTATTTCTTGCAACTTTGGTTAAAATATCTCGGCTATTGCCATTTAATACTTTTCCCCGTGGCAATTTACGCTGATTAGGAATATCCATCGCTCCAGCTTGCACTTTCGGCATGGTCTTTTGTATCTCTTCGACTATTTGCTTATCAGTCGCTCCGGCTTTAAGTGTTGTCTTAGCTCTTGACTGCGTATAAGCCTCATGACCGTCAGAGCATTCAAGCGTTAAAACAAAGTCTAATCCGTCTCGCTGAATTCTAACTTTTGTAATATCGCCTGAATAAATCTGTCTTAGTTCGTTATAACCTACTGATAAGGCTGCTTTCTTGTAATCTTGGCTTAATAATTGGTTGATATGGTCTCGGTTTAAGTTCCAAACTTGGATTTTTGCTGGATTTGGCTTTTCGTTGATTGTTTTATCAATCTCAAATGCCACCCTTAATTGTGTGATACTTAGCGTTTCTTGTTCGTTGCTAATATCTAATTTCCATTGTCTGCCGAACTGTTTCATTATTTAGCCCCGATATACAGAAAGCATCTAGTGCCTAAGTCGTCTGCTGTCATCACATCCAAATCTGCGCCGCTCTCATCTTCCATATAGAAAAAGTAAGGCTGAACAGAACGTAACAGAATAGGCACTCCGCAAGCTAACGCCTGACCTTGGCATATTTGTCGCTGGTTGACTGGTTCGTAAACATCCATCACCCAGAAATTACCCACACTATTAAATCTCAGTGTTAAACGGATTTTTCGTCCATTAAATTCAAATGTCTGCTCTTGGTATGGCGACTGTGTAACTGGTATTCTTTGCATCTTAGCCACCTATGAGAGGATATTTTTCAAAGCAGATGTTTTTCTTGGTTCAGCATTAGCTGGTCTTGTTGTGCCTTGCTGTGTTTTCGACGCAGATTGAACCGCAGCACGACCGCTTTTTGTTTTGCCGATGGTAGAGGTTTTATTTCCACCTTTACCGTTGGAACTTCCGCTAGATTGAGTGGTTTGAGTGTTCACGATAAAGATTTCTCTTGCGGTTATCGTAAAGGTTGCACTCCCGTCTTGCGATTGATTAACCGATATAGACTGAATCATCATATCTTTATACAGATGAATCCCCGTCTGTATCTCGATTGTCTCACCTGATTTTTGGCAAGCGATTAAATCCGCATAACATTTCTGCACTCGGCTGTCGCCTACTCCGCTATCTAGTAAGCCACCAAGTCCGAAGTCTGGCAAAAAAGGTGCAATTGCTCGCACCTGATTTACTACGCTTTTTACTTGACTGTAAACTCCAGCCGCTTGACTGATTACTCGCCCAGCCCTTGCAATTGTTTGAGATGTTTGCGTAATTACTGGAACAGGGAATGGGAAGTTGTTCAGAAAATCAACTACACCACGAATGTTCCCAATGTAAGGTGAGTTAATGCCGAACGTACCGTGATCGTGGTCAACCATAATCCCATTAACCGTGACTTGTTTCGGTTGAACGACTGCGTGGTCAGCTATTGATGCACCTGACTCGATTGGATTTTCTGTGATTGAAAGGTCTGATTGGTGATCTTCCGTTGTAACCACATCAAACGTTATCGTGCCTATGCTTCTGCTTGATACTTGAGCAAAATTAAACATGCTTTACTATCCTATAACTGGTGAAAGTTGGTTATTGATTGCTCGTGCTGATTGGTCGGCAACTGCTTTTGGATTATCTACACCTTGAATATGTTGCGTGATAGTGATCTTATTGTTGCTATTCTTAACACTGTTATCAGAGTTAGAAGTACCGCCAACACCACTAGCAGAAACCTCAGAAGCTTTTGCGTAGACGCCTGCATTTAAGGCTAAATCTGCCACACCCAATCCAGCTTGTCGCACACCTTGGGTTGATACATTAGCTTGGATATTAATCGGCTCACCGCCAATCTTAGCTACGATACTATTCCATAGGTCGATAGCCCAACCAAACGCAGCCTTAAACTTCTCAATAATGGTTTGTTTAACGCTTTCGAATACTTTTTTAAGGTTGTCTATGCTAAATGTTGCAGTAAAGGCATTCCATTTCCCAGATACCCAAGAAATAGCCTCGCCCCATTTTTCCTTAATCCAATCTGAAAGCTCGCCCCATTTATCTTCAATCCATTGCAACCCGTCAGCACATGACTGATAGAAGTCTGCAAATTGAGCATCGCCACCTTGTAACCACGTGATAAAGTCATCAATGATTAGGATTAATCCAGCTATTGCGGCAATCGCCAAGGTTATAGGATTTGTCGCAAAGGCTAGTAACATTCTGCGGCTAAACCACAGCAATAAGCCACCAAGCGTGATAATTACCGCTTTCCAACCAACCGTGCTTTCGATGATGTTATCTATCGCACCAGCTAATTCAAACAGGAACGAGAACACTCGACCAAGTCCATTTAAAATAGCTTTGATGAAGTTGTTATTCTCGGTGAACCATTTTGTAAAGCGTTCAGCTAATCGCTGTATTGACGGTGATATGCGCAAAGAAACATATTCACCGATAGCAATAAATACTTGAGATACTTGCGTTAAAGCATCTTTAAATGCGGCCGCTTTCTCTGCGTTTTCTGCGTTACCAACACCAAGCGTTAAGGCTTCTGCTAAAGCAATCTGTTCAGCTAACTCATCGTTACCTAATCTGAGCGTTTGAATCATTGAGCCATCAATGCCTAACTTCGCAAGCATTGCTATTTGCTCTTGGTCGCTCATCTGTTGCATTTTTTCGGATATTTCACCGAATAGCTCACTAGATGATTTTATTTCGCCATTGGCTTTCTTAGCACTTAATCCGTACTGCTCAAAAGTCTTAGCTCCACGACCAATTCCAGCAGCAGCCTCACCGATTGTTCGAGATAATCCCTCGATTGATGATTGAGCCGCTTGAGCAGACGAACCATTTACTTCTGCGACCTTGCCTAACAGATAGATTTTATCTGCCGCTTCACCTGTAACGTTAGATAGCTGTTTAATCTCGTCTAACGCATCAAGATTTCCATCTACGAAGTTTTTAACACCTACCGTTGCACCATAGAACGCTGCACCAAGTGCCACTACCGCAATTGTAGTTTTGTTGATGACGATACCAAGTGACTCAAATTTTTTAGCCAGACCATCAGCACCGAACTTTGTCGCCCAAAGATTATCAATATTGCCTTTTAGGTCATCTACCGCATCAGCACCATCTTTTACCGCATCAGTATTAACCGTGCTTTCAATGGATTTAGATAGCTCACCAAGCCCCTCAACCGCACTTTCAGTACCACTTCCAACCGTATCAAGGAATTGCCCAAACTCTTGCATCGCTTGGCTATCGGTCTCAAGCCCGACTTTTATCAGTAACTCATCTAATAGCATCTTTGCTTTGCTCCATTTGATTTAATTCCACTATTACCTCGTGGAAAGAAAGAAGATCTGCTATTGAATAAACAGATCTTAATTCGTGCAATGTACAGAACCTTTTTACTATTGGCGTAAAAATAAACCAATCAACTCTATTTTCTGATTGGCTTCCTACGCCTTGAGTTTGCCCTGAATATTGGCCAGCAATCCACCCCCACCGATAAAAAAATCAGCGAATTGATAGGTTAATCCCTCTTTTAATACAGTGATTAAATGCCCACGGTGCTTATTAAAATGACTGTCAAATCGTTCTGATAAACGGTATTTTTGACCGTCTTGCTCGCAAGCTGTGTGAGTTAATACGATATTTTCTAACTCTTTCACACTTGGCTCGCCTAAATTAGCTAATACAGTCGTTAAAATGCCTGCACCTAGCTTTTTGCTATCGCCTAGAGCTGACAAATCAACTGATTGAAGTAACTTCATTGCATTTTTTAACGCAGTCCACGCAGCCATTGCGTTAGCTGGTGTCATTGTGTAAGTCACATCTTCGATAGTGAATTGCTTAACCTGTTCCATTATTCAACGCCTTTTTCTAAGTTCATTGTCATTTGTTCAAAAACAATCGTCCAAGTTTCGGCATTGTGACCGTTACCACGAACGTATTGTGCTGGAGTGGTAAAATAACCCTTGCTTGCTGTCACCACATCATCGTTGATTAAGTCACGAATTGATAAGGTGATTGGTAAGAATGTTTTGATGCTTGATTTTTGCTGATTGAATAGCTTAGATAAGTAAGCGTTATCGGCTGAATGTTGTTTGATTTTAAGCGTTAGTTTTCCTGAATTATCTGGATTAGCGATGAATACGCCTGTACCATTCGCACCGATAACCAACTGACCAGCATCAACTTGATTTGCCGCACTGATTACATCTGAACCGTCAGCCCAATCAGAGATTTCTTTACCGTCAAGAAGTACCACTACTTGTTTTGGATCGAAAACTGCCATTTATATTTCCTCTTAAAAGAAAAGGCTGGATAATCCAGCCATATTAATTATCGGTTGTAGTTTACAATCACATCACTTGAATGGATTGCACCAGCTAATTTCACAGCCACCTGAATTGGTGTCGCTCTACGTTGCTCACGGTCGCTATCTGAAAGTGTATCCATTGGAGCGGCCCAGATGTAGTAACCTTTCTCTAGGTAGTCATCTGTTTTTAAATTACCAAAGCTATCACCAGTCCATTTACCAGGAGCAAACGCACCATTATTAACACCCTCCAAGCAAACTTTTTCAACCGCAGAGATTAAAATCGCTTGACCTTTGTCAGTTAATGGGATTTTAGTTGGTGATTTGTATAAGCGAGCAAATACTTCTTTCTGTACAGCATCTTTGAACCAGTCAAGGATAACGATTTCATCAGCGAACTTGCCACCAATTACAGTACCCTCTGCAATCATTGCTGCATCATCAAAGTAAGTGTAAACGTTGATGCCTAAGCGTTTTGCTTTTGCGAATTCTGTCGCAGTGATTTCATCTGCTGTGATTGTCGGTTGTTGTTTAAACTTAAGTGTAAGCGTTGAGTTGTTAGCTGCAAAGTTTACAGATAATAAACGAGCCAACGCAGAAGATGCTGGGTATAAATCGTTTTTGTCGAAGATTGCTAAAGTATGGTCTAATTGAGCATCATACAATTTTTTAAATACGTTAGATGCTGACCATTCAATATGCTCAGTCTTGATTACGCTAACACCAAATAACTTGTCATTAGCTTGAGCGTATTTAGCAGCGGCCTCAATTTGAGAATCAGTTAATTGCGCTGCGAAAGTGAAACCGTACCAGCCATTTTCTACTTCTGAAACATTGAATAATGCTTCTTCTACTTTCTCGGCTTTTAATTGAACTTGATTTTTACCAATTACTCGTGTTGCTTGGCCATCTTCAAGTTTTAATAGTCCGCCAATATAATCGCCTGCACCACTTTCTTTTGTTGCGTAGTAGATTAATGTCTCAGCGTTTTCACCTGGCGCACTAGCAGAGATAATGAAGCGATTACCTGTTTCATCATAAGTAACATCAGCAGCGACTTGCAATGTGGTTAATTTCTCTTTGATTTTGGTCGCCACCGCATTAAAGTCAGCAGAGCGAGAGAAATTTAAACCATCTACAATCTTAACATTTGAGCCGACTGTAATAGCAAATCGACCATTAGTAACTGATTTAAAAGTCTCTAAATCATCTGATAATGTTGCACCACGTAAGGCGTTTTTAGTTGCCTCAATGGTTGCTTGTTCTTTTTGCCAACGTGCAATGATTAACTGTTTGGCACGTGGGCTTTGAGCAAAAAACGGTTGAGCCGCTTTTGCTGTTTCTGAGTTTGTACCAAAGAGAGCTTCAACATCTTTTTGACTCTCAACATACACATAACGTGTAGTTGCATCATTAAATGCTTGACCTGCCTCTGGTGTGAAAAGTGCAACTGTACCGAAAGATTTGCGAGCAGCAGACTTCGGAACTGTGTTTAATTGCACGTTTACAATATTAGAGATTGATAATGCCATTTGGCTTATGCTCCTATATCTTGTGATTTGTTATTCGTCCGTTGCTCAACTCTCTCAATCGGATCTAACGGAGTATCTACAATGTGATGATGACTAAATATCACATCAAATTGCCCACGCTCTTCATAGTCTGCGCCAACCGTAGCGGTTAGATTGCGAACATCAGAAAAACGGATAACGCCCCAATGGTTTGATTTAAGAAAGGAAAGAAACGCTGAACTTTGGAAAATAGCTTTTAATTTGTAGCTTTGAGCTAGAGAATTTTTACCGAAACAAGAAACGCTAACAGTGCTTTGCATTGACTGTCTAATACGCTCTCGTTTACCGTCAAATTCTCGTGTCGCCTGCCCTATTTCGTTTGTATTTAATACATCCATCGTAATAAATGCAGGCAGGGGATTTTCTGGCAACCAGCCACCGATTACAGCCTCTTTAGGTAACTTCAAAGCCTCTTGAATCCACTTTCGCAGTTTGGCTATGTCGAATGCCGATATTGTTGTAGTATCCATAGTCTTTCCAATTACCCACTGTTTTGATTTTGTAAGTTTCACCAAGATAATCTACTAAATCACCTATCTTTAAAGGTTTAACTGTATAGATTTTAATGCTTGGCAGAAACCGCTCACCATCTGGCAAGAATTGAACATCGTTAGGCGATGTTGGCATCACTATTGCAGTGACCTTTTCTTCAATGTACTTCGCCTTATAATCAATAGCTGAATGTTCGCCTTGTAGGTGTTTTACAACTACCTTTTGGCTAAATTTGCTATTCAAAAAGCGAGGGAATTGATTAATTAAGCTCATTTGACGATACCCCTTACAGATTGCCGCAGTTTACCTGTGTCAATAAGCGGCTTGCTTGATTTCTTGCGTTTAATTGTGCTTGGTGCGTTTGCAGTCCATTTGCCATTAACAATATTCTGCTGAACATCACCTTGAGCAATTAAAGCGATTTGTTCATAGATTTGGTCTATTGAAACACCGCTTTCAAACAGTTTTACAAATAACGCTGTGTACTTCTCTTGATTTTCCGCCAGTGTTTGACGAAGAAACGGACGAGATGGAATCCGTTCATTTCCGAACTCCAATACGGCCGCTAAAGAGGCTAGATTAAAATTATCTGAACCCTCTACTTTCTCATTAAACTCAGCAGGAAAGCCAACATACACAGCCTTTTCGCCACTTGCTTTTATTTGCTCGATAAGCTGTTTGAATTTCGCAAGATTACCTGTAACTTGAACAGTCATTAAGCCACCATCACACCTATCCCAACGAGCTTACGCAATCGTAAGTACTCTTGACCGTATGCAGTTAATTGATAATCTGCATCTGTACCAGTGATTGTCGGTGCAGCATAGCCAACAGAAAGCTCCCCTGCCGACTCGCTCGCTACATTGCGATTTGCTCCACCGTTACCCTCTGTCGCCCAAAGAGAAAGACGGAGCAAATGAGCAGCCAATGCCAACACGCCACGCTCGAAAAGTCGCCCCCATCGTGCTTGGCTGATTTCTTGCTGTGCATCCAATAAAAAAAGGTCAATGCGGAAACCATCGACCTCTTTAAACTCTGGATAACGTTCACGAAAATCGTCTATTGTTGGCATTTATTCCTCCTAGTAATCTACATAAAGAGCAGATTCTGGTTCGATAAAGGTAACGCCACCGAATGCCATGCGTAAGCCTGACTCGTAAGCTAACAAACCTTTTTCTTTTGCTTCTAACACAGTTGGAGTCATCGGTACATCGAAGATTACGTGTTCTTTGCTGTTCACATAAACAATCGCACGTGTTTTGCCATCTGTTACACGAGAACCGAAGTTAGACGGTAACGCTTTGATAGCCACTTCACGACCAGCCGCAGCAGATAAGCTCTTAGTTAAGAATTCTAACGCAGTTGTGTCAGTGTTCGCACGTTGAGTTAAAGCAAGGTGAGCCAAATCTAACGCATCAATAGCGAAAGTATTTGGCGCCTCAATGCGTTTTGTGCGCTCTAAGCCGGCCAAGAACATTTCTTTGAAGAAAGCCACTGCTTTATCGAAGTCCATTTCTTGAACTTTGGTATTTTTTGCTGCACCTTTTAAGGTGTGAACTGAAACATCTTTTGAGTTTAATAAACCAGTTAAGCGGCCATCTTTCGCATGGCCTAAGAAAGCCACTTTTTGTAAAGTTTGTTGAGCGTTTTTGTTTAACGCCATGATTTTCGCTGTATCAAGGTTTAAGCCTAATAATTTGCCTTGTTCAAGCTCTGGTTTAGTCCATGTAACAGATTTAGCCCATGGCACAATATAAGAACGCTTAGGCGTGAAGCCAACTTCCACTTGGTCTAAAGTGCTTGTGCCAGTAGTGATTAAGCCATCATCTAAAGAACCGTGTTCATCTGCACCATAGTGAAGTTTTTCAGTGATGCCGACCGCTGTTTGTTGATCAACGAAAACGAATTGTGGGAACACAATTTCAGGATATTTGGTTTCTGCGATTTCTTTGCTAACAGCAGTTAAACCGTTTTGTACATAAGTTAATAAAGACATCTATTTAGCCCCTTATAATTTAGAAATTAACGCTAATTGACCTTTAACATCAATCACGGTGTATGGAGTTTCGATTGCACTAGCCTCTGTTTCGCCTTGAATCGCACCAGTTTTACCGTCACCACCTGCGGTTAATACGTAAACTTTTTTGCCACGTGTAACAGCTTTACCAGTTGCAACGTTTACCCATACCGCATCACCTGCTGCAATATGCATTACATCGCAAAGTTCGCCCTCATTCCATTCATCACGGATAGTGCTTGCAAATACTACGCCAGCTAATACATCAGTTTTAGCTGCTAACGCTTTCACACCACCCTCAGGATTTAATGCTACAAAATCACCAGCTTTTACTTTGCCAGTTACTTTTTCCGCACTTGTTTTCGCACTCGCAAAGTTGCCTTTGCCTAATTCACCAGCTTTTGCTGGAGCTTGTTCGTAAGCGTAACCCATTATTCATTACCCCTATTGATTGTAAGTTTTGTTGAAGTCTAATTTAGGTGCGGTTTCAGTTTTCGCATCACCTAATAAGATATTGCCTAAAGATTTGCGTTCATTAGCCAATTTAGCAGTAACCGCTTTAGCTACTTGATACGCACCAGAAATTTCAGCATCTGATAATTTAGCCGCGGCATCTTTTGTGAAGATACCTTGAGCAACAATCACGCTCTCTTGGATTTCACGAACGCTTGCTTTATCTGCGAATTTCACGTCTTTGAATACAGATTGTGCATCAGCTAACATTGCCGCTTGTGCTAATTCTGCATCACGTTTTGCTTGTGCATCTTTTAATGCTTGAATTTCTGCATCTTTGGCTTTAAGTTGTTTTTCAAACTCTTCTTTGTTCACTTCTTCTTCCTTTTTATCTTCGGGTTCAGATTGTTTTTCTTTTGGCTCAGTTGGCTTTTCAGCTTTTGGAGCTTTTTCACCCTCTTTGCCAGTTTCTTCATCTTCTTCGATTTGTTTTTTTTGCTCATCGGACAATTTGATGCCGAATGCACCTAAAAACGCATCGAGGAATTTAGCGGTTTTTCCCATAACGGTTCTTTCCTCATCGGCAAGTTTTACAGTTCCACCGCAGCGACCCTTTGCCACAATCGCCACGTGGTTTCCGATCATCGGAGACATCTCAAAATCTGCATCTTTAACGCTTGACTGAACAATGTTGCAGTCATAACCGCAAGATAGCTGTTCTACACCGTGTTCTTGTACGGTTTTGATAGCTTGCTCATCGTAAATCCAAGCCTCTGCCGTGAGTTCATCGCCCACTCGCTTAACGTTACGCACAACCCCAACGGATAACTCTTTCCAGTTCTTAGCGTTTACACCTTGCTCTGGATGTCCGATTGTGAGCGTTGCATTCTCAAAGCTCTCAATGGTTTCATCAGAAAATAGTGATTTTTCTGTTCGTGCGACCTTTTTAATTCCGTCCTCTTTTAAACCTAATTCAGAGGCTAGATAATCAAAAACACCAACTTTTGAAATTGTCGCAGGCACCACTAAAAAGCCGTCTTTAGTGATAATCCGCTGTGTTTTTGCTTGAGTTGTTTTGTCTGTAAATTGCATTTACACCTCATTCAAATTATTTTGATTTAAGCACATCACCAAGATAAGGAATCGCCACACATCTACAGTTAAAATCGTGTCCGGGGTGTCCTGTATCTGCTGGCGGATTAGCATATTCAAAGACTTGACCGTCTTTTTCTGCGTGGCTTTCACGCACTCGCTCATCGCCCGATGTACTCCAAGTGTATTTTGTAATCCCTACATCTTCATGTCTTGCTTGCGTTAATGCAGCATTGAGCTTTGAAGATTGGTCACGAGCAATAAATATCGCTCTCTTCTCAGTCGTTTTGCCGATGTCTTTAATCTGTTGCACCAAGTCTTTGTTTAGCGTTCCATTCACTACCGCTTGCGTGACTGCATTTTGTACTTTATCGAGGTATTGAGAACGAATAGACTTGATTAATTGAACATTGGCAGTTGTCATCGCATTAACTTTTTCAGCTATGCGAGGGCTATTGCCTAAATACGCACTTAAATCAATTCCAGTTTGATTTTTTAAGTTCTTTGATACTTCCTGTTGGTTTTGGATATTCCCTCTGCTAACAAATCCTTGTGCGATTTTTTCATCATCTGCTGTATTGTCTTTCTTTTCAAACCGCCCCAATACTTTAAGCAGAGTTTTAACGCCAACCGCAAGAAATCCGCTGAAATCATCCATAAAAAAAGAGCCATTAGGTTTCTCTAAGGCTCTTTCAACGGCATCAGTCATTTCTTTGACTTGTCGCTTAAGTTCGGTTCTATACCACAGCTCCGTTCTCTTGCTCACTTTCAGTGTTTTGAATTTTCTCGCTTTCGTCTTTTGGCTCTTCAAAATCTCCGGCAAGTTCATCAGCATTATTCATGTCCTCAATGTTATCAGCCGAGATATTAGCAAACAGTCCACTTTCTCGTAGTTCATTCGCCACTTGCTGTTCTGTTACGATACCGTTTTGAATTAGCGTATTGGTTGCGGTTGCGAACGTGTTCAGCATATTGATTTGCTGCTCTTGCTTAACCACAGTTAAAGGCAAGAATTCAAACCACCAATCATCAGGAACGCCACCAAATAACTCATTACAAATTAGAGTATCGATTACCTCTAAGACAGGTCTTAATCTCGCCTCTTGCAATCTATGGATTGATTCGTGGTAGTTTTGAATATCCTCATCACCACTAGCCAAACCAGAAACAGACTGTCCAAATAAGATTGTAACTGGCATATCTGCCGCACCAGCCACCGCATTACGGAACTCTGTGATAAGGTCTCTTAATCCACCAAACGAGAGTTCTTTGCGGTCGTACTCGTTTTCTTTATCAAGTAGTAAGCTATTAGTCGATGATTTAATAGCTTGCACCGCACCGATTACATTTGCTACTTCATTTTCAAAACCGCTTGCAATCTTGTCGGATAATCCATCAATCTTGAAGATGTCAATTTTACTTTCAAAAATTAAGTCACCAACGTTAGCGGAAGCAATATCAAAGCGTTTTAGCGCATCAATAATCTTCTCTAAGTCTGAAATGCCCCAAATGCTACTATCTGATAGCGGAGCATCGTTAGCGTTCATAATCAATAATCTTGAATGATGAACGATTAGAGGCTTGTCATCACCGCTGATTGAATAGGCTTTGTATTTACCGAAATTGGAATCGGTGATGTTCGCCTCTCTATCGCCTGCCGTGCCGATTTTCCACTTAGGCAATATGATTAATCGTTTTAGCTTTTCAGTCGGTCTTAATGGCGTGTTTAAGTTTGTTGCATCGGTAACAATCAATAAACCAGCCGAACCATAAAGGCTTGACCACTGTAACGCCTTAGTTAGTGTTTCACGAAGTTTAATTCTTCGTTCGTATTTAGTGAAAGCATCTAATTGTTCTGAATCAAGGTCGTTAGAGAAAACATCTCGCCACGCTCTTGTCATATCTTCTGGGCGTTTGATACAGATTTTATTGGCGATCCAATTTTCACGCCATAACGCCTCTAATTCATCTCGCTTTTCAGTGAGCATTGAATTAGCAACGTAATTAGTCTGCTCTTGCTTTAATCCAAGTTTTAACGCCAGAGATGCTATTCCGTCAAAAAATTTCATATCTATAAATCCAATAATGATTTTGGTTTACCAAGTATATCTGTGATTGCCATAACTAGAGCATCAACTTGGTCGTCATGTGCGTGACTATCTGTTGCGGTGAATGCCTCGCACTCGCCAATAAAGTCAGAAACCCAAGGTGCGTTATCTGGGATCATCACGTATCCGCTTTCGATGTACCCTTGAACGCTTAAGACTCTTGTGTATTTATCAGCATCAACTTGAATAGGATGAATTGGAATTTGACTATTGCGTTTAATTGTTTGGATTAGCCCTGTTCCACTTGCTTTATCTTCAATGTTTGCTTTTGTTAGAACTCCAGTTTCACGCTTAGCTTTATGCTTCGCCCAAATGTCTTTTAAAGCTTGTTCAAGTTCTGGAGCTTCCCATTTACCTCTAACAAGGTCTAATATATAAACCTTGCCATCCATCCCCTTGCCTGCAACGATGAATACAGAATAGTCATTGTGCTGTTTTGTTTTTTGAGCTGTATCTGCGTAGATTGCTTTAAGTTTAATGATTGGAGGCACTTTATATCTACCAAACCAAGAGCCTTTAATTATTCCACCGCCTTTATTTGATGGTCTTTGCTGATATAAAGCATTCCACGCTTGAGAACCAACCGCCTTTTTTATATTGTGTAAGCGATCTAAATCGTAACGCTCTGGGTGCAATGGTTCACCCTCTCTGCGAAACTCCTCGTCCTCTTCTGCAATAGCTGGAAATTTCACAATTCGCCAGTTATCGCCATCAGATTTTGCCCTTTCTATTAGTCTGCCAGCTAAGTCATCCTCATGCCATCTCGTCATGCCTAATAGGATTCCGCTACTTGGCGATAGTCGTGTGTAAAGCGTTGTTGTGTACCAATCCCAAATACTATCCCTAACGGTCTTTGAATTAGCCTCTTTTGCATCTTTCACTGGGTCGTCAATTATGGCAATATCAGCCCCCATGCCAGTTATACCTCCGCCAACGCCAGCAGAACGATAAGCGCCATGATGCCCGGATATTTCAAATATTTCGCTATTCATCAAAGGCTGGCTTGACAACGTAGATGTTCTCTTTTTACTTAGGGATGACTCTTTGAAAATCTCAAAATATTCGTCATCACTCATAATTTTTTGGACATCCCTGTTCATTCTGCTAGCAAGGTCAGCTGAGTATGAACAAGCGATTATTTGAAGATTTGGATTTTGTCCGAACGCCCACGCTGGAAATCTTCGGCTAAACAACTCGCTTTTGCCGCTTCTTGGCGGTGCGAATATCATCAATCTAGGCTGTTTCCCATCCACTACATCTTGATAGAATTGCTGTAATTCTTTGGCAATAAGAATATTAAACCAACCAGTAACAAAATCTTGTTTTGTTCTTGTTGTAAAATGGATTAGCGACTTCCTAGCTTTCTCAATTTGGATCTTGTTCAGAATTTCCTTTTTCGAGTAATCTTTCAAGCTGCTCAAGTTCATTTATACTTAACCCAGATAAATTTAATTCTGTTTTTTGCTCTACATTAAGCTCACCAGTCAGCTCAACTTTATCTTTAAACATTCCCAAGTGTTTACCTAATAACTCTAAGGCTTTATTTACACTAGACGGCTCATAGACAAATTGAGCAACATCATCACCAACAAACTCACCATCTTCTGATTTTCTTGTTTGAGTGATAACTACCTGCTTGGTACCAGATGACTTTTCAATGTTTTCAATCAACATACGAATAACATCATCTTGAGTTATTTGAACTCTGCTTGAGCGATTTGATTGAGCCTCGGCAATGGCACGCTTTATTTCAGGTTTCTTCAGGTTTTCTTCACCTATTGAATACGCTGTTTTTTCGCTATACCCAGCTCTAATCGCTGCTTGAGTTGCGTTAAGGTCTATTAAGTATTCTTCAATAAACCGCTTTTGCTTATCAGTTAATTTCACCACGCCCTTAGACGTGGATTTCTCTTTCACGTCTGACATAGGGAAATCCTTTGTATTTTTTTAGTTTAGGTTAATCACTTCTACTACATCTAACTGGCTTTCATCGTCTGCGTAGAAAGTTCCGTTTGGATTATGCCAGTGAGTGAATGGCGGTTCTTCTGTTTCGGTCTTTTCGACTAATAACCATTTACCGAATTGTGTTTCATAAACTACATCACATAATGTTCCGTTACGGAGTTTTACAACATTTCCTACTTCCATTATTTACCTGCCTTACCGTTCTCAATCCACTTGTTAATATTTGTGATTTGACTAGCGCACATATCTCGCTCAGCTATCACAGTGATTAGATGCTCTACTGCTTCACCGTATGTGTTACCCATAAATGGCGTTTTCACACAAGGCGCTAGGAAAGCCTGTGGCGGATAAATGTATTCCGTCTTTGTAGTAACCTTGTTAGTGCAACCGCTCAATAGCATCGTCATAGATGCGAGTGTTATAACAAGGTTGGCTCTTAATGATTTTTCTAACCACTTGAATTTTGTCTTGTGCTGCTTGTTTGATTTCATCATGGATTACTCTCTGTTGTTCTACCGCTTGGCGTTCTACTTCAATCGTATCTTTTAGCGATTGATTAACCTTTTCTTGTTCTGCGATAAGATTAGCCTGAGTTTGGTTTTCGGCTTTTAAGTTATTTATTGTTCCGTGTTGAAACCAAATCCAACCGCACAGGCTAACTGTTACCGCTAGAAAAATCAGTATCAGCTTATTAACCATTCTAGCCACCATCAAGAAATCATTAGTTCACGGAATAATCGGCAACGACCATCAATTCCATTAGTTCCACCGTTAATTCTTAGCGTTACTTTTTGAACAGAATCAATCATAGCTAAATCATTGAATATCCAATACCACACAGCAGTCATTACAGCTAAATCTAAGTTGCTTGAGACTTCTTTAGGATTAATTGTATCGCCTAGCCACTGAGCGAATTTAATGTAATTAGTTTTGCCAGTGATTTGAATTAATCCACGACCATGATAATTCCAACCGTCCATCGTTTCTTCTGGCCCGTTACCCATTCGATTGGCATACACTCGGCTTGCAATCTTTTCAGCTTTACGCTCATACTGGCGAGCAATATTAGGATTAGGGAAATACTTGCGAAAAACTTTCATTAATCCATCGGCAGAATAATTTAAGTTTTCGCTTAATGTAGTGAATCCACCAGTTTCGTGTCCGCATTGAGCAAGAAACATCGCTTGCTGTTGTTTATTAAAACAGCCTGCCAATTCAATATGTTTATCAATCGCTTGATACATACCATTGATTGCTCTCGGGAACACTCTGTTAAAAGTTTCTTCTGAAATTAGCATTTCTATCGACCTTTACTCTTTCCATCATTTCGACCTTTACCGCTATGACGGTCGCCCTTATCTGTTTCAAAGCCTAGCGATTGATATTCACTGTGAGCGTCTTGCTCAATTTCGTGTTCATAGTCAGCCACTAGGTTTTTAATTTGTGTAATTCGACTGTTACAGATTTTTAATTGGTCTGTTACCTTTACAGCGTAAACAGCAACATCAGAAGTTTTTTCACCATTTAATGTTGGCTTAGGACAAGTGATTAAAAGATTTTCTGGAATGGTTACTCGAATGATTTTAATCTTCTCAACCGGCTTACTCGGATTTAAGCAGCCTGTCGATAACAGCACGACTAACACCATCGCTACGAACACATTTACTTGAAAGAACAATCTTACTAATCCCATCCAGCTTATCTTCATTTCGCTTACGCTCCTTTGCTTGTTCTCTAAGCAAGAATTCGATTCTGTCATTTCTATCACTTACCATGTCCCGAAGAGCATCAATCCGTTTCGTTCGCTCTTCTGCTAACTGTACTGTCTGGTCGTACTTATCCTGTAACAGTTCCAAACTCTTATTCTGTGTAAAGATTTGAATCGATAGCCTGATACAGCCTGCAAATAAGAAACAGGCGAATACTCTATCGAGTGCAATTCCTAATCTTGCGGCTCTTTCTCTACCCATTTCGCTTACTCCTTGGCTTTACATCATCGTCTTGCTCTTCTGCGCCATTGATTAAAATATCTTCATCATTGTCATTGAGTGGTGCATCTTCATCGTAACGAAGTGAGCGTTTTCTGCTTGTTTCCTTTTCGATGTCTTTCATTGAGTAGTTAGGATTTAAATCATCAACCGAACCACCGATTTGACGGAAGAAAACTCTAAGCAATCCCCATAAAGCAGGAACGCCAAAATACCCAAACGCTCCAGCGATTGAGATAATCATTAAAGTGTCGATACTTTGAGACATTAAGAAAAACGCCACAACCATTCCACTGAAAGCCCCTACTAGAAAGCTAGAGACTACGGAAGATATTTTTACAGGCGAGCCTGCTGATTGTGTTGCGGTGATATACTTAACCACACCGCCTAAACCTGAAAATGCGAGAGAAATAACCGTTGCTATGATGTCAATGCCATTGTTAGGCGATCCGTTATCTTGCATTGGTTACTCATTGAATTTCGTGCAATAAAAAACCCCGACCGTTTCCGATCAGGGTGTTGTTGAATTTATTTCGGTGTTCACTACTTACACTACGACCACCGTATATGATTATGATAGGACAAGATGACAAGTATGTCAATATATAAATCGAATTTTTTTAATATTTTTTCTTTTCTCGCTCTCTATTGCTAATTTAACTTCAATCTTGATAAGAATGTTGTAGATAATCGCTTTCATCAAGGCTAAATCTTTCTCCACTCTACGCTTACAGGTTTTCAAGCAAGGAATTCTAATATCACGCTTGCCATTACAAGGCTGCATATATTGAGGCTCTTCACGTTCTCTTAGTTTTGTGGCTATTCTATTCACTGTTAATCTATGAACATAGTACGAGAAGAGAATGAAGTGCATCCGTTCATCGTATTTCTTGAAGAACATTTCAATCTGTTCACTAATCATCATTCCTAACTCATCATCGCAAATTGCACTGCTTGGCTCATCTCTAGGCTCTACGCTTTTCATAAGCTTATAGAGAATGTTTAGCTCTGGCTTATCTAATCTCCCCTCATTAATCCAACCACCCCAAGAATACATTCTATTGTCAACGAATTGCACTTGGTCGTAATCTAGTTCTGGTAGTTCGCTGAATTTATTCATTCTCTAGTTCCTTAACTTTTGCCTTGTAGATTTTAATTTGCTCTTTGATTTCTTCGATTGTCAGTTTTAATGGCGGATGGTCTTGTCGTTCTAAAAATTCCACTCGCTCAATACCAATCTTTTTAACTAGATTTATTCTGTACTCTATGGCGTTTCCGCTCTTTTGGTTATTACAAGGGGCGCACTGTTTGTGTATGTTGTCCTCGTTAAATCTTAATTCTGGACAAGCTCCACGACTTCGATAATGCCCTGCGTGATATTGCCCTTGATGATAACGACCGCAAGAAATACAAGGCTCATTTTTATCTCTCAAGCGAATGAATTTATTCACCCAGCTTTGTAAATCATCTAACCACTCAGAGCGGCTTTTTATTTTCTGTTTAAGTGCGGCCATTTTTTTCTTGGTTTCTAACCGCTCTTGTTTATCTTGTTTCTCTTTTTTCTTCCTTGCCTGCTCTTTTGAAAGGATAATCGCACATCTAGGTGAGCAGACCTTTTGCATTGAGCTGATAGTTTTGACAAAGTAACAACCGCAGACTTTGCATTTGGTTTCCTTAGGTTTCTTGTTCATATCTACCACCATTTACCAGTGATTAAGATTGTCCCGATAACTACACAGGCATAAGCTATAATTAAAATCTTCAATTCTTTCTCATTCATCGTCAGCAGCCTCAACAAACAAAATAATCACAAACACAACTACGAAAAGAACTACTGCTAGAGCTATTTCTTCTCTCATTTAAAACCTCCACGCATCGTTAAACTTAACACCGTTCTCAACGCCCCAAGCGGTTGTATATTCGATAAGACTTGCCATTCTCTTAACGCCCATTTTTGAGGTTCTTTCTCGAACGTTTACTAACTCCCCCTCAATTCCAGTGACTAGCTTGTATGGCTGCTTTGTTGCGATTGTGTGGCCGCTAACAATTAGATTTTTCCATCCGTAAATATCGTACTTGTCGCCTTGCCAAGTTGCCTGCTTTGAAATATCGCCTAGCATCCCGTGAAATTTATTGTTCTGTTCCATTGAGCGTGTTTTAACCTTGATTTCTACAACAAGCGGATTTAATTCGTTGATTGGTAAATTTCTGATTAACTCCATTGCATTTCTGCGGACTGCCTCATTGACTAGAAACATTGGTTTAAAATTAAATTCCACCTACGCAATCCCCATAATCTCTTTAATCTTAGCTACACCGTTTTTTGATACTCCTGGCGGAATAACTTTTGGCTTTTGCTCCAGCAACTCAGGAATTTCTGGAAATTCAAAGCCTGTTTTCACTTTCTCGATAACTTCCGAAAGGATTTTCGGAATGGCCTTTTGGCAATCTTCCCATTTCTTTTTGCCATAACCGTCATAGATTGTTTTAAGCAAGTAATACTCTGCTTTTGAACGGAATTTGAAGTTATGAGGCTCTTTCGCATAACCAAAGTATTTTTGAAGTCTAGCCTCTAATTCTTCCAGCATTGGCAATCCTAATTCGTGATTGTCGTAGTTGTTACACCAAGAAATAAACTCACCTACACTTGGCAAATATCCGTTTGTTTTAGCTCTTGCAGCAGCCATTCCACGCTTAACTTGATCAAATGTTTTAACCCCATTTTCGGCAAAGCCTAATACCCATTGTTGCTTTAACGTTTCCAGTTGTTCACTGCTTATGCTTAACAAAATCGGGCAGCTTGCAGTTAAGTTTGTGAAGATACGATCAATCATTAATCTCACTTGGTCTGGAACTTGTCTTTTGCTTGATTGTTGTGTTGTTAATTGGTTCATCAGAATACCTCCGCCATTTTTTCAGCAGTGCCCCAATTGGTGCTGTTTCTTTCTTGAAATGTCTCTTTGCGTGCTGGCGTTGTCATTGCTGCATTGCGTTTCATCGATAGCTGATCCCATTTAGCACGAAGAGTTGCTGGACTTAAAATGTTTACCGACCAGAATCTATCTTGGTTAGCCCACTGGAATAACTCGCAAATATCTTTGTGGGTGCGGTTATCTCTTTCACGCATAAGTCTTATATCGTTTGCCCAAGATTCAAATTTTGGCTCTCTAAAACTAGGATTGAGTTTTCTAATTAAGTGAAATATCCATTCAGCAGCCTTTAAATCATCATTAGAAAAAACGTTCTTTTTAGCTTTCGTTCTCGGCTGGAAATTTTTTCCAGACGAAGAAGTATTGTTATTTTTAGTAGTGTTATTTATATTGTTATTTTGTGTGTGAACTTTCTTCACTACTGAAAGTGAACTTTCTTCACTACTGCTATGAACTTTCTTCACTAGTGAACTTTCTTCACTACTTGATGTTTTATAGTCTTTTACTGAGAAAACTTTGATTTTGTTTGAACCGATTTTTTGCTCAAGTAAACCCAATTCAACAAGTCGCTCACAGGCATCAATAACTTTTCTATTACTCAACCCTGTAACTTTCATAAACTGACTCACAGAAATAGCATCTTCTTCTTTGTTCCAGCCCTTTGTTTTTCTCAAAACATATAAGTAACATTTCAATTCTGCACCTGTTAAATCAGCCAGTAACTCATCAATGACTGAATTAGGTAATTGGAAAGAATTAACGATAAAATCACTCATTACATCAACTCCGAAGCATAACGAGATGCGATATATTCAATTCCTTTACTGGTTACTCGTGTTTGAGTGTAATTGTGACCGTGTTCTGTTGTACCGGTTTTCACATCAAACAAGCCTTTAGCGTGGTATTTTTGGTAAGGTAACAAGTTTCCAGATTGTCTAAACAAAAGCCCGTCATCTACCAAGCAATCAATCATTGCTCTTTCTGGAACTCTTAGGATTTTGGCTGTTTCACGAAGTGATTTTGTTGTACCAACTTCTACATAACGTTGAACAAATTCCACTTTCGGGCGTTGCTGTTCAAGAAGTAGATTTTGTCTTTCGATTTGCTCCGCTTGGTCTGCTGCAAGTCTCAAAGCCTCTGATAATGTTTGAGGGATTTGCGGCATTTGTTGATTTTCTAACTCTTGCCAACGGTCAACTAATCGAGCTGTGAATTCTGGTGATAATTGAGCAACCACCACATAGCTATCACGTTTAATTAATTGGTATTCTGTGACAACTTGACCTAGATGATTTTTAACTTCCACCATTGGTGTAAGTTGAATTAACTCCTTGTCTTGTAAGCGTTCAATGGTTCTTTTCACTGAATCGTGGCGAGATTCGACTAAATCTGCAATCTCTCTACTGCTCATTGTCAAAACACTTGAGTTTTTTCTCATCATCGGTGATAATAGTTCCATCTTTTAATACTCCTGTACGTATTGATTGATTACTAACCTCTGTTACCGCAGAGGTTTTTTATTTCCCCATTTCTTCAATCGCTTTCTTTGCTAAAGTAATTAAAGCCTTGTGTTCATCTTGCGGAATAACGCAAGTCTCCCCTTTTACGTGTACGCTTAACCCAATTTCATCGAGATAAGCACACACCATTTCGAGATAGTTAGTTTGGAATCTACCAAGGTTACTTGGGTCAATCCCAATCTTTTCTGCTATCTCCCTGTTCGTCTTTTCGGACGATTTCTTGTAGATCAAATCAGCAATCTTCATTGCGTCTTTGTTTAATTCATTGCGTGCCTGCCTATTGGTAAATTAAATTCATGCGCTAAGCGCAGGACCTGACTTAATGGGATTACTAAAGCTCCTAATCTCTTCCGCAGAAATAACGTTTTCCAAAGCTTGAGATAGAATTTCTGAATATCTGGTTTCACCTGTATATTCAGTTCTTGGCAGAGAATTTGATGTGCGCCATTTGTAAACTGCACGCACAGAAATACCGCATAAATCTGCCACTTTAGCTGCACCCAAAGAGTCAATAATATGTTTTAAGCTTTTCATATATAACCTCTTTAAATGAACTTAAAGTACATTGTAAACTAGAACTGAAAGTACTTCAAGTTTTATTTATAATTGAACCAAAGGTTCAAGGGTGAAAAAAATGATTACTGAAGAAAAAATTAAAAATGACTTTGCCGCACGGCTAGACATTGCATGTAAGAGAAAGAACTTGCCAGAAAAAGGCAGGGGGAAAATCATTGCAGATATACTGAAAATAACGCCAAAGGCCGTGAGCAAATGGTTCAATGCCGAGACACTGCCAACTCAAGCAAATATTTATGTATTGTCTGATTTTTTAGGCGTAACAAAAGAATGGCTAACTTATGGCGATAAGAATGCCTCTATTGAGAAAATCGAAAAACAGAAAGCCTACCCTTTATTAAGTGCAGTCCAGGCTGGATTATGGACGGATATTAGCTCTCTTGAGGGCTTTGACGGTTACGAGATGATCCCAAGCACAGTGATCGCCTCTGAAAATTCGTTTTATTTACGAATTGAAGGAAAATCTATGCTCCCTCGTTTTAATGAGGGCGATTTAGTTTTAATCGATCCTGACATTTTGCCTACTCCTGGGAAATTCGTGGCAGCAATAAATGGAGACAACGAGGCAACGTTTAAGCAATACAAAGAACTTGGTACAAGAACACCGGAAGGCATACCGCACTTTGAGCTTGTTCCGCTCAATCCGATGTTCCCAATATTGAGTTCGCTCAACCATGAAATCCGCATTATTGGCGTGGCAAGAGAACGTGTCGAAGCGTTATAGCGTGACAAGGTTGAAATCTGTTGTAAAAATTCTGTTATTAGGTAAGGAAATATGCCTGAAATAACTATTATTTGCCCAATTATATTTACACTTTCAGAGAATGACCCAATTAGTAGAGAGGAAAGCATTTCCTTTATAAATCAACTTGAAGAAAATTTCTCAAAAGGGAGAGATTTAGTCATAGATTTCAGACAAACGATTGAGGCTTATGCCGAAAGTACATTGATTCTATTTGGCCAGATTCATTCAATGAGGTGCCGCAATAATTATAAGAGGTGTCGTTCTAAGATAACAATTATTTATCCAGTCAAAGAGCAAAACCCATCTGGTTATATGCTTTTCATTTCCACTGGTTTAAATAAAGCAATAGAAGCATCAAGCGAGCTGGATATTATTGATCTGACATCAAGAAATAATTTTTATCAGTCTGGTGATGCTAATCGACTTGTCGGCATGATGCTAAATAATTGGGAAATGATTTCAAGAGAAGAAATCAGCTCAGGCCAAAAGTTCCTTTTACACCAAGGTGTCAGCGAAGCAATACTTAATGTTAGAAATCACGCCTATATTAAAAGCAGAGCATTACAGAATAAGATTGGCCAAGGAAGATGGTATCAATGTAGCTGGTATCAACAAAGTAAGAGAATGTTTGTTTTTTTAATATATGATCTTGGATGTGGTATTTTAGGAAGTTATCAGGAAAGCATCCTTGATGATAAAGAACGTCTTAAACAAGCAATGACAGAAGGATTTACTCGGTATAATAATAGGAAACGAGGAAAAGGGTCTGAAAATATCAAGCAAGTAATAAGTAGAGCTGTTGAAAATGAGAGTCTTACCGTCTATACTGATAATCTAATTTACCAATACTATTATAACAATGGTACAATTTCTGATGTATGTATCACAAGTCAAGTGCAAATGCCAATAAAAGGAACACTCGTCGCTTGGACACTAACTCTCCTTGAGGATAAATAAATGCTAATTAAAGTTGCTGATTTTTCTAAAACTCCATACGGACGCACGGATGAGGATGGAGCTTTCAACGGCCAACGTTTTCGAATACAAAAGTTAAAACCTGCTTTTGCCTCAGGTGAGCAGGTCGATATTGATTTCAATGATATTGCACCTCCTGGCTCATCATTCTTACATGAAGCATTTGGTGGATTAATTCGTTATGAATCAATGACATTAAGCTCTATCTTACAAAAACTTAACATTATTAGCGATTTTCCTTTTTATGAAATTCAAATAAAAAATTTTTTAGAGGAAGAAGAGCAAGATAGATTAAAACAGGCAGAATAATGACAGGCTCAGATATCATTGCATTTATAGCGCTTGTTGCTAGCGTTTATGGTATTTGGCTAAGTTACAAGACTGCTGTGGACTTTGCTAATCGAAATGAAGATAAAATGTTGATTGACGAATTGCTTTTCGTGCTAAAGGATATGCAAGAGCAAGCCGCTCATTTTTTCTTAGATAATAATAAAAACCGCCCTACATCACACATTTATGTAGCAACTTTATCTTCAAAGTTTAACGTAGCTAATTTTCTAATTCACACTTTAAAAAATGACCGAGAAATTATCAAAGAAAATATAGACACACCATTATCTAACATGTACATGTACGGCACTCTAAATGTAGAGATGATAAATAAGCAGAAGCCTGAAAAGAATTCAGCACAGTTTTCAGATATGGATCAAGCTTACCTAAAGTGTGTAGGTATAATTCATCAAGCATTCCGATCTAAGTATTATTAATCAA
>OCAA01000694.1_pt1 | contig 25737 bp, 18 predicted proteins | sample 1538241 | NCBI WGS metagenome assembly OCAA01 (sample SAMEA2580241, study PRJEB22360) | human gut metagenome | biome: human gut; feature: human-associated habitat; material: faeces | place: Denmark | collected 2008/2010
GGCGCCGCACTTCGATATCGACTCGCGTCGACAGCGCGTTGACCACGGAGATGCCGACACCGTGAAGGCCACCGGACACCGCGTATCCGCCGCCGCCGAATTTACCGCCGGCGTGCAGCTTGGTCATCACGGTCTCGACGCCGGAGACGCCTTCGCCGGGAACTTCGTCGACCGGGATGCCTCGACCGTCGTCAACGACGCGGATGCCGTTGTCCGGCAGGATCGTCACTTCGATATGCGTGGCGTAGCCGGCCAGTGCCTCGTCGACGGAGTTGTCGACGATCTCGTAGACCAGGTGGTGCAGACCGCGCGGGCCGGTGGAGCCGATGTACATGCCCGGGCGGATGCGCACCGCCTCAAGGCCTTCCAGCACCTTCAGGTCGCTGGCGTCATAATGGTCGGGCGATAAGGTGTCGTCAAGCTGGGCATCATCGAGCTCGTCCTGGGCGATGGCTTCATCGACCTCGCGGTCATGCTGCTCGGCGCTGCTCGCCGTCAGACCGCTGCCCGGAGCCTGCTCAGGCATGCCGGACTCGTCACGGGATTCATGTTCGGAATCCGATTCAAGAACTGCCACTAACGGTTTCCTTCCTGCATATTCTTTCGTCATGAAAGGTTGTTCTGCGGGCGATACGCTCTAAAACGCGAATAACGGGGGTTTCTAAGCGCTGAACCTATTATCCGCCAATCCTACCCGTCTACGGGGACTTTGGCTCTCTGAGCGAATTTAGCGCCTCTTCATCCTTGAGCCGCGAAATGTCGCGGCACGGGGGCCTGTTACCTGGATCTTGTGGACGTCCAACCCCTGCAGGCGCTCCTTGATGGTACGTTCCAGCTGCGGAATCAGGTAGGTGAGCTGGGTGGCCCAAGCCGCGGAATCGGCACGGATGGTCATGACTCCGTCGCGCAGCCCGATGACCTGCGAATGCTGGGCGATGACCGGTCCGACCACCTGATCCCAGTGATTGCGCAGCTGCGCGATTTTCAGATACGGTATCCAATGACCGTTATTCGCAATCAGCGCCGTTACGCTGCCCAAGGTGCTCGGGTCACGGCCCGGCTTGCCGAAGTTCTCCCATGCGGCCTCGGCGTCAATCATCCGCTGACGCCTTCTTCCCGCCATCTTGGCGATGTGCTCGAACACCGTGGCGGGCAGTTTGCGCTGGTCGAGATGCAGGGTCGCGCAAATCGGCTCGTGCGAATCGTGTACATTGCCCGGCTTGACCGCGCTGCCCGGCTTGTCGGGCCTGCTCGGTGCCCCCGGCCCACTCGGCGTATTCGGCTTGCGGGGTTCGGTCATTGTTCGCCGGCCCTCTCGGCATCCGCTTCGTCGCGCCGTTTGAGATCGGCCACTGCGATGCGGTTCACCGGTATCTCGCCGGATTCTGCCGACTCGTTCGCCGGCAGTATCGGAATATCGCTTTCCGCGGCCGCGGTGATCAGTACCTGATCCTGAGCCGCGGCAAAATGCAGGATCTCGGTGCGGCGCGATTCGTCGAGCTGAGCGAACACATCGTCGAGAATCACCACCGGCCTGGTGTCGAAATACTCGCAGAGGGCCCGGTATTGTGCCATCTTCAATGCCAGGGCCAACGTCCACATCTCGCCGTTGGAGGCGAATTCCCTGGCCGGCATGCCATTGAGCGTCACCAACAGGTCATCTCGTTGCGGGCCGATCAGATTGACGCCGCGAGACACCTCGCCGGGATAGATGCGCTGGAAATGCTGGCTTATCAACGGTTCGGGCGCCTGTGTTCCAAGGATCTCGTCGAATGACGGCACGTATTCGACCGCTGCCTGCTCACCACCATTCTGCGCGGTATCCTGAATTTCCGCATTGGAAGGCAAGTCGCCCGCCACACCGGCCACTCTGGCATACAGCGGGCCGAACGACTTGTTCAGTTCCGCGATGATGCGCTGCCTGTCGCGGCTGAGCGCGACTCCCGCCTCGATGAACTGTCCGGTCCAGATCTCCAGCCCGCTGAGCGCGGCGTCAATCGGGGATCCTGCACGCTGCCATTGACCGAGCTGTTTGAGCAGTGCCGCCCGTTGCTTGGCGACGTGCGTGAATGATTGCAACCGGTTCGCATATCCGGGAATCAGCAGCGAGGCGACCTGATTGATGAACGAGCGGCGCACGGCGGGGTCGCCCGCCACAAGCTGCTGATCCTCCGGAGTGAAGCTCACGGTCGGCAGCGTGCCGAGAATCTCCCGCAGATACCGCGACTGCCCGCCGTTGATGCGGGCGCGGTTGGCGCCGCGTGCCGCAATCGTGGCCTCAAGGGTGGTGGTCTGTGTCTGCCGGACCGGTTTCATGTCCGAGATATCCACGGCATCAGCGCTGGTATTGACGCCATCATCAGCGGGCTCCGGATCCGTCACGGATTCGATATTGGCCCGGATCGTCGCTGCATGTTCGCCGCGCTGCACCAGCGGAACCGAGCTGGATGTGCGATGGCTCAGGCCCGTGGACAGCACTTCTATCGCTTCGACGATGTTGGTTTTCCCAAGCCCGTTCGCCCCCTGCAGGATGTTGATGCCCGGCGTGAGGTCGAGCACGCAATGGTTCCATGACCGGTAATGGTCAAGCGCAAGACGCGAAATGTACAAGATGGGCTCCTGTCATGTCATCGCCGGCACCGTGTGTTTCGTCGGTGCCGGCGATTCGATTCGGATTCCAGTGTTCAGCCGTCGGGCTCAGCTGTTGAAACGCATCGGGACGAGCAGATAGCGGTAATCCATCGATTCGTCGCTGTCCGCCTCCTGCTGGCCGTTGAATTCGACGGGCTTGACGGCCGTGGTCATCTTCATGCGCACGAACGGCTCAGTGATGGCGCTCAGGCCTTCGATCAGGTAGGACGGGTTGAACGCGACGGTGATGTCCTCGCCGTCCATGTCGATGTCCAGCATTTCCTGCGCCTGGGCTTCGTCCACGGCGCCGGCGGACAGGGTGACTTCCTGGCCGGAGAACACCATGCGGATCGGGGCGTTGCGTTCGGCGACCAGCGCGACGCGCTTGATGGCGGCGATCAGCAGCTGCTTGTCGATGACGGCCTGAATCGGGTATTCGTCGGCGAACAGGCGGTCGACCGCAGGGAATTCGCCGTCGATCAGCTGGGATGTCGAGACGCGTCCGGCGTTCTCGAAACCGAGCAGCGTGGGGTTGTCGGCGTCGAAATCGATGACGACGTTCTGGTGATCGTCAAGTGCGCGGGCGACGTCGCGCAGCAGGGATCCGCGCACCAGTGTGGTCGTAGAGGTGTCGATGTTCTGCGGCGTCCAGGTGAACGTGGCGCGGGACAGGCGGAAACGGTCGGTCGAGGTCATGGTGACTTTGTCGCCGTCGAACTGCATGCGCACGCCGGTCAGCACCGGGCGGTTCTCCTCGCGGGAGACCGCGACGCTGGCCTGGGTTACGGCCTGGATGAACGTGGGTGCGTCGACCTGGCCGAGCTTTGCCGGCACGACCGGCAGATCCGGGTATTCGGCATCGGGCATGAGCTGCATGGTGAACGTGGACTTGCCCGAGTTGATGGTCATGGTGGAGCCGTCGGTCGACAGGTAGGTCTTTTCGGCAGGCAGTGACTTGGTGATGTCGGCGAGGAGTTTGCCGAGTACCAGTGCGGTTCCGGGTTCGTCGATACCGGCTTCGATGTGGTGACGTGCGGAAATCTCGTAATTGAACGCGGACAGTTGAAGGGTGCCGTCGATGGCTTCGAGCTGGATACCTGCAAGGATGGGGCTTGCCGGTCGGGCGTCGATGACGCGGGTCGTCCAGGCTACGGCGTCGGCGAGAGCCGCGGAATCGATTTCTACTTTCATGGGTTCCCTCATTTCACGATGTGCTTGGCAACATTCTAGCGGGTCATGTTCGGATTGTTTTTTCTCATGCGCGAAGTGAGTTATCATCACGACGGTTATCGAGAGAGAAATAAGATAGTCGTAGTAATAAGCCCTGTGGATAGTGTGGATAACTGCGCGAATCCTTGTGTTTATATGGGCTGAGTAACCCACAGATTATGTGGATAACTTTCCGGACAAAATGTGCATAAGTACCGAGTTATCCACATTTTCGGCGAACTATTTTGATTGTCCACATTTCCTGTGGATTAATCCACTGTTCATCCACAAAAAATGTGCAGTAGTCCACAAGTTATCCGCAGGCTCTACCCACATTTGTGAATAAGCATGTGGATAACTTTTCCTTCAATCAGCAGATCGTTCGGCGTGTTGCGCCTGTTTTATTGTACAGATTAAATATGTATGTCTATATTATCTGAGTCTGATAGGCCCTGTCGACGGTGACGAATCAGGCCTTCATCCAGCAGAATCACGCACAGCGACGAAAAAAAGGCGTTTTTGGTGTCTCAGCGCGATCGTGCCAGACGGGACCATTGCACAGCCGAGAGAAAACGACTGTCGTCACTCATTGCCGCGCTGCTTGAGGCGCGCGGTCAGCTCGGTCACGTAGTTGTAAATTTCAGGCTTTTCCTGCATATCATCGCTGACGCGGGTATACGCGTGCATGACCGTGGTGTGATCGCGGCCGCCGAACACTTCGCCGATATCGACCAGGCTCATGCTGGTCATCTCACGGGCAAGATACATGGCGACCTGACGGGCCAGCGCGATGTTTTTCGTTCGCGCGCGCCCGACGATGTCGTCGAATGTCAGATGGAAGTACTTCGCCGTCTGCCCGATGATGTCGGTCGGCTTGATTTCCACGTCGGTGGTGAAGAAGTCCTGCAGCGTCTGCTCGGCAAGCGCACGGGTCACCGGCTGACTGCTCAACGATGCCACCGCGCTCACGCGAATCAGGGCGCCTTCCAGCTCGCGGATGTTCTCGGTGAAGCGCTCCGCGATCAGATTCAGCACGTCATTCGGCGTCGAAGTGCCGTTCATCGAAGCCATCATGCGCAAAATAGCGATGCGGGTCTCAAGATCAGGCGGCTTGACATCGACGGTGAGTCCGGAGTCGAAACGCGAGATGAGTCGTGCCTCGAAGCCCTTGAGGTTCTTGGGCGCGACATCGGACGCGATGACGATACGCTTGTTGGCCTGATGCAGCGCGTTGAACGTGTGGAAGAACTGTTCGAGGGTCGCTTCCTTGCCGCCGAGGAACTGGATGTCGTCGATGAGCAACACGTCGACCTCGCGGTATCGGCGGTTGAATTCGGCGATACGGTTCTGGCTCTGGGCCGGGGTCTGCAGTGCCTCGATGAATTCGTTGGTGAATTCCTCGCTGTTGACGTATCGGACCTTGAGCGTGGGATCCTTGACCAATGCATAGTTGCCGATGGCGTTGAGCAGGTGGGTCTTGCCCAGTCCCGATCCGCCGTAGATACACAACGGGTTGAATTCCTGCCCGGTTCCCTCGGCGACCGCAAGCGCGACAGTGCGTGCGAAACGGTTGGAATCACCGGGAACGAACGTGTCGAACGTCGAGTTTTTGTTCAGATGGGTTTCCGGATCGCGCATCACCTTCTGCTGCCGTACCGGAAAACTCGGCTCGCCGGGTATTCGAGGAGCCGTGGCGCCTGGTTGCTGATTCGCCTCCGTCATTTCCGCGGAAATCGAATCGATGGAGGAGATTGACTGCATGCTGTTGGGCATGTAGGATTCCTGAGCCAGATCGGCGACGGTCGGCGACGGATTCGCAGGGAATGGTTCGCTCGGTTTCGCCGCAGTATCGGGATGCCGGTATTCCGGCGGCTGCGGTTCCGGTTGGGACACCTGAGGAGCCACGATTTTGAACGCCGGGAACATGTCGTTTCCGGATATGATTTTCAAAGCGTTGAGCAGCGGCGCATTGAGTTCATTCTGCAACGCTTGCTGCGTGGCCATGTTGCTTACGCACAATACGATGGTCGTGCCATATACCGCTTCCGGTACGACTCCTTCAAGCCAGCTCTTGTCGCGCGGCGACAGCGTGGGATTCTGCTTGAGCAGACGCAGCGTGTCCGACCATATCCGCGTGGCTTGCCCGGCTGGACCGAGAAGGTCATCCGACATTGTGACCTCCTTCAGGTATGTGTGCCGGTGCGCACCGCAGCGGATGCGCTACGGTAGCTATAATAAGTACAACAACAACAGGATATATGTACTCCACTTTAGCCAAGTTATCCACAGCTTAGCGTGTTGTGTCGCCTCAATTGTGAATAACATTCATGTAATTTGTGGATAACTTTTCTACATGTTTTGGCGTGTTTCCAATGTTTTCCGCTGCTCTGCAAGGGGCACGACACACTGATAAATCGTGAAGAAATTGTTTTCATTTTGATTTTTGGGCATGGCTCAGAGTACCGTTATAGAGCTTGACTCATGAGAGCCGTGCATCAGCATGGCAAAAACCGGGAGCATAACTATGAAGAGGACATTCCAGCCCAACAACCGCCGTCGCTCGATGAAGCATGGTTTCCGCGTGCGCATGCGCACCCGTTCCGGCCGCGCGATGATCAACCGCCGCCGTAACAAGGGACGTAAGTCTCTGTCCGCCTGATTGCGGTAGGTGACGAAGGCGAGTGAAGCGGCTGAAAAGCCATCGTGACTTCATCGCAGTGCTGAAGCGTCGCTTCAAGGTGACGGATTCGGATATCGTCGTGCACTTTGTGGTGCATGACGATACCCGTGATGTTCAGGCATCTGCGGATATCATGAGACGTATGGGACTTGCCGTCAGCAAGGCTGTTGGTAACGCTGTAACGCGTAATCGTGTGAAGCGTCGATTTCGTGTGCTCGCAAGACGATATGAAGATATGCTTCCGATGCAGTGCGATATCGTCGTGAGAGCCAAACCCAGCGCATCGCGTGTCGATTTCGCTGATCTTGACCGACAGTTTTCCCGTTGCTTCGCCAAAGTCACGACTACGCATGAACGCAGGGTGAGTCACTGATGTCAGCCATCGGATCGGCGCTTATCGGCATGATCAAGTGGTACCAGAGGGCCATTTCGGCGAAAACGCCGCCATGCTGCAAGTACTATCCGAGTTGCTCACATTACGCGATCACTGCGGTTCGGCGCTTCGGCGCGGTAAGAGGAATCGTGCTGTTTATTTGGCGTTTTCTTCGCTGCAACCCTTGGAGTCGTGGCGGCATCGATGATGTTCCGCAACATTTTTCACTGTGCTACAGATTTCGCTGGTCGAAGGCATATGAGAAGCCTCGACTCACACCAATGGCCGATGATTAAGGAGATGGCCTGATGAACACTTCCGGAGAATTTCTTCTTGACAGAGGCATTTGGGGCTGGCTGTATAAGCTGCTGACCCCACTTGAGTGGCTCATGACCCAGGTCATGGTCCTGTTCCATAAGTTCCTCACCCTGCTGGGCATGGCACCGATCGGCATCTCTTGGGTGCTGGCGATCGTGTTCCTTGTGCTCGTGGTGCACGCCTGTATTTTGCCGATTTATCTCAAGCAGATGAAGTCGATGCGCAAGATGCAGGCCTTGCAGCCCAAGATGCAGCATATTCAGAACAAGTACAAGGGCAAAAAGGATCAGGCCAGCAAAGAGGCCATGAGCCGTGAGATGATGAAGCTCTACCAGGACAATGACGCCAACCCCATGGGGTCGTGCTGGACCGCCGTCATTCAGGGTCCTGTGTTCATGTGCATGTTCTACATGCTTTCCGCCATTCCGTATATCGCGACCGGCAAGAGGGGAGCGCTTGGCGCATTCGATCAGGCGACTGCCAAGCAGTTCGCGCAAACCCGCGTCTTCGGTGTCAGCGTCACCGATACCTTCGGTACGGCCAACAATTCCGGAAAGGTCGTCATCGGCTTCTTCATCCTGTTGATGTGCGCATGCATGTGGTACATGCAGTTCAACAACATGCGCAAGAACCTCCCCAAGGCTTCGATGCAGGGATCCACGTACAAGATGCAGCAGGCCATGACCTGGGGCTTCCCGATCATGTACATCTTCTCCGGCATCATGTTCCCGTTCGCCGTGCTGGTGTACTGGCTGACCAACAATGCATGCAACCTTGCCCGTTCCTTGTTCCAGGTGTACAAGTTCCCGACCCCGGGTTCCCGTGCAGCTGAGGAAAAGGAGATTCGCGATCATCGTCAGGAGAATGCTCGTCGCGCCAAGGCCGGACAGCTTTCGATTGAGGAAGAGGAACTGGAGAAGGCGCGCCAGGAAGCCGCTGTTCGTCTGGAGCGGGGATACCAGCGCAAGCAGCCCCAGCGGAAGAATCGCAAGAAAAAGTGACACGATTGGAAACCTCTATTTGACCGTGAGGTTTCCTTTTTTTACACTATGGAAGTAATACTCGCTTAAAGGAGTGGTGATATGGCGCAGGAGGAGACCACGACGATCGATCAGCTCAATGAAGAAGCTGACATCGCCGCCGACTACTTGGAAGGCTTATTGGACATCGCCGATTACGAAGGCGATATCGAGATGGGTGTTCGCAACGGTCGTCCGATGGTGCAGATCATCGCTGATGACGATACAGATATCAAGCATCTCATTGGTTGCAATGGTGAAGTGGTCGATGCTTTGCAGCAGCTTACCCGGCTTGCTGTTCAGCAGAAGACCGGCGAACGCTCGCATCTGATTGTTGATGTTGACGGGTTCCTGAAGCGCAAGCGTCAGCGTCTTCGTGACATTGCACTTGATGCCATTGATGAAGTGCATGACACTGGTGAGCCCGTTGATTTGAAACCGATGAATTCGTTCGAGCGCAAGGTCATTCATGATGTGGTTCGCGAGGAGGGGCTGAAGTCTCGTTCTCATGGTGAAGAGCCGCGTCGCTATGTCACCATCTACATGAAGAGCAGCGCCGATGAATCCGACGTCGATGAAGGTAGCGAAGAGTGAGCGATATTGTTTCACGTGAAACATCTGGTGATGAGCTGGATGATTCCGCAATAGTTCGTGAGGCATTGGGCGAAGCATACGACAAGCTCGAAGTGTTTCACGTGAAACTATCCCGCGAGGGTGAGCTGCGTGGATTGATAGGCCCACGCGACATATCCATCATCTGGGAACGTCATATCCTTAACTCCGCCGCATGCGTCCCGTTCATTCGGGAAGTCACCGATCGAAGCAAGGCAAAGACCATTGCCGATGTTGGCAGTGGCGGCGGTTTCCCCGGAATCGTTGCGGCAGCATGCATGCCGGATTGTGCGTTTACACTCATTGAGCCCATGGAACGTCGTGTCGAATGGTTGCAAGAGTGCGTGGATGACATGGACCTGCAGAATGTTACGATTATTCGCGCACGTTCCGACGAAGTCATCGATCGTATCAAGCACCACGAAGGTGAATTGAAACCATTCTCTGTAGTGACCTGTCGAGCAGTGGCGCCAATGACCAAGCTTGCCGGTTGGACGTTGCCTCTGCTTCGCCCTCAAGGTCGACTGGTCGCATTGAAAGGCCGTTCGGCGCAGGCTGAGATTGAAAAGGCGAAGCATCAAATTTCCCATGCCGGGGGAGTGCGTGCTCGTGTCGTTGAAGCTCCAGTAGCTCCCGGTCTCGAATCCACGCACGTCGTTCTCGTCGACAAGCGCTAATTATCGTGTGGCTCCCATGGGTGGGAGTCACACGATAATCCCATGCCCCCGCTGACGGGAATCGTAATTCTGCTTCCGCTGTCGGAGGTTGGATTGCGGGGCGAGATGGACGATATCCATTGCCTTTGATCGCATAAACAATGCTGTTATATCTTCATCGACATCGCTGACTGTCCGAAGATTGTTTCACGTGAAACAATGGATGTCAAACACGAAAGCGATGGTTTCGCAAGAATGGAGTTATCCACAATTTCAAACAGTGCACAAAGTTATCCACATTATTTGCGACATGTAATCCACATTAGGAAAATGGCGGAAATAAACGGTTTATCTAGTGTTGATCGAAGTGTTCACACACTAATGCACTATACTTATCCACAGTTATCCACATTGCTGTGCACAACTTGAGATGTCCATACGACTAGGAAAAATTAGATGTTGTTCGTTTTTTAGGAGGGACTATGACATCCAATGATTCACAGGAATCCTCTGCGATTCCTGCCATGGAATCTGCTTCTGAAACGGTCAGAAGGATTTTCGGGAATGATGGTTCCTCTTTGGGTGCCGAGATTGCAGATGAGGCGTCACGCTATGAACGCCTGAATGCCGCATTGTTCCCCCTGCCATCGAGAACCCGATGCCTGGCCGTCGCCAACCAGAAAGGCGGCGTCGGCAAGACAACAACAACGGTGAATATTGCCGCAGCTCTCGCCTCTCATGGAGCTCACGTGCTGGTCATCGATATGGATCCCCAGGGGAACGCCTCTACGGCATGCGGTGTTCCTCACGGCACCAGCGATCCTTCGGTATATGACGTTCTTGAAGGACGAATGACAATCGGAGAGGTACTGAAAACCTGTCCTGATATCCCAGGGCTCGATGTGGTTCCCGCTTCCATTGAACTTTCGGGTGCGGAACTGGAAGTGGCGGATCTGCCGAATCGCAACAATCTGCTGAAGGAAGCCGTCGAATCATTCCTGCAGGATCCGAACAATCATTATGACTATGTTCTGGTCGATTGCCCGCCGAGTCTTGGCCTGTTGGTCATCAACTCCATGTGCGCGGTGTCTGAGATGTTGATTCCGATCCAAGCTGAATACTATGCCTTGGAGGGGCTTGGTCAACTTATCAATACCATAGGATTGGTGCAGGAGCACTATAACCCTAATTTGACTGTGTCGACTATGCTGGTCACTATGTTTGATAAACGAACATTGCTCAGCAGGGAAGTGTTCTCAGAGGTGAAGAGTCACTATCCGAGTATCGTTCTGGATACGACGATTCCCCGTACGGTAAAAATATCTGAGGCTCCAAGTTTCGGAAAGACAGTCATTAGCTATGACCCGCGTGGAATGGGAGCGAGTGCCTATGGCGAAGCGGCCTTGGAAATCGCCCGTCGATCGCCTTCGGTGCTGGCTGCAATTGACGCGAAGAGGGGAGAGTAACCCATGACCTCAAAATCACGTTTGGGTAAAGGATTGGGTGCGCTGTTCCCCGCACTTCCCGGTGAGTCGAGAACAGCTCATGCGGAACAGCAGCAATTGGGTGTTGATCTCGAATCCGAGGAGACGACAGCCAACAAGAAAGCCCCTCAAGAGAAAGCTGCGGCTGCGCCAGAGAAGGTCGAATCCCATAAGAGCGGTACTGAACAACACAGTGAGTCTACCGCTCCGGTTCGTCTTGGCGAAATCAAGCGTAAGACCATTCCGGCCATGAAGGATTCCATTCCTGCCGTACACAAGTCCACAACGGTGGAGAAGCCCAAGAGCGGCAAGCGTGTTGCCATGCCCGGTATCAGTGATATGGCACACCCCAGTGACATGTTTTTCGGAGCAACAGCACAGGGGACGAGCGATTCCAAGAAAACGCAGCCGGCTCAGCGTTCCGAGAGCACAAAGGCATCCGGCAAGGAAAAGGATAATAAGGAAACTCCAAAATTGAAGCCTGTCGAGGGTGGCTATCTGCTGGATATTCCTGTCAGCTCCATCGTTCCGAATGCGCAGCAGCCGCGCAGCGTCTTTGATGAGGAAGAGCTGAATGAGTTGGCCGCGTCCATCAAGGAAGTCGGCGTATTGCAGCCGATCGTGGTTCGCAAGCGTCAGGCTGGGGAGTCCAGCAAGAGTGATGTTTCACGTGAAACATCGCAGAAATACGAGCTCATTATGGGCGAGCGTCGCTGGCGTGCATCACAACTTGCACAACTGAAGACGATTCCGGCGATTGTCAAAACCACATCAGATGACGAGATGCTGCGTGATGCACTGCTGGAGAACCTTCATCGCGTCGCACTGAATCCTCTGGAAGAGGCGGCGGCATATCAGCAGATGATTGATGACTTTGGCCTGACTCAGGCTGAACTATCCAAGTCGATCTCGAAATCTCGACCGCAAATCGCGAACACATTGCGGCTGCTGCATCTTCCTGCGTCCGTGCAGAAGAAAGTTGCCGCAGGCGTACTGTCCGCAGGGCATGCGCGAGCTCTTCTTGGTTTGAATGACGAAAGTGAAATCGACAAGCTGGCCACTCGAATCATAGGGGAGGGGCTTTCGGTTCGCAGCACCGAGGAAATCGTGGCGCTGAAGAACGCAGAAAGCAACGTGCCCAAGAAGGTAAGGCCGACGAAGAACAATCCTTGGGCCGGTTCTCCGATTGTCAACAACCTTGAAAATCATTTTGACACCAAAGTGTCCATCAAGGGTACGCAAAAGCACGGTCGAATCGAAATCGTGTTTTCCTCCCCTGAGGATATGGAACGCATCCTCAGCATGCTGATTCCCACGGCAGTCGAGGGCGCGGCGGCAAAATGGGTGTGAGGGTGTGAGCCACACAACGGTGTGAGCCGCCATCATCACACAACGGGAAATAACGGTCATGCCGTTCATGAGCCGTATGATCTGGTCTGCCGAGAGGTATTCATTGCCTCTCCGGCAGAACGCGTATAAAGCAACTGTCGTGGCATTTGCAGTCAGAGGACTAACGCAATGAACTGTCCGTATGACTGTTCTATTGCATGCACCTGAAAAAGCATTACCGAAAACTCTGTTGAGCAATATGAGTTGCAATCGGTTCAGTACAATGCGCTAGATTTGAGCGGATTGTCGTTCTGATGCGATTCTCCGGCGCTGGTAAGCGTCCGCAGCGCTATTTCGGTCAGTCTGTCGTTTCGTTTGTGATTACTGACAGTGCAAGCAATATTTGTGTAGCTCAACCCGCCGGTGAAGCAATATCATCGTCTGTGATGAGGTTTGATTTCGCCGACGGGTCGAGCTGTGCTGTTGGATCAGTGCAGTGAGGCCAGGTAGGATTGTGCGTCCAGCGCTGCGCGGCATCCCATGCCTGCGGCACTGATGGCCTGACGGTACACCCGGTCAACGCAGTCACCGGCGGCGAACACTCCAGGCATGGAAGTATGCGTTCCGGCACCGGAGACCAGAATGTACCCGTCGTCATCCATATCCACGGAACCCTTCGCAAAACGCGTGGCCGGTTCATGGCCGATCGCCACGAAGATGCCCTCGGCGGGCAGCGTGCCCGTCTCGCCTGTCACGGTGTCGCGAATGTCCACAAAGCCGGCGGAATCATCTGCGGTTTCAGCCTTTGCCGACAGGGAAATGCCGGTCGAAGAGGGAGCATTCAATGCCGATCCGGAGACATTCAGCATCGGAGTCGTCTTCAACGAGAGAAGATTTCCGGTGTTCTGCGCTGCGGGTGCCGCAGCGGTTACCGCATCAGCGCCTGTCTGCGCGCCGGCGGCGTTTTTCTGCCCGCGAATGGCTGTCGCCACCGTATTCATTTTCACGGTGATCTTGGGATTGTTCAGCACGCGCTCGACCATGATCTTGGAGGCGCGGAACTGGTCGCGGCGGTGCAACACGGTCACCGAAGAGCCGAAACGAGTCAGGAACAGTGCCTCTTCGAGCGCGCTGTCTCCTCCGCCCACCACGACGATGGGCTTGTCTTTGAAGAAGAAACCATCGCAGGTGGCGCAATACGATACGCCGTGACCGGAATACTCGGCCTCGCCGGGAATGCCGAGCTTGCGGTACTGCGAACCGGTGGTGATGATGACGGCATCGGCGTGATATTGGCTTCCGTCGCTGCACGTGACGGTCTTGGGGGAGGAGCTGAAATCGACGCTCGTCACATCGAGATATTCGATGGATGCGCCGAAAGACTCCGCCTGATCGCGCATGCGATCCATCAGTTCCGGTCCGAGAATGCCGTCAGGGAAACCGGGGTAATTCTCCACGGTGGTGGTGTTGACCAGCTGACCGCCCGGCGTGAGCTCACCCGCAAGAATGGTCGGGCGATACCCGGCGCGTGCGAGGTAGATTGCGGCCGTATATCCGGCAGGGCCGGAACCGATGATGATGGTTGAAAGTTCAGTCATGTCCCTTACGATAGCGAGTTGACCTGACCTCGTCCAGCGGTGGGTGAACAACGACATGGATTCGCCTCGAATGCCGATTGGTCGCTTTCAGATTGCCGAAACAGGCATGCCGCGTTCATGGAAACCGGAGGAGCTAATACGAGCACGATATGGGCCCACAGCATAAGTCCACAGCGTGAGTCACCGCGTACGATGAAACACCCCTCCTACCCGTGAGTAGAAGGGGTGTTTCATGAGAACTTCTGCGTCGCCTACAGAACGCGGATGTACACGATGTCGGATTGTGCCGCAGAGTTCTTTGACGTGGAGTTCTTTGACGTGGAGTTCTTTGACGTGGAGTTCTGTGTGGTCGAGTTGCCGAACGGGACGTTATCGATGTCGGTCTTGTTCGGCCAATCCTGATTGTCGGATCCGCCACCGTGGTTGTCTCCGTTCAGGATGAACCATGCGGCGACCAATCCCACCACCAGCAGAACCAGCGCGACGACGATGGCGATGACCTTGATCTTGAGCTGCCCCCAGAGTGGCTGGTCAGGCAGGTCCTCCTCGATATTGCGTCCGACATTCGCCGCATTGACATCGTGCACCTGCTGGGGCGCGAAGCTCGGCGGCATGATCTGGGCCATAGGCGGCAGCTGATCTACCGAAGTACCATCAGTGCCTAGCAGCGGAACGGTGACCGTGGGGTCAAAGGCGTCGGATTGGGCACGCTGCGCCGGTGTCTGCACACCCGGCACATTCGCACCCGGAGCCGCCGCAGGACGGCCGCCAGAAATGTTCCGCAGGGCATAGCGGCTGATTGGTGCCGTCATCCGCGTACGCGACTTCGATGATCCGGGGATGGCTGCTCCATTGGCTCCGGGCGCCGATGCCGACACTGCGAATGACGGGGGCATTACGGCGTCGCCCGACGCCGCGGCCTTGGCGGATCTGGCGGCAAGAGCGGCCAATGATTCCGACATATGCGCGCGCGGCTGCGGCATGGCGTTCGTGGCAATGGGCTGAGCCGCACGGGTCGTGGGATGGCTTCCAGCCACGGTTTGCTTGCCTTCAGACACCTGCGCCTCACCGGACTGCGGCAACGGCGGGATGCTGCCGGCGCGGGTGCGCTCATTGTCGTTCTCTTCCGGCAGCGGAACATTCGGCATATTGGCCACGATGCTCTGTATTTCGCCGGTTGCACCGATCGTCCGGGGTTTGCCGGTACCGCCCGCAACAGCAGACGCACCAGCAGCGTTTGCCGGTACGTTCACGCCGTTGCTGGACTGTGCCTGCGTCGCGCCAGTAGCGGACCTACGCGGCTTGGCGGCGGGCGGGAACGATGCCGGCAGCGGTGCATACACCGGCATCGGCTGCTCAATCGCGGTCTCTTCCGCAGTGGATGTCGTCACCGGCGACTCCGGCTCCCCGTCCTTGCGCAAGGAGCCCATAAGCTGACCGACCTTCGATTGCAGGGAGGCCAGGGTCTTCGACGGCTCGGCGGTATCCGGTTCGAACAATTCCGCTTCGGGGATGACCGGCTGATCGGCCGAGGGCGGATCTCCGGGCAGCTGAGCCAGGAACGCCTGCTGTGCGAGACGCTGCTCGTTGACGAACCTGGCCTCGGCGCCGGCTGCCAGTCCCGCCTCGGAAATCGACAATTCCGGCAGCTTCGTCGAGGTCACCAGCCCATCCGGCAGTTCCACGATCTTGTCATCGCTCGTGTCACGCAACGCCACCATGCTGATCGAGGCGCTGCCACTGACCGACGGCAATATGATGTCACGATCCGACAGGTTGCCGAATGGCTCCCACGCGCCCAGCAGCGCGCTCAGCTCGGCCAGCGTTGCCATCGGCACGATGATTTCCCCATCTTCGGTGTGCAGGGCCAGTCCACGCTTGCAGATCACGCGGAATTCCGTGGGAACGTCGGCGGGCAGCATATTCAGGTCGAACGTCGTGTTCGTGCCTGAAGGCGTCTTGGTCAGCAGCGCGTACAGCAGTGCGGCCAGCTGTCGCGTCGCCATCTGCTCATACGACATCACATCGCCGTCGATGCCGCTGCAGATATCGGCCAATGCGGCGGCGACGGGAGTGTCGGCGAACTGCACGCCATTGACGCTCACGCGAATGGTATCGGTGCTCAGCGCGGTATGGGTCAGCCCCGTGTCCAACAGCTCCTGAACCGCCTGGGTGCATTGTCCCACGATCGATCGAATCGCGTCGTAGCTAAGGAACGAGGAAGACGAACGCTGCATGTATTCCGCCAGCGCCAGACCGGAGTCCGGCTCGGTGATAACCACCGCGGCATCGCCGACGTGCTGCAGCTGCAGCACCGGCGTGCAGTACCGGCTGTTGGCCAGCGCGAGCGTGGAAGCCGCCTCGTTGATCTGCGGCAGAACGGATGTGTCGGTGATGATGAACAGCTGGCAGGACTGCGCCAGCATGCGGTCATTGGCTATCCATGCGCTCAATCCGTCACTTTCGCGCAGTGAAGAAACGAGAGTGTAGCGACCGATGACGGTATCTCCCAATTGAGGCTTCATAGTAGTTGTTTCTCCGTGCTCTGCTGTCATGCGCTGAGATAGTGGTGATGCTGACATTCTAGCCGTGGGGATGGTCGGCTGTGCAGCCGCGATGGACGCGGCTTGACGAGTGGAATGATGCGGCGTTGGCAGTATGGTGGGAATTCGCGGCTGGGCGTTGTTGCCGGCCGCGATCCCTGCCGTTGCACCGGCTGCGTTTGCCGCGACGTTCGGCAGTACGACGGACTTGATGGACGGGCGTTGGCCCTTACGGTTGACCGTCGGCGCGAAGCTAGGCGGAAGGTTGTCGGACGGAATCCCCCTGGGGTGGTCCTGAACCGGCCGTTCGAGATCGGTCACAGTTTCAGCGGCCCGTTCCGCGGAACCGTCATTCTCCGAGGTTCCATCGTCACCCAGCGAATGATTATCGTAATGATTATCATTCTCCGCAATTGCCGTGGTGCCCTCTTCGACCTCCGCGTTTTGTGCCTGAGCTTCCTCGGCCTCCGACTCAGCCGGTGTCGATACCGATGTCGCAGTGGAAGTCCTACGCAACAGCCGTGCCTTCATGGTGACGATCAGGCTGGAGAACTCCTCCATGCGCATCAGCCATAGCAGCCCGGCATACACGGCCGTCACCACAATCGTCAGAATCGCGCATATGACGATGGATTGCCACCAGCTCATATGTCCGTTGACGCTGGAAACCTTCGCGCCGACCAAACGCGTGGCCAGCGGGTTGAGGAATAGTCCGCACGCGCATGCCGCCGCACCGGCAATCAGGGCCTTGACATGCATGATGATGATGCGCTTGCCGTCGATCCGCCCGCCGAATCGTCTGCGCAACAGCCAGAACACCCATGGGAACGTGATGATATATGACAGGCTCAGCGACAGAGCCACCATGAGCGTCCAATATTTCGGCGGCGCGAAACGCAGCGAGGTCAGCAGAAGCAGCAACTGCACGGCGTTGTCGGCCGCCGCGAACAGGAACGGGCTGCGGCCGTCCTCATACGCGTAGAAGGCGCGCTGCACCAGCAGGAACGCACTGGTGGGCACCAATCCCACCAGCAGGCCGATCAGAGGCCCGGATATCAGAATCGCCCCATGCACATTCGTGGACGGAATCAGCGCCTTCACCAGCGGCACCGGCATGGCAATCATGACCGCGGTGAAGAAGAACATCGCAAGACCGGTGGATCGCAGGGATGAGCTGAGGTCGGCGCGGGCATCCCCGATACGATGCTCGCTGATCGCGCGGGACATGCGCGGGAACACCGCGGTCGTGATGGACACGGCGATGATCGAATAGGGAAGAACGTATATCGTGTACGCGTACTGATAGCTCGCGTTGCCCGCGATGCCGTACAAATCGCCGCCGGCGGTCGGGGCGCCGGTATTAACACGCGAATTGACGATGCCCATCAGCTGGTTGAGCAGCACCATGGCGATGCTCCACACCGCCACCTGGCCCATGGAACGCAATCCCAGCCCATGCAGTCCCCAGCGAGGCCGGTAGTGGATGCCGCAACGCAGCAAAGGAATGAACAGCACCAGGGCCTGGAACGCCACGCCGGCCGTCCAGGCGCCCGCGGTCAGGGCTATCTTGCCGGATGTCCAGAACGACATCGGCTGCCGTCCCGCGTTGCCGAACAGCATGATGAACGCGCCGAAACCGATGCAGCTGATGACGTTGGCGCCCACGGAGCTCCACGCATACGTCGCGAAACGCCCCTTTGCGGCGAGGATCTGCCCCAATACGGTGTACAGGCCGTAAAACAGGATCTGGGGCATACACCACAGCGTGAAGGCGTTCGCCAGCGCCCTTTGCGCGGGCGTCCAGCTGGAGTCGAGGTACAGCATCGTCAGCAGTGGCGTGCCGGACGCCATCAGCAGTGTGATGGCCAGCAGCAGCGCGATGGACAAGGTGATGAGCTTGCTGAGTCGCTCATCCGCGTCCTTCTGCTTGAGCGTGCGCACGATCTGCGGCACGAGCACCGCGTTGAACACGCCGGTGGACAGCAGGTTGAAGATCACCTGCGGTATCTGCGCGCCGGCCTGATACGCGTTGGCTGCGATACCGGTGGTACCGAGTGCGCCGACGAGGAAGATGGTGCGGATCTGGCCGGTCACACGTGACGCGGCCGTGCCGCACGCCATGATCAGCGAATTGCGTCCTACCGTGGTGCTCATTCGTCGGGGTCCTTCTTTCGATGGAATTGGCGCCAGAGGCCGACCAGGCCGAGCAGCAGCGAGAAGCCGATGATGATGAATCCGGTCATGTCGCTGATGCGCAGCACGCTGGTGATGTCGGTGTTCTGTGCGGAACCGAACGTGTCGCCGTTGCGGTCCAGCAATGTGATGTGGGCTGTGGCGTGGCCGGAAGTGGCGACGCGGATGGCGAACGTGACCTGCGCCTCGCTGTTCGCCGGTATGGTGACCTCAGTGAACCGCGATGTGACGATTTCCATGGAGTCGGTGAGGGATGAGACCTTCACCCGTACCGGATACGGATGGTTGTTCCTGACGGTGACGGGCATTTTGGCCGTTTCGCTGACGACGGTGATGGAGTCGGTCGGCGTGATGGATACGCCGCCGAACATGCCTCCGCCGAGCCGTTTGGCGCCGTCGACCAGACTGTCGATGTTGCGCGGCGCGGACGAGAGCGCATGCAGTGCCAGCGTGCTCTGTGCGGCCTTGATCTTGCGGATCCAGGACGCGGATGCCTTATGGTCGGTGAGGACCGACGTGGCGAAGCGGTTGATGTCGTTGCGGCTTTCGGCCAGCGATTCCAGCGCGGACGTGACCGATCGGGTGTTCCGCTCGCTTAAATGACTGTCTTGGGGGACGATTTGCAGCGCCTTGTCGCCGGTCCGATAGGCGTCTGCGTCAATGAGATCGTTCAGGTCGGTGAGTTGCAGCCATGAGGACTGTTCGACCGCGGTCATCAGCGTGTCGATGAACGCCGCCGACATATTAGTGCCGAAGCAGACCAGCAGGTTGCGGTTCATCGCCGCATACGGCTGCTCCATCTGATAGAAGGCGCTCTGCGCGACGAACCGCGCGATGCGTCCCGCGTTACTGGTCTCGCCGTCCGCATCACTGCTGGTGGGCTTGCCTTTGGCTAGGTCGCCGAGTTCCTTCTGCTCGCTCAGCACCGTGATGTCGCCGGCCGAGGTGGGGATTGTGTATGTGCCTGTGTGCACGGTGGCCGTGGTGCTGGAGTCGAAGTCGTGACCGGCGATGACGTACTGGTATCCCTGCTTCCTGGCCGTGGAGAGCGCCTGCCGGGTCCAATCGCCCTTGCCTTGCCAGGCGATGGGCAGGGAATTGGATGATGCCGGTGCCGCGGCCAGTGCGGATCGTGCGTTCCATGCGCCGGTGCCGACGCCGGCCTGTTCGTACGACCGGACGTTGTTGATCGCGGCATAGGCGGTGATGTCGAATCCGGCCGGCTGCATGACGGCATCGATGCGTTGCCCGGTGTCGGAAGCCAATGCCGTCGGATCGGCTATGGTCTGCAAATCGCTGTGCTTGCCGATGAGGGAGAGTTTGGCGGCGAGTGCATCATTGTCGTGCGGGGTGAGCACTGATGATTGCGTCGCCGCGGTGTTTTCGGAGCCGTCGGTATTGTTGCCGGAGCCGTCGTCTGTGCTGCCATCCGTGCCGCCGCCACCTGATTGTGTAGATTTTGTGTCGGATCCATCGCCGTTGTCATGCACCACCAGCTGGTCGATGGCGTTCTTGTCGGCCTGCTGGCCGGTGTTTATCAACGGCATGACCATGGTGATGGCCATCGGCGGGGTCTGTGCGTTGCGCAATCCCTGGGATGATCTGGTCAAGAAGCTGTGCAGGCGAATCGGCTTGGCGTTCGGATCGACGGTACGGTCCGACCCGGATGACCCGTCAGAAGAGCCCGTGGATTGAGAATCGGTCGCCTGGGTCGCCTGATAGGTGACCAGCAGCGGTTTCGGCCCCCACATCTGCAACGCCTTCAACGCATCGCTGTCGGCCACCGCGTCGATCTTCACGGAAACCTTCTTGCTCGCCGCGATGGACGGCACCGTGGCCGTGCCGAGAACGGTGCGCACCGGAATCGATACGTCCCCGGTCGCCCAATGCTGGATGTCAGTGCGCGATACGAACGTATATGACGGGTTGTAGGCCACGGTCACCAGGCCCGGTGACGTCGCGGCATACGTGGGATTGGAGATGCTGATGGTGATGTGGTAGCCGGATGTGTCGGTGACCACGGGCGTCGATTCGGTGATCGACAAGGCGGTCGTCTGCGTGGCCGTGTCCGTCTCGTCATCCGCCATCGCCATATGTGCCGTGCCGGCCGGTACCATGCGGCCTGCGAACAGCATCGCGCATGTCAGCAACATGATGGTAAAGAAGCGCCATAGGCGTGTCGTTCGGTGAGATAACGATGGCACGGCCTGACCGTGCTCGGGGCTGTTCGCGATCATCCCTGCTTCATTTTCCTTGCGTAGAGCCAAGCGATCTTGCGTTCATTAGGATAGCTGAGAACGTCATCCAAATCATCGAAATCCACCCAGATGGCGTCTTCGGCTTCATGATCCGGATCGCCCTCCACCGTCAGGTCGCCGCCGATCTGGCGCAGCGCGAAATGATGCACGAGCTTATGCACGCGCTGGCTGGTACCGGTGAACCAATAGTCGATGGTGGCAATGGACTCGACCACCTCACCCAGAATGCCGGTCTCCTCGTGCACCTCGCGCACGGCGGTCTGCTGCGGCGTCTCGCCCTTTTCGATATGGCCCTTGGGAAGGCACCATTCGAGATGGCCGTTGCGGGAGTGTCGCGCGATGATGGCCACACGGCCGCGCTCGTCGAACACCAGGCCGCCGGCCGAGTATTCGCGCACCACCGGGAGCTCCTGAGCGTCCAGCGACGCGAATGTGGTCGGCCCGTCGCCCGCCCGTCGCTGCGGCATCATCGCAGGCGTGGGAAAGCGTGGTTCCGGCGGCCTGACAACGGTTTTCGGCGTGCGCGGAGCCTCGGACGTATAGAGCAACGTATCGGGTTCGAGCGGATTTTGGGTATGGTCGCCCGCAGCATGCGCAAGCATGCGCGCGAGGTCTGCGGGCGTAATCATGACTTCCACCTTACTCAATACCGTGTGCAGGTGGGGTAACGGTATGCTTGAATACGCATAAAAGCGGTAATACTTTATGGAAAGGCCTCGTGTGAATTTCGAAGTTTGGCCGGAAGCCATTGAACTTGGACACCTGTTCGCGGCTCGCGGGTACGAGCTGGCGTTGGTGGGTGGCCCCGTGCGTGACCTGTTGCTGCACCGGCGTTCCCACGACCTCGATTTCTGCACGTCGGCCCATCCCGACGAGTTCGAGCCGATCCTGCGTCATTGGGGACGTGACGGTTTCTGGGATATGGGCCGCAAATTCGGCACTTTGGGTGCGATGCGCCGGCGCGAGGATGGCACCGAAGTCAAGGTGGAGATCACTACGTACCGGTCCGACACGTACGATCCCGAATCCCGCAAGCCCGAAGTCAGCTACGGCGATTCGCTCGAAGGCGATCTGTCCCGCCGTGATTTCACCGTGAACGCCATGGCGCTGCGCGTGCCGCAGCTGGAGTTTGTGGACCCGTTCGGCGGCACCAGCGATTTGGCTAAAGGCGTATTGCGCACGCCGGTGGATCCGTATCAGTCCTTCGACGACGACCCGCTGCGCATGATGCGTGCCGTGCGTTTCGTCGCACAGCTCGGGTTCAGCATCGCCCCCGACACGGCTGCCGCCATCAGCGACATGACCGATCGCATCGACATCGTATCCGCTGAACGGGTGCGTGACGAGCTCACGAAGCTGCTGCTGTCCGATCGTCCGAGGGCGGGTGTCGAAGCGCTGGTCGAATCAGGTCTCGCCGATATCGTATTCCCGGAGATTCCCGCCCTGCAGCTGGAAATCGACGAGCACCACCGCCACAAGGACGTGTTCGAGCACACGATGATTGTGCTCGATCGCGCCATAGCGCTGGAGACCGGGCCGGAAGGCCCCGTGCCCGCTCCCGACCTGACGCTTCGCCTGGCCGCGCTGACCCATGACATCGGCAAGCCGAAAACACGCCGGTTCGAGCCCGGCGGCAAGGTCAGCTTCCATCATCACGATGCGGTCGGCGCGAAAATGACGCGCAAACGGCTCAAGGCGCTGCGGTTCGACCATCATCTCGTCGAGGATGTCAGCGAGTTAGTGAACCTGCATCTGCGGTTCCACGGGTATGTCGAAGAACCGTGGACCGATTCCGCCGTGCGACGCTACGTCAAGGACGCCGGTCCGCTGTATGAGCGGCTGAACCGGCTGACCCGCGCCGACGCGACCACTCAGAACCGTCGCAAGGCGATGGTGTTCTCGTCCGCCATGGACGAGATGGAGCAGCGCGTGCGCGATCTCAAGGAGAAGGAGGACTTCGACGCCATCCGGCCGGATATCGACGGCAATGAGATCATGACCATCCTCGGCATCGCTCCCGGCCCGGAGGTCGGCCGCGCATACAAGCACATGCTGGAATACCGGCTCGATAACGGTCCGGTCGACCATGACACCGCGGTGGCCGAGCTCAAGCGGTGGCACGCGTCGCTGTAAACGCGCCCAAGAAACGGTTCGGCGGCTGTCCGCGTAAGGCAGGCAGCCGCCGAATATCGGGGGTTTCAGGCCGTCATGACGATGCTGGCCGTCATTCCACCTTTTCATGATCGAGGGCCTTGGGCAAGGTGCCCATTGACTGGACGGGCACGCATCCCTCGAAGTTTTCGATGGCGGTGTCGCCGCTCGGCAGGCTGTCCTTGTTGGCCAGATCGTTGAACGAGGCACCGAGCACCACGTCAATCAGCTTGTCGTCGCGGTCATCCATCACCATCACCGCGTCCGTGAAGTTCGTGTTCAGCGTGTACGCCTCGTTGATGGCGTTCTTGCCGAAATAGATTGTGGTGCGCTCGACCTTCTTGCCCTTGTAATTGTCCCAGCCGGTGACCTTGAACTGGCGGTTCGACAGCGCGGTGCTGACGGCCTTCGCGAAGCCGACGAATTTGGTGCCGTTCAGCACGCGCACCTTGACGTTCGCATAGTTGGAATATGTCTGGTTCTTGCCGTTGGCGTCCTTGGTCGAGCAGGGCACGCGCACGCCGTAATTCGGCTTGACTGCGGACGTGGCCGTTATGCCCAGACCCCCGACATGGAAATAGAACAGCGCCGACACGATCAGGGCGACGGCAAGCACCGCGCCGACACAGGAGAATACGATCTGCTGGCGGCGGCGAATGTAACGCTTGCGTTCCGCGCGTTCGTCATAAGGCTGAGTCATGGGTCCGTCCTTTTCTTACGAGACTGGTACACAGATTAGCGTCACTGTCTGACGCGATAAGACAGGGATGGCAGGACGGTTATGACCGGTCTCGCCGGCGCCTGCGCAGCGATGATGCGATCCACCGTGGCGGATTGCTCCCATGCGGTGCGAACGCGGCGGGCGACGGCATCGTCCGGTACGAACGCGATGACCGATGGGCCGGAGCCGGAAACGAATGACCGGGATGCCCCGGCGGCCAGGGCGACTTCGATGGCTTCGCCGCTGCGGGGGTGCAAGGCGACCGCGGCGCGCTGCAGATGGTTGTCGTCGCCGTCTCCCGCGCCCAACTTGTCGAAGGTCGAGTAGACATTCGGCGTGCTCAGTTGCGCACGGTACGCTCCCACCAGCAATTGGCCGGCGAATCCACGGTCTCGCAGCGTCTGAACGCACGATGAATCATCCTCCAGCGGGATGATCCGCTCGCCGAAACCGGTGCCATGCGCATATCCGCCCTCCAGGCAGAAGGGCATATCGGCGCCGAGCGTGGCGGCGATGTCACGCAGCCGTTCAATCGGCCAGTGCAGTCCCCACAGGGTGTTCACGGCGAGCAATGTCGCCGCCGCGTCGGCGGATCCGCCGCCCAATCCGGCGCCGACGGGAATGTGTTTGTCCACATGCAGCGCCACGTCCGGCTCCCGCCCCGCGGCCCTGGCGATCGCGAACAACGCAAGCACCGCATGGTTGCGGCGCATGTCGCTGCCGCTCGATGCCAGATCACCCAGATGCTCGCCGCTCAGTTCGAGCGAAAACCCGCTGCCGGGGGTCTTGGCAGTCGCCGTCACCACGTCGTTGACGCCGATGGCGCAATATATCGTGTCCAGCGCGTGCCGTCCGCCCCATTCCTCATGGGCGGGCCCTACGTGCAACGTCAGATTGGTTTTCGCGGGAACCGTGACCTCCACCGAGTGCAGCGGCCCGGCCGGTGTCGTTTCCGCGGCTGCTACATGACGGCGGATGGGCCAATGCGCGGGGACGCTTGGCGAACGCCGTACCTGACCCGGTGTTGCTGACCGTACATTGTCCATTGCTGTGGCGCTCATGATGATGCCTGCCCCTGTTCATGCTGCGATTGCCTCAGCGCCGTCGCCAGAGCGGCGAATTCGTCGATGGTCAGCGTCTCGCCGCGGCGTGTCGGGTCGATGCCCGCCGTGTGGAACACTTCATCGGGCACCATGCGCTTGAGTGCGGCATGCAGCGTTTTGCGACGCTGGCTGAAGGCCGCGTCGACCAACTGGAACGTCAGCTGGCGCAACTGGGGGTCGCGCGGGCCCGCATGCGACTGGACACGGGTGAACCCGGCCAGGGCCGAATCCACGTTCGGCGCTGGCCAGAATACGTGACGCCCGATGTTGCCCACGCGTTCCGCCGAGCCGTACCACGCCAGCTTCACGCTGGGCGCGCCGTAAATCTTCGAGCCGGGAGTGGCGGTCAGACGGTCCGCGACTTCTTTCTGCACCATCACCACGAAGGACGTCAGCATGTCGAAGCGTTCCAGCAGCGTCAGGATGATCGGCGTGGCCACATTGTACGGAAGGTTCGCCACCAGGGTGAACGGTTCGTCGCCGCTGAACTCGGGGAGGTCCGCCGACGTGAGGGCCAGCGCGTCCTTGTTGATGACCGTGAGGCGGTTCCTCGCATCCGGCATGTATGTGTCGATGGTATGCGGCAGCCGTTGCGCGACCGGCGGGTCGATCTCGACCGCGGTCATCGTGGCGCCGGTTTCCAGGATGGCCAGTGTCAGCGACCCCAATCCAGGGCCGACTTCCAGCACCCGCGTATCGGCGGTGACCGCGGCCTCGCGCACGATGCGGCGCACTGTTCCGGGATCGATGACGAAGTTTTGGCCGAATTTCTTGGTCGGGCTGATGCCGGCTTCGGCTGCTATGTGACGGATGTCGGCCGCGCCGAGCAGTCGCCCGGCGGCTGCGGGGTTCTCGGCGG
>OCAA01000702.1_pt1 | contig 25365 bp, 21 predicted proteins | sample 1538241 | NCBI WGS metagenome assembly OCAA01 (sample SAMEA2580241, study PRJEB22360) | human gut metagenome | biome: human gut; feature: human-associated habitat; material: faeces | place: Denmark | collected 2008/2010
AAAACGAGACGACCGAAGTCGCCTCGTAAAAGTCTAACTTTGAGGGGTCACCTCATTTTGGCAGCTTCTTTTATTTTTCTTTATCCGCTCTATCTTTTTCTTCCCGCAAAAGCTCCGCTTCCTGTGCTGCCTTTGCCTCTAGAATTGCTTCGTTCAAGGATAACATCTTTGCATCCAGCATAGAAACAATTTCTGCACACTCCCGTAAATCTTTACTGATATATTCCGGTGCATTTCCTTCGAATTTGTAATATATCTTATGTTCAAGACTCGCCCAGAAGTCCATGGCAATGGTCCGTATCTGAATCTCAACCTTTGTATCCACTACACGGTCTGATAAGAAAATCGGCACCGTAACCAACATATGATAACTCTTATAGCCGCTTTCCTTCGGATGCTTGATATAATCCTTTACCGATACCACGGTAAGGTCATTCTGCTTTCCAATCATCTCTGCCATACGATAAATATCAGAAGTAAAGGAACATACAATACGGATTCCTGCAATGTCATTTACATAATTGACCATATTATCAATGGTGCTCTCGTAACCATATCGTTTCAGCTTCTTTACGATACTCTCCGGCGTCTTAATCCGCCGCTTTATATATTCTATCGGATTGTACTGATGTACATGCTGAAATTCATCATTCAATATTTCAAGCTTGGTTCCAACTTCTTTTAATGCAGAATTATAAAGAAAGATTATGGTATTCCAACCATCTACACCTTCTGTCACTTCAATTGGTGATTCCATTTTCTACTCCTCCATGCATCTACTGCGGAAAATAACCTTTTTATATTTCCGGAATTTTCCTCATAAGTTATAATATATGCAATAACAATCTAATTTTAGTATAGCATATCTTTGTTTAACGTGCTTGTTATTAGTTAAATTTTTATCAATTTTTAATAATTATGCACAAGAGGTATTGTTTTTGTTTTCTTATGGTATAACTTTTATCTATATTTTCTTAAATCTTTCTTATAAATCGAGCTTCAAATCATTTTCTTTGATCCAGCCAATCTTACGGAAAAACAGACCGAATGCCCAGGTTAAAACACCCGGTAAAATGAAGCATACTAACAGCATTCCAATCCAGTCCATTGGTGTAATGGCTGCCTTGGCACCGGATGCAATATCATTAATCCAGCCGGTATAAATACCAATCTGACCAACCAGTCCACAGGTTCCCATTCCGGATGCTACAGCTGCACCGTTCATCTGAAGATGGAATACGCAGGTTGCTATCGGACCTGTTATGGCGGAGCTTAAAATTGCCGGAAGCCAGATTCTTGGATTCCGCACGATATTTCCCATCTGTAACATGGAAGTTCCGATTCCCTGTGCGAAAAGTCCACCCCATTTATTTTCCCGGAAGCTCAGTACTGCAAAACCTACCATGTTGGCACAGCATCCTGCTACTGCAGCTCCTCCTGCCAGTCCGGTCAGTCCCAAAGCTGCACAGATTGCAGCACTGCTGATTGGCAGCGTCAGTGCGATACCTACAATTACAGAGACTAAAATTCCCATAAAGAACGGCTGCAATTCGGTTGCCCACATAATGGCATTTCCTACTGCACTGGCTGCGGCTCCGATTGCCGGTGCCCACCAGATGGATAAGCCTGCTCCGATGAAAATGGTTACAAACGGAGTGACGATAATATCAATTTTGGTTTCTTTGGATACTGCTTTACCGAATTCGGCTGCAAAGATGGTGACAATCAATACTGCCAGCGGTCCGCCTGCTCCACCCAGGGTATTTGCGGCCACACCGACGGCTGCCAGTGAAAAAAGCACCAGTGGTGGACACTGCAAAGCAAAACCAATGGAGATTGCCATTGCCGGACCGGTTGCTGCTTTGGCATATCCACCGATGTCCACCAGAAGCTGGATGCCAGCCTGCTCACCAATTGTACTGATAATTGTTCCAATTAAAAGAGAAGCAAAAAGACCTTGTGCCATTGCACCTAAGGCATCAATGCCATATCTTTTTGCTGAGATAATAATATTTTTGCGTTTTAAGAACGCTTTTATCTTTTCCATTTTTTTCCTCCTTGGCTTTAGCTGTCTTGTCAGTTGTCTTGTCAGTCAAGGAGTAGTTTACCATATCGAGAAAAAAAGTCAAGCTGTTATCTTGCGTAGCCTTTTTCCCGTAATTTTTCTTCTATGATGTCAAGTAATTGTTCTGAATCTGCTTCTACGGTATGAAAGTGTTTATTTCCGGTCAGTGTCTTAAGCGGCTTTGCCTTGCTCTTTGCAACCTTTGCAATAAATTCGTCCACATCCTGACGGCTTTTTAAAATCAGATCCACCGTTATCTGTCCGTAAATATCATGCTCGATTACGACGTCTAAGACTTTTCCACCGAAATCCACGATGGTATAAAGCTCATCCTGTGTCTGTTCATCACTGTGGCTTACAGCAATGGTTCTTCTTGCTTTCTGTGTCTCTTCCGAAGGGTCATAAAGCACATAGCCTTTGTTGGTGCTTAAAATATTCTTATTTACTGCACGAAGCAATGCAATATCCTGTACAATCACCTGACGGCTGACTCCTAATTCTTTTGCCAATTCTGTTCCGGACAAAGGTTTTCCCTTCTCCCCCAGCATCTTAATGATGGTATCCCGGCGCATCTGCCCTTCCATTTTCTTTCCTCCTGACACAGTTACTTAATCCTCTTCAATCACATGAATTTCCAAAAAATCAAATTCAATTTCTTCCACAAAATTATCCTGATAAAACCTGGTCTTCGCATGCCGCTTAAATTCATCCACATTGCGGTCTAACCAGATTGGTTTTCCCAAATCAAAGGTATAGCACACCTCATCTAATGCCCGGAACACCTTATGGGTTCTGGTATCCCCGGAGTCATCACAGATGGTGGTATCCTTTAACATATGATTGTCTTTAAATTCTTTTGCCCATAACCGGAACATCCCTTACCTCCTCTGGCGTGCTGCCTCATACATCAGCAGTGTTGCCGCAATTGCTGCATTCAGTGATTCTACTTTTCCTGCCATTGGAATGTGGATATAGGTATCTGCCATTCTGGCAATCTCATCCGATAATCCATTTCCTTCATTTCCAATTAAAAAGCCTGTGGGTTCTTTATAATCCGGCTCCTCATAAGAAACACTGCCCTGCAGATGGGCACTGTAAAGCTTTATTTTCCGGGACTTTAACTGCATCAATATATCCTGCAGGTTTTCCGTCACGAAAAATGGTACGCGAAAGATACTGCCCATAGTGGAGCGGATGGTCTTTGGATTAAAAACATCTACAGTGGTGCGGTTCATGATAATTCCGCTGATTCCCGCTCCCTCTCCGGTCCGGAACATCGTGCCTAAATTGCCCGGATCCTGAATACTTTCAAGAATCAGAAGATGGGCATTTTCCTTTGGTATTACTTCTTCTAAGGTATAATCCGGCATTTTCACAAGACAAAGGATTCCCTGCGGTGTCTTGGTATCGGACACACTTTCAAACACATGATTGGCAAGTACTTCATAATTTTTTCCCTGCAGAACTTTTACATGGGATTCCTCTTCCATGAAATGCTCGGAAACATAAATTCTATCAAGCCAGCCTTCCGGGATTTCCCGGAACATACGGATTCCTTCCACAACAAAAAGCCTCTGTTCATTACGAACTTTGGCTTTTTTTACTAACTGAATTAAATTTTTCACCTGCGGATTTGCTGTACTGGTAATCATAATAACATCCTATCTGGAAAGATTTCTACAGATCTCATACTGATATTCCGGAATGGATTTGGTCATTGCCAGTGCCTCGTCAATATCATAATCTACGAATTCACCATTTTTATATGCTACAAGACGGTTGGATTTGCCTTCGCACAGCAAATCTACGGCAATGCATCCCATGGTAGATGCATAAACACGGTCTTTACAGGTCGGGCTTCCACCACGCTGCATGTGTCCTAAGATGGTCGCTCTGGTTTCAACTCCGGTTGCTGCTTCAATTCTCTTTGCCATGCTTGCGGAATGACCGATACCTTCTGCATTTACAATAATATGATGCTGCTTTCCACGTTTTCTGTTCTCTATAATATTATTTACAAGCTTCTGCTCGTCATAATCATATTTCTCCGGAAGCAGGATATCCTCTGCTCCATTGGCAATACCACACCACAGTGCAATGTAGCCTGCACCTCTGCCCATTACTTCAATGATGGAGCAGCGCTCATGGGAGGTTGAGGTATCACGTACCTTATCAATGGCTTCCATGGCAGTATTTACTGCGGTATCAAAACCGATGGTATAATCGGTACAGGAAATATCAAGGTCAATGGTTCCCGGTAATCCGATGGTGTTGATTCCAAGTGCTGCCAGCTTCTGTGCACCCTTAAAGGAACCGTCTCCACCGATTACGATAATTCCATCAATGCCATGTTTTCTGCAGATTTCAGCACCCTTCTGCTGTCCTTCCGGTGTTACGAATTCCTGACAACGTGCAGTCTGTAAAATTGTTCCACCTCTCTGGATAATGTCTGCTACATCTTTTGCTTCCATATCAATAATCTCTTCCTGCAAAAGACCTGCATAACCTCTCTTAATTCCTTTTACTTTCTTTCCCTTTGCAATAGCTTCCCTTACTACCGCACGGATAGCAGCGTTCATGCCCGGAGCATCCCCGCCACTGGTTAAAACACCAATTGTCTGAATTTCTTTTGACATTCCCTGTTACCTCCTATATATAAACACTTCTCTTTGTTCTTTATCCAATCATTTTTATTCTAATCCTTAAACTGTGGTTTTGCAATGGCTACAACGACTTTTCTACAACTTTTACATTGTCTTTACCTAAGAAATTCCCAAGTTCTTCTAAAAGCTCTTTTGTAATTGCAACATTTCTGTTTTCCGGCAGACGCTTCATCTGTTTTTCTGCTGCAAGATAAATAACGACATGCTCTAAGCCATCGGCATCCATCATTTTTCCATAAAGAACACCTTCTTTTTCTTCGAAATCGCTCTTACTTGGAAACTGCAGCCACAGCTCCCGTTTCACTTCATCAAAGGAAATGATTTTCTCACAAATAAGCTTGCCGTTACGGTCTTCTTCTGCAGTTACACGGCCTTCCACAAATACTTTGGCATCATTTTCAAGATATTTTGCATAACGCTCATAATCCTTCGGGAAAATGATGATTTCCACTGTTCCCACCAGATCTTCTAACGTAATAAATGCCATTGCCTTATTACTCTTGGTATACTTGATGACTTTATCGGTAATCATTCCACCAATACGCACCTTTGCGCCATCCGATACCTTAAGGGTTCCGGTCTCTTCATCCAGTACAAAGTCTGTGGTAACGGCATTGGTATTCTTCTTTAAACGCTCCATATATTCTTCCAGCGGATGTCCGCTGATATATATGCCCAGGACTTCCTTTTCAAAGCCAAGAAGCACTTCTTTGTCATACTCTTCTACATTCGGAAGCTTGATTTCGTACTCTGCCTTGTCCTCTTCCGGTGCAATATCAAAAAGTGTCATCTGACCAGCCATTGTGGTCTTCTTTTCCTGATTCAGTGCATCCAAAAGAGAACCGTATATCATCATCTTCTGACGGCGGTTTCCTTCCAGTCCGTCTAAGGCTCCCGCTTTGATAAAGTTTTCTATGGTCCGTTTATTCACTTCTCTTCCGGAAAGTCTTGTAATAAAATCCTTTAACGTGGTAAACGGCCCACGGATTTTACGCTCCTCCACAATGGCATCAATCACCGGTCTTCCGATACTCTTAATGGCAGAAAGTCCATAGCGGATTGCCTGTCCGGATACGGAGAAACCACCCTCGCCTTCATTGATATCCGGCGGCAGAATTGCGATTCCCATCTGGCGGCAGGTGTAAATATATTCTGAGACTTTGGAAGTATTGTCTAAGACTGATGTCATTAACGCTGCCATAAACTCTACCGGATAATAGTATTTCAAATATGCGGTCTGATATGCAACCACTGCATAAGCTGCCGCATGGGATTTATTAAATGCGTATTTGGCAAAGTCAATCATGTTATCATAAATCTTGTTTGCCACTTTCTCATCGATTCCTCTTGCAATACAGCCTGGAACATTTTCTTCCGGATTACCATAGACAAAGTTCTTCCGCTCCTGCTCCATTACCTTGCCCTTTTTCTTAGACATGGCACGGCGCACCAGGTCAGATCTGCCCCATGTATAACCGGCGAGGTCACGTACAATCTGCATAACCTGTTCCTGATATACGATACAGCCATAGGTCGGCGCCAGAATCGGCTCCAATTCCGGGCAGTCATAGGTAATGCTTTCTGGGTGGTCTTTTCCCTTGATATAAGCCGGAATAAAGTCCATTGGACCCGGACGGTAAAGAGAAATGCCTGCGATAACATCCTCTAAGCTCTGTGGCTTTAACTCCTTCATGAAGTTCTTCATTCCGGCACTTTCCAACTGGAAGACACCATCGGTTTTGCCGGTTCCAAGAGAGTCTAGCACTTTCTTATCGTTATAGTCGATGGCATTCATATCAATTTTTTTACTGCTGCTCTTTTCTGCAAGACGGACTGCATTCTGGATTACAGTCAGTGTCCGGAGTCCTAAGAAATCCATTTTCAGAAGTCCTAATTCTTCAATGGTAGTCATGGTAAACTGTGTGGTTATGGTGCCATCGGATGCTCTTGACAACGGAACATATTCATCCATTGGTTTCTGGCTGATTACCACGCCTGCTGCATGCATGGACGTATGCCTCGGCAGACCTTCTAATCTTCTTGACATATCGATAAGTTTCTTTACCGACTCGTCAGATTCATACATGCCCCGAAGCTCCGGATTCATCATCAGTGCCTTATCAATGGTAATTCCCAGTTCATTTGGAATTGCCTTGGCAATCGTATCCACAAAATTATAAGGCAAATCCATGACACGCCCCACATCACGGATTACTCCACGGGCTGCCAGCGTACCAAAGGTTACAATCTGTGTCACACAGTCCTTGCCATATTTTTCTACCACATAATCAATAACTTCCTGTCTTCGTTCAAAGCAGAAGTCCACATCAATATCGGGCATAGATACACGTTCCGGATTTAAGAAACGCTCAAAAATCAGATTGTAACGAACCGGGTCAATATCTGTAATTCCGGTGGTGTAAGAAACAAGGCTTCCTGCGGCACTGCCTCGTCCCGGTCCCACCATAATATCATGCTCTCTCGCATAATGGATAAAGTCCCACACAATCAGGAAATAGTCCACATATCCCATATTTTTAATAACGGCAAGCTCGTCATCTAATTTCTGTAAGTATTTTGGTGCATCGGCTCCATACCGCTTATCCAGTCCTTCATGACACAATTTATTTAAATAAGTCCAGGAATCATAGCCTTCCGGCACCTCAAAATGCGGTACCTTGGTATGTCCGAATTCAATTTCCACATGACAGCGGTCTGCAATCTTCTGGGTATTTTCCAATGCCTGCAGTGCATATGGAAAAAGTGATTTCATTTCCTCTTCGGATTTGACATAATACTGTCCACCCTCATAGCGCATTCTGTCTTCATCCGCTAATTTTTTTCCGGTCTGAAGGCAGAGCAGGATGTCATGAGGCTCTGCATCCTCTGCATTGGTGTAATGCACGTCATTGGTTGCCACCAGTTCAATTCCGGTCTCCTGACTCATGCGGAGAAGCTGCTGGTTTACCAGCTTCTGCTCCGGAATTCCATGATCCTGCAGTTCTAAAAAGAAATTTCCTTTTCCAAAACAGCGCTCATAGCGGTAAGCTACTTCTTTTGCTTCTTCATACATTCCACGTACCAGATTACGCTGTACTTCACCTGCCAGACAGGCACTTAAGGCAATGATTCCCTCATGGTATTTTTCTAACACTTCCATGTCCACACGCGGCTTATAATAGTATCCCTCCACAAAGCCTTTGGATACAATTTTCATCAGATTGCTATAGCCTGTATTATTCTCTGCCAGAAGCACAAGATGATAGTATCTGTCCTCTCCATGTACCATCTCGCGGTCTAATCTGGAGCCGGGAGCCACATAGACTTCACAGCCAAGAACCGGGTTAATTCCCGCCTCCCTGGCTGCCTTATAGAAATCAATGACACCATACATAACACCATGGTCGGTAATCGCCCCTGCTGTCATGCCAAGTGCCTTGATTTTCTCCACATATTCTTTTATTTTATTTGAACCGTCTAACAGACTGTATTCTGTATGTACATGTAAATGGGCAAATGCCATTCCCGTTTCCTCTCTTCCGCTGTTTCTATTCTTCGCCTTTTATCACTGTCTCATATTATAACGTTTTTTGCAGAAGGTTTCAACGACCGGAAGGAGATTCTGTGTGGATTATTCCGGGGAAATTATATCAATTTGCGGCATTCGTGCTGCTCCCCATATATTAACGAAATTGTTTAGAGACTCTTAGAATTTCTCACCAAAACTGGCAATGCTGGCACATGGACGTGCCAGCAAGGCACAGATGAACATGGATGTGAATTTGTGCCGGTTGCCGGAACTTTTTTTATATTTTATGAAATTCTTAGAGACTCTTAACAATGCAGTGACATATGGGTAGCAGCCCGAATGCCGCAAACTCTTATATTTTCCCGGAATATACATACAATAAAAAATGTATTTTGACATTCTTCTTCAATGTGCTAAACTATATGTGAAAAAATTAACGAAATATATCCCAAGAGGTGATACCATGGAAAAATCTGGATTGATTGTAGAAGGCGGCGGTATGAAATGTGCTTACAGTGCCGGAATTCTGGATGCCTTCTTAGACGACAATGTTACATTTGATTATTGTATGGGGGTATCTGCCGGTGCGGCAAATACTGCTTCTTACCTTGCCGGGCAACGTGGCCGTAATCTGCGTTTCTATATAGAGCATGTAAAGGACCCCCGCTACATCAGTATCAAAAATCTGATTAAAACCGGTTCTCTCTTCGGGCTTCAATATATTTACGGAACCTTAACCAATTCCACAGGAAACGACCCGCTGGATTATGATGCCTTAGCAGCAAATCCAAGTGAATTTCATTTTCCGGCAACCAATGCTGCCACCGGAAAGGCAGAATATTTTTCCAAAGAAGATTTAGGCCGTGATGATTACCGCGGCATTATGGCAACCTGTGCCCTTCCGGGCTTCTGCAAACCGATTTCTTTTCACGGCAATTATTACTATGATGGCGGTGTTGCAGATTCCATTCCGGTTGAACGTGCCATTGCAGATGGCTGCGACAAGGTAGTAATTATCTACTGCCGTCCACTTGGCTATGTCAAGCAGCCGGAGAGTTACCGTTTTCTTTACAAAAAGATGTTACGGAAATTTCCAAATACGATTACTGCAATTGATAACAGACACTTAAATTACCGGCACTCGGTAGAAGTTGCTGCAAAATTACAAAAAGAAGGACGGGCATTTCTCTTTGCACCGTCCCATCAGGTTAAGATTGGCACTTTTACCACTGACCCGAAAATCATGCAGGAGCTTTATGATTTAGGAATCAGTGATTATAAAGCACAAAAGGATGCGCTGCGTGCCTTCTTAAACAATTAACAATATTTCTTTCTGCCTGCAGCTGCCACAACCAGTAATCCGGCTGCGAAAAACATCAGAAGCAGTATTCTTCCAACCGGTGTTTCATCACCAGTTTTTATGGTTGCCGTCTTCTGTGTTGTTCCCGTCAGAGCTGCCGTATTGGAACCGGTTGCAGTGGAAGGGTCTTCCTTTACGGCAACTGTCACCTTTGTAGATGCAGAAGCCAGATAGTTCCCTGTCTCTGCATACCGTACGAAATAGTCACCTGCTGTAAGCTGGTTTATCTTTGTACCATCTGTAACCTTGGTCCAATGAATTTCATCTGTGCTGTATTCCATTGCAGTAGTCAGGTTTTCAATGGCTCCATCACTTGCACCTGTTTTACTGGTATTTACAGCCTTCAGTCCTGTCGGTGCCGCCTGACCTGCCTTCCCTATCGTAAATTGCAGATGTGCTGCTTCATGATACACTCCAATACCTGTTATTGTTACCTCTGCACTTCCTGCATTTTTGTTATCCGAATAAGCAACGGTGTAATCCGTATCCTTTGTCAGTGTCTGTCCGTCATATACCACAAGTACTTCCGGTTCCTTTGCTGTTCCATCATAAATATAGGTCGTTGGATTCAGCGTTGCCGATAAATCTGCATCTGTCATCTTACGATAACGAAGCTCCACATTCTGGGCAATCTGACCATCTGCATCCACAATGGTATTTCTGTAATCAACATCTGCCGGATTTCTCTTCCTATTTGCGATAGAAAAATCTTTTGGCAGGAATCCCCGGATTGTTCCCAGGCTTTCTTCCAGCGCAACGTTGGCATAATTCGAAATACCCTGGCTCACATTCTTTAATACCAGCTTTGAATCTTCATCCATTGTAAGCTTCTCTAACCAGCACTGTCCAGAACCGTTATTTCCAGATACTGTAACTTCACTTCCCTCAAGCTTTACTCCACTGTTCGTCATCCACTGTAAATCATTCAGTGCTGCTTTTGCATTTTTAAAGGTCAGTTCCTTTGTAAGTCCGACACCGCTATTAGTAATCTTTCCCTTATAGTTACCATTTGCAATGGTAAGATTGTTCCCTGAGGAAATCGTATCCAGAATCAATGTATGTCCGTTCAGGTCAAGGGTTACGGCTTTACAGTCTCCGATTGCTGCGGTTCTTCCATTTCCATAAATATCCTTCACAAATTTGATGGTATCTCCATCTTCCAGGTATCTGAAATCATTATGTGCTCCGGTTCCACCGAAGTCTCCATTCAGCATTCTCTTAGTCGTTCCATCCGTTCCAATCAGCTCTGCATATTCTATGTCACTTGCTCCACAGACCATACATCTGTCGGAATATCCTGCTAAAATCGGTTGTTCACAGTTATCTGCATCATATGTCTCGCCGGTTGCCATTATCTGTACCCAGTTTTCCCCGCCATCGCTATATTTTACGATATCATTCTGCGTCTGCAATGTTCCTCCCAGAAGTGCAATGTCATTTTGTGCCTGCAGCGTAACAAATAATGAAGGTGCCGTAATCTCTGTACTTCCGGTTGATACTGCTCCCCCTTCACTGGTTATCTCAACACCATATCCATTTTCTGCATTGACAGCGAGATTTCCTTTTACCGCAGTCTTCTTTGCGCGGATTGTTACATCTTTTACTGTTTCTAATTCAAGATTGCCTTCTGCTATTGTTTCACCCACAAGAACTATCCTGCCACTCGAACTGTTCGAATTACTGTTTCCATTGGATGACAGAAATGTATCTTTTGCTTTAAAAAATGCATCTGTTACATTTATATTATTTCCATTATCCAGATCAAACGAATTCAGGGAACCAGTCTTTTTCAGGCTGATTTCTCCGTTCTGCCCATCCGTTGCCTCTATCAGATACTTCACCGTTCCACCTGATAAATAGATGTGCAACTGATCCGCCTCAAGCTTAACTGAACCGGCAGAGATAAATGCATCACCAGTAACATCGTCTGCATCTAAAGTTATCACCCCGGCGGTTTTTAAGTCCACCAGAGATGTTCTTTTTCCCACTCCTGTCTGTATGCCTTATTGCATATTTTATTACGGTCCGCCTGAGCAATCTAAAGCTCTGGTATTTATATTTATGTGCCACCGCAGCCCTTTCCTTTGGCTGCATTGCCAACGATTATATCATTGCTTATACCGTCCCTGCTTCCAATGCAGATGATAGCTCTGTTCCGGGACTGCTCTTACAATACGCCATGCTATAATTCTCTCTAGTAATCATTGATAACTACTCTACTCCAATCGTAATTTTGCATCCGTTTCTTCCTGTATAAATTTCTTTATCTTATCTGCGCTTTTTCGTCTTTTAGCATACCTGAACATCTGACTCTCATCCACAACATAAGAATTAAATGCTGTTTCATATATTGCTGGATACTCTGATTCACTAAACATTGCTTTTATCAGCTTCTCCGAAAAAATGTCTACCAGCAATTTTTCTAAACCTGTATGCCAGACCTCCTTTTTCCCTTTTGGTGATTCCGTCAAAAGATTTCTTACAACAATCATATCTTCTCGTCTATAATTAAAAAAATCTTCTTCCGTTGGATTTATAAGTATGTTGCCTTCATACTCTTTTTTCAATCTTTCAAAGGCAGAAATACACAATTCTTTCTCTACGAAGACAAAAATAACATTATGTGCAATTTGATGATTCAAAAAACGATTCATTTGATACAGCTCTGAAATTCTGAAATCTAAATCGTAAAAATCCTCCTTCAATATTTTCGCTATATGAACTGCTATATCAGAATAATCATATTCATAATCTTTTAGTTTTCCTCTGGCACAATACGCATTTCTTCCAATACGCACTATTTCACCAGATTCCAAATACTTTTTCAAATATTTTTCCAAAGTACTTTTGCTCAATACACCAACATTATCTGTAATTGTATCAAAAAATGTCTTCTTGTTAAAAACTGCTGCAAGTCCATTCGACCATTCTTCTGAAATAAAAAAAGGACCAAACCAGCTGATGGAATATTCCATCACAAGTGCTGATTTAGTCCTATTTTAACATCTGATTTAATTACTGAAGATCCTCATCTCTTAATCCATTGGAACCATCCGCATGCTCAAATGCTGCAAGTTCCGGATGTTCTCTCTTTTCTTCCGTATAGTTCTCATAAGGTGCCTTCTTATGTTTCTGTTCTGCCCAGATACGGTCTGCAACCGGTCCCCACTCTTCTGCATAGTGGTCACACTTAGAGCAAAGATGCTCAACAGTCTCTTCTGCCTCAGCGTTTGTTCCCTTCGCACCAGTCTTGTTTACCATTTCTCTTAAGAGCTTTGGATTCTCAAGCATCGGACATGGACGCAGGTGGTTTCTGTTAAATGGCTGTCCTTCATGATATGCCTTAAACAATGGACTCTGCAGCATCTCAAGGATTGACTTATCATGGATATTCGAATCCGAGAAATGGATAAATACGCACGGTTCTGCGTCTCCCTGTGCATTAATATGGAAGTAGTTACGTCCACCGGCAATACATCCGCCAACAAATTCTCCGTCATTCTGGAAGTCCATTGGGAAAAATCCGATATCATTGTCTCCGGTACGAACCCAGCGAATCTTCTTAATAATTTCTTCCCGCTGTTCCAATGTCGGCATCAGCTCCGGAGCTGCGTTCTGTCCTACCGGCATATAATGGAAGTAGAAACCGAAACGTGCGCCCTTATCAGCAATGAAACGTAAGAATTTCTCATCGGTAACAGCCTCAACATTGGCTCTGGTATAGCAGATAGAAGTTCCGAATATGATACCATATTGTTTCAACAGATCCATTGCCTTCATAACGGCTGCATAATGTCCGTCACCACGACGTCCGTCATTTGTCTCAGGTGTTCCCTCAATGGAAAGAAGGAATGTAATATTTCCAAGTTCTACAATCTTCTTACATAACTCCTCATCAATCAGAGTAGAGTTGGAGAAAAGACCGAACATACAATCATTATGCTTCTCAGCAAGTTTTAAAATATCATTCTTACGAACAGTCGGTTCTCCACCTGTCATAAAGTAAAGATAAGTTCCAAGTTCCTTACCTTGTGTAACAATCTTATCCATATCCTCATAGGACATGTTATTCTTGTGGCCATATGTGCCAGACCAGCATCCTACACAATGCATATTACATGCGTCTGTCGGGTCAAAAAGAATCAGCCATGGAATATTACAGTTGTACTTCTCACGGTTTGCCCTGATTGTCTTTGTTCCACGGAAAAATGCTTCATATCCTAAATTCAGAAGGAATTTCTTAGCATAATTTGGATTTGTCTCATCCAGAACACGGTTTACAAACTTCACCCATCTGTTCTCCGGATTCTTTACATACTCTCTGACCTTATCCAATGTTGCCTTGTCTGCGCCATTTCCCCAGAAAGTCTCTGCCTTATCAATAAGTTCAAGGAATGTTTCCTGTCTTTTCGCGATATCATCTGTCTTAGTCAACTTACCTACGATGCTATTGGTCATTATCTCAAAAGCTTTTCTTTCTACTTTGTGCTGTGTGTTTTCAACGAATGAAGCCATGCTAACTTCCTCCCTCTTTTTTCTTCTATGTATTTTAACATTTATTAGTATAAGAAACAATGCGTTTTTTTGACATATACAATAGATTTTTTTTGTATGGTCATGTTATACTTTTTCGACAATTTGTATATCTGACAGCACAAATTGTCCATTTTGTTTATAACTGCTCATCATAGACAAGTCCTTTGATATCGTCCTCGGCAAGTTTATGCTCCGCAACCTTTTTCTCTGCTTCACTCTTTAAAAGGCTGCTCTGGGTCTCCTTGTCTAATTTTGTATCAGTCTTCTTATCCTCTTTCTTGTCTGCATCCTTCTTATCCGTATCTTTCTCATTTTCTTTGATGGTCTCATCGATGTGGTCTACTGCTTCCCCAATCAGTCCTAATGTTGCTTCATCGGATGCATTGTCTAATATTTCTTCCGCTTCCTTCTGGCTGTCTATCATATCATGATGCTTTAACCGTTCCGTATGTACTGCCCGGAGGTATCCGTTATCCTCGGCTCTTTCCTTTCCAAGGTCTTTTATCTTGCTTCTGTATTCTGACTCTATTTTATAGTAGTCCATGGACTCTTTCTGATAGTCTGTCATTCCGCCTTTCTGTAATTCTGAGACATGCTCTAATTCTTCTTTGGAAAGCATGCTTCTTCCTTCTGCTGTACTGGCTTTCTTTAAAAGGTCAAGGTCTGCCTCTTCCTGGCTGCCATCCGCTACCTGGTAACGTCCCTTTAATTCAGCTTTCTTATTCTGTAAGTCGCAGATTTCACTCTGATAATCTTTTATCTCGCTGTCAATTTCCTTAATGTGGGCACGCCGCTCGTCCATCTCTTCATCCACTGCATGCTCACCGGAAAATGTATCCATAATCTTCTTTAATGCTTCTTTCTGGGCATTTGCCATCTTCTGTCCAATCAGATCTGTCTGATTCAGATTAAGACCGGCACCTTTTATTACATTGCTGTCATTCTTATTATCCTGCTTCTTATCATCTGACTTTGCACTTCCCTGTGTCCTGTCATTCTGATATAAGCTCTGTGTCCCAAAGCTGGTATTGATTCCATTCATATACGCTTCCCTTGCCTTTCTGCAACGCTTATCCGGTTATCGGATATTTCTTTCGCTGTTGTATACACTTTTATAAATAATATATCGGTTTTCCACTGCGTTTTCCTAAGGGTTTTGGTCTTATTTTTCCTTTACAATGGCTTTCGTCAGAATCCATTCTGCCCACTGGGCATAATATTTTCCTAGAGGATGGGCATCATCACTGGTATACTGGGCATCGAGGTTTCCTGCCCCATCATCAAAGATTTCATTCACATCAATATAATAGGTCTGCTTCTGGTCACATAAGGACTCCACCACACCATTGAGCCAGTCAATATTGGCATTGTTATAAAGGCTGTCCGAATCGGATTTTGCCTTGGAAACATGAAGACTCGCCTCTAAGAATAAAATGGCATCCGGCTGCATTTCCCGTATTTTCTCTACCACTTCACGATATTGCTTTTCTATGCTTGCATGTGGATATCCCAGTTCATTGATACCTAGCATCAGATAAATCTTTCCGTAATTTTTCCGGCTTAACACTTCATCCAAAGTTTCTTTTCCATAGCCCGGCATATCCACCTCTGTTTCAAACAGCTTAAAGGAACTTAAGCCAATCGTTGCAAATACATCCGCATCCCCAAGGTCTGCATACTCCGATAATCCTACTGTTCTGGAATCTCCAATAAATAAGGCATCGGAAAAATAGCTGATATCCTCTGTTGTAAAGGTTCCCTCCTGCTCCGTATCTGCCACCGTTTCATTATCCTTGGTACCTGTTTTATCTTCTGTATTTTCTGTACTATCAATATCTGCTTGTCCTGTACCGGCTTTATCTGTGCTGTTTTCTTCCGTTCCGGCAACTGCTTCCGCCGGCTCTTTTTCTGTGTCTGTCACCTGTGCCAGTTCTTCCTGCCTTGCCTTCTTCTCCTGCTCCGCAGTTACAAGCTTTACGGTAATCACCGGGAATGCAATCACAAATGTCAGCAGTAAAAGTATAGTAAATTTATATTTTTTCATCGTATTTCCTCACTAGAATCTGAAGTATAAGAATGGATCATCCATTCCAAGATACATACAATATACGCTCGCCCAGAATAATGCCAGCAGCAGTAAAATCACCCAGAGGCGGTTCTTATTCTTCTTAAGGAGCTTCTCCTGAACGCCTGTTGCAAACAGGATACCAAGCACCAGATAAATGCCATAGGTCTTACCATATTTCAGATAATCTCCCTGAAACAATACCGTTCCGGCATTGCCAAAGAATGGGAATAATTTCTGCAAATAAATGCCAAGCTGGCTTAAATCCGTAATCACAAAGACCAGCCAGGAAAGCGGTATCCAGAGTATCATATAAATATGACCAAGCGCCTTATGCCGCTCCAACACTTTTCCAAGTCCGGCTTTTTCCACGAATAATAAGACAAAAAGCAAAAGTCCCCACAGTACAAAGTTCCAGCTTGCGCCATGCCAGAGTCCTGTCAGAAGCCATACCACAAACATATTGCGGACGGTCTTTGCAAAACCACCGCGGTTGCCGCCCAGCGGAATGTATACATATTCCCGGAACCAGCCACCCAGTGTCATATGCCAGCGGCGCCAGAAATCCGTCATGGACACTGCCATATACGGATTGTTAAAGTTCTGTGGGAAGTCAAAGCCCATCATCCGCCCCAGTCCGATTGCCATCAGGGAATACCCATAGAAGTCAAAATATAACTGCAGGCTGTATGCCACAATGCTCATCCATGCCAGCGGTGTGGAAATGCTCTCATAACCGATTGCTGTCACCTCTGTCCAAAGATGTCCCACCCGGTTTGCCAGCAATACTTTATAAGCAAGTCCCAGTGCAAATACCTTAAGTCCGGATTCCACCTTTTCCATGGAATGCTTTCTCTTATGAAGCTGCTCCTGAATCAGATGGTAATTGACAATCGGTCCTGCAATTAACTGCGGGAACATGCAAAGATACGTTCCCAGTGAAATCAACGATTTTTCCGCTTTTGTTTCCCTCCGGTACACGTCCACCAGATAGGAAATAATCTGAAACGTATAAAAGCTGATTCCAATCGGCAGAATCAGATTCCATGTTTCCAGCTGTACCTTAACGTGCATTGCACCAAAAAGGGCATTCAGATTCTCTATAAGAAAGCCCAGATATTTAAACAGAATGAGCCATCCTAAATCATAGACGATTCCAACCACAAGCCAGGCTTTCCTCGCCCGCTTCGTCTTCTGTGCCGCAATCAGTTTTCCAGCCACGAAATTGACCACCACAGACATAATCATAAGTAAAAGATAACCCGGATTTCCCCTGACACCATAGTAATAAAAACCAAGGCTGGCAAGGAAAAGCCAGGCATTCTTATAAGAAGCCGGCAGGATATAATAAACCAGAAAAAATACCGGCATAAAATACATGATAAATGCTATGCTGCTAAAAACCATCTTTCGTATCCTCTCTTTACTATCTTAAAATGGTATTATCCATTCATTCTTTACCATTCATTATACTCTTTATAGATTAGACGTTCCAGATGAAAAAAAAGTTTCTTAAATTCCGTATTTCGATAAATTTCTTCTCTGACAGTAAAAAGAAAGTCCTGATGTCACAAATTCTGCCACCGGAACTGCCAGCCAGACTCCCTTTAATCCGATAATTTGCGGCAGAATCAGTAAAGAGGCCAGAATACAGACAAAGGTTCTGCTGAAGGATACCAGTGCAGATGTTTTTCCATCAGAAAGTGCCGTGAACAGCGAAGAGGTAAATACGTTATAGCCGCTGAAAAGATAGTTGATGCCAAACAATGCAAATCCCGTAACTGTCATTGCAAAGGTATGACTGCTTTCTGAGACAAATACTGATGTAATCGGCTTCGCCAGAAGGACGGATGCCACCGCCATAAAGCCGGAGGATATTTTTACAAACCGGTTACTGATATGGTAAACGTTACTTAATTTTTCACTGTTCTTTGCTCCGTACTGGAAGCTGATAACCGGTGCCACACCCATGGAAAATCCAAGATACAGCGCATTGAATAAAAACTGTCCGTATAAAATAATGGTAATTGCAGCTACCCCGTCTGCTCCAACCATACGCATCAGAATAATATTAAAAAGGTATGTAATTACTGCATTGGAAAGGTTCGTTACCATCTCGGAAGAACCGTTGGTGCAGGACTGCCACAATGCTTTTCCATCCCAATGGAAGCAGGTAAAATGAAGTCCTTTTCTTTTCACAAGGAAATAGATGACTCCCACTACCGCAGGAATCATCTGTCCGATGCCTGTTGCAATAGCTGCTCCGGCAATGCCAAGCTGCATTGGTCCCATAAAGACATAATCTAAGATTGCATTGGCTACACCTCCGGCAGTAATCAGTCCGAGTCCATATGCAGGTTTTCCTGCAGTTACAAAGAAGCACTGAAATAAACTCTGCAAAATGCAGCATGGTCCAAAATACATCATATAAATAAGGTATGTTTTCCCATTTTCGAATAAAGAGTCGTCTGCTCCTAATGCATATACAATCGGTTTATGAAAAAGTAATACAATAACCAGCAGCACCAGGCTTACAGCAACTCCTACCACTGCAAGAAAAGTAAAGTTCTCACATGCTCCCTTTTCATCTCCCTCACCCATTTTTCTTGCTACCACTGCACTTCCACCGGTTGCTAACATAACGCCGATTGCAATGAGAATACAAATAACCGGCCATACAATATTGACTGCAGAAAGAGCGCTTTCTCCTACCAGTCTTGACACAAAAATTCCATCTATGATTGTATACAATGACATAAATACCATCATAATCATAGATGGCAATGCAAATTTCAATAAGGATAATGTTTTAAAGTTCTGATTTAATGAATTCGACATGATAACCTCCTTGTCTTATGAATCACTATTTGCTATCATAAACTATATGGTAACCATATAGTCAAGGAGATTTTTTTAATGAGTAGAAATGAATATCTGACCACCGGAGAAGTTGCCCGGATGATGGGCACTACAAAAAATACACTGTTTCACTACGACCAGCTTGGTATTTTTTCACCCGAAGCAAGAGGGGACAATGACTACCGCTACTACACCGTCCGCCAGATGGATGTGTTAGATGCCATTATCACGCTGCGGGAACTTGGCATGCCTCTGCCGGAAATTAAAGAATACATGGAACACCGAAGCCCGGAAAATTATGCCACACTTCTTACGAAGGAAAACGCTGTCATCGAACAGCAGATTCGTGCATTAAAAGAAAAACAGAAGTGGATTCAAAGACAGCAGAAACGAATTAAAACCAGCCTGACTATAAATCCGGATATCATTGAAGAAGTCTCTCTGCCAGGATTTTATATTGCAGCACACCCTATCAGTTCTTCCGATGATAAGACCATCTCCGTAAAAGTCAGTGAGCTTCTGAACTCCTATTATGAAAGTAAGGAAACTACCGGTTTTACAGTGCTTTATATCCAGATGGAACGTGACCTTGCCCGGGGTGCCCACAATCTTTATCACGAGGTATGCCTTGCCATGCAGACCCCTCCCAAGAAAATGCCTTACCGGATTCTTCCGGCTTCTAAATGTCTCGCCGCCTATCACCTGGGAGACTGGGATGATATTTCACTTGCCTATGACAGGCTGCGCAGCTACATGAAGCAGCACCAGATTACTTCATCCGATGGCAGATTCTATGAAGAAGAATTGATTAACGCTACCATGACGGATAAACGAAGTGAATATCTTACCCGCATTATCGTCAGAATCTAAAAAGCAGCATTACAGTTTCATTTTCCTCTACATTTGCTTATCTATTTTACAGTGCCCCAAGAATCTCTTTTGCCCGGTCTATCTGCTCCTTTGTAGGCGGGTCTACGCCTTCTAACTGGTATGGAATTCCAAGTTCCTTCCATTTAAAGACGCCTAAGGTATGATATGGCAGCACTTCCACCCGCTCTACTGTCTTAAGGGTATCAAGAAAACTTCTTAAGCGGTAAAGCTCGTCCTCTTCTGTTGTAATACCCGGCACCAGCACATGGCGGATCCACATTGCTTTGCCATGGTCTGATAAATAAGCTGCCATTTCCAAAATATTCTGATTCGTCTGTCCGGTGAGTTTCCGGTGTGCCGCATCATCCATATGCTTAATGTCTAACATAAAGAGGTCTGTATATTTCATCAGCTCATCAAATTTACTTTTAAATGGTTCTTCCAAGGAAAATGGATTGCCGGAGGTATCGAGACAGGTATTTACCCCTTTTTCTTTTGCCAGCCGGAACAGTTCTGTTACGAAATCTATCTGTAAAAGAGCCTCTCCACCGCTTACGGTGATTCCACCCTTTTCTTTCCAATATGTTTTATAGCGAAGTGCCTTTTTTAACACTTCTTCCGGTGTCATCAGCTCTCCGCCATCTTTCGCCCAGGTATCCGGGTTATGGCAGTACTGACATCTCATATTACAGCCTTTTAAAAATACAATATATCTTACACCCGGCCCGTCTGCCGAGCCAAAGCTTTCTACGGAATGGATGCGTCCTTTTATTTCACTCATATTGCCTCCTATACACCAAAATACTTACGGATGTTTAACAACCTATGATAAAAATGTGCAGGCTTTTTTTCATTAAGCCTGCACATTCTGCTTTACCTGAATCGCGGAAAAATCGTATGCTCCCCGCAGTTCGGTTACTGTCTTAAATTACATACGCTCATGACAGGTACGGGCAATAACATCAAGCTGCTGCTCTTTTGTCAGGTCGATGAACTTAACTGCATAGCCGGATACACGGATTGTGAAGTTTGCATACTCTTCTTTCTCCGGATGCTCCATTGCATCAATAAGCTTTTCTTTGCCAAATACATTAACATTCAGATGATGTGCACCCTGATCAAAGTATCCGTCCATTACATTTACAAGGTTATCGATTCTTTCCTGCTCGTTGTTTCCAAGTGCGCCAGGATTGATGGTCTGTGTATTGGAAATACCATCTAATGCCCACTCATACGGAAGCTTGGTCAGAGAGTTTAAGGAAGCTAAAAGTCCGTTCTGCTCTGCACCGTAAGATGGGTTAGCTCCCGGTGAAAGTGGTTCGCCGGCTTTACGTCCATCCGGCATAGCTCCGGTTGCTTTACCATATACTACGTTAGAAGTAATGGTAAGGATAGAAGTTGTAGGCTCAGAATCACGATAAGTATGATGTTTCTTTAATTTATCCATGAAAGTCTTAAGCAGCCATACTCCGATTTCATCTGCACGGTCATCATCATTTCCGTACTTCGGGAAGTCTCCTTCGATTTCGAAGTCTTTTGCAAGTCCGTTCTCATCACGTACGACTTTTACTTTTGCATATTTGATTGCAGAAAGAGAATCAATAACATGTGAAAATCCTGCAATACCGGTTGCAAAGGTTCTCTTTAAGTCGGTATCCATCAGAGAAAGCTCTGCTGCTTCATAGTAATATTTATCATGCATATACTGAATCAGGTTCAGTGTATTTACATAGATGTCTACTAACCAGTCCATCATCTTGTCATATTTTGCCATTACTTCATCATAGTCAAGATATTCCGCTGTAATTGGTGCGTAGTTTGGTCCTACCTGCTCGCCTGATTTCTCATCAACACCACCGTTGATTGCGTAAAGCAGACATTTTGCAAGGTTTGCACGAGCGCCGAAGAACTGCATCTCTTTACCTGTCTGTGTAGCAGATACACAGCAGCAGATTGCATAATCATCGCCCCATACCGGTTTCATTGCATCATCGTTTTCATACTGGATTGAGCTTGTTTCAATCGAGATACGTGCTGCATAATCACGGAAGGTCTGTGGCAGTCTGGATGAATAGAATACAGTAAGGTTTGGTTCCGGTGCCGGTCCCATATTCTCTAAAGTATGAAGGAAACGGAAGTCTGTCCTGGTTACCATGGAACGTCCGTCTACACCTGTTCCTGCTACATCAAGGGTTGCCCATACAGGGTCACCGGAGAATAACTGGTTATAAGAAGGAATACGTGCAAATTTAACCATACGAAGTTTCATTGTGAAATGGTCAATCAGCTCCTGAGCCTGCTGCTCGGTAAGAATTCCCTTATCCATATCTCTCTTAATATAAATATCAAGGAAAGTAGAAACACGTCCTACTGACATTGCTGCACCGTTCTGTGTCTTGATTGCTGCAAGGTATCCGAAGTATAACCACTGAACAGCCTCTTTTGCATTGGTTGCAGGTCTTGAAATATCATATCCGTAAATCTCAGCCAGTTTCTTCATGTCTTCCAGACATTTAATCTGCTCTGCAATTTCTTCTCTTAAACGGATGACATCATCTGTCATCTGTCCGCATCCGCAGTTGGCTTTGTCTTTCTTCTTCTCAGCGATTAAGTAATCCAGTCCGTATAATGCTACACGGCGGTAATCACCTACAATACGTCCACGACCGTAGGTATCCGGAAGACCTGTTAAAATCTTAGCATGACGAACCTTCATCATTTCCGGTGTATAAGCATCAAATACTGCTGTATTGTGTGTCTTATGATACTTGGTGAAAATTTCTTTTAATTTATCATTTACTTCATAACCGTAGGTCTCACATGCCTGAACAGCCATCTTGATTCCACCATATGGCATGAAAGCTCTCTTTAATGGTTTATCAGTCTGAAGACCAACTACCTGCTCTAAATCTTTTAAATTTTCATCAATATATCCCGGACCATAAGCTGTAATTCCGGTTACAACCTCTGTCTCCATATCAAGAACGCCGCCCTTGGCACGCTCTTCTTTCTGTAATTTCTGAAGTGCCCCCCATAGCTTGTTGGTTGCATCTGTCGGCTCAGCTAAAAAGCTCTCATCTCCATCATATGGAGTGTAGTTGTCCTGAATAAACTGACGAACATTGATTTCCTCTTTCCAGAGACGTCCTTCGAATCCATCCCACTCTTTCATTTCAATCATTACGATATCCTCCTAAAAAATGTATTCAGTATGAACACTGAATGGTTACTAAATTTACTGTCAACAGACTTTTTATTCATCGGCTTGAATTAGTCTTGTTTAACTGTAGTTAGTATATACTGACCATTATTTTTTTGTCAATATCTTTTGATGTTCAAAATAACATACACAAAAGAAAACGAGCCAGTCCTCCAGGTTCATCGCCCAGACGGTCGGCTCGTTTTCGTTATACTTCATGTGGTTTTTCCACTTATCCGTCAGTCATATAACGGTTTTATCATAGACTATTTCTTTTCTGATTGCAATAGCTTGTGAAAACTTTTTATCAACTATTTTTTCCGTTTTATCTGTTCTTTCGCTACAATACTTTGGAAAGGAAGTCGCAAAGACGCGGATTCTGTGGATTGGCGAAGAATTCTGCCGGTGTATTCTCTTCCTGAATCTGTCCTTCATTGATAAACATGACACGGCTTGCCACTTCTCTTGCAAATCCCATTTCGTGCGTTACCACTACCATGGTCATTCCGTCCTGTGCCAGTTCTTTCATAATTTCAAGAACTTCTCCTACCATTTCCGGATCCAGTGCGGAAGTCGGCTCGTCAAATAACATGACATCCGGATTCATTGCCAGTGCTCTTGCAATTGCAATACGCTGTTTCTGTCCACCGGAAAGCATTGCCGGATAGGTATCTGCTTTATCGGAAAGACCAACTCTCATCAAAAGCTCGTCCGCACGCTTAGATGCCTCTTCCTTATTCATAAGTCCGGTCTGAACCGGTGCCAGCATGATATTTCCTTTTACGGTATAATTTGGAAACAGATTGAACTGCTGGAATACCATTCCAATCTTCTGACGCATCTTGTTGATGTCTACGGATTTATCCGTGATATCTGTTCCTTCAAAAGTAATCACACCGGAAGTCGGTTCCTCTAAAAGATTTAAGGAACGTAAGAATGTGGATTTACCACAACCGGATGGTCCGATGATGGCTACTACCTCTCCCTGGGCGATTTCTGTGGAGATACCATTTAATACATTTACATTTCCAAAGGATTTACACAAATCCTTTACTTCAATCAATACCTTCTTATCGCTCATTTGTTCTCAACCTCGTTTCCAGTTTATGTACACCAGCCGTTAAAATCATAACGATTATCAGGTAGATAATTGCAACCCCGAACAATGGTAAGAATGGGTCATAAGTCTGGCTACGGATGATATCGCCGCCCTTTGTCAGATCCGGGATTGCAATATATCCACTGATGGAAGTCTCTTTCAGTAAGGTAATAAACTCATTTGCCAGTGCCGGAAGTACATTCTTAAATGCCTGTGGCAGAATAATCAGACGCATGGTCTGCGAATAATTCAGTCCGAGGCTTCGTCCAGCTTCAAACTGTCCTTCGTCTACAGACATGATTCCGGAACGTACAATCTCTGCTACATAGGCAGCCGAATTCAAACCAAAAGCGATTACAGCCACTGCAATCTTATTATCGAGTGCAACCAGAATAATATAGTACATAATCAAAAGCTGTACCATCGTAGGGGTTCCACGCCATATGGTAAGATACACTTTACATATAAAATTCAAAACATTTAATCCACCATGTTTATCATGGGTGGAACGGATAATTGCGACTAAAAATCCAACCACAATACCCAGAAGTACTGCAAGCACTGCAATAAGCAGTGTATTGCCAAGACCACGTAACAGATAAAGATATCTGTCTTTCTCTATAAAATCCTGTTGAAAGCTGCTTAAAAAATCGCTCAAGGTCTTTCCTCCTATACCGATTATTTATTTCTTACTACAATAACCTGGCTTGCTGTTGCATAAGTATCTGTAAAGTCAATGTTCTTAAGACGGTCTTCTGTTACAGTCATTCCTGCTGCACCAAAATCTGCTTTACCGGAAGATACTGCTGCGATGATTGCATCAAATTCCATATCTTCAATCTCTAAATCATAACCAAGCTTGTCACAGATTGCTTTTGCGATATCTGCATCGATACCAACTACGTTGTCACCATCATAATATTCGTATGGCTCAAACTGCGCATTGGTTGCCATGGTAAGTTTTCCGTTTGGATATTCTGTTCCCTCCGGAGTCTCATATGGATGCTCTCCTGTTTCATCACCAATATAGTTGCTGATGATAGTATCGATTGTTCCATCTGCTTTTGATATGATACCTCTAAAGTAGACAGATTAAATATAAAAATTTGTTACTTTGGAG
>OCAA01000717.1_pt1 | contig 24730 bp, 26 predicted proteins | sample 1538241 | NCBI WGS metagenome assembly OCAA01 (sample SAMEA2580241, study PRJEB22360) | human gut metagenome | biome: human gut; feature: human-associated habitat; material: faeces | place: Denmark | collected 2008/2010
AGAGTTAAAAAGCCGGAAGCGGAATCAAATCACAGGATGACCATCTGCCAGTGGCTGGTCGTAAAAAAAAGGCCGCGCCATGCGCAGCCGAAAATAAAGGGATAACGATGATAGTTTGAGAAAAACAGAAATAACACTTTTGTGGCAAAGCATGGTGCCGGGTGCCTCCCGGTGAATTCAGTATCAGCACCTGAATCCGCGATTACCCCATATTCCTTCTTGCTGATTGCCCCACCGCACAGGGGGATTCACCATGCAGAAGTGTTTTTAATAAACAGCAAACAAAAAAATCAAGCATTATGCAGGCTGTTTCTTTTTATCACCGGCCACAGCAATACCATAATGCCGCAGACCAGCACCCCATCCGCCAGCACCGACATGATTCTGCTGGTGAAATCCACCATCACCACCAGAAACAGCAGGAGTGCAGCCACAGTCAGGCGCAGTTTTACCGTCACAGGTAATTCTCCAGACGAAGACCCAGAACACCGGCAATCTCTTCCAGCACCTTGCGCTCTTCCGGCTCAATTTCGCCGTCTGCCTCCGCAATGGCCACCGCCACATCCAGCACATCTTCCGCTTCACGCGTATCGTGTTTCACATCCTCGATCTCACGTAACGCCGCACGACGACCAGTTTTAAAGTTCGTATCCAGCTGACCGATAATGGTTGCGCTAATCGCATTAATTTCTGACGTAAACGCGTACAGCGCAGGCTGATTACGCAGTACCTGTTCGATCTTCGCTTTCTAGGAAGCCTCACATTCACCATCTGCACAGGCCACCAGGTATGCGGCGTTAATCACCACCTGTGCCAGATCGCGTTTTTCAAACTTTTTAATTTCCGTTGCCGCTCTGCGGGCTTTTTTTACCAAAAATACCAAACATCGTGACGTTCCTTTGGGTGGGTGAGCCAACGCCCGGGAGCGATCTGCCCACAGAGAAAGTCACACTGACCACTCCATAAGCTCCCCCCGAAAGGCTCTGTGGTTGGTATGCGCCGGGCGTGGTGCGGATACAAAAAAGGTCCGCAAAAGCGAGCGAGGGAAAATAAGTGTGGTGCGTTGTACTGGGTTCGAACCAGTGACCGATTGCTTAGAAGGCAATTGCTCTGTCCGGCTGAGCTAAAAACGCAGAATACCGATAATGGACCGCCATCGGAGACTCGAACCCCGCGAAACCAGCTTCGAAGGCTGGCGTTCTATCCCGATGAGCTAATGGCGGTATGTGATGGTGGCCCTTGCTGGATTTGAACCAGCGGCCTGGCGATTATGAGTCGCTCGCTCTCACCACTGAGCTAAAGGGCCGGGCGCAGGATAATAACGTTACGAAATCAATGTTGCAAGCATTCAAGAATCACCTGGTTAAAAATTACCCTTGCTTCCTCCACCAGCGCATTCACCATGTCTATCCGAGATAAGTGGCACAAAAAAACCCGCTTGTGGGCGGGTTTTGTTTGCTTTTGCCATCACGTACAAAATCGGCAAAATATCAGATTTGCATGAAATATATGCCTTTCAATCTACTTTTGCAACACTTTGCTTTGAAAATGCCGCCTTTTGTTTTGAACGCGTTCTCATTACAAACAATAAAGCCTCACTATCCAGTCGGTGAAAAATGTGTTTCATTGCAACCCAGTGACGAGTAAATGTTTTGGACCAGTTTTTAGTTGTCACTCCCACCAGTAATGCCAGCTCCTTGTATTCATAACCTTCCCCACCAAAAAGTTCTGCTTTTACTGCCTGCGCCGCCAGCCAGATTAATTTTTTCAGGCGTTCCTGCGTTTTCCCTGCAATTTTTCTGGTACCGGATTGAGTATTAAATTCATTCCACGCCCACTGTGTTATCGCGATCTGATATTCCCAACAAATACTCCCGCTGTAACACCACAACAACCAGGCTTTATGATGTTCTTCAAGAGACAGAACAGCCCGCCGCCACGATGATGTCGAAAACTCAATCGGACTGACCAGAGGAATTGACGTCCCCTTCGCCAGCGATTGCTTTCCCGGGATTGGTGGATTATCCCGCGTTATCATTTTTCCAGTCACTTCATCGCGGTACCGGATTTTTTTACGCCTGTAACGCCCTGTATCGAACATGGCATTCTCCTGCCAGGCTTCAAGCTGACCTTTTGTTGCCCCACTCAAATCAGCGGTGGCGATAATGAGCTGCTCACGCACAAACTGTAAATACTGGTTATTCATGCGCACCCCAGTTCTGTGATTTTTATCCCCAACCGCCCACCAGGAACAAGCTGACCGCGCACAATATTAATTTCATCAAACTGCTCGTCGTCTATGAGCAGCCCCGCATGCGTCAGTGCATCCAGTGGTGCCTTCAGGATATTGTCCAGGTCACGACGGCGCTTATCCGGTGGCTCTGCAATAATTTTTATTGCCAGCCTTCCGGACAGGTTTAATTTCAGTTGCTGCTGGCGAACAATAAGCGCCACATCACGGCGATAACGCTCACCGACTTTTGATACAAAATATGTGCTGCCACGACGCCGCCAGTAGGTGTTCACCGTTGGCGGGTAAGGCAAAACAAACTCTATACGCATCAGTAACCTCTTTTACCCGAGCACGCCGGTTGCAAAGGCGTGATCAAGAAAACGAAAAATTAAATCAATCTGGGAACCATGCTTTTCTTCGAACGCCAGCGGATCCGCATGAAGCTCGTTGTGATGCTCCCGACACAGCGGTAGCGTGAAAATATCGTGGGATTTTGTTCCCATCCCTCCCTGACCGTGACCAATCAGGTGATGGGGATCGTCGGCTGGCTGACCACAACACGCACACGGCTGTGTCTTCACCCAGCTCGTATATTTCTCATTTACCCAACGGCGACGTTTAGGTCGCCTCATGAAAGATTCCGGAGACTCCGGATCAACGGTAATGCTGACCACCGCCTTTTCCTGTGCTGGGTTCTGTGGCTGGTGGGTGTGAAGCAACGGCGCAAGATTTTTTGTGCGCTGCTTCAGTATGCTGGTGGCGGTCTGCTCTCCCGGCACGATGTCGCTTTCACGGTACATTGAGCGGATTTTTTCCGCACGCCCCCCCAGCGAACGACGTAATACCGCTTCCGGTAGCGCGTCCGCCACCTGATTGCGGACCGCCCACCAGGATAATTCAGCCAAAGATAATTCACGCTCCTGCGTACCGCTTATTGCGTGACCGATGACGTCAATCATCCATGCTGACAGGTTTTGATGAGCAAGTTGCTCGAGTGATTCGGATGTCTGGTCACGCAGCTGGTTGTCGCAGTGCCAGCACAACACCATTGCGCCGGTACCATAACGGTGAATGACAGTTTCGCTGTGATGATAATCGCCGTGTGGCCACTGGCAGGATTTAATATGGCGCAACAGCCAGTCAGACAATGCACCAGCACCACCAGCAGCACGAATCACCCGTGCGTTACTGAAAAACGGCAGCAATGTTTTGTCTTCCACCAGCGGCTGGCGAACGGCAGGAACGACCCCGGACGGCAGATTACGCATGCTTTTCGGTTCCGGCTCCATCAATACCCGGGTATTGTGGAATACTGGCATGGATTCACGGCCCGGCTTAACGATCACCAGCCCGAGTTCCGGTACCAGAACAGGTCGAAGTAATACCCGCACGTTACCTCCAGATGCGTTGCTGGAATGTGCGAGACGGACGCGGTGGGCGTTCAGAGTAAGGAAGCCTGACGGAGATTATCCAGTGACGGTAGTCGAGACTAAGGGCTTTCTTAACCTCGTATCCGCGCCTGCGGTAACACTGAATTGTCCATTCAGCCTGCTCTTCAGTACATGGAGGGTGTTGGAACCATTCAGACTTGAATGCGTGAGAATACCGCTCGTGCGTGCAGGCAAGAACGGGCGAATTATCAGAATTGTAATATTTTACGTTGCGTGCCATCGGTTTTCTCCGGTGGCACGGTGTTACTCAGCGGGAGTTCAGCCCCGCGCAAGATTGTAGATGAGTTTATTCTTCTGCAAAAGCTGAAAAGCCTGCTTTTATTCCGATCTCTTTCAGTGCCTGTAATGAAGTGACAAACTCACCTTCGCGCAAGATAAATCCGTCTGTCACTCGACCATCCACAAAATTAATTAACGCAGCCCCATTCTTTCGCAAACACATAATGCGGTAATGACTAACAAGATTTCCATTTTCAACGCACACAGCATAGAGGCCATCTTCACAAAAAATTTTACGCAGTTCTTCGATGTTCATCATCAGAATCCTTCCGGATAATTAGCTCTCCCCTTTAAGGGACCATCCCTCTTATCCCTGCGCGCTACTTAAGTATTTTTGATTCTATTCCGGCGCCGTCCAGAACTTCAAACGCGTTGAAAATAAAAACAAAAACCCGCCGAAGCGGGTTAAGTGCGGGTGCGTTGAGGATGCCTGCCACATCAGAGGTGGCGAGGGATTTCTCCCTCGCCGGGTCTCTTACTCCTCAGGTTCGTAAGCTGTGAAGACAGCGACCTCCGTCTGGCCGGTTCGGATTCGTACCTCGCAGAGGTCTTTCCTCGTTACCAGTGTCGTCACTATGACGGTTAAACAGATGACGATCAGGGCGATTAACATCGCCTTTTGCTGCTTCATAGCCTGCTTCTCCTTGCCTTCCGGCACGTAAGAGGCTAACCTACATGTGTCTAGCATGAAATTGGCCTCAGATTAATGTTAAGCGTCTTGCAGGACGCGTAATGTTAACTGGGGCTTTTCTCTATCTGCCTTTGGTGTTCATGCCTGAGACAGATAGCCTCAAGCACCCGCAGCCATTCTACTTAACTCCCGTTACCCCGCCAATATGAAATCAGTCAGAAAGGCGATCCATAAGAATAATGAATTCTGTAAGGCAATAGTCTCACTGTCTAACATATCTTACCTGATTACTTTACAATATAATAATTCATAGTTAAATCAAATGAATGTCATCATCCAATAATTCATTAGTAGTAATACTACCTTTTTTGAAAAAATTTTCATTTGCCTCAGCAATTTTTGCATCATTAACAAATTCATCACACATCCCAAAATAATGAAAAAATCTATTTAGTTTACATATTCCAATGGTATAGTGCCCTTTAGGTGTTTTGTCCACATAAACACGATTTGCTTTTATAATATGCATCTCATAATCATCTATATGTGGATGAACGATGCGAAATGATGCAGATGCAGTTGGATAGTTTTTGCGCCGCCCCCCATTTATTACGGGTTCAAATAACACTTCATTTTTACCTTTGAATTCATTGCAGTCAGGACATACTACACATAGATTCTTAGGTTCAAAAATAAAACATAGATATTGAGATTTTGGCACAATATGCTCTATAGGAGCAGCTTGTGCAGCTCTTACCCCAATAGGCTCATGACAATATACACATTCTAGCTTTTGTTCTTCTCTGTAATGATTTCTAATTTCTGCACGGAGAACTTGCAAATCATCATCTCCCCAGTTGGTATGCTTAAAATCTGGAGAAGACAATTTTTTCTCAATAATATCTAATGACTCTGCGCTGAATCTAATTGGATTTTTAATTTTTGGCATAAATTTCACACACCTGAGATACGGAATTTACGAGTTCATTAATAGGGTCATTACTATTAACGTTTTCAAGGAGAAGCTGGAGTTGTTTTAATTCACGCCAATTATCATCTGTTACTAACTTAGCAGTCTTAACTTTTGAAAGTAAATTGAAAGCTAATCTGGCAATGTATTCATTCATAATGCCAGGGGCATCAAATAGTTCCGCAAGTTGATAGTCTGCAGACCGGTTGCTAAAGTATTTTGCTTTATAAAGATAACTTTTCGACAAAGATGTTATATAACAACCTTTATTCGGCAAATTGGATATTATTTGTGGTGAATGAGTTGCAATTATGAATTGACAACCTGAGTAAGTTAAAAATGCTTTTGTTAACATAATGATAAACTCTTCCTGCCATCGAGGATGCAAGCTTATTTCCGGTTCATCAATTAGTATTATAGAACCATCAGTTATATGCCCTGCAATTCCAAGCAACATCACTAATAAACATTGTTCTCCCGAGCTCGCACGTTTAAGTGACATGGGACCATAGCTTTTTTTTATGAGTCGCATATCCATCAATCTCATGAAGCCAGCGTTCATAAGTTTAAGAATTGATCTAGAAAAATAATTATTCGCATAAGTCGAGCCAACCAATGTTTCACCATTGGTAAAATCGACTGACAAGGTTACAGCCCTACGTTCAGGTTCAAATCGATTAATCTCAACCAGTGCTTCGTAAATATCATGACGTGATTCGGAGTTTAACTTTAAGAGACTCTCAATATTCTTCCTGTCAATTTTTATATTGTATTTTAAATATAACTCCTTAACTTCCGTTAATATCTCATCTGAATATACACCAATGAAGTTATAGTCAGGAGTGTCCGGTCCGTTGTAAGTTGGTTTAAATACAAACTCTATATGGGGCTCAAAATCAATAGAATGAAAAACATCGAGTAAATTTGCAGGATTTTCTGAATAAGCAAGTTTCTCTAGCCAACCTCTCGCTGCTGAAGATAAAAGGGATACGGCATTTGATACGCCGAAGGGGCCTTCTCCACGCATACCCACATAGCGATAATTATTTTCTTTCCTTTGGTGATTTAATGACCTACGCCCTGGAGGGAATTTATCGAATGGGCTGGTAGATACGGCAATTAACTTTGGTGTTATTTCTCTGTCAAATAATGGATTAAAAGTTTTCAAGAAATGAATATCTTGAATACAGTCTTTAGCAATCTGAGATAACAATCTGCTTTTTCCAACGCCATTTTTACCTACAATTACTGTAAAAATATTCGCATTATCAGAAACATCACCTTCTATAGCAAGTTTTAAGGTTCGACTATCATGATGGGTATAATATAGTCTTTTCATTTTATTTTTCTCTCATTAAAATGCTCTTAATTAAGAATACCTATGCCTTTAACAGGCTCATAGTTATGATTTGTGATGCTTTCAAAAGGGTATGTAACTAAGTATTGAACTCTACACCTAAGATTCTAAGATTTTTAAATTAAAGTAGTTAAACATGCTTTTGATTGTACTCATTCTATGTCCATCGTTGCTGCATGTCTAGATATCGTGCCCCGCTATTGTTATGTAATGATATGATGGACGCCCTGTCTGAAGCAGCCAGTGAAATATTTTTACTGTCTGCGTTTTCTACAGGAGTAAATCACATGAGCACAATCAGAGTTGTTGGTATTGATATTGACCTGTGCCCAATTTTTTGAGACATATATTGGTACGCTCTTGGCACAGGGCTGCTGCTGCAGCCCTGACAGCTTTAGACTTCGATCGATTCAGAGATCTCTAATGCATCATCAACTTCTATACCCAGATAACGAACTGTGCTTTCCGTTTTCTTATGGCCCAACGGAAGTTGGATCACCCGGAGATTCTTAGTTTTCTTGCAGACAAGGCAAGGTTTTGTTCTTCTCATGGAATGTGTGCTGTAAAGCGAATCTTCGAGACCAAGCTTTTCTCCCCCCTATGAAAGATTCGGTTATATTGCAGGATTGATATGTGTTGGTTAGTACCGACCCGAGATCGGAACAAGTAGTCTTTACTGCGTAAATTGCCAAGCTTTATCAATGCAGAAACAGCTTCTCTTGTCCCTTTGGTTATCTCAAATTGGATAGGACTGCCAGTTTTTCAGTTGCAACACCGTAGCTCTGCTTGAAACCGAGCTAAATCACGCGTTTTACCTTCCAGTTCAAGCCGGATTTGGAGCCCCCAGATATGAGATATCTGAAGTGGTCTTTTTGGGCCTATGATACTGTCTTTGTTCCTCGGTGACGTATTCATACTCAAATCTCCTGCAATGTGGAAGATTTGAGTATGGTTGTCTCTCAAGAGCGAAATAGGTCAACTATAACTAGTTGTTGTGCATGTACGAATTCTGCCAATTAATTATTGACAATAAAAAATTCTGGAATGTTCGAAATCATCATATCGAATTATAATCTGGTTGACTGCATCTATTGTTGGCGCCATTTCAGTTATAATATCTCGATAACCTAAAGAGTTAAATACATTTACTAAGGCCTCACACCGTAGGCCAATAGCAATTACGACATTATAAATTGCCAGCCGTTTATTTTCTTGTTTAACTGCAAGAGTGAGTTCGATAGCAGTAGTTTTATCGCTTTGGATTGCATTATATAGAGATACTATATTTGCCATATCATCAGAGAATGTATGTATTGAATCACAAAGAGGGACGTAATAGGCATGATAGTGTGTTTCCCAGCCAATTACTTCGAAAAGCTTTTTGGTTCCAGGATATTCAGGTGTATTTGGCCACAATCTATTAAACATATCAGTTAGCTCTTTTCCGATACGAATCCTTTCATCTGCTGCTGGATTAGTCATTTCTTTGGATTTTAAACACTCCAGCCACCGTTTCCCATTACTATGAACTAATTTCTTACTACCCTTGAGTAATGCTTGTGCATTTTTTCCATCATCAATTGCTATATAAAATTGATTGGCAGCCTGTTCCATTATAACTCTAGTTAATACTTCCGATGCTGAAAAGGCTCCGGTACTCAAAGAAAATATAGCCTGATTACTAAGTTCATCCAGTACATTAAAGTAATGTAAAACCATCAATTTTTGTTCCACCCCCTTTAGGTTATCTATTTTATTTTTATGCCTCTCAAATTTCGCATGGATATATTTATTTATCGCGGCTATTTTTTTTACATCTTCGTCGAAATCAAACGGGCAACGTCCAAACGATTTTTTCCTCATATATTCCTCCTGTTTTACAATCTCCCATAAGTTGGAAAATTATACACTGGAGATTACCTATAAATAACTGCGCACGATAGCTAGTCAGTGCAAGAAGTACAACCAAGTGAACGGTGCGTATCAGATACCTAGCTTAAAGTTCGCGATAGCCGTACTCTGTGTATTAGCTCAGACATTACCTGACAGGTTGAGTAGATAGAATCGAATCAAAGCTGACAGTCTGGTTTGGACTGTGGGGTCAACCGATGGATGCAACACACAGCGATCTACAGACATTACTAACATAGCGGTGTATTAATCATCGGGGAGCAGATCAGACTAACATTAAGCATTAGTAGTAATTTGCAGAGCATCCGTTTCTTACACAAAGCAAACCCCCACGCTAGCCCAACCCTGTGCCACACAATGTCAATTCACATCTGAACTAATGCTCTTTAATCTAGTAACGTCTAAAATATCGAACATTTCCCTGATAAAATGCCAGTATGCGCTGCATAACTTCACTCATTGTGGTGGTTTCTTCCGGCAGTTCTGCCTGCGCTGGCTGTTCCTGCTGAACGTTGTTATCAGCCACACGCCAGGTGTACGCGCTTTTATCAACAAAACCAGCCTTTTTCAGTTCCCATAGTTCGTTCAGCACTTCTTCACGCGCGCAGCAAGTTCTATGGATGTGGCTTTTCCCATTGCTTTCAGTGCGTCAAAAACAGTCTCCATAAATTTCCTCCCGGTAAAAATTACTTCTCAACTCAGACAAGCCCAGCCGCTTTCCGGCGTTCATATTCCTGTTTCAGCAACTCAATTGGCGTTGGCCCCGACGGGCGTTTGGGTGCCGCCAGTTGTCGCCGGACTGGCGGAACACTCAGGCCGTTACTAACATGCTTTGCCCATTTCGTCAGCTGCCGTTCTGCAAGCCGTTTTAACTCCCCTTCGGTCATCTGCCGCTCAATCCCCTTTGAACGCATCTCGAGGCAAATGTGATACAGCACAGGCTGAGACCACGGGTATTTATCGCTCCCGTCGTATCGCCAGGACTCGTTGCGCCAGCGACGGTACTCCTCCATCACGGCATCCACCGTCAGACCGAATGGATTGGCTCCGCTTTCAGAAATCAGCGCCACAAACTCAGCCAGGTCCGGAGGCCATGTTTCACCCGCCCGGCAGCGGTCCATGCACTGGCGGCAGACCTGTCGGATTTTCTGCTCAGTCATCGCACCAATCTGTGCAATCCAGAGCTTCGAAGGTGCGGCCCCGTTCTTCTGGGTCCAGCGGTTCGAATAAACCTCCCCCATGAGTTCCCACAGCTTCCAGGCCGTTTCCGTCGCTGATAAATCCGTTTTCACGTTCCCACTGCTCACGTGCTGCCCGAATTTCCTGAACTGCCCGTGATGCGGTGTCACCTGGTGCTGCTGCATGGTTTACCCCCTTGCTGACTGGTTTAACCTGCGCCCTGACGTGATTTACGTGACGGGCGAATTTCTGCTCCCACTGAATCTGCGTAAACACTTTCCCCTCAGCAGCCCAGTAGTCCCGGAAGGCGGCAAGTTCAGCAGGTGTGAATTCTGTCTCCGGCAAAGCCATCCCCCACAACGCAGCCCGTCGTCGAAAATCCCGTGACGGATACCAGCTATCGGTCATCGGAAATTTTTCGATGGGTTCGCTCAGGCCATCCAGGAATACAGGAGGTGCAGCCTGTAACGACAAAACTTTCTGCTCACTGGTCGGAGCACTCTCGCGTGCGTTATGTGTGGGGTTTAGCTCTTTGGGTTCCTTTGGGTTCCGTGATCCGTTTTTGGGTGTCTTTGATGGAAAATTTGGGTGTCTTTGGTTATTTTCCATGCAGCTAAGAGTTCCGTTTTTGGGTCTGTTTTGTGCTGAAACATAACCATTTTCGGTACTGTTTTTATTAACAGCACCGATTTTACCCACCTTTAAAGACTCCCGTTTTTGGGTGTATTCAGGCTCGGCAACACTTTCTTCTACACCGATAAGTCGGTACACCACAATTTGCTTTGTTCTGCCTTTTCTCTCACCGGTATCAACAATTAACCCAATCTCCATCAGGTGTCGTAAGCTGTCCTGCACAGTCTTTTTGTTCAGTTCCGTTACTTCTGCCAGTGCAGATACAGACGGGTATGCACACAAATCGGCACCGCACATATCAGCAAGCCAGGTCAATACAGACTTACTGGATGAACTGCCGGTTTTCACCTTTTTAGCCCATCGTAGTGCATCGATACTCATACGAACCCCTGGCAGACATTTGTTTATCTGCAAAGTAATATTGATATTGCTGACGATACGCATGCTTGAAAGCAATAGCTTTTTCTATAAGCTCGTCAGTCTCACGTTCCACAACAGATGGATCCGCAAAAAGCAGCCCGGACTCCACCACATCGCCATATTCTTTGTTTAATCCGGCGATCATGTACGTAATGCTTTTTCCATCACTGATCTCACGATACAGCCTGAAATCACTAATTCGGATAGCCTCCATAATTGCCGGAATCAGCGCCGTGAATTTTTTCCGCTTATCCCTGGTGTCGATAGCTTTCCAGCGTTCGAATATCTTCACCCGGTTAACGCACAGCGCCCGTTGATCAACCTCGCCATCATTAAACGTGACGCGTTGAACATCGATGTTCGGGCGTTCTTTCAGAGCCCAGAATGCTTCCGTGATTAATATCGTCGCCTGCTCCTGTGTCATTCCTGGTCGGCATACCCAGGCATCCAGAGCCTCACAAACCTGTTCAGGGGTGATTTTCATTGTTCAACCGCCCCGCCCGCTTTGCCTTACGATATTCGTCATAAACTTTGGGGTCGTACTGAAGTTCCCCGCCGGATGCCTCTTGCAGGCGCATCGCGCGACCTTCAGGAACCAGTTCCCCCCATTGAGAAACAGCAGATGGATCAACACCAGCAGCTTTCGCTACTTTGGCTTTCGTCCCATAAAAATTAATTACGTCTGATTTAAACATTACCCCTCCAAAGTTGAGTTTTCTCAATAGTAATCACTCAAGGAATCTCAAGTCAAGGGTTATTAAGATATCTAAATATGAACGAGAAAACTTTAGGTCAACGAATTAGAGAAAGACGCAAACAGGTTGGTTTAAGTCAAAACGATTTAAGCAAAGCTGCTGGCGTATCTGGCTCATCAATTTCACTATGGGAAAGCGACCATACAGCCCCGCGCGGGCAAAATTTGCATCGCCTGGCTGAGGTATTGCAATGTTCACCAACTTGGATACTGTTTGGTGACGAGGATAAAACACCAGATCCACCAGTTGCACTCAACAGCGCCTTAGACTTATCGGAAGATGAGTTGGAGATGTTGCGATTGTATCGCGCACTTCCAAAATCAGAGCAGCAAGCACAAATCAGCGAACTCCGTGCCCGCGTTGAGAATTTTAATCGCCTATTCACCGAGCTACTAGAAGCTCGCAAACGTAACAAACATCAATAACCCCCCTTCACAAATTTTAAAGCCTTACATTTCAATGTATTGGCTTTATTTTGCATTAAATATTGAGTTTTATCATCAAAAGCACTTGACCAATATTCATGAGAAAACTAAATTACGATCCATCAAGACACCGCACGGTGTTCTCAGCAAACAGTTCCGCTACCCCGGCGTTAAGGGGAAATGAGGTCAACATGGATACTATCGATCTTGGCAACAGCGAATCTCTGGTATGTGGCGTGTTCCCCAACCAGGACGGTACGTTCACCGCGATGACGTATACCAAAAGCAAAACGTTTAAAACCGAATCTGGAGCGCGTCGCTGGCTGGAAAGAAATTCAGGTGGGTGATATGGATTTCGACACAATCATGGAAAAGGCTTACGAAGAATACTTCGAAGGTCTTGCCGAAGGCGAAGAAGCTCTCAGCTTCAGCGAATTTAAACAGGCACTTTCCAGTTCGGCAAAATCTAACGGCTGATAAGCGAAACAGCACCGCGAGGAATCAGTATGCAGAAACGAGAACCCGTCATCATCGCGCCAGACTATACCGATGATGAACTTTATGAGTGGATGCGCCAGAAAATTAATGCAGCGCAGGATCTGAAATGGGCCAATGAAGCCAGGGCTAAGCAGGCTGAAAATCTGTCCGCTCTGGAGCAGGATATCACTAATCTGGAAAAAGCAGCGACATTAAGCATTGCCAGAATGATTACATACCCGCGTTAATAGCTAACCAACGAAGCTAAGGTTGGTAATTAAGGAGTTCTCCACGGATGAGGTGGAGTGCGTGCGCCGGACACGGGTGAGCATCCGGCACTGACAGTTTACTGAAAGGATATTTCCCTGAAAAGTCAGACCATAACGCGAAAGCGCACGGCGAGGTAGCTGGTTCATAGATAGCCTGTCGTTAAATTTTCGTCGACCGTGCGCTTCCGGTTGTGGCAATCCGCGAAATGGCGCGGCGGTAAGTATGGCGGGGTTATTCCTTCCCCCGTTGAGGACACCGGGTTGTCAGGTTGACCATACGCTTAAGTGACAACCCCGCTGCAACGCCCTCTGTTATCAATTTTCTGGTGACGTTTGGCGGTATCAGTTTTACTCCGTGACTGCTCTGCCGCCCTTTTTAAAGTGAATTTTGTGATGTGGTGAATGCGGCTGAGCGCACGCGGAACAGTTAAAACCAAAAACAGTGTTATGGGTGGATTCTCTGTATCCGGCGTTAATTGTTAACTGGTTAACGTCACCTGGAGGCACCAGGCACTGCATCACAAAATTCATTGTTGAGGACGCGATAATGAAAACGTTATTACCAAACGTTAATACGTCTGAAGGTTGTTTTGAAATTGGTGTCACTATCAGTAACCCAGTATTTACTGAAGATGCCATTAACAAGAGAAAACAAGAACGGGAGCTATTAAATAAAATATGCATTGTTTCAATGCTGGCTCGTTTACGTCTGATGCCAAAAGGATGTGCACAATGAATTCAGCATTTGTGCTTGTTCTGACAGTTTTTCTTGTTTCCGGAGAGCCAGTTGATATTGCAGTCAGTGTTCACAGGACAATGCAGTAGTGTATGACTGCAGCAACCGAACAGAAAATTCCCGGTAACTGTTACCCGGTCGATAAAGTTATTCACCAGGATAATATCGAAATCCCGGCAGGTCTTTAAAACAGTTCCGTAATAAATATCCGGTTTCATTCTTATATGCCAGCAATGGCAGGGATTTGTTCATCCTTAAATCTGTCATGAGGTTAAAACAAATGAGTAAAGTCTTTATTTGCGCCGCTATTCCTGACGAACTGGCAACAAGGGAAGAAGGCGCTGTGGCTGTAGCCACAGCCATTGAAGCTGGCGACGAACGCCGTGCTCGAGCAAAATTTCACTGGCAATTCCTGGAACATTATCCGGCTGCTCAGGACTGCGCTTATAAATTTATTGTCTGCGAGGATAAACCTGGCATACCCCGCCCTGCCCTCGATTCATGGGATGCTGAATATATGCAGGAAAACCGCTGGGATGAGGATTCTGCTTCTTTTGTCCCGGTTGAGACTGAATCCGATCCGATGAACGTCACTTTTGACAAGCTGGCCCCTGAAGTACAGAACGCTGTCATGGTTAAGTTCGACACATGTGAAAACATCACCGTTGATATGGTGATTAGCGCACAGGAATTGTTGCAGGAAGACATGGCAACATTCGACGGACATATCGTTGAAGCGTTGATGAAAATGCCAGAAGTTAACGCCATGTATCCGGAGCTTAAGCTGCATGCCATCGGGTGGGTTAAGCATAAATGTAAGCCTGGTGCCAAATGGCCCGAAATTCAGGCAGAGATGCGCATCTGGAAAAAACGTCGCGAAGGTGAACGCAAGGAAACCGGAAAATACACGTCTGTTGTTGATCTCGCCCGCGCCAGAGTCAATCAACAGCACACTGAAAATTCAACAGGAAAAATCAGCCTGGTCATTGCTGCCATTCATCGCGAATACAAGCAGACATGGAAAACACTGGATGACGAACTGGCCTACGCTCTCTGGCCTGGTGATGTGGATGCCGGAAACATTGACGGCAGCATCCATCGCTGGGCAAAAAATGAAGTTATCGACAACTACCGCGAAGACTGGAAGCGTATCTCGGCATCAATGCGCAAACAGCCTGATGCCCTTCGCTACGACCGCCAGACTATTTTTGGCCTTGTCCGTGAACGTCCGATCGACATTCACAAAGACCCTGTGGCACTGAACAAATACATTACTGAATACCTGACTACAAAGGGCGTGTTTGAAGATGAAGGAACAAATCAGAGCGCAACTGATACTCTCTCGTCGCCAGTACCAGAAACTGATGCAGTGGAAACGGCAATTCCGGACAACGAAAAAACCGAATGCAAAGTGGAAGTCGAACCATCTGTAGAGCGTGAGGGGCCGTTCTACTTCCTCTTCACCGACAAGGATGGCGAAAAATACGGTCGCGCAAACAAACTTTCTGGTCTGGATAAGGCACTGGCTGCCGGGGCTACTGAAATCACGAAAGAAGAATATTTCGCCCGCAAAAACGGTACATACTCAGGTTCACAACAAAATACTGGTGCATCTGACACGACCGCACAACCAGAGCCGGTAAAAGTTACCGCTGACGAAGTAAACAAAATTATGCAGGCAGCCAATATCAGCCAGCCTGACGCCGATAAGTTGCTTGCTGCCTCTCGCGGAGAATTTGTTGCAGGGATTAGCGACCCGAATGATCCGAAATGGGTTAAGGGGATCCAGACCCGCGATTCTGTAAACCAGAACCAGCATGAATCGGAACGGAACTACCAAAAAGCGGAACAAAACAGCCCAAATGCGTTACAAAACGAGCCAGAAACGAAACAGCCTGAACCAGTGGCGCAACAGGAAGTGGAAAAAGTCTGCACCGCCTGCGGTCAGACCGGCGGCGGCAACTGCCCTGATTGTGGCGCGGTGATGGGCGACGCAACATACCAGGAAACATTCGATGAAGAGTATCAGGTTGAAGTTCAGGAAGATGATCCGGAGAAAATGGAAGGCGCTGAACATCCACACAAGGAGAACACTGGCGGCAATCAGCATCACGATAGCGATAATGAAACTGGCGAGACGGCAGATCACTCAATTAAGGTGAACGGTCATCAAGAAATCACATCCACCAGCAGGACGTGTGACCATCTAATGATCGACCTTGAAACCATGGGAAAAAATCCTGATGCCCCGATCATCTCAATAGGTGCAATATTTTTCGATCCGCAAACCGGAGATATGGGACCGGAATTTAGTAAGACTATCGATCTGGAAACTGCTGGCGGAGTCATTGATCGGGACACCATTAAATGGTGGCTTAAGCAATCACGCGAAGCGCAATCTGCCATTATGACCGATGAAATCCAGTTAGATGATGCACTGTTACAATTGCGGGAATTTATCGACGAAAACTCCGGTGAATTTTTTGTTCAGGTCTGGGGAAATGGAGCCAACTTCGACAACACGATTTTGCGCCGTTCATACGAACGGCAGGGGATCCCCTGCCCGTGGCGTTACTACAACGATCGCGATGTACGCACAATCGTTGAGCTGGGGAAAGCCATAGACTTCGATGCCAGAACGGCTATTCCATTCGAAGGTGAGCGCCATAATGCACTTGATGACGCCCGTTACCAGGCAAAATACGTTTCAGTTATCTGGCAAAAACTGATCCCGAGTCAGGCTGATTTTTAATGTTCAACCCTAATTGCCGCTAACCGTATATAGTTAGCGGCGGTTATGAGATATAGCTATGAGCAACTTATTTTTAACCGAAGATGAATTGCTAATATTAACGGGCTGCAAATATGCAAGCCACCAGCGAAAATGGTTAACGGAAAACGGGCTTCCGTTCTATACCAATCGTAGTGGCAAACCGATTGTCAGCCGGGATCTATTTACCTGCAATAAAACTTTACCACCACGCGAGGTAGAGCCGAATTTTGGTGCAATCTAATGGGAAGACGAAGGAAAAATCCTGAACACGAAAAACTACCTCCAAATGTATACCCAAATAAATATAGTTATGTATGGAAACCAACATCCAGAGAATCTGTCACACTAACCGCCATCAAGGATGGTTTAGCTGCTTTATGGAAAAAGTATGAGGAAACTGTAAATAATCGCGATCGTGCAATGACATTCGGTCGCTTGTGGGAAAAATTCCTCGCCAGCGCCTATTACAGTGACCTCAGTCCAAGAACACAAAAAGATTATCTGCAACATCAAAAAAAGTTGCTTGCCGTATTCGGTAAGGTGCCGGCAGATTCCATAAAACCAGAACACATCCGTCGATACATGGACAAGAGAGGGGAACAGAGTAAAACGCAAGCCAACCATGAAAAAAGCAGTATGTCCCGCGTTTACAGTTGGGGGTATGAGCGAGGGTACGTGAAGGCTAACCCATGTGCAGGTGTAAGTAAATTCAAGGCCAAAAACCGCGAACGATATGTAACCGACAAAGAATACCAGGCAGTATTAAGCGTTGCACCTCTTCCTGTTTTTATCGCAATGGAAATTGCCTATCTGTGTGCAGCGAGGGTTTCCGATGTGTTATCGCTGAAATGGGAGCAGATTGGAAACGACGGAATCTTTATCCAGCAAGGGAAAACAGGAAAAAAACAGATAAAAGCATGGAGTCCACGATTACAGGCGGCGATCGAAAAAGCAAAACAGTTACCAACATCCGCCTATGTAATCAGTAATCAATACGGCAACCGATATATGTACAAAGGCTTTAACGAAATGTGGGTAGAAGCAAGAAATCGCGCAGGCAAAATTTCAGGTATTTTAACCGACTTCACCTTTCATGATCTGAAGGCGAAAGGAATTTCAGACTATGAAGGAAGCAGTCGGGATAAGCAACTTTTCTCTGGTCACAAAACCGAGGGGCAAGTGCTAATCTATGACAGGAAGGTTAAAGTTTCACCGACACTTGATGTCCCGTTACCTGAAAATATTCCAAGAAAATATTCCAAGTAATTCCAAGTGTGATTTTTGTCACTGACTTAATGATGTATAAGTGATTGAATTTTGGCGGAGAGAGGGGGATTTGAACCCCCGGTGGAGTTGCCCCCACTCCGGTTTTCGAGACCGGTCCGTTCAGCCGCTCCGGCATCTCTCCGTTCAGATGGTTGCCATGATGCCAGGAAATTTGGCATTTTAACAGTCCCTGTCCGTGCAATTTTGTTCAAGTGACGAGTTTGCGAGCAAAACGATGATTAAGTGGCCCTGGAAAGTACAAGAATCAGCACATCAAACTGCCCTTCCCTGGCAGGAAGCACTATCGATCCCCCTTTTAACGTGTCTGACGGAACAGGAACAAAGCAAATTAGTCACTCTTGCCGAACGTTTTTTACAGCAAAAGCGGCTTGTTCCTTTACAGGGCTTTGAACTGGATTCATTAAGAAGCTGCCGGATAGCACTTCTATTTTGCCTACCCGTTCTGGAGTTAGGACTGGAATGGCTGGATGGTTTTCATGAAGTCTTAATTTATCCTGCGCCATTTGTGGTCGATGATGAATGGGAAGACGATATCGGTCTGGTGCATAACCAACGTATTGTTCAGTCAGGTCAGAGCTGGCAGCAAGGGCCTATCGTTTTGAACTGGTTGGATATACAAGATTCTTTTGATGCTTCTGGTTTTAACCTGATTATTCATGAAGTCGCTCATAAGCTGGACACCCGTAACGGCGATCGCGCCAGCGGAGTTCCCTTTATTCCGTTGCGTGAGGTTGCTGGCTGGGAACACGATCTTCATGCTGCAATGAACAACATTCAGGAAGAAATCGAATTGGTTGGCGAGAATGCGGCGAGCATTGATGCTTATGCTGCCAGTGATCCTGCTGAATGTTTTGCCGTACTTTCTGAATATTTCTTTAGCGCCCCAGAACTTTTTGCTCCTCGTTTCCCTTCATTGTGGCAACGTTTCTGCCAATTTTATCAACAAGATCCTTTGCAGAGACTGCATCACGCTAATGATACAGACTCGTTTTCGGCGACGAATGTTCATTAATTAACAACTTTGCAGATTAATTAACCAATTGAAATGACTTATGAAATTTAGTGTTGACAGACAAGGTACCGCTAAGTAATATGCGCCCCGTTCACACGATTCCTCTGTAGTTCAGTCGGTAGAACGGCGGACTGTTAATCCGTATGTCACTGGTTCGAGTCCAGTCAGAGGAGCCAGATTTTAGTTTTGAGACATCTCTATGTGTCTCAAGATAGTTAAAAAACAAGAACTTATCTTTACCCGGTTGTCTCGCGAGAGGCTGTCGGGTTTCTTGACATCCATAGTTTTTAGGGGCTTAATCGGGGGCCTCACGGTTCGGTGAGCAAATGGAGCCCCCCGCTATGGCATTAACAGACACCACGATCCGCAAGATCAAACCCTCCGACAAACCTTTCAAAATGACAGACAGTTCCGGACTGTACCTGTTGATCAAACCCAATGGCTCAAAACTCTGGTACATGAAGTACCGTATCGACGGCAAAGAGAAAAAGTTAGCTTTCGGCCCCTACCCGGAGATATCCCTGTTGCAGGCTCGCCGCCTGCGTGAAACGGCACGCAATAACATTCATGCAGGCGTCGATCCTGCTGCGGTGAAGCAGACGGAGAAGCATAAGAGGAAAAATGGGCAGACATTCAGCCAGATCGCCGCTAACTGGCATGGCGAGCACAAACGCTGGTCTGAGCATTACGCGAAAACCGTTATGCGCAGGCTGGAGATGTATGTTTTCCCGGATATCGGGGATCGCCTTATCGAGGAGATCGAAACAGAGGATTTGCTGGTCACGCTGCGCAAGGTGGAGAGCAAAGGTTTTCTGGAGATCACCGCCCGGCTGAAAAACTACGTCACCGATATCATGCACTACGCGATGAAAAAGCAGTTGCTCAAAGTGAACCCAGCGCTGTATCTGGACGGTGAGTTTGCCGCGCCAGAAACGAATCACTATCCGGCCCTGTCGCTGGACAAGCTGCCTGAGCTTTTAACCCGCACGGATAGCTACTGTGGCAGGTTGCTGACGAAATATGCCCTCAAGTTATCGCTGATGTTTTTCGTGCGCTCCAGTGAGCTACGCTTTGCCCGCTGGAGTGAAATCGACTGGCAGCAAAAACTGTGGGTGATCCCGGAAGAGCGCGAGCAGATCGAAAATGTGCGCTTCTCTTACCGGGGTTCGAAAATGAAAATCCAGCATATCGTGCCGCTGTCGGATCAGGCGATTACGATACTGAAACAGATCGAGGCCCTCTCCGGGCATCTGGTGTTTATTTTTCCCGGCGAGTACGACCAGGACAAGTGTATGAGCGACAACACTGTGAATAAGGCGCTACGCGTGATGGGCTATGACACCAAAAAAGACGTCTGTGGGCATGGCTTCCGGGCAATGGCGTGTAGTGCGCTAAGTGAGTCGGGGTTGTGGAGCAAAGAAGCCATTGAAAAGCAGATGAGCCACCAGGAAAGAAACAGCGTCCGCGCTGCGTATATTCACAAGGCTGAATATCTGGAGGAACGGATCGCGATGATGCAGTGGTGGTCAGATTATCTTGATGTGAATAGTGACGGGTATATTTCAGCTTACCAGTATGCCCACCACCAGAGAAAAGCATCGTAGTGATGTAGTTCAACTAATAATAATTCCTTAACCCTATAATAGGGTTAAGGAATTATTAAACGTATGTATAATGGCAACTTAACCGCCACCTATTAAAGCAAAACATTTTTATATACCGACATGAGTAAAATCCCATTAAAAATAAAACATTAAGCACAGTGATATCATATATTACCATAAGATGCTCTTTTTCTTATTCGTTCCAATACTGTAGCGACATATGATAAATCACCATTGTATACAAAACCATTACCTTCATCTGGTAACTTCACACTGTTATTTATGATATTTTCTAATAAATGTTCTTTGGAAATAACTTGCTGTTTAGCAAAATTTTCTGGCTCGTCATATGAAACACTTGGTTTTGAGCTTTCATTATTCGATGCAATAAAAATTTCAGCGCTATGAATTGCATCAGCATGGGAAGGGAATATCTTATAATAAGAGAACTCAAAATCCAGATCACCTATTAAAGAAAAAGTAACAGTTAACTTATTGTTATTAACAGAAACCTCTCGTTCTATGAGCGGTAATTCTCTAATTTCACGGCATTCTAAAATAATTTTCATAATGTTAACCCAATTAATTAAGGGACGATGATTATGCCTGCTTTAGTACCATCAGGAAATAATATATTATAATGTGGATTCGTGTCATGCAAGACATTATCAGAATCATGAACAACGCCAGAGAAAGGATCTTTTGTATTATATAAATCGCCTCTATATGTGCCTCGTGGTTGCTTCCATACATCGCCGAATGGAGTATCTTTGAATAAATAGCCAGAGTTAGCTGGGAAATTATCAACATGCGATCTTAGCTCTGGCATAAAATCTAATAATTTCCTTGCTTCATCTATATCGCTAACAATAACATCTTTACCATTACGTAAATCAGCAATGTATCTTCTTTGCAATGCATTAGGGCAGGTCTCACTAACCAGTCCGAATGGATCAATATGCCCTAGTGGGTTCGGAACATATCCATATTGATTTGAACCACCGCGCAACCCAAAAGGATCTGCCGAAATATACTGTGCCGTATCAGGATCATAGTACCTGAACCGGTTATAGTACAGCCCTGATTCTGCATCCTCGTATTGCCCCGGAAAACGCAGACGGCAGTCAGGTGCATCATCCCTGTTCCTGCCTTCTTCCCGGTCCCAGAGCTGTTGTTTTCCCCGCCAGACAATGGTGCCGTCCTCGGTCAGCAGTTCCTGGACTCGACCGACCGTATCCGTCACCGCGTAATGCAGCAAGCCTTTCTCATAACGCGCCAGAGGTGTAAAGCTTCCCGGTTCATATATCCAGCGAATGGCATTTTCGTATTCTGGTTTGCCATCCGTACCAACAGGAATTTCTTCTGTTAACTGGTCACCGTTCCAGTGGAATTCCATGCCTGGCTTGTCGCGGTTGGTACAGCGTTTGCTGATGCGCCGACCGAACGGATCATATTTGTATTCCCAGCGCTCACCCTCTGGTGTCTCCAGCCCGGTCAACTGGCTTCGCGCATCCCATTTATAACGCCATTCCAGTGGGCGATAGCCACCTTTATCCACCAACTTCTGTATCAGTCTGCCGTTAACATCGTACTTCCAGGTGATATTATGCTCGTTCACCACCCGGACAAATTTTCCCTCTTCCGGCTTTCCTGTGTCCGGGTTGATGCGGTGTGTCTGATGCCGCCAGCCTTTGTGCTCTCTGGAAACAACTCTTCCATGCCGCAACTGCTGGTGAGTTTCGCTTTCCAGCACCTCATTTACCCATGTCTGGCGGCGGGTGATATTCAGGTTTTTGTCATAAGTGAACAGTTCCTCACACAGCGGAAACTGACGGGAATCGCCCGTCCAGGTGGCATGGCTTACCTGGTCGTTCGCCGTCATATTGTTGAAGGCCGAACCCCGCAGCGAGTCTGATATTACCGTCAGGCTGTACGCCTTGTCGTACAACCACTGGCGCTCCAGGCTTTTGTTCCGCTCATACGGCCCGGCCTGGTGGTCCCCGGCATTCTGCTTCGCTGGCATCCCTGTGCGCGTGTAAGCCAGCGTCTGGTAAAACCCGGCCTCGCTCCGCCTGGACGTTTCCAGGCCGCGCAGGTCATGTTCAAACGTCAGTGGCGTGTGGTTAGCTATCAGCCATGATGTCAGATGCCCCATCAGGTTGCGGGTAAAGCGTTCTGTGATACCTGCGGTGGTACGCTGTGTGACCGTATCCAGATCAGGGTCGTAACGGTATTCTGTGCGCCTGCCGTTCAGCGTTTCGGCAACAATCTGGTTTGCATCGTTATATTCAAATGTAACGGTGGCATCGTCATTTTTCGCTTCCACCAGACGGCGCTGTGTGTCATAGCGAAATGTGGTGGCACTCAGAGTTCGCTCACTGTTGCCCTGTGAGACTTCCTCGTCCGTCACCTGGTCATTCACGTTATAGCGGCGGTTAAGGTGAGTGCCATCCGGGAAGCTGGTGCGAATACAACGTCCGGCGGCATCGTAGGTGTAGGTCAGCGTGCGTCCGGTGAAGTCTGTTTCTGCAACAAGCTGCCCGGCTTTATCATATTCAAGACGGTAGCACTCGCCTTCGGCGTTGGTAATTTCGGTCAGGCGGGTAAGTTTATCGTAGCGACACGTCAGCCGCTCGCCGTCAGGACGCACCAGTGCCATGAGCAGATCGAAGGCACCGTATTCGTAACGGGTGGTTTTGCCCTCGCCATCGGTAAAGCTCTCCGGTAGCTTTTCGCTGTTCTGGCGCATCAGTTCCCGCACGCCATCCGGACGGTGAATTTCTTCCACGCTGCCCTGTGGCCCGGCGTGGATTTTGCTGTGACGAAACTGCGTGGTGAAGCCAAGTGGATCTTTCACACTCAGCAGGCGACCCAGCATATCCTGTTCGGTCTGCGTGATGCCGCCGTCTGGCGCAACAGTCTCGCGCACCTGATGCAGGGCATCATGACTCCAGCGCCAGGTGGCCCCACCCGGCAGAATCCGTGCAAGCAAATCACCCTGTTCACTGTAGCTGAACTGCTGTTTCCGGCCCTGTGGATCGGTCAGGCTGACGATGCCACCTCTGTCATCGTAGATCCACTGCCACGCCTGGTTATCGGTTGTCGTCAGCCGGGTTAGCTGTCCGGTATCATTATACTCGTAGAACAGGCCATAGCCGCCCGGCAGGGCAACCTGGGTAATCTCACCTTCCCGGTTATAGCGGTACGCCGTGGTACGCCCCAGCGCATCGGTGCGTGACTGAAGCCGGGCATTATTCCAGACGGTAATTTCTTCCCGCCCCAGCGGATCGATACTGCGGGTGACCAGGCCGTCCTCGTTATACCAGTAACGGGTTTCGCCCCCTTCTGCATCCAGGTAGGTGGTGCATTTTTCATCGTCGTTATAGATAAAGCGGTCATCGAAATAGCCTTCCGTTGACAGTGTGCTGACAGCGCGCCCCTGCGGATCATAGCGGATATCCACACAGGTTTTGTCCGTATCCCGCCAGCGGGTCATAAATCCTTCCGGCGAATATTCATGCCACAGATGTGAGAACTGGAAGGTATCGCATTCAGCCAGAAAACCATTGTCATCATACTGGCAGGTCACAAGACGCTGACGCTGCGGCGTTGCCAGGTCAATGCTCATCAGATGAGCCTGTTGCCAGGCAAGCGTGAGCGTATAGCCGTCGCTGTGGCGGATTTCCGTCAGCAGACCATTCGTGCGGATAAAATCAATCCGGTTGCCGTAATTATCGAAAACAGCAGACAACAGCCAGACGCCGTTCCCTGCCGGAGAAAATATCTGTGTCTGCTGCGAACGACGGTCGAAAACATTCACGCCATCAAGCAGGCTTCCCGTCAGCCGGTAGTAAGCCTGGCGTGAGTTCACTGCACCGCGAAAGATACCGTCCTGCGGCAGGCGGTAATACAGCACCACACCTTCACTGTCAGTAAAATGTAGCTGGTTGCCCTGTACCGTCAGCGACGCTGACCATTCATCAGTCCATTTCGAACCAAAAATTCCGACTCCTCTGGCCTGTGAGCGGTAAAAACGCGAGAGTGTCAGCGACAGGGAACCTGGCAGCGAAAGCACGCTGAAATGCTGGAGAAAATCACCGGTGCCGATATCCACAGGTTCACCAGGTTTGGTGCACAACTGAGCACCAACACATTTACTCTGATCACCAGTTCCCTCGGTTTCACCTTTAATATTTGCGCCATCCTGGCCTTCGGGTATCACATCATCCGCCAGCTTTTCTGCGTCACTGACAACATCGTCTGCTTTGTTTACCTTCAGCAGATCGGCGGTGAATTTCCCCCCCGCTGCCTTTTTCCCAACGGCGCCA
>OCAA01000720.1_pt1 | contig 24661 bp, 23 predicted proteins | sample 1538241 | NCBI WGS metagenome assembly OCAA01 (sample SAMEA2580241, study PRJEB22360) | human gut metagenome | biome: human gut; feature: human-associated habitat; material: faeces | place: Denmark | collected 2008/2010
AATAACCACAACTTATGTTAAGGATAACAACATGCAAACGAAAAAATCAAGCAATCTTGCGATTGCGCTCATTTGGTTTACTGCTGCTATTTCAATGGCAGAAATTCTCACCGGTACTTGGTTTGCACCACTAGGATGGCAACAAGGTTTAATCGCCATCGTCGTTGGACACTTTATTGGTGGTTCGATGTTTTTCTGTGCTGGTTACATCGGCGCAAAAACCCAAAAAAGTGCTATGCAAACGGTACAAATATCATTTGGTGAAAAAGGCTCTGCACTTTTCTCTTTACTTAATGCCATGCAATTAATGGGATGGACTGCAGTCATGATTTATATGGGCGCTGACGTCATTTCCATCTTAAATCAAACAGCTGATGCTTCCATCTTTCCATTCCTTACACTTGGCTTAGGCATACTCATCATACTTTGGCTACTGCTTGGCTTCACTAAATTAGGCATCTTCAAAAGTATTTCACTTGTCACCATGTTTTTACTGATGTTGTGGCTTAGTATTCAAGTCGCCAATAAACCATTCATTGCCATGGATGTAGCACAAAATATTAAATTTGGTACAGCTGTTGAAATTGCTGCCGTCATGCCGCTTTCTTGGTTACCGGTAGTATCTGACCATACGAAGAATAGCGAAACGCCATTTAAAACGACCGCACTTTCAACGCTAACTTATACCGCGACTAGCTGCTGGATGTATGCTCTTGGCTTAGGTGCAGCATTAGTAACCGGTAAATCTGAAATCTCACAAATTCTTTCGCTTGCTGGTGTCAGTGTTATTGGCGTATTAATTGTCATCGCCTCTACCATGATTAACACGGCACTTCCCGCCTATTCTACCGGCATGAGTTTAAATAATATTTTCCCTCAATTAAAAGTTACGCCAATCTCAGTTCTGACCGTGATTGTGGGCATCATATTAGCCTCAACCTTACCTGTAACAGAATACGAACATTTCTTGTTCTTTATTGGCTCAGTATTCGCGCCAATGATCGCCGTACTTATCGCTGATTTCTTTGTGCTTAAACAGCATGATGTGAGAAAATCAGTTGATAGTGTTGGACTCGGCGTTTGGTTTGTCGGCTTCGTACTCTATCGTTTTCTTATGGCAAAAGGTTGGGAAAGCGATTTAGGTCTGACTTTCCCTGTTATCATCATTACCTTTATCTTAGCAATCTTAGTACGCAAAATAGCTAAATAAAGATTGGATTTTAACTATAGAAAGGCGGGCATTGTTCCCGCTCTTTTAGTTACTTCGATATAAAAAAGGCTTTTTCCCTGAAAAGAGAAAAAGCCTATATACTTAAATTTCTAATAATAAACGAGTTGGATCTTCTAATAAGTCTCTAATCGCCACTAAGAAACCGACGGATTCACGACCATCAATTAAACGGTGGTCATAAGATAGGGCCAAATACATCATTGGGCGAATCATCACTTGACCATCTACTGCAACCGGACGCTCTTTGATGGCATGCATACCTAAAATTGCACTTTGCGGAGGATTGATAATTGGTGTAGACATTAAAGAACCAAATACGCCACCATTAGTAATGGTGAAGTTACCGCCTGTTAAATCTTCAACCGTTAATTTACCATCACGGCCTTTTTCTGCGAGTGATTTAATTTGTTTCTCAATATCTGCCATGCTGAGTTTGTCGCAGTTGCGTAATACTGGTGTCACCAAACCACGCGGCGTTGAAACGGCAATGCTAATATCAAAATAGTTGTGATACACAATGTCATCACCGTCAATTGAAGCATTTACTTCAGGGTAACGTTTTAATGCTTCAACCACGGCTTTAATGTAGAAAGACATAAAACCTAAACGTACACCATGTTGTTTTTCAAATTTCTCGCCGTATGTTTTACGTAATTTCATAATCGGCTGCATATCCACTTCATTGAATGTAGTGAGCATTGCTGTGGTATTTTTTGCTTCCAATAAACGCTCAGCAATACGTTTACGTAAACGGGTCATTGGTACACGTTTTTCTGAACGAGAGCTGTATGCCACAGTGCTAATCGTATTTTGCTCTGTCGCCACATCTTGTTTCGCTTTCTGTGCATCACGTTTTGCCACTTCACGTGCAATATCTTCACGGGTAATACGACCACCCACACCAGAACCTTGAATTTTCTCTGCATCTAAATCGTGTTCAGCTAATAAACGACGAATAGCAGGACCTTGATCCGCTGAATTATTGTGGCTATTTTCAATGGCTGCTCTTTGACGATCGGCTGGTGTTGGCTCATTGTCTTTCACTGTTTCAGATGAAATATCGCCAGCCTGTTGAGTAGAAAGTTTACCTAAAAGCTGTTTACTTACTACGGTTGCACCTTCTTCTTGAAGAATTTCAGTCACTACGCCATCGCTTAAAGCTGGTACTTCAAGTACCACTTTATCTGTTTCAATTTCTACTAATACTTCGTCACGTTTTACCGTCTCACCAACTTTTTTATGCCATGTTGCAACAGTTGCATCCGCAACGGATTCCGGTAAATCTGGAACAAGAATTTCAATTGTCATTTTATTTTCCTTTAAATTATTCTTTCTTTAAAAATTACTGAAATTTCGACCGCACTTTTACAGTGTCAGTGCATCGTCTACCAATTGTTTTTGCTGTTTGGTGTGTAAAGACATATAACCTACCGCTGGGGAAGCTGAGGCTGGACGACCTGCGTATTTTAATTTCACATGCTCAGGGATTGAGCTGTCAAAGTTATGTTTACTGCAATACCAAGCCCCTTGGTTTAACGGCTCTTCTTGACACCATACAAAATCCGTCACATGAGCATAAGGCGCTAACGCTTTCTTCACATCTTCATGTGGATACGGATAAAGCTGTTCAATACGAATAATCGCCACATCTGTTTGGTTATTCGCACGGCGTTTTTCTAAGAGATCGTAATACACTTTACCTGAGCATAGAACCACACGTTTAACTTGTTTTGGATCGATATCATCAATTTCAGCAATTACGGTTTGGAATGTGCCATTTACTAATTCATCCATACTTGAGACGGCAAGTGGATGACGTAATAAAGATTTTGGTGAAATACCAATTAATGGACGACGCATTTTACGGATCGCTTGGCGACGTAACATGTGGTAAACCTGTGCTGGTGTAGATGGAATACACACTTGCATATTCTGCTCAGCACAAAGTTGTAAATAACGTTCTAAACGAGCGGATGAGTGTTCTGGACCTTGGCCTTCATAACCATGAGGTAATAACATCACCAAACCACACATTCTGCCCCATTTTTGTTCGCCAGAACTAATAAATTGGTCAATCACGATTTGTGCACCGTTTGCGAAGTCACCAAATTGTGCTTCCCAAATGGTTAATGTTTTTGGATCCGTTGTGGCATAACCATATTCAAAAGCCAATACGGCTTCTTCGGATAATACAGAATCCCATACTTCAAAACGCCCTTGGTTGGCATGTAAATGTGTTAATGGCACATAGCCTGTCCCGTCATTTTGGTTATGCACAACTGCATGGCGGTGGAAGAATGTTCCGCGTCCCGCATCTTCACCCGATAAACGAACATTCGCGCCTTCATCTAATAAGGTTGCGTATGCCATAGTTTCCGCCATCCCCCAATCAAACAATTTCTCGCCTTTTGCCATTTCACGACGATCAGCATAGATTTTTCCGACACGAGGATGTGCACGTAAGGTTTCTGGATATTCACTGACACGCTCCGCTAAAGTTTGGAAACGTTCTTGTGGGAATTTACTTTCGTAAGGGGATGTCCAGTCATAGTTGAGATATTGCAACCAGTCCATTTGGGCGGTATCCATTTCTCGCCATTCTTTCACTACACGATCGCCATTATCTAAGGCATCACGATAGAGATTCATCATTTCAATGGCTTCTTCTTCGGTAATCACCCCTTCAGCAATTAAACGATCAGCATAGACTTTGCGTGGCGTTGGATGTTTTTTGATGATGCTATACATCATTGGCTGAGTGGCTAATGGCTCATCAGCCTCATTATGACCATGACGACGATAAGAAATCAGATCAATGAAAATATCGCGTTTGAATAGATTGCGATATTCCACTGCCATTCTCGCAGCAAAAGCAACCGCTTCAGGATCATCACCGTTTACATGAATAATCGGTGCCTGAATCATTTTCGCGATATCAGTACAATATTCTGTTGAACGGGTGTCATTTGGGTTAGAGGTAGTAAAACCAATTTGGTTATTGATCACAACACGGATTGTGCCACCAACGGTATAACCACGTGCATTAGACATATTCAAGGTTTCTTGTACAACACCTTGTCCTGCAACCGCGGAGTCCCCATGAACAGTAACGGCTAATACTTGATTACGTTCTGTATCATTCTTTTTGGTTTGACGAGAACGTACCGCCCCAATCACTACTGGGCTGACAATTTCTAAGTGTGAAGGGTTAAATGCAAGGGTTAAATGCACGCGACGATCACCAACCGCAAAGTCAGAAGAGAAACCTTGGTGGTATTTCACGTCACCTGTACGCTCACCTGAATGTTTACCCGCAAACTCATCGAAAAGATCTTCGGGTTTCTTACCAAGCACATTCACTAACATATTTAAACGGCCACGGTGTGCCATACCAAACATGACATCTTGTACACCTTGTTTGCTCGCATGACGAATAATTTCTTTCATCAATGGAATAAAGGCATCACTTCCCTCTAAAGAGAAACGTTTTGCACCCGGGAATTTCGCACCAAGATAACGTTCTAAGCCATCAGCAGCAGTCAATTCACTTAATAAATTAATTTTTTCTTCTTTAGTAAAGAGCGGTTTATTTAATTGACTTTCTAATTTACTTTGTAGCCAACTTTTCTGCTCCATATCTTGAACATGCATAAACTCAAGACCAATTGAACCACAATAGGTCTCTTTCAGCATTTTAGCTAAATCACCTAATTTGATGTTATCGCGATGATAAACGTAGTGATTAATATTGAAGGTTTCATTGAGATCCTGCTCGGTAAAACCGTGATAACGGTAATCCAACTCAGGTACGCTGGAGACTTTCCAACGATAATAATTGATTGGGTCTAGTTTCGCTTCTAAATGACCACGGAAGCGATAAGCATTGATAAATTGGAGGACTTTAACTAATTTTGCGCTGGCTTCCGGATCGATAACCGTCACCGCTTCTGTTGTATTTTCTCTTGCTAAACGACGGAAATAATCACGCACTGGTGAATGTGGTTGCTCTGCGGCGGTTGTTTTTGGCAATGCATCAAATGTGGCACGCCAGCTTTCATCGACTGAAGATGGATCTTCTAAATAACTTTCGTATAACTCTTCAATATACGATTGATTCGCCCCACCTAAAGCAGTTGAAGCCAACCATTCATCAAAGGCATTATAATGCTGCATATCTACCCCTTGTATTACATGATGTTGTCCGCCCATTATACATAGGATAAAAAAAGAAATAATCCTCCAAATCACACTTTGTTACAATTTTGTGATCTACTTCAATAAAAAAACCGCACATAAAGTGCGGTCTGTTTTATCTATGTTTTCTTAGAAACTTAAGAATGGTGTGATTTTCTCAATTGTGGCTTCACCGATACCATCAATATTAGAAAGCTCAGCAGCACTTTTGATTTTGCCCACTTTGTTACGGTAATCAATAATCGCTTGTGCTTTTTTCTCACCGATACCAGAAAGTTTTTGTAATGTTTCTGCATCTGCTTTATTGATATTTACTTTAGCAGAAGAAGCCACTTTCTCTTTTGCTGACTCTTTTGTTGAAGTCGCTTTTTCTTTCACTTCTTTTACTTTATCTGCGGCTTTTGTTTTTGCTTCAGATGCTTTTTCTTTCGCATTATCTTTAACTGAATTGAATTTTTCAGTGGCTTTGTCTTTCATGGACGGTTGATTATTCTCTGTCGCTTTTTCTTTTAAAGCAGATGCCTTCTCTTTTACTGCATCTTTTGCAGAAGTTGCTTTATCTTTCATTGCATCTTTCGCAGATGTTGCTTTTTCTTTAGCTTCAGTTACTTTATCTAATGCATTTGATTTTGTTGAACTCGCACTATCAGCCATTGATTTAAGCTTATCATTTGCCGCATTTTTCACGTCAGCTTTTGTACTTTCAACCATTGATTTTGAATTAGTTACGACTGATTCTTTTGTTGGTAATACAGATGTATTCGTTGCCAATACAGAACCAGATACGGCTAATGCAAGTGATGTTAATGTTAAAAGTGATTTTAAAGATTTCATAAAAACTCCTGTTTTGTTATTAATAGGCTCGACAAGCGAACCTGTATGCTAAGACTTATCTTCAGAAAATTAGTTCAAAACAAAAAACGCTCCAAATAAGGAGCGTCTTTAAATTTAATGCTGACTAATCATCGCTTGAGAAGATAGAAAGTAATCTTAATAAGCTGATGAATAAGTTGTAAATTGACACATAAATACTCACTGTTGCACGAATGTAGTTTGTTTCGCCACCGTGAATAATATTGCTAGTTTCATAGAGGATTGTCATTGTTGAGAACACCACAAACAATGCGCTGATCCCTACCGCTAATGCTGGAATTTGGAAGAAGAAACTTGCCACGATTCCTAACAATAACACGATAAATAATGAGAAAATCGCGGTAGAAAGGAAAGACATATCTTTCTTCGTTGTAAGCACATAAGCTGAACAAGCAAAGAAGACGATTGCTGTACCTGCGAATGCAAGCATAATTAAATCTTCCATTCCTCTCGCCACATACATGTTTAAAATTGGCCCGATGGTATAACCCATAAACCCAGTGAACGCGAATGCAGCCAAGATTCCCCATGCACTATTTGCTAAACGGTTTGTGACAAAAAGTAAACCGTAAAAACCTACAAGTAACACGATAAGATTTGGATAAGGCAAGTTTAAGCTCATAGAAATATAAGCAACAACTGCCGAAAATGCCATCGTTAATCCCAATAAGAAATAGGTATTACGTAGCACTTTATGTGTGCTAAGTAGTGATTCTTCCTGTGAATTAACAACAATGCGAGATTGCATAAAAGCTCCTTATTTTACAAAGAATAAAGTTGATGAAACATCAATCCGTAAAGTAAGGGCTACAGGTCAAAAAGTCAATGGTAAATCAAGAATTTGTTTTAATTTTTAAATTTAAGAAGGTAAAAGTGATCTACCCCCAAAACCTGGACATCTAATTTGAGATGCAGATTATGTCCTACTCTTATCAATTTCGTTTGAAAATTATCAAACTCGTCACCGAACAGGATTATGGTATCCGTGAGGTGGCTAAACTTCATCAAATTTCCCATGCGCTCGTCATTTATTGGCTAAAAGCATTTCGGGAAAGAGGGCTTGATGGCGTAAAATCGCCTTATACAAACCTTCAAACACCGAAAGTAGTGAAGCCAAAGATGAAAAAGAAAGGCATTGAAATTCCAAAAACCACAGACTTTTCACCTAAAGCGTTTAAAAAGTTACAACGAGAGCTCGCCTTGGCTCGTGCGGAGATTGCTTACCTAAATTTTTTTGTCGCGGTTATGTTGCACGGGGTTAACTGGCAATGTTCAGGGCGATAGTTCAAGTGAGAGACCTTGAGCGTCCATTGCAGCTTGTAGAACGTCAGCAAAGTTGTTGATGCGTAATGATGGAGTTTGGCACAATCGTTTGATTGGCGTGGGTAGTGAGTTTTCCCAGATTTCTCAAGCTATTGGTGCAGCGGAAGCAGCAGAATTAGGCGCGTTGGGATGGCTAAAATCACAAAAATAGTAAAAGCGGCTTAAAAATAAGCCGCTTGTCATCGTTATTTTTCAACAAACACTCGGATTTGTTCAGCTCCTAAATGCCCTGGCACCGTCTTCTTCACATTTAAATCAGCATCTAAAAATAGATTAAACGGATAACCTCGAACATGAACACGATCAATAATTTCACCATTTTCATCTAGCAAGACTTTAATATTTTTATATTCTAGCCCTTTGTACCACTCAATAAAATCAGCAGTGCCTTTTTCGCCTTTGTGATCCGGCGAAACAATGGTAATCACTTCAAAATTGCGATCTTTTTCCGCACTTAAATCATCAATTTCAGCTAATCCTGCCAAACAGATCGGACACCAAGATGCCCACATTTTTACATACACAGGTTTGCCTTTATACTGGCTTAAAGTAACTGGCTGATTGTTTAAATCTTTGAGTTGCACATCCGACAAATTGGTTTGTGCAAAAGTGTTTAGGCTGAATGCCATTAAAAATATTGATAGTAGTTTTTTCATTGCTTTTTCCTTTTATAGATTTCTTTTGTTGAGATTATGCTTTACGAAAAATTATTCGTAATCAATAAAATGCCCATCACGATAATTAAAACACCGCCAACGATTTTAAATTTATCTAAGTGTTTATTTAACCCTTTAGCACGTTTGAGCAAGCTGTCAGAGAAGAACGAAAACAATACAAACGGAGTTGCAAGCCCCAAGACATAAATGAACATCATTGATGCACCATAAAGTGCAGAACCTTCATCGCCTGATAACGCTAACACAGAAGCCAGAATCGGGCCAATACAAGGTGTCCAACCAAGACTAAAGGTTAAACCAAGCACAAATGCCTCAAGTGCGGTCGATTTTCCTGATGTTTTGATTTCAACCAATTTCGTGCGTTCCAACAAACCAATTTTGAAAATGCCAAGTTGATGAATGCCCAAAATAATCACGATAACGCCAGCGATAATGCGGGTGGTGTTACTAAATAAAATATTCCCTAAAAAGCCAAAACTAAAGCCTAAACTGACAAATGTAAGGGAAAGCCCTAAAATAAATAAAAAAGTATTTAGGACTTTTTTACCACCTTTACTCAAAATACCAAAATAAATTGGAATAATCGGGAAAATACAAGGCGACAGAAAAGAAGCAAGCCCCGCTAAAAATACAGTTCCAATAAGGAGTTGTTGATCTAACATCGTGCCTCTCCTTAGTTTTTAATCGATTGAATCAAATATCCGTACCCTGCCTTTTCCATTTCGGCTAACGGAATAAATTTAATTGATGCACTGTTAATGCAATAACGCAAACCACCTTTATCTTTCGGACCATCGTCAAAAACGTGTCCTAGATGGGCGTTGCCCGCACGACTTAACACTTCGGTACGTTGCATATTAAAACTATTATCCGTTTGATAATGCACCACCTCTTTCGCTATTGGTTTCGTAAAACTCGGCCAGCCACAACCCGATTCAAATTTATCATTTGAAGAAAAAACAGGCTCGCCTGTGGTGACATCAACATAAATACCTGGTTGGAAATTATCCCAATATTCATTACTAAAAGAGCGTTCAGTATGTTTATTTTGAGTGACGGAATATTGCAACGGTGTCAATTTCGCTTTGAGTTCTGCATCACTCGGTTTCGGATAATCTTTCTCGTCAATCACGGGTTCATCAGCTTTGGTAATATCAATATGGCAATAACCATTTGGGTTTTTCTTCAAATAATCTTGATGATATTCTTCTGCTACGATGTAATTTTTAAGTGGTTGCACCTCAATTTGCACTGGTTTTTTATATTTGGTTTGAAGCTGGGCGAGTGCTTGTTCGATCACCGCTTTATCTGCCCCATCTTGATAATAAATCCCTGTGCGATATTGTCTACCACGATCGTTACCTTGTTTATTTACGCTGGTTGGATCAATCACTTTAAAATAATATTTAAGCAATTTATCTAACGAAATTTGGTTTGCATCGTAAGTGACTTTTACCGTTTCTGCATGATCGGTTACCCCAATCATCTGATAACTAGTTTTCTCCGTATTACCATTGGCATAGCCAGAAATCGCATCTTTCACGCCGTGAATACGCTCCATATATGCTTCCATACCCCAAAAACAGCCACCAGCAAGATAAATTTCACGAATATTTTGCGTATTTTCCATTGCCATTTTTTGTTCTCCAGATGATGTTGAATTTTGTATTGCTAAAGTTGGTGTAGCACAACAAAGTGCGGTAATAAATAGAAATGTTTTTGATAGTTTCATTGTTTTTCCTTATGATGTGAAAATTAACGTTACATAAGGTTAGACGGCGGATAATCCGATTTCTTACAGATTTTTGTAAAATTTTTAAAGAAATTGACTGAAATTCATTGTTATAACCAATAATAAAGAGCTAAAACACACTATTTCTCCCTCTTTTCTAAGGTAAAAAATCTATATGCAATCATATTCCACTCCTTCGCTTTATCACAAAGCGGTGCAAAGTATGAGCCGCCGAGGAAATTGCTATGATAATGCGGTGATTGAAAGTTTTTTTGCGATACTAAAATCAGAGTGTTTTTACTCTCGGACTTATCATTCAATTGCTGAATTACAGGCTGAAATTGAAGAATATTTAGTGTATTACAACCAAAAACGCATTAAACTTGCTTTCAAAGGATTGAGCCCTGTGCAATACCGAGCTCAATATTTAAGTTAACTAACCTGTCCAACTTTTTGGGGGCAGATCAAAGAGCGGTTAATTTCATCATTAAATTCGACCGCACTTTCTTTTGAAAAGGAATAAGATATGCAACTCCCTACCCTACAATCTGCAAAATTAATTCGCCGCTATAAGCGTTTTTTGACTGATATTGAATTACCAAATGGTGAAGTGGTCACGATTCATTGTGCAAATACTGGTGCAATGACTGGCTGTGGTGAAAAAGGCGATACCGTTTGGTACTCTCATTCTGATAGCCAAACTCGCAAATATCCGCATAGTTGGGAATTAACTCAATTAGCTAGTGGCCAACTTGTTTGCATTAACACACACAGATCCAATCAGTTAGTCTTTGAAGCCTTGCAAAATAAACAAATCAAAGAACTCGCTATGTATGATGAAATTTATCCTGAAGTGAAATATGGCGAAGAAAATAGCCGTATCGACTTCTTACTTAAAGGTGAGGGCTTGCCAGATTGTTATGTTGAAGTGAAATCAATCACCTTTGTAAAAGGCACATTAGGGATGTTTCCCGATGCAGTGACTACTCGTGGACAAAAACATGTTCGTGAGCTTTTAGCCATGAAAAAACAAGGACATCGCGCCGTTGTTCTCTTTGCCGGACTACATGATGGATTCGATCGTTTTAAAATCGCTGAGTTTGTGGATCCTGAATATGATCGCCTTTTAAAAGACGCAAAATCTCAGGGCGTTGAAGCTTATGCTTATGCGGGAAAATTTGACATTTCAGATGGAATCCCGACCGCACTTTCTCTCACAGAAAATGTAGCTTACATCGATTAAAAAATAATTGAGAATTATTTGTATTTTGTTGTTGACAACCTATTTGAGAATGGTTATCATCTAACCATTCCAAAAACAAACAGATAATCACTCCAACTTCACGCCTATTTCCCCACAAATAGGCGTTTTTTTTCATCTCAATCTTTTCATTTCAGCCATATTCTCTATAATGTAGCCTTTAATATTGAAATAACATTAGGAAATAGAATGACTGATATTAATACCGTTCTCGCAGAACTAAAACGCGGTACTGATGAGATTCTTTCTGAAGCAGATTTAATCGAGAAACTGAAAGAAAATCGCCCACTTAAAATTAAACTTGGTGCAGACCCTACTGCTCCAGATATTCACTTAGGGCATACCGTGGTATTAAACAAACTTCGTCAATTCCAACAATTAGGCCACGAAGTCTATTTCTTAATCGGTGATTTCACTGGTATGGTCGGTGACCCATCTGGTAAAAACACCACTCGCCCACCGCTTAGCCGTGAAGACGTGCTTCGCAATGCGGAAACCTATAAAGAACAGATTTACAAAATTCTAGACCCTCAAAAAACAAAAATCGTATTCAACTCTGAATGGTTGGGTAAATTGGGTACTGAAGGGATGATCCGTTTAGCAAGTAACTACACCGTAGCGCGTATGCTAGAACGCGATGACTTCAAAAAACGTTTTGGTAACAACCAACCTATCGCAATTCACGAATTTATTTATCCTTTATTACAAGGTTATGACTCTGTTGCATTAGAAGCAGACGTGGAACTTGGTGGTACTGACCAAAAATTCAACTTACTTGTTGGTCGTGAGTTACAAAAATCAGCCGGTCAAAAACCACAGGTAGCGATTACGCTTCCATTACTTGTTGGTTTAGATGGTGAGAAGAAAATGTCTAAATCATTAGGCAACTACATCGGCGTGACAGATGCACCAAGCGATATGTTCGGTAAAATCATGTCGATCTCGGATGAATTAATGTGGGATTGGTACAACTTACTTTCTTTCCGCCCACTCACTGAAATTGCGGAATTAAAAGCAGAAGTAGCAAATGGTAAAAACCCACGTGATGTGAAAATTTTATTAGCCAAAGAAATCATCGCACGTTTCCATGATGAAGCAGCTGCAGAGGCAGCTGAACAAGAATTTATTAACCGTTTCCAAAAAGGTGCAATGCCGGATGAAATGCCTGAATTCACCTTTGAAGGCGAAATTGGTTTAGCGACCTTGTTAAAAGAAGCAGGACTGGTTCCTTCTACTTCTGAAGCGATTCGCTCAGCGAAACAAGGTGGTGTGAAAATCAATGGTGAAAAAGTCGAAGACATGAAAGCCAACGCACCGAAAGGCACAAATGTTTACCAAGTCGGTAAACGTAAATTCGCACGCGTAACCATCGCATAAAACACCTATGAAAATGACCGCTCTTTTTAAGTGCGGTTATTTTTTAACTGATATCCACAATAGAAGGAAAATATATGAGCCCAAAAATCTGGGTAACCGGTGATGCGGTTGTCGATCTTATTCCTGACGGTGAAAATCATTATTTACGCTGTGCCGGTGGTGCGCCTGCAAATGTGGCAGTTGGTGTCGCTCGTTTAGGCAGCCCGAGTGCTTTTATTGGTCGTGTAGGTAATGATCCGCTTGGCCAATTTATGCAAGATACCTTAAATGCGGAAAATGTGAATACACAACATATGATTTTAGATCCGCAACATCGCACCTCTACAGTTATCGTCGGCTTAGATAATGGCGAACGTAGCTTTACCTTTATGGTAAACCCAAGTGCGGATCAGTTTTTACAAGCTAGTGATTTACCCCCATTCCAACAAGGTGAATGGCTGCATTGCTGCTCTATTGCGCTGATTAATAATCCATCACGCGAAGCAACTTTCGAAGCCATTCGTCGTATTAAAGCCGCTGGCGGTTTCTTCTCTTTTGATCCAAATCTACGTGAATCGCTTTGGTCAAGCTTAGAAGAAATGAAAACCGTGGTAATGGAAGCGGTTGCATTAGCTGACGTATTGAAATTCTCTGAAGAAGAATTAACGCTTTTGACTAATACTGACAGCCTTGAAAAAGCCTTTGAAAAAGTGACCGCACTTTATCCTGAAAAATTGATTATCGTGACTTTAGGTAAAGATGGTGCACTCTATCACTTAGAAGGTAAGAAAGATGTGATTTCTGGAAAAGCCTTACAACCTGTTGATACAACGGGTGCTGGCGATGCCTTCGTTGGTGGTCTGCTTGCTGGACTTTCACAGCATCCAAACTGGAAAGAAAATGAGGTGCTTGTACAAATTATCCGTCAAGCCAATGCTTGTGGCGCCCTTGCTACGACAGCAAAAGGGGCGATGTCTGCGCTACCAAATAAAGCACAATTAGCAGCGTTCCTAGCCAACTAAGAATTAAAGATGCAAATTATTGCACCTTTTACTTACCCGATCACATTAACGAGGCACGATCACGATGATTATTTTCAATAATGGCAAATACAAAAGTATCCTAGCTGCAGAAAAAGGCGAACTTGCGGAAATTGCTCAAACTGTGCAAAAAGACAAGGGTTTCCGACCGCACTTTCATATTGCCCCACCAACTGGCTTGATGAATGATCCGAATGGTTTGATCTTCGATGGAGAGAAATATCATCTGTTCTATCAATGGTTTCCATTCGATGCAATTCACGGGATGAAACATTGGAAGCATTTAATCACGAAAGACTTCCAACATTACCAATCAGCGGATGATCTGATTCCTTGTGAACTTTTTGAGTCTCACGGCTGTTATTCGGGGGGTGCTTTAAAAGTCGGTGATAAATTGGCCATGTTCTACACTGGCAATACTCGTCGTCCAAGTGATAATCAACGCGTGCCTTATCAAAATTTAGCGATTTTCGATCTTAACGGGAAGTTGCTTAGCAAACGTCCGTTAATTGAAAATGCGCCAGAAGGTTATACAGAGCATGTTCGCGATCCTAAACCGTATTTAACTAAAGACGGCAAAATCCGTTTTATCTGCGGTGCACAGCGAGAAAACCTCACGGGAACAGCCATTATTTTTGAAATGGACAATCTTGAAGATACGCCTCGTTTATTAGGCGAGCTTTCCTTACCAGCTTTTGACAATACAAACGTGTTTATGTGGGAATGCCCTGACCTATTGAAGTTCGGTGATAAAGATGTCTTTATTTGGTCGCCACAAGGTAAAGTTCGAGAAGCACATCAATTCCAGAATAATTATCATGCGACTTATGCTGTGGGTAAATTAACGGATTTAACCTTTGAAGCAGAATATATTAGTGAGTTGGATCAAGGCTTTGATTTCTATGCCCCACAAACATTTGCTGGCTTAGATAACCAAACTCATGCCGTGCTTTTCGGTTGGATTGGTTTGCCAGATTTAACTTATCCAACAGACAAATTTAAATGGCACTCAGCTTTAACCTTACCAAGAGAATTGCGTTTAGAAGGTTCGAAAATTTATCAATGCCCGATTGATAAAATATACAAAAATCTTACCGCACGTTCTGCGCTTCATCTCAATGAAAAAGCGGATATTGCTAATTTAGATCGTGCGTATATTAAATTTGAGGCAAATAACCAAGCCTTTGACTTAACCTTCTTCCAAAATGAAAAAGGACAATCATTACGACTTTCTTATGAAAATGGCTTGGTTTGCTTAGATCGCAGTCAAAGCGAACAAACCGAATTAATGGAAAAATTCGATACCAAACGCTTCTGCGAAGTTGAAAATCTACAAACTGTCGAAATTTTCTTTGATCGTTCAATTATTGAAATTTTCTTTAATCAGGGTGAAAAAGCGATGACATCAAGATTTTTCATTGAGAACAGAGAAAATACAATAAGCTGTAGCCGTCCATTGGATTTAATGATTGGTTATTTACCAGCAATTCAATATGACAAATAATCAACTCAAGTGCGGTTAAAATTAACCGCACTTTTATTTCCAACCATGTTCTCTTATTAAGTAATGACTATGTTTGTTCAACAACAAAACGCAACACCATCTAATCTTGTGGCGTTCAATTTTCTATTGATTGCCTTTTTAACGGGGATTGCCTCTGCGTTTCAGACGCCGACCTTGAGTTTATATCTGTCACAAGAGATTCAGGTTTCACCTTTTTTTGTGGGCTTGTTCTATTCCGTCAATGCCATTATTGGCATTATCTTGAGCCAAATTCTGGCGAAATATTCTGATAAGCAAGATGATCGTCGCAAAGTGATGATTGTTTGCTGTTTGATTGCTGTGCTTGGATGCCTGATTTTTGCTTATAGCCGAAATTATTATGTGTTGATTATTATCGGTACAACATTGTTAGGATTAGGCTCATCCGCTAATCCGCAATCTTTTGCTTTAGCAAGAGAATATGCTGAAAGCAGCCATCGTGAAGCAGTGATGTTCACCACGATTATGCGAACTCAAATCTCATTGGCTTGGATTGTTGGGCCACCGCTTTCTTTTTTCATTGCGTTAAACTGGGGCTTTGATTACATGTATTTGCTGGCAGGTTCTGCCTTTTTACTATGTGCAGGCGTCAGCAAATTATTGCCGAAAATTCCTCGTCAAAGTGCGGTTAAAAATCAAAAGATTTTAGACAATACGCCACCAAGAAAAAGTGTGATTTACTTGTTCATCGCTAACCTATTACTTTGGACCTGTAACAGCATGTATCTCATTAATATGCCATTATTTGTGATTAATGAATTACATTTAAACAAAGAACTGGCGGGAACATTAATGGGGACGGCTGCGGGATTGGAAATTCCTGTGATGATTTTCGCAGGCTATCTCACCAAATATTTCAGTAAAAAGCGCTTGATGATGATTGCTTTAGTTTCAGGCCTCACCTTCTATTCAAGTTTATTATTCGCTGAGCAAACTTGGCAGCTTATCGGATTACAAATGCTTAATGCGATTTTTATCGGCATTACGGCTACGATTGGCATGGTGTATTTCCAAGACTTAATGCCGACTAAAATGGGCACTGCCACCACCTTATTTAGTAACGCAGCAAAAAGTAGTTGGATTATCGGAGGACCTATTGCGGGTATTATTGCGGAAATTTGGCATTACAACTCTGTTTTTTATATCGCTGTGGCACTAATTTTTATCAGCGTAGGCTGTATGTGGAAAGTCAAATCAGTTTAATGAAAATAAAAAAGTGCGGTCAATTTTAACCGCACTTTTACTCTACATTATCGCCATGCTTTGAATTGATTAATCAATCCATTGGTTGAGCTATCATGGCTTGAAACCTTCTCTTTGTCTGCCAATTCAGGAAGAATTCGATTCGCTAATTGTTTACCTAATTCCACGCCCCATTGGTCGAAACTAAAGATATTGAAAATCACACCTTGTGCAAAAATTTTGTGTTCATACATCGCAATTAATGCGCCAAGAACAAATGGTGTCATTTTTTGCACTAAAATAGAGTTGGTCGGTTTGTTACCGGTAAAGACTTTAAATGGCACAATGTCTTTTACCTCATCCAACGATTTACCCGCTTTCACAAACTCTGCTTCAACTTCTTCTTTGGTTTTACCGAAAGCAAGTGCTTCAGTTTGCGCAAAGAAGTTTGATAACAATTTGCTGTGGTGATCACCTAATGGATTATGACTTTGTGCCGGCGCGATAAAGTCACAAGGAATTAACATCGTACCTTGGTGAATTAATTGATAGAACGCATGCTGACCGTTTGTACCTGGTTCACCCCAAATAATTGGACCAGTTTGATAATCACAGATAACATTACCATTACGATCGACATATTTACCGTTTGATTCCATATTGCCTTGTTGGAAATAAGCCGCAAAACGGTGTAAATATTGGTCATAAGGTAAAATTGCTTCAGTTTGTGCACCAAGAAAGTTGGTATTCCATAAGCCTACTAACGCTAATGTTGCTGGGATATTTTTTTCTAATGGTGCTGTACGGAAATGTTTATCCATTTCATGCGCACCACTTAATAGTGCTTCAAAATTATCAAAGCCGATTGAAAGTGCGATAGAAAGACCGATTGCAGACCATAAAGAATAACGGCCACCAACCCAATCCCAGAATTCAAACATATTGTTTGTATCAATACCAAATTCCGCTACCGCTTTACCGTTGGTCGAAAGTGCGGCAAAGTGTTTTGCCACCGCGCTGTTATCTTTCGCTGCCGCCAATAACCAATCACGCGCAGAATTCGCATTGGTCATGGTTTCTTGGGTGGTAAAGGTTTTAGAAGCCACTAAGAAAAGTGTCGTTTCAGGATTTACTTTTTTCAACGTTTCAGCGATATGTGTACCATCTACGTTTGAAACGAAGTGCATATTCAAGTGGTTTTTATAAGGACGAAGCGCTTCAGTCACCATGTAAGGACCTAAGTCTGAGCCACCGATACCGATATTCACCACATCAGTAATTGCTTTTCCGGTATAACCTTTCCATTCACCTGAAATCACACGATCGCAGAATGCGCTCATTTTCGCTAATACTGCATTCACTTCTGGCATCACATCTTTGCCATCTACATATACTGGTGTATTTGAACGGTTACGAAGTGCGGTATGTAATACTGCTCGATTTTCTGTACGATTAATTTTCTCGCCTGTAAACATGGCATTAATCGCTTCATCTAATGCAGACTCTTTGGCTAATTGACGAAGTAATTTGAGGGTTTCTTGATTAATTTTATTTTTTGAAAAATCTACTAAGATTTGATTTTCAAAAGTTAAAGAATAATCATTAAAACGATTTTCTTCTTGCTTAAACAAATCAGCAATCGTGGTATGAGCCAGTTGAGATTGGTGAGCCTCAAGCACTTTCCACGCTTGTGTATTGGTTGGATTGATGTTTTTCATGAATATTTCCTTTTAAAAATTGAATTCTTTACATTTTTGCTTTCTTGCAAAAACAATTAATCGACATATTCTGTTATAACACGCGGGGTTAATTTTGTAATCAATTCATAGCTTAAAATACCACTGTATTTAGCTACCGTTTCAATTGGTAATTCCTTACCCCATAAAATCACTTCATCACCGACTTTATCTTGGCTATCTGCGCCTAAGTCTACCGTTAGCATATCCATTGAGACACGACCGACAATAGGAACAATACGACCATTTAGATAAACTGGCGTACCTTCTGGCACATCACGCGGATATCCATCACCGTATCCAATAGCGACAATACCAATTTTGGTATCTTTCGGACTGGTCCAAATGCCACCATAGCCAACAGGTTCACCTTTTTTATGTTCTCGCACCGCAAGCAATGAAGAAGTTAAGTTCATCACGGGGATTAAACCAAATTCAGCGCCGACAGTATCCGTTGGTGAAATGCCGTACATAATAATCCCTGGTCGAATACAATCTAAATGTGCCTCTGGCCAAAATAGAATCCCGCCCGATGCGGCAATGGTTCGCTCTCCCTCTTTATTTTTTGTGGCTTGAAGGAAACGATCAAGCTGAACTTGAGTATAATCGGAATCCAACTCATCAGCACGGCTAAAATGACTCACAAAACCTAAGTGCGGTTGAATTTGAGGGAGTTTTTTCAGCTCTTGATAAAAATAGTCCACTTCATCAAGCGACACACCTAAACGGTGCATCCCCGTATCAATCTTCAACCAGACTTTGATTGGACTTGGTACCACAGCTCGTTTTAATGCTTCAAGCTGTTCACGGTTATGTACCACCGTTTCAATGTTATTTACCGCAATAATAGGCAGATCTTTTTCATCAAAAAAGCCTTCTAGCAATAAGATTGGTTTGATAATACCGTTGGAGCGTAACGATAACGCCTCTTCTAAACGAGCCACAGCAAAGCAATCTACCATGCTTTCTAAAGCAGATGAGACAAATACCACACCGTGACCATATGCGTTTGCTTTTACCACGGCAATAATTTTGCTGTGAGGTGCTTTTTCTTTAATAACTTGTAAATTATGTTTTAAGGCAAGCGAACTAATTTTCGCTGTTGCCGGTTTTACGTTCATTTTTCTAATCCGTTCTATCTTGCCTAATAATCATCTCTGTATTCACGCTGTTCGGCAAGGTTATCAAAGCGTGAGAATTGACCGTTAAATGCTAAACGTACACGACCAATCGGACCGTTACGTTGTTTACCAATAATGATTTCAGCAACCCCTTTATCTTCAGAATTATCGTTATACACTTCGTCACGATAAATGAACATAATCAAGTCAGCATCCTGCTCAATAGAGCCTGATTCACGTAAGTCTGAGTTTACCGGACGTTTATCCGCACGTTGTTCCAAAGTACGGTTAAGCTGGGAAAGAGCTACAACGGGGACTTCTAATTCTTTCGCTAATGCTTTTAACGAACGTGAAATCTCAGCAATCTCTAAGGTTCGGTTATCTGAGAATGCCGGTGCACGCATTAACTGAAGGTAATCCACCATAATCATGCTCAAACCATTGTTTTCGCGGTACACACGACGTGCTCGAGAGCGCAATTCTGTTGGAGTTAAACCTGATGAATCATCAATATAAAGATTATTTTTTTGCTTAAACATCCCAAATACGCTGGCAATTTTGCTCCATTCCGTTTCATCCAAATTTTGACCTGTACGAATTTTGGTTTGGTCCACGCGAGCTAGAGAGGCTATCATACGCATCATGATTTGTTCCGCAGGCATCTCTAAACTGAATACCAACACAGGCTTGTCACTTGCCATGGCGGCATTTTCACAAAGGTTCATTGCAAACGTAGTTTTACCCATAGAAGGACGTGCAGCGACAATGATGAGGTCTGAAGCCTGTAAACCTGCTGTTTTCTTATCTAAGTCAACAAAGCCCGTTGTGACCCCTGTCACACCGCTATGATTTTCAAGCTTACTTAAGGTATCAATTCGAGCAATGGTACTTTCCAACACGCTGATCACATTTTGTGGTCCTTCAGTTGAAGAACTGCGTTTTTCAGCAATAGCAAACACTTCTCTCTCGGCTTCATCCAACACCATTTTGATGTCTTTGCCTTTCGGAGAATAGCTGTTTTCTGCAATACGATTTCCCACAGCAATAAGCTCACGCAAAATTGCTTTTTCACGTACGATTTCAGCATAAGCCAAAATATTAATGGCATTTGGCGTGTTATTAGAAAGATCCGCTAAATAAGCAAAACCGCCTACGGAATCGCTAATACCTTTTGCTTTAAGGGCTTGATCAAGGGTGATTAAATCAATCGGTGTTTGATTACGCATTAATTCTTCCATGGTTTGGAAGATTGCTTTATGCGCAAAAGTATAAAAATCCTCAGCGATCACTCTTTCTGCAATACCATCCCAATGTTGATTACTCAACATGATGCCGCCAAGTACGGCTTGTTCAGCTTCTGTGGAATGAGGAGGGATGCTAACTTGTTCAGTTTTCTGATCAGGTGATTGGATTTGTCTTTGTGATGCCATAAGGATTTCAATTTAAACTAAAAAACTGTGCTTATGATACCGCAAATACGAGGTGGTTTTAAGAAAAAAGTGCGGTCAATATTTTCAATATTTTAGATATAAAAAAACGGTGGAAAAATCCACCGCTCTTTTTTATTCATGAATGTTGATTATTCAACTGTTAAAGTACGACAAACGTTAGTTGTACCTTCTGATTCATCACCTTGTGTTAATAAAACAAGATCACCTGAAACTAAATAACCTTTTTCTTTTAATAGATTAATCGCTGCTTTTGCACCTGCAGAGCTACGAGATTCACCATCAAAATGAACTGGTGTCACACCGCGGTATAATGCACAACGGTTTAATGTTTCTTGAACACGAGAAAGTGCAAAGATTGGTAAACCAGAGCTGATGCGTGACATTAATAACGGTGTACGACCAGAGTGGCTTAATGTAATGATTGCTGCAATACCGCTTAAGTGGTTTGCTGCATACATTGCAGACATTGCTACTGATTCTTCAATATCTCTGAACTCACGATCTAAACGGTGATGAGAAACATTGATGCTAGGCATTTTTTCTGCACCTAAACATACGCGAGCCATTGTCGCTACAGTTTCAGCTGGATATTGACCTGCTGCAGTTTCTGCTGAAAGCATTACCGCATCAGTACCATCTAATACCGCATTTGCCACGTCCATTACTTCTGCACGAGTTGGCATTGGGTTGCTGATCATTGACTCCATCATTTGAGTTGCAGTGATTACCGCACGGTTTAATTGACGTGAACGACGAATTAATTTTTTCTGTACGCCAACTAATTCAGGGTCACCGATTTCAACACCTAAGTCACCACGCGCAACCATGATTACATCAGAAGCAAGGATGATATCGTCCATTGATGCATCATCAACTACGGTTTCAGCACGTTCAACTTTAGCAACGATTTTCGCTTCTAAGCCAGCTTGTTTTGCTAACTCACGTGCATAGTTTAAGTCTGCACTTGAACGTGGGAAAGATACCGCTAAGTAATCTACACCGATACGAGCTGCAGTGATGATATCTGCTTTATCTTTTTCAGTTAATGCATCTGCAGATAAGCCACCACCTAATTTGTTGATCCCTTTATTGTTTGATAATGGACCACCAACAGTCACTTCAGTAAATACTTTTGCACCTTCTGTAGAAAGTACTTTTAATTGAACACGGCCGTCATCTAATAAAAGAATATCGCCTGGTACAACATCTTGTGGAAGTGTTTTATAGTCTAAACCTACGGCTTCTTGATTACCTTCACCTTTTGGTAATTCCGCATCAAGAATAAATTTATCACCAACATTTAAGAAAATTTTGCCGTCTTTAAAAGTAGAAACACGAATTTTAGGACCTTGTAAGTCACCTAAAATTGCCACGGTTTTACCTAATTTCTTCGCGATCGCACGAACACGCTCAGCACGCTCAATATGATCATCTGGTGTACCGTGAGAAAAGTTCATACGCACAACATTAGCGCCTGCTGCGATAATTTTTTCAAGATTGTTATCGCGATCTGTTGCTGGACCCATTGTACATACAATCTTCGTTCTTCTTAATTTTCTAGACATTATCTAAACTCCACAAATGGTTACAATTTACTAAAGCTTTTTTAAATTTCGGTTCATCCGAGATAAAAAACGCTGCGCATTATACGCTTAAACCTATACAAAATCAAAATAACTACTGAGACTTTTTAAATCAGATTTTGGTTATTTTTTTAGCAGCTAAATTTAACTTAAAACAAATCCTCTTGTTTTCATCCTTAAAACTGTTTATCATCTGCCACATCTTTTACGCGACTATAGCTCAGTTGGTTAGAGCACCACCTTGACATGGTGGGGGTCACTGGTTCGAGTCCAGCTAGTCGCACCATCTATCAAAGCCAGTAAATTTCTACTGGCTTTTTTCTTTCCTAAAATTCACTTTAAAAATCAATCGCTTACCTACAATTAACTCAATTCATCACTAAAATTTCAAGCCTCAAATATTGCCAACTTTTAGTTATTTTTATATATTTTTAGTCATTGATTACGCCAAAATTACGCAAAATTTTGTGCGATTACGCCAAGTAAAAGTGTGAGGTGATATATGGCTACGATGCGGAAACGTGGTGATAAATGGCGAGTAGAGATTTATAAGAACGGAATAAGAAAATCTAAAACTTGTAAAACAAAGGCAGAAGCTACTCAATGGGCTTTAGAGGAAGAAAAGAAATTAGAGCTACAAGAACAAGGATTACAACCAGAAACTGTCTTATCGGACGTTGTAGAGCGTTATTTGAAAGAAATTACGCCAACTAAGCGAGGAATACGCCACGAAACGTTAAGATTAAACAAATTTGCCAGACATCCGATTTGTAATAAGTTTATCGGTGATGTAACGAGAAAAGACTTCGAGTTATGGATAGCGGAAAGAGAAAAAGAAGTTAGTGGCGAAAGCATAAGACGAGAATTATCAACCATTAGAAATATTTTTAATGTAGCGGCTGAACGTTGGAATTATATTGAGAAAAATCCGATGATAGGGCTTGTTTTGCCAAAAGGCAGCGAGCCAAGAACGCAAAGATATTCCGATGAAGAAATAGAAAGAATACTCTACGTTAGCGGTTATAATGATACACTCAAAACAATTAGAGCAAGAAGTGGCGCCGCTATGCTATTTGCTATTGAGACAGCAATGCGAGCTGGTGAGATTTGCGGATTAACTTGGGATAACGTTAATTTAGATAAAAGAACTGCTTATCTTCCAATGACGAAAAATGGCACTTCTCGGACTGTTCCACTAACAAGAAACGCTGTGGCTATTCTTGAAAGATTGAAAAAAGAAATTGGCAATACTGGGCTGTGTTTTCAATTAGATACAAGATCGCTTGATGCCGCTTTTAGAAAGATTAAGAAAATGGCAATGTGTGAGCATTTACGTTTTCACGATACGAGACGAGAGGCTTTAACGAGACTAGCGAAGAAAGTTGATGTGATGACTTTAGCGAAAATATCGGGACATAAAGACATCAGAATACTTCAAAATGTCTATTACGCCCCAAATATGGAAGAAGTCGCTGAACTTCTAGATTAAGGCAGAGTTTCAGGGAATGGATCTGATGTTACCCAAGTTATAACAGGCAACCGCATTAAATCAAGATCGTTTGTTGGTATGTTTTCTTTAAATCGCAACTCAATATAGTCATAGTTTCCTGATCCACCTACATAAACCATTCCTATGTGATTGCCGTCATCATCATAAAACGGTAACATAAATGCTAGTGGTGTACGAAAACCACGTGGAATACCGCTTGTTCTTAAAAGATCAAATCGTTTATTGTGAGATTTTCTCTTAAATTGTGGGTTGCTACTACCATAAAAAGAAATAGAACTCCACGCTCCACCTGTGAAAGAGCATATTACAAGATTATTTATTCGTTGAAGATATAAGTGTCCGCTTTTTATATTTATAGCATTTCTCATTATGCGATTGCCTGTATCACCAGAGATAACAATCCAATTATTTTTTTGCTTATGCCATAAATAAGCACCTACACCTGCTCCGTCCAAAGAATTGTAAATAGTACCGTTAGGCTCATTCCCTTTAATCTTTCCGCTAGTGGTTTCAGGCTTGTCTGGTCGTCCATTTCCAGTGATTATTGTTGAATCACTGGATTGACTAGCACCACCATCTGTCGGAATTTTCTTTTCAATTCGCTTAATTTCAGTTCCCATGAATTCAGCGAATTCTGATATATTCGCTTGAAATGTCATTATTTATTGTAACCTCGATTGTAAGCTTCTTTTAGGTTGATACCGTCTAACACAGTAAATTTTCCAACAAGAAGTGCTAAAGATTGGTTGGTTTGGGTGAGCTTTTGAATCAATTTATTTAAGCCATCTTCACCTGTTTGAATGTTCTTCAACATATCGCCAAGCTCTTTGATTGTGTCAATGCTTGCG
>OCAA01000722.1_pt1 | contig 24576 bp, 16 predicted proteins | sample 1538241 | NCBI WGS metagenome assembly OCAA01 (sample SAMEA2580241, study PRJEB22360) | human gut metagenome | biome: human gut; feature: human-associated habitat; material: faeces | place: Denmark | collected 2008/2010
AAAGATGCAAACGATATTGGTGGTAGAAGACGATCGTGATTTGAATCAGTCAATTGGATATTCTTTGAAAAAGTCAGGATATGCCGTTTGTGGTGTGACTTCCATTGAGAAGGCGAAGCAAATGTTTAATCGGAATCAAATTGATCTGATTCTTTTGGATGTGAATCTTCCAGATGGAGAAGGCTTTTCTTTTTGTCGGTGGGTAAAGGCAAAAAGAGAAGTTCCAGTTATGTATTTAACGGCCAGAGATATGGAGGAAGATGCTTTGGCAGGATATGATTCAGGAGCAGAGGATTATGTGATAAAACCATTTTCAATGAAGGTTTTACTAAAAAAAATCGATATTATTTTAAAAAGAGCAGTTCTAAGTAAGCGCATGATTTTTACAGATGAATATTTGTATATTGATTTAGAGAATGCAAAGGTGTTGGTAGAGGGGCAAGAATGCGCGATTACACCAACCGAGTTTCGCTTGCTTCGCCAATTCCTTCTGAATCAAGGTCAACTTCTTACTTATGATTTGCTATTGGAACGATTGTGGGACAGTGGAGGTCAGTTTGTAGATAAACATGCATTGGCGGTAAATGTGAACCGCCTTAGAGGAAAAATTGAAGATGAAAAACATAGATATATTTCAAATGTATACGGGATGGGATATCAATGGATTGGTTGACGATTGCAATAATAGGAATCTTATTGGTAATATTGTTAATTGTATTATGTGAAAAGCATCAAATGCAAAAAGAAACGGAGTTGTTTGCAAATCAGGTGGAGGAGGCTTTGGATGCAATTCTGTCAGGGAGAAAATGGAAGGTAGAGGAAGAACTTGAGGATAGTCTCTGGGGAAGAACAGGAACGCAACTAGCAAAGGCAGAAGCTGTATTTTTGAGAAAGGAAGAGGAAAGTTTGCGCGAAAAGGAAGTCGTAAAAAGCTTAATTTCCGATATGTCTCACCAGACAAGGACACCGATTGCCAATATGAAGCTATATATGGAACTTCTTGAAGAGGAAGCGCTATCCGAAAATCGTTTGTTTTTTTTGACTAAAATGAAGGAGCAAATAGAAAAAATAGATTTCCTGATGCAGAATATGGTTAAAATGTCGAGGCTGGAAACGGGAATTCTTCAAATTCATCAAGAAAATAAAAGAATATACGAGACCATTCGGCGTGCAATTGCAAGCCTTGTACCGCAGGCAGCGTTGAAACAGATTGATCTGTATGTGGACTGTGATGAAACGATATGTTTTTTTCATGACAGTAAATGGACCGAGGAAGCAATTTATAATATTTTGGACAATGCACTAAAATACACCGAATCTGGCGGAAGCATCCATATTGAAGTGCAAAAGCAGGAATTGTTTTATAAAATCAGTGTTTCAGATACTGGAAAAGGAATTGCGCCAGAAAGACAGGCGGAGATTTTTACACGATTTTATCGTGAGCCGGAAGTGCATGATCAGCCGGGAGTTGGAATTGGACTCTATCTTGCAAGAAAAATAATCGAACTGCAAAACGGATATATAGAGGTTCAATCAGAAATAGGAAATGGTTCATGCTTTTGCCTATATTTTCCAGTGAAAAACGAATGAGACCTTTATCACAATTATGAGATCATTTGAGAATGAGATCAGTTTGTGATTTTTAAGAGGTATTCTGTTTTACAGCAAAGGAGGATACAAAGCTATGAACTATATTGTAGAAACAAAAAATTTAAAAAAGTATTATCAAATGGGTGATGCGACGGTAAAGGCATTGGATGGTATTGATTTTTGTGTGAAGGATCAAGAATTTATTGCAATTATCGGAAAAAGTGGGTCGGGAAAGAGCACACTTTTGCATATGTTAGGCGGGCTAGATACACCGACAGAAGGGGAAGTGCTGATAGAGGGAAAGAGCATTTTGAAGCTGAAAAAAGAACAGTTGGCGATCTTTCGCAGAAGAAAAATTGGATTCATTTTTCAAAATTATAATTTGGTTCCAGATCTTAACGTGTATGAGAATGTTATTCTCCCAGTGGAACTTGATGGAAGAAAAGTTGACACAGAATATGTGAATGGAATATTGAAGCTTTTGCGGATATCGGAGAAGAAAGATATGCTTCCGGGAACATTATCTGGTGGGCAACAGCAAAGAGTTGCGATCGCAAGGGCTCTTGCAACAAAGCCAGCTATTATTTTAGCAGATGAATCGACTGGAAATCTAGATTCTGCGACCAGTCATGAGGTGCTAGGGCTTTTAAAAATGGTCGCAAAACAATTTTGCCAAACGATCATTTTGATTACACATGACAGAGATATTGCACAGCTTGCAGACCATATTGTACATATTGAAGATGGAAAAATTGTCAGCGATACCAAAGAAGGGATGTGATTGTCATGCTGAAAAATCCAAATCAAAAAATAATAAAAAGGATGGCATGGAACAATTTAAAGAGAAATGCGAGAAAAACAATTACATTGCTTTTTGCAGTCGTTCTTGCGTCATTTCTGATTTTTACGATATTTACGGTTGGAAATTCCTATTTTAAACTCCAGAAAATTCAAAATATTCGTATGTCGGGAGCAGAGTTTGATGCGATTCTATATGGGGTGACAGATGAACAGAAGCAACTATGTGAAGAAAATCCGAATATTACACTGACAGGTACAGCGGGAAGTTGTGGATGGGTAGAGAAGACCGATAAGGATTCTACTCCAAATGTAGGGCTGATCTGGGCGGATGATGCCTATTGGACACAGATGATGGCGCCTGTGAGAGAAAAGCTAGAAGGAACGTATCCTACAGCTTTCAATGAAATAATGGTAACAAAAAAAGCATTAAAGGAATGTGGACACGAAACTCTTAAGGTGGGTGATACCTTTTCGATGTCCTATGGAACTTATGATGGCATTCAGACAGGAAATTTTAAAATTAGCGGAATTTGGGATGGATACGGACCAAAGAAAATATTTTATGTATCAAAAGAATTCTATGATAAGTCGGGCTGGAAACTCTCACAGGCTGCTTCTGGCCGTTATTTTATTGATTTCAAGCAAAAATTTATGACGACAAAAGAACAGAATGCCTTTATTGAAAGTATGAATCTTGGAAAGCAGCAGAATGTTTTCTTTATTGCAGGTCTCGGCAATTCGTTTTCCTTGCTTGTAGGGCTGATTGGACTTGTTGTTGTTACTTGCCTGTGTGCCTATTTGCTCATTTATAATATTTTACATCTTTCAGTTTCTGGAAAAGTACGCTATTATGGTTTGCTTCAGACAATCGGAACAACACAAAAACAGATAAAACAAATGCTACAAAAACAGATGTTAATAATTGTTTTTATCGGAATAATCGTGGGATGTCTACTAGGTGTATTTGTGTCATTTTCTCTGATTCCAATAGTGGTAAAATCGCTTGGAATCAAAAAGAACTATGTGGATTCTATTATGGTTTGTTTTCACCCGACTGTTTTACTCGCCACCATTTTGCTAGTTGGATTTACGATCTTTTCTGCAAGTAGAAAACCTGTTAAAATGGCAACAGCAGTCTCACCAATAGAAGCGCTAGGGTATCGATCTGCTTCAAAACTGAAAAAAACAAAACGAGCAGGAAAGTCTAAGGTAATAAATAGACTTTGTTTGGAACAACTTGTAAAGGATAAGAAACGAACTACTATTGTATTATTTTCTTTGGCAGCAAGCTTGTCTGTGTATCTTTGTATTGTGACAATGCTAGATAGTCAGGCAGCAAGAACTATTGTGTCAAATAATATGGATGCGGATATCGAGATCAAAAATGACACTGCAACGAAAGAACATAAAAAAGACAGAAAGGATATTCTGGATGAATCAATCGTAACGTCAATCAAAGACCTTGACGGAGTGTCAGAAGTACATCCGGTGGTATTTGCCGAGATTACAGTACCATGGGAGCCGGATTTTTCTGACATGTGGATGAAAGAATTCTATGAAAAATGGATGACGATTCCATACAGTCAGGAAAAAGAAGAATATCAAAATCACCCTGAAAATTTTGGATCCTCTTTGATTGGAATTGATGAACAAGAGTTCAATCGTTTAAATGAAAACTTGGAACAGCCAATCAATAAAGAGGAGTTTCTTTCAGGGAAAACTTGCATTATTTATCGAAATGGGTTGGATTTATCGAATTCGGATTTAATTGGAAGTAAAGTGACCTGTGCTTTGTACAGTGACAATCATATAATGCAGACGTTTAAGATAGGAGGTGTGACGGACGAGAGCTATTATACGGCACTTTTGGGCTATCCACCTACAATTATCACAAGTGATCAGGTGGTGAAAAATTTTGCAAATGAAAGCATTATGTTAAAAATCAGTGTGAAGTACACAAAAGAATATGACAGAAATATCGAAAAAGAAATTTTAAAATTGCTAGAAGCAAATGTTAATGCAAAAGATTTTTCATGGGATTCTAAAATTGAGGAGGCAGATGAAATCAAAAATGCACAAGGTTATATGCCACAGATCGGAATGGGAATTGTCCTAATTTTGGCATTCATTGGGATTATGAACTATATCAATACATTTGTAGCAAATGTGCAAAATCGTATGACAGAATTTTCCATCATGGAGAGCATTGGAATGACGCCAAGACAGCTTCTTTTGATGCTGATCAAGGAAGGGATTTTGTACGCTGAGGGTGCATGGATGGTCACGTTAACAGTGGGATTGGGTGTGACCTATGTTATCTACCAGTCCATGAACTATCGAAAAGTCCCATTTTCAATCCCACTATTAGCTATTTTGATTGCGGTAGTCACAAGCTTTTTGGTTTGCATAGTGGTTCCAGCAGTTACTTGGATGATTTTAGAAAAGAATGGTTCCTTGGTTCAGAGAATAAAAGAAATTGAATAAACGGTGGGGCTAGGAAAAGTGGTACTTTTCCTAGCCCCTTACATGTGTAAATCAAATTTAATGTTCAAAATCAATTCTGAGTAGTTGGTCTTTCAGTTTTTAAATTAACAATTATGAATAAATTTGCGATACAGCACATATGCGACAGCGGCAGTAATAAACTCAGTCAACCACATAGCATGCCATACACCATTTGCATCAAAAAATCTAGTTAAAATAAGCGCAGCTGGAATGATGACAACTATATAGCGCATTAGTGAGATCACAAGTGATGGAGCGCCTTTTCCGAGTCCTTCGAGTGCACCGGAAACGGTAACAGAAATCGAAGAGATGATAAAGCCAATGCTAATAATGCGAAGAGCAGAAGCGCCAAGGCGAATCGTTTCTGCATTAGAGGTGAAAAGTCCGATCAAGGAGCTTGGAATAGCAAGACAAAGTGCAGTACCGATTACCATGACACCAGATATAAGAATCAGAGAATCAAAGAAAATCTGCCTTACACGGGCATGTTCACCTGCACCATAATTGTAGCCAGTCAGCGGACGCATTCCCTGAACAACACCATTTCCAGTCAGATAAAGGAAGGTTTGGAGCTTATAGTAGGCACCAAGAACAAGTACATATGACTGGGAATATGCAGCCAAAATTCCATTTAATGTGGAGACAAGCAGTGAAGGAAGCGCCAAATTTAATGTGGCAGGAATGCCGACAGTATAAAGGCGAAGTAATAGTTGCTTGCTTGGCTTGCAGCAGGAAAGAGAAAATGTTACAGGCAGTGGACGAACCACGCAGAAAACAAGGTAAATTACAAGAGACAGCATTTGTCCAATGGCAGTTGCAATTGCAGCACCTTCAATTCCCATCGCTGGAAAAGGTCCGATGCCAAAGATCATAAGTGGATCCAGAATAATGTTTCCGATACAGCCCGCCATCATGGCAACCATCGAAACCTTCATACGTCCAGTTGCCTGAAAAATTTTTTCAAGAGATATTGAAATTCCAATCGGAATTGAGAAACTAAGGGTGATTCTTGCATAACGAATACCTAAAGATATCACGTCCTGATCAGCTGTAAACAGCTCCAAAAAAGGGCGAATAAAGGTTAGACAGACAATCATAAGAAGTAGTCCGTGAAATGCATTTAATAATGTGCCAAGTGAGGCAGCACGGTCGGCTTCTTTTTTATTTCCAGCACCAAGGTGGATGGAAATAACAGCATTTGTTCCAATTGCAAAGCCAACGGTGATTGCCGTAATCAAGTTTTGAATTGGATAAACAAGAGAGAGTGCTGTCATGGCATTGTCGCTTATTTTTGCGATAAAGATGCTGTCAACAATATTATACAAAGAATTGACGAGCATAGACAGCGTCATAGGCAGTGCCATAGAAACTACAAGCGGCAGCACTGGTTTTTGCTTCATGTAAGTTTGATCCATAAAAAAGAACTCCTTTCTGCTTTAAAGCGTTCTCACGAAAACATTTATTTGTTTTGCTGCGCAAAAAAATACCGCACAACAAATACGGGAACACAGAGAATGCAGTATTGTTGTGTGGCGAAAAATAAAGATATCTTAATTTAATTAGTCTTTATGAAAAGTCCACGGCCGGAATCCGGTTTTAGTACCAACATAGAATAGCAAAAATAAAGAGAGATGTCAAGCTTGACAAACAGGAAAAGATGCTATACTGTTGAGTTATGTATTTAAAATAACATGGCAAGGAAGGGAGACATCAGATGAGTTTGACACAAATAAACCTAAAGCCATATTGGGATGAAAATACAATAGACAGAATGGATGTGAAAATAAAGATCACAGGACTGTCTTATAAAGAAGGGGAGCGACTGTGTAGTATGCAGCTAAGCACCGTGACAATACCAGGATGTGAGCCAAATGCTTTACAGATTTGTGATGAAAGCGGTGCGGTTTTGGTGAAGGAGTCAGAAGAAACACCATATCCGTACCATTGGCGCAGATGGAACGTGCAGCGCGGCACAGAGGGAAATGTAAAGATTAATTATACAGTATATCCGCGAGAGATAAAGCCAACAGATATTTGCGGTCCATATTTTGACTTTCGTGCAGAAAAGGGAGGTGCAAACAGTGCAGGCTTTTCTTTTTTAATGGATATTGAAAAGGCAGAAGAATGCGAGCTTTCATGGGATATGAGTGCGATGCCAGAGAAAAGCCGCGGTGTTTGCACATTAGGGGAGCATAAAGTAAAGGCAAAGACACTTGATAGGCTTCGTGAATGTTATTTTGCTATGGGACAATTAAATGCTATTGAAGAGGGTGATTTTGGCTTTTACTGGATGAGTCAGCCGCCATTTGACGTGAAAGAGGTTGCTGAGTATACAAAAAAACTTTTTGGTCAGATGCAGAAATTCTTCAAGGATACCGAAAAGGTCTACCGTATTTTCGTGAGAAAGGATCCATTTTTGACAAGCGGAGGAACGGCGCTTTATCGTTCCTATCTTTTTGGCTGGAATACAACTCAGCCATGCAGCCTTGAAGATAAAAAGGCTATTCTCGCACATGAGATGGTACATAACTGGCCGCAGCTAAATGATAATCCATATGGTGTCACAACATGGTATTCGGAAGGCACGGCAGAGTATTACAGCGTGCTTTTACCGCTTAGACTTGGTCTTATGACAGATGATGAGGCTATTTTGGAGCTTCAAAAGCGCACAGATGCATATTATTCAAATCCGACAAGAGCACTTGGAGATGAGGAGGCTGCCGCCATTTGCTGGAAAGACCGCAGGGCGCAGCGACTGGTTTATGGCAGAGGAATGATTTTTGTAATCAATACTGATATTATGATTCGCAAGGCAACAAATGGCGCACACAGCATAGATGATGTTGTGCTTGATATTTTACAGAAAGATCGCGCAGGAATACAGCTTGGAAACGAAGTATTTTTAACGTCTGTAAAGAAAATTAGTGGTCTTGATGTGCGAAGTGAATGGGAAGATATGCATACAGGAAAGGAAATTATTCCGTTAAGCGGAGGCTTTGACGGTCATTTTGCCGTAGTGGAAAAAGAGATCGATGAAGCAGATACAGGAAAAAAAGTGCGTTCCTGGACATGGATCAAACAAGAGACGAAAAAAGGAAAATAATATGAGCGCTCAAGCGAGAGGAGGCAAATAGAAATGGAAAACAATACGACACAGCTCAAGAAATTTACACCAGAGACGATGAAAGAAATCGTTTATGTCACATGGCCGACACTTGCACCAGCAGGGGACAAAGCTGCATGGGTTGATTGGAAGGGCGACATGAAAAGTGGCCTGTTTTCTTCAAAGATTCATCTGATGGAAAATTTATTACAAAATGCGACAGGCGCAGAGGGTATGGACGCAGCTCGAAAAGAATCTGTTTTGACACCAGATGGAGTGAAAGAAAAACAGCCAGTTTTTCTTTCAGATGGCGTTCATATGGCGTATCTGTCGAATGAGACAGGTGAGTTTCAGGTATTTATTAAAAATCTTAAGACAAACGAAAAACGTCAGATTACAACACTTCGTCATGGTGTACTGCGCTATCAGCTGTCAGATGATGAGACAAAACTTGTTTTTGAGGCAACGCTTTGGCCAGAGGAGATTCAGGAAAATACTGCATTCGAAGAGATGACGCCAGAAAAGAAGGCACAGTGGGAAGAGGATCTTGATTGGAGACCATATGAGATTACTAATCTGACATATAAGCTTGATGAGTGGCACGGTATGAGAAAAGGTGAGTTTTCACATATAGGTACGGCAGAACTTTCATCAAAAAAACAAAAGCTTTTTACATCAGACTGCATGGAAAAGATGGAAGCAATTTATCCATCCTGGTCTCACGATGGCAAAAAAATTGCGTTTTATGGATATCCGTATGAAGGCGCAAAAGGCTTTGATGTAGAATTGTTTGTATGTGATGAGAACGGAAAAAATCTGAAGCAAATAAGCCGCGACAATGGTATTTATGGAGATCATGCACCGGCCTTTACAGCAGACGATACTGGCATCGTAGCGATGGTGTTTGGTGATTTTGAAGATGGAAGCTGCGTACAGCTGCCAATGTTGTTTGATTTAATGAACAATATGCATCGATATTTGATCGACGAGTGGGACGAATCCATCTGCCATGGTGTTCATCCGCTTCGAGCAGGTTCTCTTGAGTATGGTGATCATTCTCCTTACTTTAAGCTTACGAAGGATGGTAAGTATCTGTATTTTCAGACAGGACGTCACGGCCGTTATTCCCTTTGCCGTGTAAGAATTGATGCGGCAAAGTCAGAGACAGCAGAAGTATCTTCGGTGACGGACTCAGTGATCAAGCCAAGCCCAGTTGAGATGGTTCTAGAAGGTCAGACCGACATTCAGGAATTTTCTATGAATGAAAATGGTCAGATCGTGACAATTCAGGCAGATTGGCTTCATCCAGCTGAACTTTGGATGAATGGAGAGAAGCTGACAGACAGTAATCCGTGGCTGTCTGAATATGCGCTTGCTGATGTTGAAGAACATTGGGTAAAGAGTAAGGACGGCAAGGCAGATCTTCAATATTTTCTTGTGAAGCCAGTCTGCTTTGAAAAAAATAAGCAGTATCCTGCAGTACTTGATATAAAGGGTGGCCCTACAACCATGTATGGACTGACTTTCTGGCATGAGTTTCAGGCACTTGCTTCTTTGGGGATGGCAGTTATTTTTGGAAATCCAAGAGGCAGCACAGGCTTTGGACGTGCATATTGTGCCAGAGGCGTCTGCTGGGGAAATGAGGCGATGGATGATCTTGTGCAGTTTGTGGAGGATGCTATATCAAAGGGATTTATTGATGAAAAGAGAGTGGGTGTCACAGGAGGCAGCTACGGCGGCTACATGACAAACAAGTTGATCGGAAGAACAAAGGTCTTTGCAGCAGCTGTCACGCAGCGCTGTCTTGCAAACACTGCAACTTCCTACGGTACAGGAGATATGGGCTTTGTCTCATCGCGTCCGATTCCGAAACATTTTCATATGCTTGATTATTTAGAAGACCGCGCAAGAGGAAATATCATTTCCTACATCGATCATTTTAAGGTGCCGTTGCTGATTCTTCATGCGTATCAAGATTATCGTTGCGGATTTGAACAGGCAGAACAGGTATTTATTCCAATGAAAGAGAGAAATCCGGAGATTCCATGCCGCATGGTCATGTTTCCAAATGAAAATCATGGAATGACAAGAAACGGAAAGCTGTATCATCAGGTTCGCCATCTGCAGGAGATGACTAACTGGTTTGTTAAATATCTGATAGAAGAGCCTGACTGGAAGACAAAAGCAGATGAAAAGAGTGAGAAAGATACTGATTTTATGAAAACACAGGAGGTGAAGGGATGATGCGTTTACCTGAATTTGAGGATTGCCGTGATCTTGAACAGTTAAATGGAGGCGATTATTTTCCACAAAAGGAGCTTGTCTGCTATGCCTCCAACCACACAAACGGTATTGTGATAAAAAATTTAAAGACAAATGAGAGTGTGACAGTGACAGCAGGCGGCACAGGTGAGGGAGGTCCGTCCTTCTCTCCAGATGGAGATAAAATTTTATTTGTCTCATCAAAGAAAGGTGTGGGACGTCAGGCATTTGTTTATGAGATTAAGAGCAAGAGTATAACACAGATTACTCATGTAAAAGGTGCCGTCATGGAGCCGCAGTGGTCACCGGATGGAACAAAGGTGTTGTTTTCCGTGATCACCTCCGGCGCATCACAGAATGCATCCAATGCTGCAAGCGCTTCATCGTCTGCTGCATCTGCAACGCAGGAGCAGTTTGTTCATGACGACGATGCTGTTGCTACTGAGGATTTTGGCTACAAATTTGATGGTATGGGATTTATTCGTCCAGATACACACTGGCATTTGTTTGCTGCATCTGCTGACGGCACAAGTGAGACTCAGTTAACAGACGGCGAGTATGATTATCTTCATGCCGCATGGGCGCCAGATAGCAAAAAGATCGTCTGCGTCAGCAACCGTTTCCGCAAAAGACAGGAAGGAATTGGCTATGATCTTCTGCTGATTGATGTGGACAAGGAGCCTGGAAAGCTTCGCAAACTGACAGAAGGATATTGGCTTGTTTCTTATCCAAATCCAGTGCGCCCAGTATTTACGCCAGATGGAAAATCAGTCATCGCTGTAGTCTTAAATCCAGAATATGTCGATGATGAGTCAGAGATGGGCTACCCAGAGGGTTATCTTTACCGCTTTGATGTTTGTGATGGCAAAGCAACACCAATATTTATTCAGGATGATAATTGCTATCAGTGTGTACAGTTTCCGTACAATGCAGGCTGTGGACGAGGCATGGATAAGCTTCAGATTGATGAGAGCGGACGTTACGTATACTTTGTCAGTGGATTTAAGGGTCAGGGAAATTTGTACCGACTAGATTTAGAGGGTGATGGTCATGCAAAGCTTTTCTGGGGCGGCAAGCAGGTTTGCCATGGAATAAGTAAGGTGCGAAATGGACGTATCATGGCGGCGGCAGCAAAATCGACAGTGCCGGAATTTTATGCAGTTCTTGATGCAAAGACAGGAGAATTACTTGATATTGCGGTGCAGTCAGCACAGAAACTTTTGGATGAGGTAAAATTAAGTGAGCCAGAGGATTTCTTCTTTTCAACACTTGATGGTGAGAGTCATGTTCATGGCTTTGTCATGATGCCGCATGATGCAAAAAAAGGTGAAAAATATCCGGCGATTCTTTACATCCACGGAGGTCCGCATCCGTTTTACACATATGGTTTGACAATGGAGTTTCAGATGTTAGCAGCAAAGGGCTTTGCAGTTCTTTATTGCAATCCAAGAGGCAGCAGCGGCTACGGCTGGACACATGAAAATTATCAAAGACTTTTATAGTGATCTGCTTATTATGACATTCTCCAATTTGTTGATGAAGCATGCAGACGTTTTGATATGATTGATGAACAGCGAATTGGTGTCACAGGCGGAAGTTACGGCGGTTATATGACAAATTATATAGCGACTCATGCAAAGCGTTTCAAGGCATATGTCACGCAGCGAAGCATCTCGAATGAATTAATCATGTATGCTAATTCTGATATGCAGGGCAAGAGTACAGACTATAAAAGCTATGAGGATTTCATTGTGGCTAAGCTTAAAGAATCAGCTGTATCGTATGCAGAGCGTGTGGACAAGCCAATTTTAATTCTTCATGGAATGGACGATTACCGAACACCAATTGAGGGAGCGCACCAGTTTTATGTGGCTATAAAGGATCTGCATCCAGATCTGCCGGTTAAGATGGTAGCGTATCCGCATACAGGTCACGAGCAGCCAACTGACCCAAGACTATTAAAGCATTATTATCACGAGATGATTTTGTGGTTTGAAAAATACTTGTAAAAAGAAAGGCAAGAATTATGAAAATTTATGCGTTTGGAGTGAGAGATGATGAAAAACAGGCATTTGAGCAGATTTCTGCTCAGTGTGGTGTAGAGGTTACGCTTTCAGATGAGACACCATCACTTGAGAATGCCGATCTTGTAAAGGGATATGAGGGTGTTACAGCGCTTGGCATGGGAAATATTGACAGGGATTTATTAAGTCGCTACAGCGAGAATGGTGTGCGTTTTCTCTCTACAAGAACTATCGGTTATAATCACATTGATTTGGTGGCAGCAAAAGAGCTTGGAATTAAAGTCTGCAATGCAGCCTACCCACCAAACGGTGTTGCAGACTTTACGGTAATGATGATTTTAATGTGCCTTCGCCAGTATAAGCAGGCACTATGGAGAGGCCAGGTCAATGACTTTTCCTTGCAGGGACTGCAGGGGCGTGATATGAATGAACTTACAATAGGTGTCATGGGTACTGGACGAATTGGCCTTCAAGTATTAAAAAACTTGTCAGGCTTTGGCTGTCGTCTGCTTGCCTATGATGTTTATAAAAATCCAGAGGCAGAGAAAATTGCGACATATGTAGATCAGGATACAATCTATAAGGAATGCGATGTCATAAGCCTTCATATGCCGCTGTTTGATTCTACGTATCACATTATTAATCATGAGACAATCGCAAAGATGAAAGATGGCGTAATTTTAATTAACTGCGCAAGAGGTGGACTGACTGACATTGATGCATTGGTAGATGGTGTTGAATCAGAGAAGATTGGTGCGCTTGGCATGGATACCGTAGAGGGCGAAGAAGGTATTGTGCACGAAGACAGAAGAACAGATATCATCTCCAACCGCAACTGGTTTTATCTTCATCAGTTTCGCAATGTCATCATGACACAGCACATGGCATTCTACACAAAAGAAGCAGTAGAGAGCATGGTGCGCTGTGGCATAGAGGGTATTGTGCAGATGGAAAAGACAGGAAGCTGCAGGACAATGCTGACGAAATAAATTATAACATTACATTGTGCACACTGAAAATATCTAATATAGGTACAGTGTGCACATTGATACAATACTGATTTTATGATAAACTACATTCAAGATTGACAGAGGAAAGAGAGGCATTTAAAGGAAAGCAAAGTTCAATGAGGAACATTTCCCTGCCGATCTATTTCTATAGTCAAAATACTTTAATGAATTAAAGCAAAACAGCACAATAGTGAAATGGAGGAATCAGATATGAGAAAATATGCAGCAATGGGACTTACAGCAGTGCTGGTAGCAGCATCATTTCCGGCAGCCGTACTGGCAGACGAGGCAGATGTAAAGAGTGTAAGAATTGGAGCACCATATGATCCGGTTACTATGGATTACGCAGAATTAAATGTAGATCCGGCAACATATATTGATACTTTAATCAGCGATACCCTGATTCGCAGTAAGCAGGGTGAGTACATTGGAGGAGCAGCAGAGAGCTGGGAGACAAGCGAGGATGGAAAGACCTGGACATTTAAACTGAAGGAAGGCTTAACATACAGTGATGGAGAGACACCGATTACATCCGAGGATTTTGTTTATGCAGCAAAGCGTCTGATGGATCCAGAGGCAGGTCACTATAATGCAGAGAGCGGATATATTCTGGAGAATGGCGAGGAATATTACGCAGGAGAGTGTGAGTGGGACGAGGTTGGTATAAAGGCAGTAGATGATCTGACAATCGAGTATACCTTCAAGAATCCGCAGTATGAGAGCACATTTACATCCACAAGCTTATTTGCACCACTTGAGGAGTCCTTTGTTGATTCACTTGGAACAGAGTATGGTTCTTCAGCAGATAAAATTTTGACAAATGGACCGTTCATCGTGTCAGACTGGGTATCTGATTCTACCATGACACTTGTAAAGAATGAGAACTACTGGGATGCAGACAGTATCAATATGGACGAGATGGATTTTAAATTTAACGTAACAGGTGATACTGGCGTAGATATGATGCTTGCAGATGAGCTTGATTTTGTTCCGACTGGAAGTGCTATGCAGCAGCAGACACTGACAGATGCAGGCTTTGAGAGCAGCAAGTACACCACCTCTTATCGCTGCCTGAACATCAACCATGCAGGAAAGACAGAGGAAACAGGATTATTCCTTGGCAATGCAAACTTTAGAAAGGCAGTCAGCTATGCAATCGACCGTACAGCACTTTGCGCATCTGTTATGACAAGTGATGAGCCGGCAAATCGTCTGACAGCACCGTCAGAGGCAGGTGTAAATGGTACCTTTGACGAGGAGTTTGAATACGAGGGATGGCCGGCAAGTGCAGATGTAGAGAAGGCACAGGAATACTTAAATGCAGCACTTGATGAGCTTGGAAAGACAGCTGATGAGATTCCAACATTCGAGCTTCTTTGCTATGAGTCACAGGGAAGCATCGATGTATTGGCAGCTGTTCAGGATATGTTAAAGAAAAATCTTGGCATTGAGACAACTATCAATTCTCAGACAATTCAGGTGATGGTATCAAATGCAATGAGCGGTGACTACGATTTCTGGTATGGCGGAAACAGTCTTGAGATTCCGGATGCATTGACTGGCTTTTTAAGTGGATACACGAGCGCAATGCAGTCTGCACTTAGAGGCTATTCAAATGAGGAATATGATAAGCTGTATGATGAGGCAATTGCTTCCCCAACTATTGAGGAGAGAAAGGCAAACTACTTCGAGGTTGAAAAATTCTTCTGTGATAATACACTGAATCTGATCCTTGGATGGACAGACGGCGGTTTCCAGTATAAGAGTGGTTACACTGGATTCTATAACACAACTGAGACTGATTTTACCTATCTGGATTATGCAGAATAATTTTAGAATTGCGAGAGTTGCACAGTAACGGAGCAATTTGTGGGTATAGTTGGAGGGAAAAGCTTTCCAACATTATAAAATAAAAAGTAAAGACGCCGATCTGCGGAAACTCCAAAGAGAGGCGTCTATTTTTTTAGGAGGAAATATGCTCAAATATATAGGAAAAAAAGTATTGATTGCAATCGCGACAGTCTTTGTGCTGGCAACGGCAACATTCTTTTTAATGAAGCTGATTCCGGGTGATCCATTCTTAAATGATAAGATCCCGGTGGCCGTGCAGGATAAGCAAAGAGCGTTTTATGGTCTTGATAAGCCAGTACCGCAGCAATACCTGACTTATATGAATAACTTGCTGCATGGAGATCTTGGTTATTCCATCAAAAAGACAGGAAAAACAGTAGTGGATATCATTAAGGAAGCCTTCCCTGTGTCTGCAAAGCTTGGTTTGATTTCATTACTTTTTGCAGAGGCAGTTGGTCTTTTCTTTGGTATTTTATGTGCTCAGTTTCGAGGAAAATGGCCGGATTATCTGTTGATGGTAGTGGCAGTTTTAGGAATTGCCCTTCCAAGTATGGTGTTAGGTCCGATTCTTCGTATGATTTTTGGTGTAAAGCTTGGCATCCTTCCGGTAACAGGATGGGGAAAAACAAATCAGATTATCCTTCCTGCACTTGTTCTTGGTCTTGGAACTGTTGCAGGAAATACAAGAAATATGAGAGCGAGCATGTTAGCCATAACAACGCAGGATTATGTAAAGACGGCAAGAGCGAAAGGTCTTTCCCCAATTCGCGTCGTATTAAAGCATCAGTTTAAAAACTCACTTGTTCCGATCATTCCAAATCTTGGTGTACAGATCGCAGGTGTTTTGATGGGCTCATTTGTCGTAGAGAGCATGTTTTTAATTCCTGGACTGGGCCGATATTTTGTCGATTCAGTCACTAATCTTGATTATCCGCTGATCATGGGTCTTACAGTATTTTATGGTGCATTTCTAGTTACAATGAATCTAATAGTTGATGTACTGTATGGATTAATCGATCCGCGAATCCGCGTAAAGTAAAGGAGAAAAGATGAATACTGATACAACAAAAAAAGTGCAAGCTGCAGAAGTAACATTTGCAGATGATGCGTTTTCTCCACTTCCAGAGGGAGCACTTGATCAGGATCAGATTGCAAGGAAAAAGACAACCTATTTCAAGGATGTATGGAGAAATTTTAAGAAGAATAAGCCAGCAGTAATCAGCCTAGTGGTTATTGCCATCATGATATTTTTTGTCCTGTTTGGACCGATGATGACAAAATTTGATTATTATTCTAATGATTACAGCTGTTCAAATCAGGGACCAAATGCCGTTCACTGGTTTGGAACAGATAATCTTGGACGTGATCTTTGGACACGCGTGTGGGCAGGAGGAAGAGTATCCCTTATTATTGCGATTTTAGCTACGCTTATTCCAGAGATTATTGGAATGGCAGTAGGCGGCATCTCGGGTTATCTTGGCGGTTGGGCAGATACAGTAATTATGCGCACAATCGATGTGTTAATGGGCATTCCAAGCTTAATCTACATGATTCTTTTGATGGTTGTAATGGGAAGCGGAAATATTGCAACGCTTGTAATTGCAATGAGTATCACCGGCTGGATGGGTGCCGCAAGAAGCACAAGAGGTCTTGTTTTACAGCTAAAGACTCGTGAGTTTGTAGTAGCATCAGAGACGCTTGGTGCATCGTCTGGATGGATCATTGCAAGACGTTTGATTCCAAACACACTCGGCATTCGCGTAGTCAGCATTACAATGTCGCTTCCAAGCGTCATTTTCTACGAAGCATTTTTAAGCTATATCGGACTTGGCGTGACACCGCCGCAGCCAAGCTGGGGTCAGTTAATCAAGGCAGCAGGAGAGACCTTCCGTTATTATCCATACCAATTTATCATTCCGTGTCTGTGCGTTAGCATCACAATGCTTTGCTTTAACCTGATTGGAGACGGACTTAGAGATGCACTTGATCCAAAGCTTCGTGCGTAAATAGATAATGCATTCGTCATAGAAAAAGTGAAACGAGCAGAGCCGCAGTATTTTTGTATTTCGGCAGAATGAGAGGAATCATGGAAAAGGAAAAAATCTTAGAGGTAAAGGATTTAAAAGTATCCTTTCAGACCTTTCAGGGAAGCGTTCAGGCAGTGCGTGGCGTTTCCTGGCATTTAAATAAAAAAGAAACGATTGCAATCGTAGGTGAGTCTGGCTGTGGAAAAACAGTTACAATTCAGACAGTTATCGGATTAAATCCAAAGAAAAACGGCAGTATTAAGGGCGGAGAGGTTCTTTTTAACAAAGAAAATCTGCTTGAATTGACACCTAAACAGATGAGAAAGCTGCAGGGCAATCAGCTCTCAATAATTTTTCAGGATCCATTTACATTTTTAAATCCGACAATGACAGTTGGGGAGCAGATCATGGAGCCATACATGCAGCACTATAAGGTTTCCAGAGAAGAAGCAAGAAAAAAGGCAGTCGAGATCTTAAAGATGATTTCACTTCCGTCACCAGAGGAAAATATGAAGCGCTATCCGCATCAGCTTTCAGGCGGTATGCGCCAGCGTATCATGATTGCAATGTCACTCATCTGTAATCCAAAGGTATTATTTGCTGACGAGCCAACTACAGCGCTTGATGTGACGATTCAGGCACAGATCATTGAACTAATGAATGATTTGAAGGATAAGATTGATACGTCAATTGTTTTAATCACACATGATATGGGCGTTGTTGCAAATATGGCAGACCGAATCTACGTTATGTATGCTGGTCAAATCGTAGAGCATGGCGACTGCGATACTATCTTTCATCATCCAAAGCATCCGTACACATGGGGACTTTTAAGCAGTGTGCCGCGTCTTGATAAAAGAGTAAGCGAAGACCTCTATTCAATTCCGGGAACACCGCCGGATTTGTTGGCACCGCCTGTCGGATGTGCGTTTGCTGCCAGATGCAAATATGCAATGAACATATGCCGCACAAGTCAGCCGCCGTGTATTGATTTTTCAGAACCAGACCATTATGCATACTGCTGGCTCAATCATCCAGCGTGCATTAAGAAAAATGGCGCACCAAAGAGTCCTGTTGAAGCACAGAACATAAAGGAGGAGGAATGATGGGAACGACAAAAGAACCAATCCTCGAATTGAAAAATGTAAAAACAACCTTCAAGGTGCCAAAGGGTATTTTAAAGGCTGTAAATGGTGTAGATCTAACTATTTATAAGGGCGAGACAGTAGGACTTGTTGGTGAGTCAGGATGTGGAAAAAGTACGCTTGGAAAAACAATTATGCGATTATATCGCCCAGATGAAGGACAGGTAATGTTTGAGGGACAAGATATCTGGCGCTACAACAAAAAGGAAAAGAAAGAGTACACCAAAAATGTGCAGATGATCTTTCAGGACCCGTATGCTTGTCTTGATCCTCTTAGTGTAGTAAGTGATATTGTTGCAGAGGGCATGAAGATCCACAAGATGTATAAAGGACCAGAATTAGAGGAGCGTGTATTGGAGCTTCTTAAAATGGTCGGCTTAAATAAGGATCATGCAAACAGGTTTCCGCACGAATTCTCAGGCGGACAGCGTCAACGTATCGGAATTGCCAGAGCGCTCTCGCTTGAACCAAAGCTGATCGTATGTGATGAGCCGATCTCTGCACTGGATGTTTCTATTCAGGCACAGGTCGTAAATTTACTTAAGCGTCTTCAGCAGCAGATGGGATTATCTTATTTGTTTATCACACACGATCTGTCAATGGTGCGCCAGATATCAAACCGTATTGCCGTAATGTATTTGGGTTCACTTGTTGAGATTGCAGACAGCGAGGATATTTATATTAAAAACCGTCATCCATACACGAAAGCACTTCTTTCTGCTATTCCGATTGCCGATCCGACAATTGAGCGTGAGCGAAAAAGAATACTTCTTCAAGGTGATGTGCCAAGCCCGGTCAATCTGCCGCAGGGCTGCAATTTCTGCAATCGCTGTCCATATGCGACACAGCTTTGCAAGGAGAGAAAACCGCAGCTTCGCGAGATCGAGCCTGGACATTTTACGGCGTGTCATCGTGCGGAGGAGATGTAAGTTTCTTGATCGTGCGGTTGAGTTTACGAAGGGCGCTTCGGTGAAACTTTGTCGGCGACCCTTGTTCTCGCGGCGCCTTTTACATTATTTCTAAATATAGTGTATTTTGAAAGCCCGCTCCACACGGGAATCGCCTCGTAAAGTAGTTCACCTCAACGCCCACTACGTTAACGAGCACGATATCTTATGTCTCCGACAGGAATTTATCGATCTTGACGGCGGCCTGCAGTTGGAAGGTGATGTCGGCATCATCGAGCGATACACCAAGGAGCTTTTCAAGCTTTTCTAAGCGCATCAAAAGTGTATTTCGGTGAAGAAAGAGTGCTTTTGCAGTCTGTACCTTATTGCAGCGGCAGTCGAGCCACGTGCATAGAGTTTCATATAAATGTGCATCGTGTGTTTTGTCATATTCGCGGATCGGATCAAGAAAACGAGCAGTATATTCGCGCATAACAGAGGCCGTCGGAATTTCAAAAAGAAGCTGATAAAAGCCTAGATCACTGTAAGAGATTAAGTGACGATTGTCACCAAGAAGTTTCCATGAAAGCAAGCTTCGTTTTGCCTGAATATATGATTCGCGAATGCCAAAAAGACGTGAACGTACATTGCCTTTTCCAACACAAAATTTTGTGCCGGGATATTGTTGTTCCATACGTATCGTCAGTGATTCAAAGAAATGATCAGCTGATTGCTCCTGTGAGTTGGTATTTATGGGAAGTACAAATACGTTAGCGCTGTTTCTTGCAACATGCCATGTGCTTCCAGTTTCTTTTTGCGTGATATAGCTAAGCTTTGTCGCAAGCATACGGAAAAATTCAGATGGTGTCTCTGTAAAGGAAGGTCCGTGCATCGCTTCAAGCTTTTGAAAATAAGCAGATGCATTCATCATCTCAAATATGTACACACAGTAGTTATAGCTTGGCAGATATCCCAGAAATAATGCCTGATTGAGTGTTGCGATATCATCTACATTTGTATTCTGGAAAAAGAGTGAGTACCAGAAGGTATTAGCGATTGCTACGTCCTTTTCGCGATCTTGAATCAGATTTATGATGTCTTTTGTGATGGAGTTTACATAGGCAAGACTTGTATGAGAGAAGACTGGAAGCTTAAGCTCATCAGCAAGCTGTCTAATCTCATCATCAAGATTTTCTTCAAGAATGTAATGGTGGCCGACAAGAAATAAAATGCCAGCGGCATCGTTTTGTGCCGCATCGCGAATCAGCTGAGCAAGCTCCACCTTTTCAACAACAGCGTTGGCACCATAATAAATTAAAAATTCACCGCCGCTTACCCATTCACCGATTGGAGGACATAAAATCACGTAAGGCCAAGTGACAGTCCTAGACAGTCCCGCAGCTCCGCCAATCAGCTTCATGTGGGAGAGAGAAGGCAGCGATAATAAATCTTTTGCAGTAGTCATAAAGTAAACCTCCTTGTCAGACAAGTGTAAGTGATTTCTGCGAAAATTTCAATAGATTAGGGAGGAGAATGACATGAAAACAGTAATTTACGCGAGAGTTATCAATTCAGTATCGGATGAACCAATTGAAAATGGAATGGTCGAGATTGAAGATGACCATATTGTGTATGTCGGAGAAAAGCGTGAAAGCACCGACTCTGATGCACAGATTTTTGACTTAGAAGGAAAGACTGTTATGCCTGGATTTATTGATGCACACGCCCATCTTTGTGGAAGCGAGAGCATTCATAAGACTGGTGACACACCATATGATCTGCTTTTGACGACTGTTTGTGATCTTAAAGATCTGGTGGATGCCGGTGTGACAGGTGTGCGTGACATGAGCGCATTTGGTGCTTCATTAAAGCGTGCGATTGAAGCTGGATTGATCAAGGGACCGCGTATCATGTCGGGCGGAAGAGTTATGAGCATTTCTTCAGGCCACTGCGATATGAATCCGATGCTGTCACCAGAGGAATCGAATCAGCGTGATCTTATTGGCTGCCTGGTGGATGGTCCGGAGGATTGTTATAGAAAGACAAGACAGCAGTTTCGTGAGGGTGCACAGTTTATCAAAATTTGTGCAACTGGCGGTGTATCATCGGCAGTCGATGATTTTAATGATATTGAATTTTCACCAGAGGAAATTCGTGTAATCGTGGAAGAGGCAGCGCGTCACAATACATACGTTACTGCACACTGCACAGGAACAGAGGGCACAAAGCAGGCTATTAAAAACGGTGTTAAATGTATTGAGCATGGTGTTCTACTAGATGAGGAGTGCGTACAGATGATGGCAGAAAAGAACATTCCGCTTGTTACCACGCTTTCTGTATCACTTGGCCTTGCTGATATGAAGGGGCTGCCAGATTTTATGACGAAAAAAGCAAAAGCACTTGGCGATGCATCAAAGCATTCATTTGCACTTGCACATCAATATGGCATTCGAGTTGCACTTGGAACAGATTATTCCAACTCACCAAATACACCGTTTCATGAAATCGGAAAAGAATTTTACAGCCTGACGCGCTGCGGATATACCAATATGGAAGCCATCAAAGCAGGAACTATTAACGGTGCGTATTTGATGAAGTCTGATGATAAGTTCGGAAGCCTAGAGGCAGGAAAGCTGGCTGATCTTGTTGTAGTAGATGGTGATCCGTCAGAGGATATCATGTTGCTTGCAAACGCAGATCATGTGCGCCTCGTAATGATCGGCGGTGAGATAAAGAAGAATACGCTGTAAAAGAAGGGAGAAAGTGATGATTCAAAAGGACGAGATCAGACAAGTATTAGAGTCTGCAAAGGCGCTTGGAATCGAGTTTGCCGAGCTGTTTTTTGAAGATAGAGAGGAGACGAACATTCCCTGCATAGAAACTGTGATCCAAGGCGTGAAGAGTCTTCGCATATGCGGAGCAGGTCTCTATCTTATACAAGGACTTTCAAATGTCTATCTTTATACAAATCAGGTGACAAAGGAAGCACTTCTTGATTTAGTTAAAAAGGGAGCAGAAATGCTTGAGATAAAAGCTAGAGCAGCTGCCGCTGGAATTGTTTTAACAGAGAAGTCCTACCATAATCCCTGCCCTGTTGTAAAGTACCCGTCACAGATTAGTAATCAGGACAAAATCAATGTGCTTTTGGAGGCAGATAAAGCCGCAAGAAGTGCAGGCGTCAATGTGCGTTCATTAAATGTAAACTATTTTGATACGGATCAGCGCGTGCTGATCGCAAACACCGAAGGCCTTTACACGACAGACCGCCGTGTCACAACGAGAATGCGCATGCAGGCAGTTGTCGCAGATGGTGACAGTGCATATGGCACATGGGACGATTATACAAAGGCTTCCGGCTTTGAGGCTTATGATGATGAGCTTTCTTATACGAGCTTTGCAAAGGATATGGTAAAGCGAGCTGATCGCATCCGCACGGCTGGAAGCATTTCACCATGCACCGTTCCAGTTGTGTTAGCACCGGGCGGCTGCGGAACGCTGTGGCATGAGAGCTGCGGCCACTCACTTGAGGCCATTGCGATTGCCCATCGTTCAAGTGCATTTGTGGATAAGATCGGAGAAAAGGTAGCAAGTGATAAGGTTACACTTGTAGATGACGGAACTCTGCCAGGTCAGTATGGTTCTGCTGCGATTGATGATGAGGGTCATCCTATGCAGCGAAATGTTTTAATTGAAAATGGTGTTTTAAAATCTTACATGTGTGACCGCTATTACGGAAAGCTTCTTGGAATGGAAAGTACAGGAAGCGGAAGAAGACAAAATTATACATATGCGCCAGTATCAAGAATGACGAATACATGTCTGGCAGAGGGCAGTGACGATGAGGATGAGATTGTGCGCAGTGTGGACAATGGCCTGTATGTTGAGAGCATCGGAGGAGGCTTCGGCGGTATGCAGTTTTCTCTTGAAGTAAAAGAAGGCTTCTGGATTAAAAATGGCCAGATCGACCGTGATCATCAGGTAAAAAACATTATGCTGACGGGAAATGGAATTGATGTGATTAAGCGCATTGACCGCGTTGGAAAAAAGATGAAATATGAAAAAGGCGGCTTCTGCGGTGCAAGCTCAGGTCTGATTCCAACGACAACACCGCAGCCAATGGTGCGCATTTCCCATATGGCGATTGGGTGATTTTGAGTTAAAGAGCATATAACGAGGAAAGGCAAACATATGAAAGAATGTATGAGAGAACTAAAAGCATATAAGGCGGCTATGCAGTTTCTTCCTAGTGGATGTCTGGCAGCTGAGGCCGAGGCAGAAAAGCAGGAAAAGCTTTCTGTTGAGATGATAGGTTCACAGACTGGTCCTATGAGCTGCAGCGAACAGACGGAGCTCTTTGTGCGTGCATCAGGTCAAAAGACAGGTATGGTTTATACGCAAAAGCTGGATGCAAACGCAAGTGATGTGATTGCACAGGCACTTACAAATAGTGAGGATTCTGCTGCAAAAAAGGCAGAGCCGATGGCGGCAGCAGATTACTGGGAAATGGATGAGGCAAAGGATTCAAATTATGATCAGGCAAAAACACTTGTCTCTATCGAAACCTTAAAGAATAAGGCAAAAACACTTGCCGGACAGTTAGAGGAAAGCTTTGGGTGTCAAGTGCGTCTTAATCTTTCTCAGACAATCCTTACTATGGGCATTGTGAACACCAATAATATAGAAGAAACAGCTTCAGTTTGTCGCTTTGCGGCAGAGGCAGCAGCAGATGGATATGAGGGTTATGCGTGTGCACTCACGCTTGATGAGCTTTCACCAGAGCCTTTTATTCATGATTTTTCAAATCGTCGATTCTTAGATGTGCCGACAATTTTGGCTGAGCCTGGTGTGTACCGCGCTGTGCTTTCATCACAGGCAGTAAATAACATTTTGATTACAGCGTGGCAGATGTTTACCGCAAAGCGTGCCAGAAGCGGTGCGACACCACTTGCTGGAAAGGAAAACAAAAAGATCTTTTCAGACTGCATTACGATACGTGATTACAAGGGCGGCGCTGATTCAAAGAACAGCGTACAGTGTGGCTTTTCATGGAAAATGGACTGCGAGGGTGTGCCAAGCCGTGACTTAACACTTGTTGAAAATGGCGTGTTAAAGGGCTGGATGCATAATCTTTCAAGTGCAGCAGCAGCCGGGGTTCGTTCTACAGGAAATGCAGGCCGAAAGACACTTTTAAGCGGAAATATTCATACTGATATGGCAATCATGCCGAAAAACTTTACTATCGAGTCAGGAACGGCAAGCTTAGAACAACTGATTCATGATTGCGATGATGGTGTGTATGTGTTTGAAAATTATGACCAGTTTCATGCATTAAATGTTGTATCAGGCGATTTCTCATTCCCGTGCAAGGCAG
>OCAA01000732.1_pt1 | contig 24153 bp, 27 predicted proteins | sample 1538241 | NCBI WGS metagenome assembly OCAA01 (sample SAMEA2580241, study PRJEB22360) | human gut metagenome | biome: human gut; feature: human-associated habitat; material: faeces | place: Denmark | collected 2008/2010
GCCTGAACCGGCGGGCTGTCATAACACTGTGTTACCTGGCTAATCAGAATTTATAGCCGACACCCACGATGAAACCGTCAGTGCGCCAGTCGCCACTGCCGGAACCTTCATAAGCAAGGTCAATAACCACCGTCTCTACGGGACTGAACTGAATCCCGGCATTCCAGGCCGGCGACAGATGACGCGCAGTATGACCATCACTGGCGGTGGTGGTCTCCTTCACATACCCCGGTTTCACTTCATCACGCCGGTAATCCTGAACACTGTCAGACCAGCGGGTGTACGCCATCCCGGCCATGCCATAGAGACTGACCCGCTCACTGAGCTGCCAGACAGGGCCGGCCATCAGACTGACATAACGACCGCGCAGGCTTTCATAATGGAAGGTATTTTCACCCGTCTTCATCGTGTCACTTTTCTTCACCGATGCATAACTCAGCGCGACAATGCCGCCCAGGTGATCCGTGAACTCATAACGGTATTTCACATTAATCCCTTTTAAATCACCTGCACGCGCACCGGTACCGGACAATGCCGGTACGCCGCCCGGGTGAACCTGAGCATATCCCACGGAAAATGCACCGTGTCCGCTTTCAGCCTGTGCAGGAAAGGCAATTCCTGCCAGCAGGGTAGTAAACAATAATATCGTTGCGTATAAATGCCGCATGATTACCTCTTTGTTTTCAGTCAATAAAAAAGGCACCTCCTGAGGTGCCCGTCCGGGTTAATAAACCGTCAGCTGATACTGATCCCTGCCGTGGATTTTTTCATGACCACAACCAGTAAATCACTGATGTACGTTGTCGGCGTCCAGTTGTTCGCACCGGCCGACGACACATTAAACGTCAGGGTGACATGACCCCGCCCTGCCGGCATATCTATCACCGATGAGAACACCCGGCTGACATCCGTTGCCGGTTCATGGAAAATCTCAACCCCGTTCTTCAGCACCTGCAGCTTACAGGTGGAATACCAGTACGACTGCTGATTCGGGCTGTTGAAATTCTGGTGTTTCGTCCCGCGAAACAGCACCGGGGGAATGATAATCTGCCGGTCGAAGCCCTGGTCATCGTAAACTGTGACGGTTACCGTCCCGCTGGCATAACTGTTATTCCGGGGAAAGGCTTTCCCCACCGTCTTCACCAGGTCGCCTTCAATCTGGTTTGCAGACAGTTTCCCTCTGATGACACAGTTCTCGTTAATGGTGACATTATTGAGCGTGCCGGTATTCGCGGTAATTGCTCCGCTGATATCCGCGTTCCTGGCTGTCAGCTTCCCTTCCGGCGTCAGGGAAAACGTCGGGGGATTGCCGGACGAGGTGATACTCACCGCAAACAGCCGCTTCAGGAACACATCGTTCATGAACAACTGATTCCCCTGCGCCACAAATAACGGCGTGGTGTTGCCGTCCTCCGGGTTAATCATCGCAATACGGTCAGCCAGCAGCAGTATGTTGCTCAGGGGCTGGCCATCAGTATCCTCAATCCCCGCTCCAATACCGGCAACATAGGGTATGCCATTTTTTGTTTTCTGTACCTTCAGCATGTAAAGTGCAGCAAGGTCATCATTTGTGTCCTTCTGCACGCGCTGTATCTGCTGAATGGTGGCGCTCTGGTCTTCCAGCGTTTTACTGACCGTCTGTGTGATTTCATTGCGGGTTTCGGTGATGGTGGTCTTCATCTCCGCCATCTCATCCGCAAGCTGGCTGTTGTCTATCAGCTCCCACAGCCCCTGAGCCAGATGCAGTTTTCCTATTTTTTCCCGAAACAGCCCCAGATACCCTTCTGCATCATTGCTGGCCCGGCCACTGGCTTCCACAAACGCAGATTTCCCCACCAGGTTGACGCTGCGCACGTAAAACCAGAAATCCTTCCCGGGCTTAATGTGCGGGCCGGATACACTCCACTGACTGCCGGTCCCCAGATAACGGGCAGAGGTTTCCACCTGAGATGTGTCTGCGATTTTTGTCTCCGAAAACCAGAACTCAAACTGTACCGTCGGGGCATACACCGCAAGACGCGGGCCCGCCGTTATCTGAAAATACCCCGGCGTCAGTTCAATGGTGGCGGGTTTTGCTGGCGCGTTAATCCGGAAGGTGGTGGTGGCCGGTTCGCCCTGCTGGCCATAATTGTTAATTGCCCTGACTGTCAGGGTGTATTCCCCGAGCGGCAGGCCACTGAAACGGTGCGCCGTGTCTGCGGTGATGGCGGTGGTCACCAGGCGGCTGTTTTCACCGCTTCCACTGGTCAGGCGCAGACTGAAGCGCACACCCTTCACCACCCGCGGCGTGTCCCATTTCGCCTGTGCCAGATACTGACCGTCAGCCGCGCTCACCTCCACCGTCAGGTGCTGCACTGCCGGTGGAATAACGCTGTTCAGGGTGCCTGACTGCGGCTCAAAGCTGGCCCCGTTATCCACGATGGCTTCTTTTTCCGGTACGTGCTGCACCGCCGTGATGGCAAAGGTGCCGTCCGTGTTTTCCCGGATGGAGACACAGCGGAACAGGCGACGACGCAGTGACGGCAGGGAGAGCCCCCATACACCGTATGTCTCCACACCATCAGGCAGGGTGCTGACCTGTATCCGGTCCGGCGCGGGGTGTGCAGTGATGGCCACGCTCACCGGCTTACCGCTGCCGTTAATCAGGTTCACCGTGGCGGCACCTGTCTCCGGCAGGGTCACCTCACGGTCCAGTGTCAGGGTGCGGCTGGCGGCATCGATGGACAGGATACGTCCGCCGGTCATGGTCCCGGCATAGTCGTTATCACAGATTTCAATAATGTCACCGGGTGTGTGACGTAGCCCCTGTGACCCGAGCGTGAAATCCACCGTCTGCGTTTCCAGCAGTCCGGTCTTTATCACCCACAGCCCGGCACGGTGGGCCTGACCGCGACTGGTGCAGCCGAACGCATCCATCTTCAGCAGGTTGCGCCCGTAGCGCAGTATGGCTTCCGGGTCTTCCACCAGTTCCGTGGAGGTCTGCCAGCCGTTCTGCGGGTCGGTGTAATTCACCTCCACCGCCGTGTGGCGGTCCTTCAGGGCGCTGAAGCTGTAGCGAAACCCCACGCCGTTATCATCCACCACCACATCGCAGTTGGTGTACGGCCACACCACATCCGACGGGCGGTCCTGAACGAACGTCAGCGTCTGGCCGTTCCATACCGGCATACAGCGCATCGCCGAGCAGAAATCACTGAGAACGTCCCACGCCTTACGCTGTTGTGACAGGTACGCATTAAAGGTCATCCGCGGCTCTGTGCCCCCGAAACCATCCGGGACCGTCTGGTCGCAGTACTGCGCAATGGCATACAGCGCCCATTTGTCCACGTCTGCCGCCCCCAGACGTTTTCCCATGCCGTAGCGCGGGTGAGTCAGCATGTCCCACAGGCACCAGGCCGGGTTGTTGCTGTATGCCGGTTTCAGGCTGCCGTCCCAGATGCCGCTGTACGTGCGTTTTTCCGGGTCATAGTTTGACGGTACCTGGATGATGCGACCGCGGATATGGTAGTTCACCGTCATCTGCTGACCGCCAAACTGCTCCGCATCCACCTGCAACCCCACAATCGCCGTGTTCGGGTAGCACTGTTTCACATCGATGATTTCGGTGTATGACGACCAGAGCGTCTTATTCTGCAGCTGGTCCGAGGTGTTGTCCGCTGTCTCCCGGACCATCCGGATGTTAAAGGGCCGCTCAGGCAGATTCTCCAGAATCACCGACGCCAGGTACTGTGAGGTGGTCTTGCCGTTAATGGTGACATCCTTTTCCGTCACCCAGTTACCGTTACGCTGCAACTGAATCAGCAGTCGGACAGAAGAGGGATTACGCTCGCCCTTTGAGGTGGTCTCCAACAGTGACTGCACCCCGAAAGTGACCCGCAGGCGGTCAATGTTCGCGGACGTAATGGTGCGCGTCACCGGCTTTACCTTCGTCACTTCCACGCCCAGTGCGGTTTCCGCCCCGGAGGACTCAAAGCCTTCAGGTGGTGTCTGCTCCTGCTCCCCGGCGCGCCAGACCGCTGTCACACCATGTATCACAGGATTGCCGTCCGTGTCCGTCAGCGGGGTTTTGTTCACCAGGATACTCTGCAGCCCCTTCACCGGACCTTCAATCGGCCCTTCACCAATGGCATCAATCACGCTCATCATCTGCGTGGACTTAAGATTGTCCTTTACCTCAACCGGCGTGTGCGCCCTGCCGCCACCTTTACCCATAATGTTCCTCTCAATTGGTATTATTAATCGCAGTGATAGGATATTGCACAGCTATTGCGCGATATCATCAGAACGCTGTTTGTTACCCTGTAACCAGCAAGCTCAGTCTGTTAACGGAATTAATGAGGGTTTTATGAAATGTAAAATCATTGCTGCCATTGCCATGCTGACAGCAGCATCATGCGGATACGCAGCAGAACAGGAAGTCCCAATGAACCTTGTCAGTGCTGACGGAAAAGAAGTCAGCATTGGAAAAATAACCATTCAGGAGACCCCCTACGGTCTGCTGTTCACACCAGCCCTTCACTCTCTGTCTGAAGGCATTCATGGTTTTCATGTGCACGAAAAAGGAAATTGCGCCCCGGCACTGAAAGACGGAAAACCGGTCGCAGCATTATCGGCTGGCGGTCACTTTGACCCGAAAAACACCGGCAAACATCTTGGCCCCTGGTCTCCGGATGGACACCTGGGCGACCTCCCTGCGCTGTTCGTGACGCATGACGGAAAAGCGAACTACCCGGTCCTGGCCCCGAGACTGAACTCATTAAAAGAGATTAAAGGGCGTTCTCTCATGCTTCATGCTGGCGGTGATAACCATCATGACCATCCGGAGCCCCTGGGCGGTGGTGGTGCGAGAATGGCCTGCGGCATCATTCAATAATCAGTCAGGTAAGGGGCGGGCCCCTTACCTTTATTCCTCAGGACGATAAATCCTTTCTCCCTGAAAAGAACGGCACATCCTCCCTCTCTGAGTTAATGTTTTTGTCGTGACATAAGAATAATTCCTTACACTCAATCTTCGTAACTCTCCCGCAGTTCCTGTCCGTGAGCACTGCGGGATTTTTTCGCTTTTATGCCTGCCGCCCGATAACCACCACCTTCCCGTCACCGCCTTCATCACGGGTACTGATGTCCTGGGATATACGGCGGGAGCCAACCAGCATTTCACCGTAAGGCACCGGCATCGGGTTCCCCTGGGCAATCATGTTATCCAGCGAGGAAAAGTACGTGTTCTGTCTGCCGTTATCCGTTGCGCGGTAATCCGGTGTTTTTGCCTTCGGGGCCAGCATCTGGGCCACACCGCCCAGAATCATGCTGGCCCCCAGTGAAAACAGCATCGTGGTGGCAGAAAAACCACCGGCACTCAGGGCTGTACCCCATAACGCCATCGAGCCTCCGGCCGTGAAGAAAGAGCCCACGATGGCTGCCGCCCCCAGCACAATCTGCAGTCCACCCTTTCCGGCCCCGGCCAGTCGCGGCACAATGTGGATGACCGTTCCCTCACCCAGCTGTTCGTGAAGACGGGCATACACCGCCTCCGGTGCCGTGTCATCACCGGCAATACGTATCTGGTACCAGCCTTCGTTCATCTGACGGCGAAAGCCCGGCATCTGCATCGACAGGGCGCGAATGGCTTCCGCTGCCGTGTTCACATACAGGCTGAGGCGGCGGCCAAATCGTTGCAAATCCCCGTGAAGGCAGATGCGTGCCAGTGGCGGTGACGCCAGACAGAATGCGTTCGTCGTTGCCATTTTTCGGAATACCTCTCCCGTTTACTCAGTTGTTCAGGCAGATGGTGAAGCAGCTCACCGTTGCCGCAGTAAATGGCGGCATGGTTCGGTACCGAAGCACCAAAGCAGCACAGCAGAATATCGCCCGCCTGTGCAGAGGACAGGGGCACCCGGTAAAAGCCGGTGACCGCCATATTGTCCAGGTAAAGGTTCTGACCGTTGCGCCACCAGTCATCCTCACGCTCAAAATCCGGCATATCAATTCCCGCCAGATGGTAGGCATCCCGGAACAGCGTGTAACAGTCCGTCACCCCGTGCTCAAAGCGCCGTCCTGTCAGATGTGGCACACAGCGGAATTTATGAATTTCCCCCCGGCAGACCAGCCACCAGGACAGTGCACTTTTTATCTGCAGCCGCCGGTCGGCCTCGCTCAGCCAGGGCAGACCACCGGGATGACTGTGGACCAGTGCCACAATCTCCCCCTGCATCTCTGCCCGCAGCCAGTCTTCCGGTGCAATACGAAAATACGCCTCCGGCTCTGCAGAGATATTCACACAAGGGATATACCGCTCCCCCTCCGGCGTTCTCACCACGAAGCCGCACGACTCCGCAGGCACACACCGCCGGGCATGCGCCAGAATCGCTGATTCTGTCTGTGTCATTGGATTTACTGCGAAAGTTTGTTAATGGAAAGGAAACCGCCAAAATTAGCCACCATGCCGCGCATCTCACACCCGCGCATGCACTTGCTGCATCTGTCCTTACGGATATCCGTGGTGGGGTTGTCGAACTCATCCGCCACCGCAGGACCGTTATACCCGCATTCATCTCCCCGGTAATCCCACATACAGGTGTTCGCCAGCATGATGCGACCGGGAAACAGCGCTCCGTCCGTCTCCGTCGGTGTTGCCAGCACAAACGAGGCTGTCATGGCCGTCAGCTCTGACATCTGCTCCACCACCCAGCGGTCGCTCAGCTCCTGCTCCGGGTCCGCTTCCGGATTGCCCGCCACAAAATTCACCGTATCCAGAAAACGGGCATACACCCGGCGGCGGACCACCGTGGCCCCCACCAGGCTCTGCAGGTCCTCCGCCATTCCGGTGACCAGACCGAACAGATTCGACACCGTCAGCGACGGGCGGGCACTGCTGCCCTTCCCGTTCATCTCAAAGCCACTGCCGTCAATCGGGTATGCCTGATATTGCCGCCCCTGCCAGGTAACCGCCTCCCCTTTTTCATTCAGCTCATTGCAGAAAAAATACCGCTCACCACCCTGTACCGTCAGGTCGATTTCCCAGAGTACCACCCGCGGTGACTGCTCTGATTTAACCGACTCGTTCAGACTTTCTTCGTGAATATCCTGCATCAGTTCACCACCTGCTTAAACTCCGCGCTGAATTCAACCCGCAGCATGCGAACCCGTGATGACCAGGCGGCACAGGTCACCTTTATCTGCCGCCAGGCATAAGGCGGTGTCCACAGAAACGCCTTCCAGCCACCGTGCTCTGCCAGGAATGCCTCCAGATGTCGGGCCTCCTCCCGGGTCACGGAAAGCGTCACACGGTATGTTTTCAGGTCAGCATTCAGCCCCGCCGCCATACGCTGCGAATACCCGTCACCAAAACGCACTTCACGCACCGATGGCTGCGAGTTCACCTCCATATCCGGCTTCACTTTCCAGCGAAATGTTTTCATCGCCTGCCTCCGGAAAAGACGCCGCCATCACGCATCTGCGCCTGAATCTCATCCTGCGCCCCCTTGCGGGCCATGTCATACACCGCTTTCATCAGCTGCGGCCCTGCCTGTCCGTTGATACCGTCGTTCTGAATCACCACGTGATTGTTCTGATTAAAACTAATGCCTTCCGCCCGCCGCATCTGCGCCGGACTTCCGGCACCGCCCACATAACCACCTTCCGCATACCCGCGCATCAGACGATACAGGTTGCCGACGCCAATCCGGCTGGTTGCCTCCTTCGTGAAGACAAACTCCCCGCGGTGGACAATACCGGCAGGTTCGTATTTGCCCCCCGTTCCCGTAAATCCCCCGGTCGCGAAATGGAAGTTCGCCGCCGCAGCCTGAATGGCCGTCCCCGTGGAGGCAGACGCCCCACCACCGAAAGCACCACCCATGGCGCTGCCAATACTCCCGACAATCCCCACCATGGCCTGCTTCAGAAAAATCTCTGTCAGCATGGAGAGCACAGAACGGGTGAAACCACGCCAGTTCTGTTCGCTGCCGGTCAGCATCGCTGCCATATTCTGTGCAATACCGTCAAAGGTCTGCGTGGCCACGCTTTTAACCTGCGAAAAACTGTCCGTCGCACTTTCTGCCCACTCGCCCCAGCCGGACTTCAGACCGGCCATCCAGCTTCCACGAAGCTGCTCCTCCGCAGACCAGGTGTTCTTCAGTGCAGATGTGGCCTTCGCCAGCGCATCCGGATTATCACCGTACACGTCACGAAGGCGCTGCTCTTCCGACTCCCGCTGCGCCTGACGGTCGGTGAGTCCGCGGGCTTTTGCGCTGATTGCCGCCTGCTTCGCGCTCTGCTGCTGTTCAAACCGCGCAGCCTGCTGTGCCAGCTCATTCAGCCGTTTCTGGTGTTCAACTTTGTCTCCCAGCTCAGCCAGCTGGCGTTTGTACTCCAGCGTCTCTTTCTCATGGGTCAGCAGGGATTTTTCCTGCTCAGATAACTGCCGTTTCGTGGCTGCCTCTTTCAGGACCGCATACTGATTTTCCGCTTTCCATAAATCGCGACGCTGCTGGCTGATTTTCTCATTCGCACCGCTGTGTTTTTCCAGCGTCCGGAGCTCGGTTTCAAGCGCCAGCAGGGCAGCATGCGCCTGGTCTTCCTGACGCTCACCGGCTGACACTTTGACTCCTGACGACTTCGGCTTTTTCAGCGTCGATTCATAATCCTTTTTCGCCGCCGCCATCAGCGTGTTGTAATCCGCCTGCAGGATTTTCCCGTCTTTCAGGGCCTTATTCAGTTCTTCCTGACGGGCGGTATATTTCTCCAGCGGCGTCAGCAGACGCTCATACGCCTTCTGCGCCTCTCCGGTATACTTCAGCTGTGATGCGTCCCGTTCGGCCCGGTCCCTGGCGGCCAGTTCACCGGCTTTTTCCATATCCGACTGCAGCGTGGCCGCTGCCAGCCCCAGACGGGCATTTTCCCGGTCATTCCATGCGCCCTGAAGGTTGGCCCGGAAAGAGGCGGTTTTTCCCCGGCGCTGGCTCCGGCTCTGGTACCACTGCCATTTTTTATCCGCCTCATCAAATGCCTTCTGTGCACTGGCGAGCATATCCGCTGAGGACTCAGGACGACCGATATCCAGAATGGCATCCCACATCGATTTGAATGCCTTCCCTGTTTTATCCGCCCAGGTCTCCAGTGTTCCCATGTTTTCTTTCAGGCGACGGGTCTGCTCATCAAAGCCTTTCGTGGCGATATCGTTCGCCGCCTGCAATGCCCCGGCCTCGTCTCCGGAACGCTGCAGCTGTGCAACATACGCAATCTGCTCTGCCGTCACGTTACGGAACTGGCGCGCCATCGCCATCAGTCCCGACGTCGGGTCGGTGGTCAGTTTTCCGAAAGCCTCTGCAACCTTGTCCACCTCCACACCGGATGCAGAAGCAAAACGCGCGACACTCTGGTTGATGGCATCAAACTGTTCACCACCACGCACACCGGCATTCACCAGGGCTGCCAGTGACTCACTCGCCTGGTTAAACGTCAGCCCTGCGGCCTGTCCGGCTCTGGAGAGCGTCAGCATGCGATCGGCAGTCAGTCCGGACTGATTACCGGAAAGAACCAGGGTTTTATTAAACGCTGAAAGCGTGGAATCCCCCTGGTACCAGGCGTACGCCAGCGCACCTGTCGCCACCGCCAGCGAGGTGACCCCGACCATCGGCAGGGTGATCGCACCGGCAAGTCCCCTGAACATGGGGATCATCCCGCCGAAGGAGTCCTTCACCTGACCGCCCTGTTGCAGCAGGATCAGCCAGGGATTCTGACCACCGGCAAGCTGCGTGGCGATATCCGTAAACTGTGCGGGCAGGGTTCGCATGGCCGCTTTATACTGCCCGACGGAAATCCCGGCTTTTTGTGCAGCCAGCGCCTGGCGGCTCAGGCCCTGTTCAACAGCACTGGCGGTTTTTCTGGCGTCGGTATCCAGACCTGAAAAATGACGCCTTACCCGGCTCATCTGCTCATCGAAACGGACCGCATCCAGACTCAGGTCAATAACAAGATCACCAACCGGCTGGGACATATCTCACACCTCCCGGAATCCCCGCTGAAGCCATCATTAATTCGGCATCATCCACCATGACATCCGCCACATCCGCAGACGATAAAATATCGCGCCCTCCGTCCCCACCGAACCGGACGCCTCCGGCAAGTCCTGCCGCTTTCTGCATCAGCATTTTGTCCTCATCCGGCCTCTCCACCTGCTCTTCCTCATGCCGGGGGACAAGCAGACTGAAATCAGAGGGATGCATATTCGGATCGCAAAAAAACAGGCTGAGTACAGCGTACGTCAGCCCGGAAAAATGCATATCCAGTTGGGTATCGAGAAAATAATGCGTACGGTAAAAATGTCGCCAGTCGGCATATTCGGTGGATGTCATCCCGGCAAGCATGGCGCGCCAGTCAGGCCTCCCCATCTCACGCGCCAGTCTGAGGGCAAAATTCAGCTCGCCGTCGAAGACTTTCCCGCAGAAAAATCATCATCAGTCAGCGCGTTATTTTTCGCCACTTCGGTGCTGTCAGTATCCGCATGAACAGCCCCGCTCATCCCGGACAGACGCAACACCACATCTTCCGCCCGGGCAATGGCATCCGCAGGCCAGGTGGTGAGCACCTCCTGTTCGATCTGCATCACAGCCTCATTCATTGACGGTGATGCCGTTTTCTGCGGATGGTTATGCCACAGGGACATCGCCACCAGAAACGCGCCGGTTCTGACGAGATCTTCCACGCTTACCTGCAGGTTGCCGCTGGATTCTGCCTGTTCTGCACGCCGTTTCAGGAGGGCAAGATGCTCAATACGCTGCAGCGCAGACAATTCGGAAAGCGTGACGGACACACCGTTATATTCAAATTGTTCTGTTTTCAGAAACATGTATTACCTCCGTTTACCCTGCAGCGCCCGCTTCAGTAACGGTGACTTCAGCCACTGCGGCGAACTGACCATTTCCGCTCACCACAGGGATCTGCACCTTACCTGTCGCCACGCCGTTTACCGTAATAGTCATATCTTTCACACTAATGGTGGCTTTCGACGGATCGGCGGAAACCGCTCTGAACGTCTTGTCGATTGCACTTTCCGGCTCAAAAGAAACCGTCAGGGTGGTTGTTTTCCCTTTTGCCACCGTACCGGATGTCGGCGTCACCTTAATCGCAGTGACCGGCGTAATTTTGCTGCGTTCTTCCGCTACAGAAGGTTTGCCCACGTTGGTCACTTTCACCGTGCGGGTGATCACTTCTTTCGCCGTCACGGCCTTACCGATACTGCTGACCCAGCCACGAAACACATCCACCGTGCCGTTCGGAAAACGGATTTTATAGGCCCGCACATCCCCGCTTTCAAACCAGCCTATAAGCCCTTTCTGACCTTCTTCTCCCGGTTTCCAGGCCAGCGTAAAACTGGTATCTCCTGCAGACTTCTGCCCCTGCCCGGTCGCGGTCCAGTCCGCGTCTTCATCATCCAGGTAGTTATCATCGTAGGGTTCTGCCGTCATCTCGCCCGGCGTCAGATCCTTCACCTTAGCCAGTCGCAGCCAGTCATCGTCTGACAACGGGTTTGCATAGGCGTCACCCTGACCGTTATAAACCCACAGGGTGGTACCGGCACCTTTTACCGGCTCAAGGGGATTTGGTGTTGACATATCGTCCTCACATCTCGTATGTAATGGAATAAGTCAGATCCGCAGAACTCCATAACGCCATATCGTCATCACGACGATACTCATAGCCCTGCGTAACCATCGTGGTAATCAGGTCTGCCAGTGCCGGGATCGCAGTCATCGCCGGATAAATCCGGCTTTCCATCCACGAATCCAGCTCCGAATCCGGTACCTGTGCTGGTAAAAACACCTCAATATGCAGTGTGGCCCGCCAGGTATCTGCATCCAGCTCTTCACCGGTATACTCTGCATCCGTCAGATAAACCGCGACCGCGGGAAAATCCTCTTCGTCAAAAACAACGGGGCGACCATCAAACAGCGTCGCCCCGTGTTCATGCAGCTCCAGTGCATCCAGCACTGCAGCACGGATATCAGTATGTTTCATCGTTTTATCGCAATCCTCAGTTGTTGTTTCAGCGCGTATGCCAGTTCTCCGGGCAGACGTTCACGCCGGATACGGTCAACATTCTCATCAAACGCCTGTTTCAGTGGGGCCGCCATCGGGATTTTCACCACATCAATGGGGTAACGGTTTTTCCCGACCACACGCTGCATGACATGCCAGCGACCATTTTTTAATCGCTGAATAAATGCCCGCTGATAACGATGCTGACCGGCTTTGAGTATGCTGTCCGGACGACGCCCCGGCATCCTGATCCCCAGCTTAATCACCGGGAGATCACCGCGGTTAACGATAATTCTGGCATTCGGATTTCTGACCGTGGCCCGTTTCAGTCTGGACCGTTCCTTAACCAGTTTCCGTCTCACCCTGGTTTCCCGGGCAACCTGTGATGAAGACTGATTAATCGCCGTTGTGGCCACGCGGTTAATGGTCATTGCAGAAGCCGCCGGAATGGCGTTTTTACGAACCCGGCTCAGATTATCAATCGCCTGCTCAAGCCCTTTTATCGCCATAATTTCACCCTGCGTTTATCGTCGCCGGTTAACGGCGGGTGGTTGCCCACGGTTGAGCCAGAGATAACAGCTGCCCCCGTCATCCGGAGAAACACGATCCACCCAGAACGTCTCACCATTAATGGTCAGCGTGTCACCACGCCGCACAGCACGAACCGTATCCGTCCGCACAAATAATGACGGGCTGCTTCCTTCAATACGGACCCCGCTACCGGCAAATCCCAGCGACTCCGGATCGTCAAAAACCCCCTGAACTTCTCCGCCACACTGTGCCCCCGAGGTGAACTGTGCACAGAGCCCCATCACTTCAACAATCGTACTGTCCACCCCGGCAAGGGCAGCATCAAAGGCATTCTGAAAATCACGCATAAACAGCCATTCCGCCATCAACGTGTGTTTTTGCATCTGAGGACATAATCAGAATCACCCGACCAACATCCGCAATCTCAACGGATTCCCCTGTTTCACCATCAATGCCACAGAGATGGAGGCAGGTCAGAACTCTGATGCGCGTTAACGCACCGGATGTATCCTCACGAACATCATGAGCCGCGGTTTCCCGCTCCCGGATCACCGTATCCCCAACCTGAACATCCTCGCCGGATGACTGTATTTCCTCTTCCCATTCCGCCACCCGCTGCGCTATCTCTGCGGCACTCCCGGATATATCCGGCTCACGCCCCAGAATCAGGGCCAGTTCATCAAGCCGTTTCAGATTTTGCTCTTTCGTTGCCATATCAGCCCCCTGTGAAAAAAGACACGGGGGCATTTCGCCCCCGCTCACGGATTATTTCACCTGTACCACCACAAACTCATCCGGGTCCGGCAACACCATCAGCGGCGCGGACTGCGTCATGGTAAATTCACGGGCGGGATCCCCCACCGTCAGCCAGTGTTTCGGATAACGGGAAGAGGCCACCACACCTTCGGACAACGCCTGCGCATCCTGAATGGCACCGTAACAACGGATCCCATCTGCAGCAGTATTCCCCAGAACCAGCATGCCCTCCGGCAGATAACGTTTTTCGATACCGTCTTCTGCTATATAAGACGTTTTCGCCACCACAATGGCCAGATCGCCGTAATACCCCTTGAAGGACACCACTGCGCCCAGATCTTTCACTGCCGTTTCGAGTTGAGAATTTGAACCGCGACGGGTATCCAGTTTTTCGCGGAACAGCTTAAAACCATTCAGAAGACGCCAGACGGTACCGTCCATAATGGCAATATTCACAAGACCGCTGGCCTGGTCGCAGTAGAGGTCAAGATCATGTGTAGGATCGAACGTGTCACGATCCTGTTTTGACCACTCCTTACCACTACCCTGAGTGATGTTATTCTTCGTCGACCTGCCAAAATCGACCTCAATTTTCTCGAACTGGTCTCCTTCCATCGTATATTTGCCATACAACACAGCATTTACCGCCTGTATTTCTTCCACCTGGACAATCGCGTGCTCTTCCTGTTTGAGGTTATCGGTAATGATACGCAGACGGCGGTAAGCCGGATCGTTCAGTTGAGCCGGATCTTCACCAGGAAGGCGCTCAACCGCCTGCTGGTAATTAAATTCGTGTTTCGGCTTGACGTAGCCCGGACGTAACACGCGGGTTTCACCACCACGATGACGCAGCACTTTTCCTTCAACAACCGGGGAGACATAGGCCGCCACCGGCGTTTTTCCGGTAATTTTGTCCAGCATCACCTCTTCGGTATGGAAATTCACCGTACGGCGGAAAAACAGCTCCAGAAACAGCGCACGAAATTTCACTTTTTGTTCGGTATAACCGAGTAACTGGCGGGTCGTAAACAATCCCATAAATCAGTTCCTTTCATTCAGAAATCAGTCAGGCCACCGCGGTGGCCTGATAACGTGTTACGGCAGCGCCGCGTGACTCAGGGCACTGCCGGCAAAGGCATTTGCCTTTTTGTGTTCATCCACACTTTCAGGCCAGCGGATTGCCTCCGTCGCAAAGGTCCCCGACTTGTAATAGGTCAGTACCGTCTCTGTGCCTTCAAGCGGCAGTACCAGTATGCCAACTGCACTACCGGCTTTCTGTCCGTCCCAGACCACCAGTTTCCCGCTGGCTTCATCCAGCATCAGGGGCGTCAGTGCCGGTGTTGCCGAGGAAATCCCGCTGCTGCCTGTGGCGGTATGAGCCGGATCATTACCGGCAAAAATACGTACTTCCGCACGCTGTTCAGTGATGGTTTTCGTTACCATATTGTAAAAACCTCCTGTTGATGATCAGCACTGACTTCATGGCATGGCCATGAGCATTTTCACGTCCGCATCACCGTCTGCTGACGTCTGTGGCACGCCACCCTGTACCGCTGCCGGTGAATGGTTCGCCATGATGCGTTCAAACAGGGCGGTTGTGGATGCAGAGACCGGTTCTGCCTTACCTGATCCCGCAGCCAGCACAGCCCGGGCGCTCTCCACAGTCATTCCCGGGCAGGCAGCCAGTTGTTCAGCCTGCGCCTCAGCCCCTTTTGCCTCATCCAGTGCCATGATCTGATCACGGAGTGAGGGTCCGGCATCCGCCTGCGGTGAAGCAGCCAGGATCGGGCGGGCTTTTTCCACCGTCATCTCCGGCATCGCCGCCAGCGTTGCCGCCAGTTGTTCACGACCGTTCGCTTCTTCACACGCCATAATGCGATCGGCTTCACTCTGCGTGGATGCCACCGGCTGCTGCGGTGCCGCCGCGGCCAGAATCGCCCGGGCCTGTGCAACGCTCATGCCCTGTTGTCCTGCCAGCATCGTGGCAAGCTGTTCACGTCCTTTCGCTTCCTGGCATGTCAGGATCCCCATCACTCGCTGGTTCTCCTGCGCGGCGGCTTCCGTTGCAGTTAATTGCGGCATAGTGCCTCCTCTGACATTACTGTTCAGCGCCGTGGCCATCACACTGATGGCATCCGACGCATTGACTAATTCATCCGCCAGCCCGGCCTCAATGCCGGACTGACCTTCAAAAACGGCGGCCTCTGTTCCCGTGACGGCATCAACAGACAGACCGGTAAACATCGCCACTTTTTCGGCAAACATCCGGCGCGCCGCATCAATGCGCTGCTGCATGTCCTGGCGAACCTCTGCCGGTAAGGCTTCAAACTGATTGCCATCCACCTTGTGCGCCCCTGAGTAAATCAGCGTGATATCCACACCGGCCTGCGCCAGATGACCGGCATAGCTGACATGGCTCATCATCACGCCAATGGAGCCGATACGGGATGTCTGGGTAACCAGCCGTCGGGAGCAGGCCGACGCCAGCAGCATGGCTGCAGAACAGGCCGTGTCATTGCACAGTGCCCAGACCGGCTTCTGCTGACGGAGGCGGTAAATCATGTCAGCGCAGTCAAACGCGCCGGCGGCCTGCCCGCCCGGACTGTCAATGTCCAGCAGTATGCCCCGCACCTGGCTATCTGCCATTGCCTGCTGAAGACAGGCGACAATGCCGTCATAGCCAGTCATTCCGGAAAATGGCCGCATCCCCCCCAGCCGGTGCACCAGCGTGCCGGTCACCGGCAGTACCGCAATACCGTTCACCACCCGGTAAACACGGGCCGGTCGTTTACCTCCGGCCATGTACTCGTCCGTTTCAGCCAGCATTCCGGGAGCATCAAGCTGTACCTGCTGTTGTGGTACCGAAAGACTTGCTGCCCCCATCTCGCGCCCGAGCGCGCAAAAGAAAACCCGCGCATAGGCGGGCTCCAGAAGCAGCGGTTCATTGAATGCTGCGGCAATAATGTGTGAAAGATTACGTCTCACGTGGTGTTGTCTCCTCTTCCGGCCTGCGACTCTCCGCTATCTGCTGCTGATACGCCTGCGCTATCCACACCGGACGTGAGAGTCCGGCTTTTTCCCGCTCTGCAGATTCCCTGACCTGCTGGCGGAAAATGTCCTGATAATCCTCGCCCATCAGCGCCAGCTCTTTCTCATACGTGCTCAGTCCGGCCTCAATGCGCATCACTGATTCCTGAACCTCCTTGAGCCCGTCAATGGCCATTCTTCCGGCTCCAATCCACTCAGCCCGTGACCAGGCTGATCGCGCCTGATAAAAATCAAAACGTGCCCGTGGCGGACGAATAATCCCCCGAAGAAGTGCCTCTTCCAGCCAGCAGGAAAACATCTGCGTGGCCAGCCGGGACGCAATAAATTTTCGCCGCCCCATAAAATAGCGCCACGACTCATTGGCGGATGCGCGGGCACTTGAATAACTGACCTTCGAGTAATCACGGGACAACTGTTCGTAGGAAACGCCAAGACCGGCGGCGATATACCGCAGCAGCGCCTGTTCAAGCGCCGAAAATCCATTGTCTGAATCCTGCGCGGTCTGAAGTTTCAGATCATCACCGGGGAAAAGGTGCGGAATTTTGACACCGCCCAGCGTCACGCTATTCGTGTCATACCAGGTGGAGAACTTATCCAGAATATTAATAAGCGGATTATCCTTCTGCCCCTGCGGCGCACCGGCGATATATTCAAAGGCCTTTTCGGTATCAAGGTCACTTTCAATCGTCGCTGCATACATCGCCTTCACTATGGCCGACTGAAGCTGTGTTGCCTGCAGGGAATCGAGCATCTTCAGCCGTTCCATTACGCTGTAAAACTGATTGGCCCCACGGGTCTGCCCGTCCTCCACCGGCTCGAAAATATGCAGCATGGCCGGACGCCCGGTGGGAAGTTCACGCGGGATCCGTTCCCATCGTCCACTCCCAGAGAACGGAAAATCATCCTCACAGATATGGTACGCAACGGCACGACCATATCGATCGACCTCCACACCGGCCCGCAGAAAACGGTTCCCCATACCGTGTCCTGGCGTGTCCACCCGTTTCGGACTCACGGCTTTAAAACGCGTACGAAACAGTTGCGTGCTCTCCGTATCCCAGACCGGCTGCACAAAGATTTCGCCGTTAAACGCATGAACGCCCACACCTTCACGAATAAATTCCGTAAACGTGCGTTTCTCTTCCACGTCGATCTCGCCAGACATCCCTTCGGCGTATTCCGACCAGGCCGCCTCCACCTCATCGACAAAACTTTTTGCCGCAGTCTCCCGCATCCCCAGCCAGCGCCAGTTCGGACGGTAGCTGATCAGAAACATATGCCCGACAATATGATCCTTATGCAGGGCCACCGCATTGGCCGCTATCCCGTTATTGCGCACCAGATCATCTGCCCGGGCATTCCCCAGACGCAACGCAGGCAGCAGCGCTGCATCGGCACTCTGCGCCGGTGGCAACCACTCCGCCATTTGCCCGCCAAATCCTGCGCCGCCCCCGTTGTAGCTGAGACTCTCACGAAGCGGAACGCCGTTCACATCAATCAGGACAGGCGTTCGTTTCATAACCTCACTCCCAGCGGACGACGGCGACGTCGGGTTGTCCCCAGTACCGACTCCGCATCATTGATCGCCCGGTTAAGCTCATCCAGAGAAGCCGCCGTATATTCAATTCTGCGACCATCTTTCTGGACAGACACCACCCGTTTACCGGTTAATAAATCAAGGCGCGCCTGACGTAGCGCCTGTAGTTCAGCGACTGTAACCATTCACTCCTCCGGACAGCTTCGCTGCCAGTTCTTTCAGGGTTGGCCGGGTCGTCTCTTCTTCCCGGGATTTTGCCAGTACAGCCAGATCAAGCTGCCAGCGTTGCACGGACACACGTAATGCCGCGTAGGCATACACCAGGCAGTCCAGCGCTTCGTTACGCCGCTTTTTGTTATCCCACAGCAGACGCATCTTTCCTTTTTCCCACTTCTCCACAAGCTCTTCCGCGACCAGTTGCTGCGCCTCTGTCTGCGAAAAAATCTCCGGATCATCAGGAAAACGGATGGCATACGACGTGGCTTCATCCGCAGGAGTGGGATCGGCTTTCATACGGGCATAGAGAATTTCTTTTGCGGTGTCCGTCCCCACTTCACACAGATACACGCCCCGCTGATTGCGGGTTTTCGGCATGGTGATCACCGGCTTGCCATAGACAGATGCGCCTTTTACCGGCAGCACCCGGAAAACACCGTGTTTTTTTGACCTCTGATAGACAATTTCACCATCGATCCCCCCGGTGTCCCAGCAGACACGGGAAATGGTCATTTCGGTTCCGTCTGCATGGCAGTATTTTTTGTTGATCGCCGCATCCACACGTAACAGCGTCTCTTCCTCATCGGGACGGCCCATAATGATGATTTTATCCACCAGAAAGGCTTCCTCTCCCGGTGCCCATCCCCAGACATACATCTCAAAACGGTTTCGCTGCGAGTCAATGCCCGCCGTCAGATAAACCACCCGGGCAGGCACCGCCGCCGTGTAACGCACCACCTTATCCATCAGTACCTGGTGATCGAGTTTTTCGCCCACGGCCTCTTCCCAGGTCTCGCCCAGCGTGGTGTTCACAAAGGTTTTCAGGCCGTTGGGATCTTTCAGTGCATCCAGCCAGTCATAGACTATCTGTATCCAGGTGGTGAACGGACTGTACGCCGTCCAGATATGGAACGTGATGGAGCGCGGCGGCGGAATTTCATCCCCCCGGGCGCTGAAAAACATCAGGCCGTCACGGGTCCACATACCCGTGTTTTCACAGATCCAGCGCCCGTTACTCTGGTCAAGCTCAGACTGATGGATCACGCAGCCATGATGTTCACAGAGGTAGAAAACGCTTTCGGGGCTGTCCTTCTCCCATTTAAGGCCAAAAGGCGTGGATTCATCGCCAAATTTCAGATACTGCGCCTCCTCACAGTGCGGGCAGGGCACATAGAAACGCATGAAATGCGCCGACTCGTTGGCCGCTTTTTCGATCTGGCAGGTACCTTTGATTTTAGGCGTCGAGCCGCGAATGGATTTTGGCCATACAGAGCCCTCAATACGCTTATCCCCCAGCAGGGTTGGCGAGCCCTCTTTTTCGACATCCGGCTCGAACGAGGAAAGCTCGTCATAGCAGACCACGTCCACGGATTTTTCACGGTAGTTTTTGGCGGCTGCACCGCCCAGGCACCAGAAACCGACGCCCGATGAAAAGCGTTTCAGCGTGAGAGTATTGTCACGATGTTTACGACCCAGCCATGGGGAAAGGTCTTTCAGGCATGGCACGTTCCGAATCGTCGCCTCCACGTGAGACTTCATAAAATCTTCAGCGGCAGAATCCGTGGGCTGAAAAAGCAGACTGTTTCGGGATTTATGCTCAATAAAATACCCGACCACCCCCAGCAACATCTTTGTATAGCCAACACGGGCAGATTTAATCAGGTTAACCGTGCGAACCTGGTCGTTACCCATACAGTTCATAATGGCGATCTGGAATGGCAGCGTTTTCCATTCTCCCTCACCATATGAAGATTCTTTAGGCAGATAATAATTTTGATCAGCCCATTCAACTGCCGTCATTGGTACAACCCTGACCAGAGGCTGCAGCGCAACCGAAACGGCAGCCATCATATTATTCAGTTGTTGCTCTGATATATTCATCGAGTAAATCCGGTAATTTATCCCCTGCCCGCGCACACTGATTTGCCCCCTTAGCAATAAGGGTTTTCAGATGGTCAAGATGGCGCGGTGTTAAATCAGGAAACTGTCGCTGCATGGATAAAGGGATGGAATCAAGCGTACTGGATAACGCCATTGCCAGCTTACTGAGGGCAAAAATACAGAACCCGGTGTCAATAAGTTTTCCTTTTGACACCTCATTTTTTAACTGCTGTGTAACAGCCTGTTCTGCTGTCAGTTCCCATCTGGCAATAAGCAATTTCTCCTCATAGTCGTCTTCGCTATCGCCATCAGGCACATCGTTTTTACTTCTCCTCAGATACGATATGTAAAAATCGCGCCAGGCATCCAGATCCAGTTGCCCTCGCTTATTCGATATCGGGGCACCCGGCAATTTCTGCAATCTGCGAAGCTGGCGATCGGTCAGACTTAAATGCCTGGCAACTTCAGTCTGCGTAGCCACTCCTCACCTCGCAAAAACTCTCACCTCACAATCACAACAAAACCGGTCATGTCCGGTTTACATGTCTGTTTTTTGTTCATGTCCGGTTCACAGAAGACCTGTTTTTATATTTTTCATATAGTTAACTTGAAGAGAAACCGGACATGGATCCCGGAAAATTTTCATAAATAGCGAAAACCCGCGAGGTCGCCGCCCCGTAACCTGTCGGATCGCCGGAAAGGACCCACGAAAATGATAATAATTATCATCTACATGAGGTTTATCACGACATGTGTGTACGCCATCAAACCACGAGAAATAATCAATTATTACGCAGGTATCGTATTAATTGATCTGCATCAAATTAGCGTAAAAGCAACTTCAGATAATACAAATCAGCAACACTGAATACGGGGCAACATTATGTCATCAAAGAACAGAACCCGCAGAACAACAACCCGCAACATCCGATTTCCAAACCAGATAATTGAACAAATTAACATCGCTCTTGACCTGAAAGGTTCAGGTAATTTTTCAGCGTGGGTTATTGAAGCCTGCAGAAGAAGATTAATTAATGAAAAATATTCTCAATTTGTACCCAACAAAGACAAACACGACCAGAGCACCTGTTCAGACAGGTTTACTTAAACGACTTATATATGACACAAAAAGCGACCACTAAAGTCGCTTTTTCTTATGGTAACAGGCAATAACTCTCTCAGATATTTTTTAGCATTTTTTTGACCGCGCGTTTCCGGACGTATTCTGTTCTCCTGTCCCTTTATATCGTCGGAATACCCGCCGCTCTTCAAATCCCATTCCCAACTCAGAATGTAGTCTGTTGACCGCTTGTTTTATTTCGGTCAGGTTCACCGGTGAAACCGGAGTCCGGCGCGCCTTACGCAAACACTCTGCTCGTTTCTGTGCCGCCACTTTTCTTTTCTGGTCATCACTTAGCTGTACCATCACTTTTGCCCATCGTTCAGCTGCTCTCCGGTACAGTCCTTTTTTCTCCAGACATTCTGCCACGTGATCATGTAGCATAAGTGACCTCCGATTATCTACAGACTGCCATCCTGAATTTACCTTCCCTTAATGAAATAACAATAAAAAACAAACCACGCAAAAACAATAAAACAACACACAAAAAAAACTAAATAATAAACAAAAATAATCACCTTATTTTATTATTTTTTGAGGGAGCAATTACTGAACAAAAAACGCTGACTATATACTCAAAACCAAACAACTATTCTGCCAATCAGGTATCATGGCAACACACGGAATTACCGTGTTTTTGCCTTCTCTGCCCATACAATACGGGCATATACTTCATTCTCTATTGTAATATTTCTATCCATGTGCCCCACTCCATTTACCTGTAAATAATATTCAAAATATTTATCACAGAAATCGTTTTTGGCCATGAACTGAGCACACTATAAAGTCCGGAACTGACTCTTTGTTAAATTACCTTAACGTTACCAGTAACACCTTCATAACAAAACATCACGGTATACACTGGGTACGGATATATTCCTGTGCTCCTTCCAGTTGCTTCTGCATTGCCATCAGCCGTTCTCTGAGGATGAAATAATCCCGTTCAGCGGTGTCTGCCAGTCGGGGGCCGGTTGCATTATCCACGCCGGAGGTGCCGGTGGCTTCACGCACGGTACCGGAGCAGGTGGCGTTGATCCGCAGGCGCTTACGACCAGCGGCAACATCAGCACGCAGAGTTTCATTTTCAGCTCTCGCATCGGCTAATTCCCTCGAGTATCTGGCATCAAGTGCAGCGACATCACGCTGGCGTATCTGCATATCAGTAATTGTCGCGTTCGCCAGCTCCAGCTCACTGGCTTTTTTATCGCGCTGCTCTTTGTAGATGATGGCGTGATCACGGTAATGATTCAGCCCCAGACTAAGCGCACCACAGGCCACCAGCAGGACAATGATAACCACGCACAGAACACGGTTCATATCACCACCAACGGATTGCCCAGACCAGAACAGCAATGGCCACAATACGAATGGCAAAAGCTGCCGCTCTTGTTAAATCCAGACTGGCTGGCGTCTCCACTTCAATGCCTTTCATAATGGACAACCTCAGAAAGAATCTTTTATACTTCCTCACAGGGAAAGTACCTCCCTACCCATAATTTCTCCCTTGCCTTACTCAAGGTCAGAAAACACAAAACCCCGCTTGCTGCCAACAAACGGGGTTTTTACTTTTATTCACTTAGGTTTTACCAGTTTTCAGGATTTCGTGTTATCCACCCGCGTTGGCCAACGTCATTTTTCAGGAAAATATTCTGCTATCTGTCGATGTCCCAGCACGCCAGCGCGCTCTCCTGGTCACGCCGTGAGACCTGACCGTAGCAATTATTTGAACGGATACGGCAGTCTCTGCCACCGTCCTTAATCCACCAGCGAATCGCCTCACAGGCACCTTTTCGATCGCCTGCATTAATTCGTTTATAAAACGTCGACGGGAAGCACTTACCGGGGCCAATGTTGTACGGACAGAATGACGCGATCCCCGCTTTCTGGGGTTCGGTCAGCGGCACCCGGATGTTTTTCTCCACCCATGCCAGCGCCTTGTCACGTTCGATGGCATTAACCCGGTCGCATTTTTCCTTTGACAGCTTCATGCCAGGAATAACAGGCTTACCATCCACCAGAATGGCACCACGGCAGATGGTCCAGATCCCCGCACCATCACGGTATGCCGTGGTGTGGTTACCTTCCTTTTCATCCAGAAACTGGTCGAGGATTTCAGGCGCAGAAGCACCTGCACCAATCAGCGCCAGAACGGCAGCCGACAGGCCGTATTTTATTTTTTCGTTCATGGGGATTTATCGATTTCTAATCCCTTGATATGTTAGGTATATAATCCAACACTCATGGTCGCTCTCATAAACATATCCCTTGAGACGCAGCAGATTACAACAAATGAAGCCATATAAATGAACAGTAAAGAAAGTTTGCGCAGAAGATTTTTACAACTAATGACAGAAAACGTTAAATCAGAGTTACTTCTTCTGATGGCAGATAATAACGAAGCAACAAGCAGCATTCTTGCAGACCCTTACGGTAAGATCTCACATAAAACGCTGGATATTATTACCACAACATTAACACCGCTGATGCTTCAACGGCTGAAACATAATATCAACGCATGGGTTAATGAAGAATTAAGTCCTCCCTGCTTATGGGATTCTCGTTACGCATGTCAGCAAAAAATGCGAATTTTCAACTTACTATCACCAAAGCTCAGGTAGCCATAAAATCCTGCCCTTCATGGCATACAGGATTTCAATGGAATCACAATGACCAACTCTTGCACAGCTGTATCCCTGACTCCCCGACAACTCAGATTTTCAGTATCTGCTGCTATCTAAAGAGAAAGCGCACAAATGCAAGGGTCTTTCATCACGTCCTGTTATTGATTGCCTGTGACCTTTTCTTACCTCATGGAACGTTTTTTCAGTTAGAAATATTCATTTTACAACCAGTTCGTATTGTTTATTCATCGACTACTCTCCCCGCGCCACCTTACGCTTATCTTCTTTAATCTTGAAATAAAGGTTAGTCAGATACGTCAGCAGGCCAAACAGCAGACTCCCCAGCACACCGATTGCCACCCACTGGGACGGAGAGACTTTGTCCAGCAGCTGCAGTAACCAGTATC